>Ga0224555_1001325_pt1 | contig 34878 bp, 21 predicted proteins | sample 714S23034metaG_FD_180687 | JGI IMG/M metagenome (GOLD analysis project Ga0224555, IMG submission 180687) | Peat soil microbial communities from Stordalen Mire, Sweden - 717 S2 30-34 | ecosystem: Environmental > Terrestrial > Soil > Wetlands > Peat | place: Sweden: Norrbotten County, Stordalen... | reverse complement strand
GGCAACGGCGCCACGGTGGCGGTGGCGACGATGGCCTGTTCCAGGCCGGCAGCGCCGGCCATGGTGTCACGGAGCATCTCTGACCACCCGGCCACGGCCTCGATCCGCCCGACCGCTTCGCCGCGTCCCTTCGCGCCGGTGAGCAGCCCCGGTGCGCCCCACCCGGCCAGGCCCGCCCACAGGGCGCCCACGGGCCAGCGCGTGGCCGCCCCGACCAGCACGGCGCCGCCGACCGCCAGTCCGATCCGGAGCGTGGCCCGTTCTGCCCGCGGGCGCCCCGTGGATCGGACTAGGCGAGGCAGCTCGACGCCGCGCAGGCCCGCCACGATGATCACCAAGCCGAGGCCGACGATCGTTCCGCAAAGGGCGGCGAGCGCGGTCACTGCTCCCACCAGCCCTGGGGCCGATCCAGCAGGCCGGGGTCGAAGCCGACCGCGGCGAGCTGGTCGAGGGTGTCACTACGTAGCGGAACTCCTGGGACAGCCCGGCCGTCGGGACCGGGACGGAAGACCTCGTTGGAGACCACCATCTGTCCCTCGGCATCGACGACCTCGCGAACAGAGGAGATGAAGCGCCGTTCGCCGTCCTGGGCCAGGTGGATGACGAAGTGGACGGCGTTGGCCACTAAAAGGTTGGTCGCCTCGAGCGGGAGGCGTTCGGGGGCCTGCACCGCATAGGTGGCCAGCTTGGAGAACGCCCCCTTGGAGGACGAGGCATGAAGGGTGGCCATGGACCCGTCGGTGCCCTGGCTCATGGCGTTCAAGAGAGCGAGAACTTCCTCGCCGCGGGTCTCACCGACGATCACCCGGTCCGGTGACATGCGCAGCGCGAAGCGGACGAGCTCGGCCAGGCTCACCCCGCCCTCGCCCTCCAAGTTGGGTTCGCGGGCCTCCAGCGCGACGACGTCGGGGTGCAGCTCGGGAAAACGTTCGAGGCCCAGCTCCAAGGAGTCCTCGATGGTTATGAGCCGTTCGGTCGGCGGGATGTCGGCGGCCATCGCCCGGAGCAGGGTGGTCTTGCCGGCCCCGATGCCGCCGCAGATGATGCACGACTTCTTGGCCCGCATCGCCGAGCGGAGGAACTCGCGAAGCGCCACATCGAGCGTGCCCTTTTTGATGAGGTCGTCGGGCGTGACACGCAGGTAGCGGTGCCGGCGGATCGACACGCATGGCTGGGCGGCGAGCGCCATGAGTGCGAACAGGCGCGAGCCGTCGGGCATCGACAACGACAGGCTGGGCGAGCCGAGGTCGAAACGGCGCTCGCCGATCCCCATGCGGGCCGCCGCGGTGCGCAGCATCTCGACCAGCTCGTCGTTGGAGTCCGCGATCGACCCGACTCGTTCCCGCCGCCCGTCCGCGTAACGGACCCACACGACGTCACAGCCGTTGGCGTTGATGTTCTCGATCTCGGGGTCATCCAACAGCCGCTGCAGCCGGTCCAGGCGGAACAGCGCGTCGAAGGTCGCCCGGGCCAGGTCGTCCTCCTCGTCGCTAGACATGACCGGGGTCCCGACGGTGAGCGCCTCCCGGGCGCGGCGTTCCAACGCTTCGGAGATCAACTGTCGCCCGAGCGCCTGCTCGTCTCCGGTCCGAAGTCCCGGCCGGCCGCCGTCGCGCAAGGCACGCTCGTTCTCTGACAGGGCAGCCAGCACCTCGGACCGTAGGCCGGCCACGAGTGCGACATCACTCGTCACCGGGACACCTCCTCGGGTGCCGAGCCGTTGGTCGACCGGGCAGCCGGATCAGCTCGCCAGGCCCGCATCACCCTTAGCCGCGACGGCGCGGCAGGCGGAGTCTCGGCGCCCTCCAGCATGTCGGTCTTCGACTGGTCGACGCTCAGGTGCTCGGCCAGGGTCCTCGCGGCTCGCACGAGCGACGCGACTCGGAGCTCTCGAGCCGAGGCCCGGACTGATACCAGCGAAGCCACCGCGTCAGGGTCCCAGGGCAGCCGGGCCGCTACCTCGACGCCGAGCGCCTCGGCCACCTCTTGGTCGCGATAGGGGCCGTCGCCCACCAGCACTAGGCACGGGTCTTGTCGGAGGCCCGGGTCGGTCTCGAGAAAGCTCGCCAGCGCGTGCAGGTCGGCGAGGCGCGGTCGCGCCGCCAGCACCACCTGATCTGCACCCGAGAGCACAGGGTTCGGAGATGCACCGGCCAGCCGGCCGCAGTCAACGAGGACGTCGGCAGCCAGCTCACCGAGGCGAGGGAGAAGACCGGTAAGCATCCCGAGGGCACTACGGGCCTGGTCCGCGGAGCCCGGCCCGGCCAGCACCGCCGTCCCGTCCGCCAGCTCTTGGCAGTGCTCCCACACGAGCTCGGGATCACTGCCCCGCCGCGCCGCGGCAGCCAAGCTCACGAGTCCTGGCTCGGGTGGCCAACCTGACGTGGCGGCGAGCGTCCCGCCCGCAGGGTCCAGCTCCGCCAGCAACACCCGCCGGCTCGACGGCCACGTAGCCGCCAACGCCAAGGTCAGGGTCGTCACCCCACACGAGCGGACTGCTCCAAGCGCAACGACGCTCACCGGACCTTCACCTCACCCGGCACCAGAGGCGACCTGGATAAGGCTCGCCTCGTTGGCAGCTGCGAGCGCCGCCACCTCGTCCGCGTCCCTCCTCGACACTTGGAGAGAGAACACAGTCGGGCTGTCCGATTCAACCGAGGCCACTTCGACGGCCAGCACCGTGGCCGACACCGGGCTCCCGGCAGGGGTGAGCGAGGACGACGACGGCGAGGTAACCGGGACGACCTGCACACGGTCTCCGGGGGCGAGGTCCGGGGGGTACTGGCCGGCCTTCAACCCCACGGCCACCACGTCCGATCCGGACGCCACCGGAGCGGTCGTGCCCAACTCGGCGCGGGTCAAAAGCGCCCCGGCAACGAGGGGCACCGCCACAGGGCTCCCGACCACGCTCGCCTCGTCGCCGGCTGGGACCACCTGCAGGCCGGTGCCGGTCGAGACGCGCACCGTCTCCAGGTCGTTCGATGTGATGACCTGGCCCGCCGCGAGCGGCGCCGAAACAACCAGCACCTCCTCTCGGCTGCCGAGGTGCAGCGAGGCGTCGGCGAACGCCAGGGCACCGCCGATCACCAGCAGCACCCCGACCACCACGAGCGGGAGCTGGCGACGGCGAGCGGCCGGTCGACCGCGCGCACCGGCAGGCCGGGCAGCGCTCGGTGCCTTGGTGCCGTTGGTCCGGGTTGGCGCGGTCATGCTCGGCATCGGTCGGCCTTTGTCAGTTCCCGCCAGAGATCGGCGTGTTGATCGCCTGAGACTCGGTCACCCGCACGGCCATCTGGGATGGCGGGCCGGGCTTGAGACCGAGGTTCCCGCCGCCCGGAGCGCCCACCGCTGTCCAGGAGACGGACCAGTAGATGGTCGCGGTCACCTGGTAGCTCCCCGCCTGGGTCCAGGTGTAGGAGCAGTCGGTCGTCGCGGTCGGGTCGTTCGGGTCGTAGGGGGTGCCCGGGCCGTCACAGGTGACAGTGCTGCCGTCGCCCATGTTCCACACGACCTTGGTCGGGGTCGCGGTCGCCGTCGTGGTGACCGTCCCTGCGCTCGCCGTTGCGGTGAGGGTCTGCCAGGCGTCCGGCTCGATCCAGAGCCAGGTGGCCACGCCGACAAGCTGTTCTGAGCCGGCCGGGGGTGCCATCTTGATCGTCGCTGAGCCGAGCGGCAGCTGTTGGATGGTTTGGTCGGCCACCACCACCGGATCGACTTGACCCGCGCCCGCAACGGGCTGCGCATTGGTGACCCAGATCGGCGGCATCGGGTTGATCGTCCCCGGGCCGGCGCAGGTTGGGATCACCCACTGGCCCGGCGTCGGCCCGCCGGCGCCGAGCAGCTGCGTCCCACTCGACCCGAGGACCTGGTAGGTGCAGTCGTAGGGTTGGTTGGGATCTGGCTTTCCCGGCGACGAGTCGCTTTCGGTCTGCTTGGCCCAACTCGAGCCCGCCGGCGGGGTCCAGTAGGTCCCTCCAGCCTGCACCGTGAGCTGTCCCCCGTTCGCCGTCGCCCCACCCCAGTTGTATTCACCGTCCGGGTCTCCCGCCCAAGCCCGCCCCGGGCCGGTCAGTACGATCAGCGAGGCCACGGCGACAGCGGCGGGGATCACGAACCGGGCGCGCATGTCCCCTCCGTCACTGTCTGCTTGTAGACCTTCCAGGTCGAGCCCGACAGCACCAAGGTGGCGCGCACCCCGTCGTTCTCCGGAGGCGTCACGGGCGGCACCGGCTTGCCGGTCGCCGCGTAGAGGAGCTCGGCCCTGCTGTAGGCGCAGTCGACCACAGTTGCCGTCGTGGCCGACAAGGCCGTGATCTTCGGATGCAACGTGGTCGTGCCTCGGCCAACCATTCCTGCTCTTTTGTCGGCAAAGAGGTTGGCCTTGACGCTTTGCAACTGAGGCTCGACCATCGTCGCCGCCAGCTCCGGATCGCTTGGGTTCGCGGTGGCGAGAGCCTGTTCGAACGCCGCCCATCCGGCTCGGTAGGCGTTGAGCACCGCGACAGACGTTGGGGCGAGGGTCGTGGTCGTTACTGGGAGACTCGTCGTCGTTGCGGACTTGGCGCGTGTCGTCGTTGGGTGCGATCCGTCGGAGGCACCGCTTCCGCCGCAAGACGCCATCACCACTCCGGCCGCGACCCCGCATGCGACCAACGCCGCGCGCCGTCGCCATGGCGGCTCCTGTCGAGCTCGCCTTCGACGGTCCATTTGCCGCCGGGCGGCTCTGTCCGGTGCTGGCTTCACTGTGCTTCCCCCCTTCACTGTCTGGCCCCGGTGGCGGCCCGGGCGCGGCAGCTCTCCTACGCCCTTACGGGACCTCCCCTGACCGAACTCTCGTGCTCGGAGCTCGCAGGAGACGCGCACCACTGCGGCGGCGCGTTGCGGTGATCCTTGACTCGTCCCGAACCTGGCGACGCCCCGCATCGTCGACTCCCCCCGAGAGACACCTCGAAGCCGTGAGGGTAGGTCGGCGATGCGGTCGCGTCCATCGGTTAAAGGGGTGTCATTACTACTAGTAACATTGATGCCAGTGGCAGTGTCAATACCAGGTCCAGCCATATGACCGAGAGCGTGCGGACGACAGTGTCCGGTGCCGTGACCTCCAGGCGAGCCGAGCTGGCAACGTTTCTTCGGATCCGCCGTGCCGAACTCAAGCCCGAGGACGTTGGGCTGCGTGTCCCGCCAGGGCGGCGCAACACGCCCGGACTCCGTCGGGAAGAGGTCGCCCAGATCTCGGGCGTAGGGGTGACCTGGTACACGTGGCTCGAACAGGGCAGGTCGATCACCGCCAGTGCCCACGTCATCGACGCGTTAGCCCGTGGGCTCCGACTCGACCGAGAGAACCACCGCCATCTTCGCCACCTCGCCGGTCTTTCCACTCCCGAGCCCGACCAGATGCCCGAAGGCGCCACACCCGAGCTCAACCGGTTGCTCGCCGCGTTGGTGCCTGCACCGGCCTGCCTCCTCGGCCGGAGGTTCGACTTTGTGGCATGGAACGAGACTTTCGCGGCGGTGTGGGACCCAGGCGGCCTTCCCGAGGGTCGCCGCAACCTCATGTGGCTGACTTTCGCCGACCCCGTTCATCGACGGAGGTGGGTCGACTGGGAGGGCCGAAGTCGCATCCTGCTCGCGCAGTTCCGAGCCGCCGCCGGGCGGCACGCCGGAGACGCCCGGTTCAACGAGCTCATCGACGCGCTCCGTGCAGCCAGTCCCGAGTTCCGAGCGTTGTGGCCTCGCTACTTGGTGAAACAGTCCATCACTGGCCCCATCGCCGTCCGCCACCCGACCGCAGGGATCATCAAGCTCGACGTCATCGAGCTAGGTGTCAGCGCGCGTCCGTCACTCACCCTGGTCGTTCAAGTCCCCGTAAGGCCTGTGGATCGGAAAAAACTCGCCACTTTTCTATGAACTACCAAACTGCGATCCCCGGGACTATCGCTACCGTCGGCAGGCCGCGCAGCGATCGGACAGGTTCGACGGCTCGAACCGGTTCGTGAGCGTCGCAGGTCAACCTCGTGGTCGCGTGAGTCCAGCTCAAAGGCCATGCACCGTCTTCGTTGAGGTTTGCATCATCTGGCGTGACTCTCACGAGGGCCTCGTTGAGGTGGCTCCTTCGTGCTCATAGTCGAAGATGGCTCCGCCACCCTTCGTGGCGCGGCAGACTAACTGCGTTTCGTTTCGCCCGTCGGCAAAGGGAGGCAAGTCTCGGTGGATGCCAGCTCGCCCCGGTGGCATCGAGTCACGTCGTCGACGTTCCCCTGGGAAGACGAGGCTATCGACTTCCTGCGCAATGGCCTTGCCGACGCCGACCCTAACCGCGCGTGGTCGAACTTCGAATTCATCTCTGGTGGCGTGATCTCCGAAGTTGACGTCCTTCTTCTGACTCGCAAGGGCGCCTTCCTGATCGAGATCAAGTCCACCCCCGGCCGTCTGGTCGGCGATCAGCAGCGGTGGACATTCCATCGTCCCGACGGTGGACGCACGACGATGGAGAACCCGCTCCTCGCCACAAACCGCAAAGCGAAGCGCCTCAAGTCGCTCCTCGAGGCAAAGTGGCGCGCGGTCGGCGGCGAGAATGCGTCGACTCGTCCACCGTTCATCCAGCCCCTTGTCTTCTTGTCTGACGCAAGTCTCCAGGTTCAACTCACCGCCGACGCCCGAGTGCACGTCTGCGGTCGCAACGGCTCAGCAGTGACCACCGATGGCGCCCTACAGGGCATCGTCCACACCGTCGCCAATATCGGGGCCGCTGAGGCTGCGAATTCGCGCTTCCATCAACTCAACACACCGATCACCACCTCGGTCGCCAAGGCGCTCGACGCTATCGGCATTAAGGAATCGGACCACACTCGGCAAGTCGGTTCGTGGGTGCTGCGGCTCGACACGGTGACCGAACGCCCCGGTATACAGGATTTCCTTGCCGACCATGAGAGGACTCCGGGCGTCAAGCGCCGCGTCCGGATCTACTCGCGTCAGCCGATGATGTCCGATGAGCAAGCCGATTCATTGCGCCGAGCCGCTGACCGGGAGTTTCTGGCGACAGAACGACTCCAGCACACCAACGTGATCAGGGCTTTCGAACGGATCGACACTGATCTCGGATCCGCTGTCGTCTTCGCCTATGAACGCGACGCCCTGCGGCTCGACAACTGGCTGACCGCCCATCCCGACATCGATCTCGGTGACCGGCTCGCTGTGCTCCGCCAGCTCGCCGAAACCCTCCAGACAGTCCACAGGCGCAACGTGACCCACCGCGCTCTCTCGCCCGGCAGCGTCCTGGTTCGACCCGGACGAAGCGGCGAAGCGCGCTGGGTCGTGTTGGTCACTGACTTCTCGCTCGCAGGTCGTGACCATCCGGCCTCAACAAATGCCACAGCGTCGACTGCCGGGGTGAACACCCGCTTCGGTCTCCCTACAGCTGCGCCAGGCGACGTCGAGCTCTTAGCTGATGAATCAGCCCTGCTTTATCAAGCGCCCGAGCGGTTCACCGAGGACGAACCCGACGGAGTGGCCCTTGACGTGTTCTCGTTTGGAGCTATCGCCTTCCATGTGATCGCGGGTGAGGCCCCAGGTGATTCGCGCGAAGCCGTTCGGCAGGCGTTGCAATCTGGCCGAGGTCTGCAGCTGGCCGCAAGGGTGCCGGGAGTTGCTGACGGTCTGCACCAGCTGGTGCTTCAATCGACGCGTCCTCTCGTGTCGGAGCGACTCAATTCGTTCGAGGACGTCATCGCTGGTCTCGATCTGGCTGAAGAGGAACTGACCGCACCGACGCCCGTGAGTATCGAGCCTGAGCCACTCGGGCCAAGCGACGTCGATCCGCTAGACGCCAAAGTGAGAGACCGCCTCGGTGACGACTCTGTTGTCATTCGTCGCCTTGGGCGCGGCTCTACTGCGCTCGCCTTGCTCGTTGAGCGACCGGTCGGTGCGCCACCGACCGAGGTTGTTTACAAGGTGTCCCTCGGTGGCGACGCCGATCGTCGTCTCGCTGACGAATACCGGATCCTCTCAGGTCTCGATCATCCCGCCGTGGTTCGCTGTTACGGCGTGATCGAGCTCGCCGGGCGTCGGGTGCTCGTCGAGGCACTGGCCGGACGTCTGTCCCTCTCCGACGAACTGCGCCGCAACGGTACGCCTGGTATCGAGTTCCTACATCGATGGGGCTACGACCTGCTCGATGCGCTCCGCTACCTCGAACGAGAAGGCAGGTCGCATCGCGACATCAAACCCGAGAACCTCGGTATCACTGAGATCGGCACGAACAGAGAACAACACCTTGTGCTGTTCGACTTCTCGCTCGCAGCCATACCAGCTACTGATGTCCGCGCGGGAACGCCGCCATATCTAGAGCCATTCTTGGCTGATCGCACACCGCCCCGTTGGGATCTCGCCGCGGAGCGGTATGCGGCGGCGGTGACCCTGTACGAAATGGCTACCGGTGAGACACCGAAGTGGGGTGATGGCCGTAGCGACCCGGCGTTCACCGCCGAAGAGGTCGTACTCGACCCTGTGCTGTTCGACCCTGCAGCCCGGCACCCACTTGAAGAGTTCTTCCACAAAGCTCTGCGCCGCGAACCGTCCCATCGGTTCGGCAACGCCGAGGAAATGCTTCAGTCGTGGCAGCGCGTCTTCGAAGGGCTCGAATCGGACACAGTGACGGGCTCAGCCGGTGACGAGGACACGGGCATTAGTTTGGCGTTACCGGAGGCGTTGTCTATCGGCGATCCGATTGTCTCTCTCGGCGCAAGCCCAAAGGTGACCTCCGCTCTTGACCGTCTCGGTGTGTCAACGGTTCGCCAGCTTGCCGATGTCTCACCGATGCAGGTGAACAAGGCCCGACGCATCAGCCCTCGTGTGCGTCGCCGCATAATCCAGCTCCGAGCGGCGATCCTCACCCGGTTTGGTGAGGAGCTTGCTGCCACTGGTCGGGCGACTGCAATGCCGGAGCGAGCGCCAACGGTCGTTGATAAGGAGGGAGAATCGGTCGCTAGTCCGTCCCGCCTGGACCTTGACTTGTTGGTCCCGGCGCTTCTGCCAGCGTCCGGCCAGAGGGGGAAGAAAGGGTCGGTGCAGTCGGCGGTACGCATGATGTTGGGACTCGAGCCCGTGCCGGGTGCTGAGTCGGCGGACTGGCCCTCGCAAGCGACCATTGCTGACGCTCTCGGTCTCAGCAGAGGTCGCCTGGGGCAGATAGGACCGGCAGTTCGACGATCATGGGCCGAACTTGAGCCGCTTGACTCGGTCCGTGACGACCTCGTCGACTTCATAATCGCGAACGATGGGGTCGTTGCCGTACGGGAGCTCGAGCCGCTGCTCATCGAGCTGCGAGGTTCGGGCCTCGACCCTGCCCCCGCGTCTATCGCGGCACGCGCGGTCGTTCGTGCCGCGATTGAGGCCGAGGAGTACGCCGGTACCGAGGCGCGGCCGTCGCGCTTCGCGGTTCGTCGTCATGGCGATCGAGTGGTCGTCGCGGTGGTCGATCCGGAATCCAGCCTTGACGGAGCTGCACTGGCCTTCTATGCGGCTGCGCTCGGCGACCGCGCGGACGACATCGTTGAAGTTGCCGCCGATGTGGTTCCACAGGACCGTGCCGTCACAATGCTTCGCCAGCTTCAGGTGCCTGAAGGGGTGGCGTTGGCCGATGGTCGGCTGCTCCGCCTCGCTGCCACCGCTTCGCAACAGGTTGGCGTCAGCTCCGCGCTCGAGCTCTATCCAGTCACGCTAGAACCGGTGCGGGCGTTGCGACTCACTCGCCAGGGTTTGGCCACCGCCTCAGAGCTAACCGCTGATGATGTGGTGACCAGGGTGCGGACGCGGTTCCCCCAGGTTCGACTGCCTGAACGGCCTGAGCTCGACAAGGCGCTCGCGGCCGCTGAGGTCGCAGTGACGTGGAGTAATACCTCACAAAAATTCGTCCGAATCGAAACAGCCGTCGGGGACCTCACGACCTTCACGTCACTCGTTCGCCGCGATTCCACCCGCATTGTCACGCCGTCTAGTCGGCAAGCGCTCCCGACTGCTGAGATCGACCCTGCGGTAACAGCCGCCATCGAGCTAGAAGGGAGGCTAGATCGGTCGTTGCGCAGCGGTGGTTTTCTGGCGCTTCGCGTGCCGACCACCCGACGGGCTGAACTTCAACGAGAGCTGGCTCGATTCACCGGCGACCCTCACCACATGACCACCGTCGACATCGAAGCCTGGTTCCTTGACGAGTTGAGAGCCGTCGCTGCCAATAAACGAGTGGCGTGGGAGAAGCTCGTGACCGCTGACCGAGCGGCCGAGGGGACGACCGACCACACCAACCTGCGGATCCTCACTCGCGAGGCTGCGGGCCGGGTTGAGGACCGACTCGCCCATGCCGGACAGCTCGTGCTGGCCTGGAACCCCGGGGTCCTGGCCCGCTACGGCGAGCTGGACACCATCGACCGACTGCGAGACGCAGCCGGTCGCGTCGACTCCGGGTTGCGTACGCTGTGGCTCGTCGTTTTCGGATCCATGGCTGATGCCAAACCGACGATCGACGGCCAGCCGGTTCCAGTCATCGGACGATCCGAATGGGTCGACGTGACAGATTCCTGGCTCGCTAACGCGCACCGGGGCCGCGCCGCGACGGGCACCGACTCAAACTTCGGAACGAGGACGTCGTGATCGAGGCCAACCTGTTGTTAGCGGACCTGCGGCAAGAACTGGCGCTTTTCGCCGAGGACCTCGTCGGGTACGTCCGCGGCGACACTGAAGTTCATGCCCGCCTCCAGACCGAGTGGAAGTCAGCATTCGATAACAAACGCACCGGCCGGACCTTCGAGGCGTGGACGGAGGACCGGCTGACACAGGTCGCGGTGGCATGGCTGCTGGCCTGTGTGTTCGTCCGGTTCTGTGAGGACAACAAGCTCATTGCCGAACCGCTGATCGGTGGTCCGGGGGATCGGGGCGCCGCAGCGCGGGTTGCACAACAGCGTTACTTCTCCGAGCGTCCGCACGACTCCGATCGCGAGTACTTGCACAGCGTGTTCCGCAAGGCAACCGAGCTACCGAGCATGTCGGGCTTGCTGGCAGAAGGGGAGAGCCCGCTGTGGCTTGTCGATCCACCTGCCGACGCGTGTACCCGGATCTTGGCGTTGTTCCGCGCCACCCACGGAGATACTGGAACGCTGATCCATGACTTCGGTGACCCCAACCTCGACACACGGTTTCTCGGTGACCTCTACCAGGACTTGTCGACGCAGGCTCGGGACGACTACGCGCTGCTACAGACGCCGCACTTTGTAGAGGAATTCATCCTCGACCGCACGCTCGCCCCGGCGATCGGGACATTCGGGTTGACCCGTACCACCTTGATCGACCCGACGTGTGGGTCGGGACACTTCCTACTTGGGGCGTTCGACCGCTTGTGGCAGGCGTGGCACACCGCCGAGCCAGCAACTTCGGAGCGCGAACTCGCGCAGCGAGCACTCACGGCCGTAACCGGAGTCGACCTCAATCCATTCGCCGCCGAGATTGCTCGCTTTCGGCTACTCGTCGCCGCGCTGAAAGCGTGCGGGATCCATGACCTGCGTGATGCTCCCGACTTCACAATCGATGTCGCCGTCGGCGATTCCCTGTTGTGGGGCGCCCGTTCCGGCCAGTTCGAGGGCATGGAAGACTCGGTGACTACGACGGCGTCGGAGCGACAGTTCTTCTACCGGACCGAGCACGCCGAGCGCCTGAGCCGGATCTTCAGTAGGCAGTATGCCGCCGTGGTTGGGAACCCGCCTTACATAGTGTGTCGGGATCCTGCGCTCAACCAGCAGTACCGCGAGCGATATCCGAGGTCATGCCACCGCCAGTACTCATTGGCCGCGCCATTCATGGAGCGATTCTTCGAGCTCGCCGTCAGTCCTGATCACATGAGTCGACCTGCCGGGTTCGTCGGCATGATCACCGCCAATTCCTTCATGAAACGTGAGTTCGGCAAGAAACTCATCGAACAATGCATCCCGACATGGGACCTCACCCACGTCATCGACACGTCCGGCGCCTACATACCTGGACATGGCACACCGACGGTGATTCTTCTCGGACGCCACCAGGGACCGGTGCAACCGACAATTCGCACGGTCATGGGGATCCGCGGAGAACCCTCGACACCGGCTGATCCGGCCAAAGGACTTGTCTGGACGGCTATCGTCAACCAGGTCGATGAGCCAGGCAGCGAAAGCGAATTCGTCAGCGTTGGAGACACTGATCGCGCAAGATTCGCAAGGCATCCATGGAGCATCGGGGGGGGCGGTGCAGCAGAGCTGAAGGAATGGCTCGACGCGGCCGCGTCGATGCGACTGAAACGTTGTCTCGGGGAAATCGGATTTGGCGTCGTCACTCGAGAAGACGACGTGTTCCGAATTGGTGCTGGCCCAGCGATGCGATCTCGCATTCCGTCGCGCCTAACGCTTCCACTTATCGTAGGTGAAGAGATCCGCAACTGGGGATACTCCTCACTCTCGTATGCGATATGGCCGTATGAAGCGGCGACTTTGGAAACCGACGGCGAGTCCGAAGTGATCCGATTCGAATGGCCGTGGAAGACTCAACTCTCCGACCGCGTTGCCTACGGGAAGACACAAATCGAACGGGGACTCGAGTGGTTCGAGTATTCAATGTTCTTCCGCGATCGCTTCCGGACTCCATTATCAATTGCCTTTGCCTTCGTTGCGACGCACAATCACTTCGTTCTCGACCGCGGTGGGAAGGTATTCAATCGGTCAGCGCCAATAATTAAGTTGCGGGAACATGCGAACGTCGACGAACACCTCGAGCTGCTGGGGTTCTTGAACTCGTCGGTGGCGTGCTTCTGGATGCAACAGGTGTTCCACAACAAGGGAGCTTCAGTCGACGCGCGGGGCGCCCGCCAAACAACGGTGGCCTGGGACAACTTCTACGAGCACGATGGCACCAAGCTCCAGCAGTTCCCCCTCCCCTCGGGCCAGCCTCCGGTCACGATCGCGCGTGCCCTCGACTCGTTGGCTACAGAACTGGCCGCACGCCAGCCCTCATCAATCTGCGCCGAATGCGTTCCCAACCGGCTCCGTCTCGACGCGGCCTTCGTCGAGACGGAGCGGATCCTTTCCGAGATGGTGGCATGGCAAGAGGAGCTCGACTGGATCTGCCTTCATCTCTATGGCCTGACTGATGACTCCCTCTGCGTGCCAAACAACGAAACACCGCCGCCGATCGCACTCGGTGAACGAGCGTTTGAAATCGTCCTGGCCCGCAAACTCGCCGCTGGCGATGTGGAGACCGCTTGGTTCACCCGGCACCGGTCCACGCCCATTACGGAGCTTCCGACTCATTGGCCTTCCTGGTACCAAGACCTCGTCCAGCGTCGGATCGACTTGATCGAGCATGATCGTGACATTGCGCTGATAGAGCGACCGGAACACAAGCGCCGATGGGTCCGTGAGCCTTGGACGAAGCTCGAATCCGACGCGCTGCGCACTTGGTTGCTCGATCGGTTGGAAGACCGGCTGCTGTGGTTCGAGGGCTCCGGCGACAACGAGCGAGCTGCTTGTCGTAGCGTCGCCCAGCTCGCCGACCGTGTCAGTCGTGACGACGATTTCATGTCGGTGGCTCGAGTCTGGAAGGGAATCGTCGAAATCGACCCGAGTGCATTGGTCACTGAACTCGTCGCCGACGAGCACGTGCCTGCCCAGTCAGCCGCGCGTTACAAGCCTTCGGGGATGGCCAAACGTCGGCAGTGGGAACGCACGTGGGATCTACAGCGCATCGAAGATCGAGGTCAGCCCTTGCCCGACGGGCTCGACCGCATCCCCGTTCCGCCCAAGTACGCCCAGGCTGACTTCCAGAAGACCAGCTACTGGAGCCTGCGAGGCAAACTCGACGTTCCCAAGGAGCGATTCATCTCGGTGACTGGCGCGGAACGCGACAACGACACGACGACGGTGATGGCCTGGGCTGGGTTCGACCACGCCCAACTCGCTCAGGCGATCGGCACGTTGTTGGTCGACCGGGAACAGACTGACGGTTGGAATCCCGACCAGCGTTGGCCACTTGTAGTCGCGTTGGCCGAACAGCTTCCGTGGCTCGAGCAGTGGCACAACGAGATCGACTCCCGTTGGGGTGCCAGCCCTGCCCAGCTTTACAGAGGTATCGCCGAACAGCATGCCTTTGCCGCAGGCCGAACCATCGGTGACATCGGCGACTGGCAACCACGAATAACAACACGAGGCCGTAGGCAGGCCGCAACCAAGGACGAGACATCGTGAGCACTCATCCCACCCTCCTCCGAGAGGTCATCACAATCCCGGAAAGCGTCCACAAGGGCGACCTCGTTTACCAACTCGCCGAGGCCACCGACAACCCGGCCCTGACTATCGCCAAGTACGTCGTTACGGACCAACTACGGCAGGCGTTCCACGATGCAGTCGCGCTCGTCCGATCGTCAGTCAACGACCACTCGTCGAAGGCTGCCTATTTGCACGGCAGTTTCGGGTGCGGCAAGTCCAACTTCATGGGCGTGTTGCAGTTGCTATTGGATGGTAACCCCATAGCGCGAGCCGTCCCCGAGTTGGCCGATGTGGTGGCCGATATCGACTCGTGGCGCGCCGAGCGCCGCTTTCTTACCGTGCCGTTTCACCTGATCGGCGAGCATGACCTCGAATCAGCGGTGTTCGGCCAGTACATCGCTTACCTCGCTCGAACTCACCCTGACGCGCCTCCGCCTGCGGTTTTTGCCGATGAACCGCTACTGGAGAACGCCGATGAGCTTCGCGCCAGCGTCGGTGACGAGAAGTTCTTCGAACGACTTTCCGAGGGTGCCACCGGGGACAGCGACTGGGGCGCGCTCGCCGACGCGTGGACCCCCCAGACTTACGACGCGGCCCGTCAGGCGCTTCATGGCTCCCCCGATCGGATCCGCCTCGTCCAAGCGCTCACCGGTACCTGGTTGTCGAGCTTCGGCGAAGTCGCCCGCGCCAATCGCAGCGGATACGTGAACTTTGCCGATGGACTCGCCGCGATCAGCCACCACGCCCAGAGCCTGGGCTATGGCGGAGTCATCCTGTTCCTCGACGAGCTCATCTTGTGGTTCTTGTCACGTCTGGGCGATATGGCGTGGGTCAGCGCCGAATCATCGAAGCTGTCCAAGCTGGTGGAAGCGTCAAGCGCATCACGCCCGGTACCGATCATCTCGATCATCGCTCGCCAGCGCGACCTCCGCGAGCTCGTAGGCGACAGCGTGCCCGGTGCCGAGAAGCTGAGCTTTGCCGACCAACTCTCCTACCAGGAGGGCCGCTTCGACACGATCCGCCTCGATGATTCGAACCTCCCCGTTGTCGCTAATCGCCGCCTCCTCGTGCCACGCGACGGCGAGGCCGCCAACGTGCTCCGGCGCGCGTTCGAGTCGCTCTCACTGTCGGGAGCAGTGCGGGACGCTCTGTTGGCGGAACATGGCGACGACGCCAGCTTCGCCCTCACTTATCCATTTTCGCCGGCGTTCATGACGGTACTCGTCGACGTGGCCGGCGCCCTTCAGCGCACCCGGACGGGGCTTCGCGTGCTCTTGGAACTGCTAGTCGAGCGACGCGACGAACTCACAATCGGCCAGCTCGTGCCCGTCGGAGATCTGTACGACGTGATCGCCGACAGTGATGACCCGTTCTCTGACGCCATGCGCTCCGCGTTCGACCAGGCCCGCAAGATCTACCTCACCCGCCTCCGCCCTGCTCTGTTGGACGCACATCACCTCGCCGAAGGCTCGGAACTCACAGGCCCCTTCGTGAACGACGACCGCCTGATCAAGACATTGCTGCTCGCCGCGCTCGTGCCGCAGTCCGTCCCATTCAAGGACCTCACGGTTACCCGCCTGGTTGCCCTCAATCACGGTCTCATCTCCTCCCCCATTCCAGGCCAGGAAACCACGATCGTGACCAACAAGCTCCGTCAGCTGTCATCACGTGTGGGCGAGCTGCGATTGGGAACCGATGCCAACAACCCGACCGTTTCGATCGTCCTCGCTGACGTCGACACTTCCGCCATTCTCGCCACCGCTGATGGAGTCGACAACAATGCCAACCGTCGCAGGCTCATCAAAGACAACATCCTCAGCGCGCTCGGATTACCCATCGACCAGATGCAAATCACCTTCTCGACGGTGTGGCGAGGCTTGCGCCGCGACGTTTCTATCTCGTTCGGAAATATCCGCGACACAGCCGAGCTCCCCGATGCCGTGTTCGCCAACGACACTGCGACGTGGAGGTTCGTCTTCGACTTCCCGTTCGACGAACCTGGCCATACGCCCCTCGAGGACCTGGAACGGCTTGATCGGTTCCGGCAGAACAACTCGTCCTGGTCAACGCTGTGCTGGTTGCCAGCATTCTTTACGGCACAGACCCTCGACACCCTCGGCCGACTGGTTCGTCTCAACCACGTACTCCTTAACGACGACCGCTTCGCTGAGGCAACCTTCTCGCTCAGCCCAGTTGCTCGTGCGTCCGCGAAACCTCTCCTGGAGGCGATGCGGACCTCGGCCCGCAGCGAGCTCGATGCTGCAATGCTCGGCGCTTACGGTGTCGTGAGTGCCGATGAACGCTTGGTCGATCACAGCCACTCGCTTACCGATCACTTCCCTTGCCTGCGAGCCGGTATGACCATGCAACCCCCAACTCGACCGTCGCTACGCGAAGCGCTCGAGCAGGTGCTAGACCAAGCTTTCCGCCACACCTACCCGGGTGCCCCAGACTTTGGCTCGGAAGTCGCGGAGATCAAGCCCACCGAGATCCGCAAGGTCGCGATGTTGTGCGCCGACGCGGTCGTCGAACCCGACGCACGACTTCGGGTCAATGACACAGCCGACCGGCACTTACTCAGCCGCGTCGCCAACCCATTGCGGCTCGGTGTGCAATCCGAACAGGCCTTCACGCTCCAACACACGGCTGAGCACTGGGATCTCACCTTCACGAGGGCGATCAACCAGGCCCGTCAAGATGGAACCGGCTCGGCAACGGTTGGCTTGCTTCGACGAGCAATTAACACCCCCGACGCGACCGGCCTGACTGGCCAAATAGAGAATCTGATCGTCCTGGTGTGGGCGCAGGCAACGAGCCACACCTTCTGTGAACACGGCGGGCCGGCGGTCGGAAGTGTCGATCGGCTCGACGACTCCTGGGAGGTCGTGGAGCAAGTACTACCGGAACCGGGTACGTGGAAGGAGGCCTGCGATCGGTTGGCGTCGGTCTTCGGCGTCACACTTCCCACACGTCAACTTTCGGGGTTCGCTTTGGAGCGCGCCGGCATGGAACTCGCCCGCGTTGCGAATGCATACTCACCTGCGGTCGAGGAGCTGGCCCAGCGACTCGCTGACTGGTCTGCCGAGCTGGGCGAGGGGACGAGTGCTAGCAAACGGCTCGCGACCGCCGAATGCGCAGCTGTTCTGATCAGCTCACTTCGGCGTGCTGCCAACGACCTTGAGCGGGTCGAAGCCCTTTCCACGGCCGAGATCCGTCCCTCTGGATTGGCGCTCGGTCGAAGTATCACGACTGCCGCGAACATCGTCCGGGAACTTGACGCTGCACAGCACGTGATCATCCTCACGGCTGCGTCGCGACTCAGCGGCGCCGCGTTGGCTACAGAGTTCCGTACCGCCCTCGAGACGGACGAGTTCGTCGCACCGCTCGTACCGGTGCTTCACGACGTCCAAGGCCGAGCAGTGAAACTCCTCACTGATGTAGAGACTCCCCCTCCACCTGCACCTCCAACGCCGCCTTCTCCTGGTCACCGGGGCTGGGCCGGCAAAAGCATCGACGAGGCCCAACAACAGCTCGATGAGCTGCGCACCAAGCTGCAGGCGCAGACAGTCGCCGAGGAGAGCGTAGGAATCACGATCGACTGGGTTGAGGCCGTTGACAACGGAGCGACCGACTTGTGAGCGTTCGGATTGCTACTCACGGGCTCGTTGCACAGCGTGTGACCTCTGTATTGGCGCGCCGGCCGGAGGCGAAGATGATCGTCCTGCGGGCCGAGCCTGAGTGGGCCAACGGGGACTTTGTGCTCGACGGCCGCCGGGTCTCGGTGGCACCGTGCGTGTCATCGCTAGCGGTGCGGTCGAGCCTCGCCGAATGGACGAACCGGCGCGCTGAGGGCGTGAACGACGTCTTGGTGGTGTTGTGTGATCTCGCCGATTCCGATCTTGGCGCGGACGTCCTGGCTAGGTTCACGCCGCCGCGGATCCTTGGGCTCGATCCGTGGAGCGCGGTCGAGCAACTCTTCGAAGTGCGCCACCTCGACGGAGCATTCCGCCGCGAGGATGGATGGATTGCGGACGCCCTCCTTGAATACGTGCGCTCCGATGTGGCCCGATCCATGGCGGCAGGCGGAACGCTCACCGTCGACCTTGCGCTCGAAGCCCTCGGACGCCAACTCCTCGGCATCGAGCGATTCGATGTCGGGTCGGCCCTAACGACTTCAGCCGAGCCGTCATCGTTCGCTTTGCTGGCCGATCTCCCCGAGCGGCTGCGAATAGCACTCCTAGGCGCGTTCGCCGAGAACAACGGTCTACTCGGTGAGCTGGTCGCCGCGGTGTTGCGAGCCGGGCACGGAGCCGAGCTCCTCGCGATCGGGCTCACGGCACGATCTGTGTACGGCTTCGGTGAGCTCGATGGTGGGCGAGCTGCCGGTCGACTTGAAGCTCGCTGTGATAACCAAGTCGTCCCGCCTGCAGTCGGGGCGGCACTGGCAACCAGAGCCGAACAAGTCGTCACGGGACTCATCGAAAGCGATCGGGATCGCGCCAATGTGATCATCGCTGCCGCCTCGACCCTCGCCACTCAGATCGAAGCCCCGGCGATCGAGCGAAGCGACCTGCTGCCTCGCGGGTTCGACAGTCGCGTCGACGAAGCCTCTGGCACCCTGACCATGATCCTCGACCAAATCGACGCTGGCTCCCTCGTGGCCGATTCCGATCTCTTAGATACTCTGCGCTCTCAGGTGAGCGCAGTTGCCAAGCACCGGGAAAGCGCCAGTCCAGCAGGAAGGCTCCGTCTCACTCACCTCCAGATGGCAGCTCGACTTTCCACGTGGCTCGGATACGTGCCGACCAGCAACCCGGCGTCCTCGTTTGAAGATGCCGCGATCCAGTTCGCCGTCGCTGGATCGTGGATCGACCGGGCGCGGCGTCGACTCTGGCGGGGCGACTCAGACGAGGCAAGTGGCGCCATCTATCGACGAGTTATCGATGCCGTGGTTGCTCGCCGCCAGGTCGAGAACAGGCAGTTCGCTGAACTGCTCGCGTCGTGGACGACCACCCCGTCGCCAACCGCCGACCTTCGGCGGCGTGGCATCGTCAAACTCGAAGACGTCCTCGCTGAAGTGATCGCCCCGCTTGCGCGATCGACCCCTGTGCTCCTGGTCGTGCTCGACGGATGCGGAATCCCATCGTTCGTGGAGCTTGCGCCGCAATTTACTGACGCCGGGTTCCGTGAACTTGGGCGCGCGGGCGACGACCAAAGAAGGCTCATCGGCGTGGCGGCTCTTCCAACTGTCACCGAGGTAAGCCGGGCGAGCCTGTTTGCTGGAGCGCTCGATCGGGGTGACGCGGCGCATGAGCGAAATGCCTTCGAATCGAGCGCCGCGCTCAACGGTCTGCACGCCCCCCGGTTGTTCCACCAGAACAGTGTGTCGGGCCCGGCCGGTCTTGCACTCTCGGCCGCCCTGGCTGACGCGCTCAGTCCGGCTGGTCCATCCGTCGTTGCCGTGGTGATCAACACCATCGATGACCAGCTCAAACGGGGCAACTTTACTGCGGCTCACGAGCTGGATGATCTCGGTCCTATGCCCTGGCTCCTCAACGCTGCCCGAACCCACGGTCGGGCAGTCGTCGTGTGTGCCGATCATGGTCACGTTCTGGCTCAGGCGCCTGATGGTGGTTCTGGTGAGTATCGAGGTGGTGGTTGCGGAGGCGAACGCTGGCGCGAAGCAGATCGCGCGCCGGGCGACGGCGAGGTCCTTCTACGCGGACCCCGCGTGCTCTTGAGTGGTGACACCGGAGTAGTTGCTCCATGGGAGGATGACTTCCGATACGCCGCCAAGGCAGGTGGCTACCACGGTGGCGCGACGCCAGAGGAGGTGCTCGTTCCGATCGCCGTATTCATCCCGGCCGGGCTCGAACCACCGAACGGCTGGGATGTCTGGAGCGAAGCCCCACCGCTGTGGTGGGATTTGCGGGCAGCGGTCAAGCAGGTAGACGAAAAATCGGCGCCGATACCGAAGCGCGAGGCCAAGTCACCGAAGAAGGCCGCTGCCGAGAAGCCAACCCCGCTATTCGAGGTGCCGGGGGATGATTCCGAGCCACTGAGCGCCGACGCAAGCGTCGGCCTAAGCGGCGAGCCAGCCTGGATTGGTGCGCTGCTAGGCAGTGAGGTCTGGAAGCTACAGCGGGGCGCCACCGGGCGCACGCCACTACCCGAGGATCGGATCCGGAATGTGCTCTCGGCTTTGGTCCGCCGAGGTGGGGTGGCGTCCTTTGCGGCCCTGGCAGCCGACGCCGAGGTTCCACTGGTCCGTCTCGCCGGATTCCTGTCGTACCTCGCCCGCGTGCTCAACGTCGACGGCTACGCCGTGCTCGACGTCGATGCGGCGGGCCAGGAAGTGCGACTGTCGACACAGCTCCTCGGTCAACAGTTCGAGATCACGGTTTCGTGAGAGGTGCAGCCACGTGACGAACGCAGAGAAATGACCCTAAAGGTCAGTTCCGCACGCCGCGATGAGATCGTCGACGCTCTCCGACGCGGCACGGTGCCGGCACGGGGTCTCGACGTAATGGCAGTTGGCCTCGATCGGTTCGCACAGGCGATCGATGAAGAGCTCGCCAAGGCCGCCACCGGTGGCGCGGTGTTTAAGGCGGTCCGGGGTGAGTGGGGAAGTGGCAAGACGTTCGCGGCCCGCTGGATCGGCGAGCGCGCTCGACGCCTCGGCTTCGCCACGAGCGAACTGCAAATCTCTGAGACCGAGACCCCGCTCCACCATCTTCAGACCGTGTACCGGCGTCTCGTTGAACGACTGTCTATCGGCGACGGCGACATCGGAGCGTTGCGCTCGGTCGTTGATGCCTGGTTCTATGTGCTCGAAGAAGATGTACTCGCCTCTGGTGACGTCGCCGAGACCGAGGCCGAGCTGCTAGCCGGAGCGACCGACGTGCTCATGGAGCAGCGCCTGGGCGACGTGGTTCGATCGGCCCCTGCTTTCGGAGCGGTGCTGCGTGCTTATCGAACTGCCACTCGTGACGGCGATCATGCCGCCGCCGATGGGCTGCTGGCCTGGCTGGGCGGACAACCCAACGTTGCAGCGTCGATCAAGCGGGCCGCTGGCATCAAGGGCGAGATCGACCACGCCGGTGCGTTGTCGTTCCTGCAGGGCCTGCTCCGGATCCTCCGCGACAGCGGCCATGCCGGGCTCTTTCTTGTCATCGACGAGGTCGAGACTCTCCAACGGGTCCGCTCCGACGCCCGCGATAAGTCCCTTAACGCGTTACGGCAGATGCTTGATGAGGTCGATAGTGGCCGGTTTCCTGGTCTATATCTCCTCATCACCGGGACTCCCGCTTTCTTTGACGGCCCCCAAGGGGTGCAGCGTCTCGCTCCGCTCGCCCAACGAATGTCGACCGATTTCAAAACCGAAGCCCGTTTCGACAACCCCCGCGCCGTGCAGCTTCGCCTTGTCGGGTTCGACCACAACCGGCTTGTCGAACTCGGCATCCGGGTTCGTGACATTTACATCCAACATAACAACCACGCTGAACGGATAGCGGCTCGAGTCGACGACACGTACGTTGAGACTCTTGCCTCCGCAGTAACCGGTTCGCTCGGCGGAAAGGTCGGCATTGCCCCACGCATCTTCCTTAAGAAGCTCGTCGGCGACGTGTTGGACCGAGTTGATCAGTTCGACAGCTTCGACCCGCGGCACGATTATGCGCTCGCGCTGAGGCAAGACGAGCTCTCCGACGTCGAGCGCAATGCTTGCGAGAGAGTCGTGAAAACCCTGAATGACATCGAGCTCGATATCGGCCAAACGGACGGCTAGCGGCGTGCCCGGATTCGAGTCGTTGCACCCAGCGGTGCAGCACCATGTTGTCAACTCGCTCGGTTGGTCATCCTTACGGCCACTCCAGGAAGAAGCAGTAGTGCCGATCTTGGCAGGCGAGCACGTCCTGGCACTGGCGCCGACCGCGGGTGGGAAGACCGAGGCGGCCGTGTTCCCGCTGCTTTCGCGGATCGTCACAGAGGGCTGGCGTGGACTATCGGTCGTGTATGTCTGCCCGCTGCGGGCGCTGGTGAACAACCTCCACCCTCGGCTTGAGCGGTATGCGGGCTTCGTCGGACTACGTGCTGGACTCTGGCACGGAGACGTAGGCGCTGCCGCCCGTTCCCGTATTTTCGACGATCCACCCGAGATCCTGCTGACGACTCCTGAGTCCCTCGAAGCAATCTTGATATCTACCCGACGTGACCACGCAGTCTTCTTCTCCGGTCTCCGGTCTATCGTCGTCGATGAGATACACGCATTCGGTGGGGACGATCGAGGGTGGCACCTGCTGGCGGTGATTGAGCGGCTGTCGGCGGTGGCCGGTCGCGATCTGCAGAGGATCGCCTTGTCGGCGACGGTCGGTGAACCCGAAGCGTTGCTTCGATGGCTAGTTGGTTCGAGCACTGGTCCGGCTCGAGTTATTGCACCCGACTTCACGGCGACTCCGGTAGGAGCCGACGTGACCCTGGACTACGTGGGCTCTCTCGCTAATGCAGGGACCGTCATCTCCCGCCTTCATGCTGGTGAGAAGCGTCTGGTGTTCTGCGACAGCCGCGCCAGGGTAGAGGAGCTCGCGGTCGACCTGAGAAAACGAGGTGTGAACACGTTTGTCTCACACTCGTCCCTTGCTCTCGACGAGCGGCGCCGCGCAGAGGAGGCGTTCGTCGAAGCCAATGACTGTGTCATCGTGGCGACTTCGACCCTCGAGCTAGGCGTCGACGTTGGCGACCTCGATCGGGTGATCCAGATCGACAGCCCTACGACGGTGGCCAGCTTCCTGCAACGGCTCGGTCGAAGCGGCCGCCGCGTTGGCACCACAAGAAACCTGTTGTTCTTGACGACTAAGCCTGAATTGCAGCTTGCTCAGGCGGCGGGTCTCCTCGGATTGTGGGCGCGCGGCTATGTCGAGCCCGTTATCGCACCCGCTCAGCCGTATCATCTCCTTGCTCAGCAGATTCTCGCCCTGACCCTCCAGGAGGGCTCGCTGGCGCGTCCCCGATGGGCCGACATTGTCGGTCGCCTTCCGGTCTTCGCTGAGATCATTGAGTCAGGCCTTGGTCAACGAATACTCGAACACCTCGTCGAACACGAGATGCTCTTCGACGAGGGTCACGGCGTTTTGTCCATGGGGCCTCGAGGTGAGCGTAGCTATGGCTATAGGCACTTCCTCGATTTGACCTCCGCGTTCACATCGAATCCGCTCTTCGTCGTCCGGCACGGCTCGAAGGAGATTGGGTATCTCGACCCGATCGCGTTGCTAACGAACGACCAACATCTTGCCTCGGTACTGCTGGCTGGTCGGGTCTGGCGGGTGACCTCGATCGATTGGGATCGGCGGTTCGCCTGGGTCGAGCCGGTCGAAGGTGGCGGCCGGTCGCGATGGCTCGGCGATGGTCGACCACTCTCGGCAGAGTTATGTGATTCGATTCGAGACGTCCTCGCCGGTGCTGATCCGGCAGGAGTCACTTTGACAACTCGGGCATCCTCAGCGCTGGAGGAGATCCGGTCGTCGTTTCAGTGGGCGCGTTCGGGTAGAACGGCCGTTGTGAGGACAGAGAAAGGCTTGTCGTGGTGGACATTCGCCGGCCTCCATGCAAATGGCGCTCTCATGGCAGCAATGGGTCCACTGCTCGGCGGGTCAAAGGCCGACAATCTCGCGATCAAACTCGATCACGACGCGGCAACGGTCGAGAGGGTGCGCGACTTTGCGGAGCTGCTCGATCCGTTAACAATGCCGACTCCCTGGATCGCCGAGCAGCTGGCCTCCAAGCTCAAGTTCAGTGACTGTCTTCCGGAGGAGATTTCACTCTCGATCGCTGAAGCCCGCGTTGCTGATGAGTCCGGCACTCGACGAGCGGTCACCGAACCCATCGATGAAATGGTTCTTCTCTGATCGTTCCAATTGCGATCACTCACGCCTCGTCCAGAGGCGCACAGCATCCGAAAAGTAAGCTTCTACGCAGGTCCGGACCTGCTGGCAGGTCGTCCGAACTGCCGGGCCATTGAGGTCGCGAGCATGACAGCAATAAGAGCCTTCGTCTTATCCGTCGACCCGGGGTAACCCATGCCGTGGACCGTGACATGCCGCGAGAAGCGAGCTGGTATCGGCGCACCACTCTTCGGCCACCATTCTGTCCACGCAATGAGCAACGGCTTGATGACGATCTTCTCGCCCTCTTTGACGATGGGTGAATCCTCATCGAGCGGCTCGGCCGCCTGCGCGAGCACACCCTGAGCACCCACCGAACGTAGGACCGTGTCCACAACAGTCGCAGCGAGCGCCTGCGCGGCGGCGGGGTGACCGGTTCGCAACGTGTCGGCGGCCTCCGCGCACTCTGGCATCCACAGCACTTCACGACCGTCAGCGATAGACATGCAGTGATCACAGATCTCTTCACGGCGGGCGTCGAGTAGCGCGAATCGCTTACCGGCGTCAGGAAGAGAGATGAGCTCCTTCACGAGCTCGAGCTGGGGTACCCAGCCAAGCGGGATGCCATCAAGCTCGGCTACGGCACCGACCCTGTCAAAGGCGTCCGGGTCCATCTCTGAGAGCGCCGGTGGAATCCGCTCACGCGAACGGTCCAGGTACGTCTGCCAGGCAGTCGCATCGATCGCAACCTGAACGAGTCGGCGATGGAAGTCGTCGGCGATTCCCGCAACGGCGAGAGCACTTACCTTGCCGGTCAACTCGGCGAGGCGACTCGTCGTGTCGAGTCTTCCGAGCACATCCTTCGCAAACGACGAGGCTTCGACAATCTTCTGGGAGTACGCCGCCGCCTGCCGCTGCAACGGCAGGATGTCCTTGAGGTACTGCTCGACGAGTGTCGCGTTCGCTCCGAGAAGCTTGGCGGTCGCCGCGATTTCCTTTGGGTCAAGTGACATAACCCAAGTACTAGCTCGTTAGCGCCACACAGCGCCGAATCCGAAGGACATTGCGGGCTTCGCTCTTCAGCCGAGGTCGAGGATCGCCCGGCTCTTGACCGGCATGACACTGCGGTGGTTTGGGATCTTCGCCTGCACGGCGAACCCGGAAGGCCTACCTCCCTCACTGGCACAGCACGGTCGGTGCTGGCGACCTTCTAAATCGTCATCACTTTCCTTTCAGGACACACGCGGGTGCCGAGAATCCCATCCGTCCCCTCTACCTGTACTTTCGCCGGGGCCGGCTGCGGGAGAAGGATTGGCCGTGGCCCTCTTGTTCCTCTACCTGGAGTTCCCACGGATGCTCCAGTTCCTCAGGCTGCGGCGCGACGATCGAGCCGATATGGCCATCGAGGTGGTCATGGTCCGTCACGAGGTGTCGGTCCTTCGCCGTCAGGTGGAACGCCAGTCACTATTGACCGGGGTCCCCATGAACCTCTATGAAACTCGGGCCGATTCAGTGCGTCGGCGGTGCTGGTCATCGAGAACTCATCCAACCGATTTGAGCGCAGTCCTCCACTACCCCACCGCGGTGCCTCGCTCATGAGATGTCTGGGTCCCTGTTCGGGTGCACCTCCTGCTTGGCGTCCGACCAGCGCTCGAAAACGCCGATGTCGGCGACAAAGCGGACCGAGTCGTCGGGAGCCAACCGGTGCCCGGCCTCCTGGAGGCAGCCGTCGAGGAGCCGGGCAACGGCGTCTTCGTGCTCGATCGGGACATGAACGAGCAACTCGTCGTGGAGGCACAGCACGATCCGTGCGGCCAGGTGCGTGCCGCGGGCTCGTACCGTCACTGCCCAGAGCTTGAACAACTCGGCGGCCGCACCTTGGACAAGAGCATTACGGCCGTAGCGGCCCCTGGCTGCGTCCGCCCCACGGGCTTCGCGCGTCCCTACCTCGGCGCCGTCTACTGGTCCCAGGATGATCAACCTGCCCCCATAGGTTCGCAGGTCGCGGCCGGCCTGGCCGGAGCGTGCGGCGTCGGCTAGGTACCTCATCGCCACGGGGTAGGCGGCCTCGAGGCGGCGCAGCGCCTGCAGGCCGTGGCCGGTGGTCTGCCCGTACATGGCTCCGAGCATCGCGACCTTGGCGGTAGCTCGATCCACGCCGAGCTGGGCGGCCACAGGCGCGTACATGTCGTCCTCGGCGGTGGCCCGAGCCAGTTGCTCATCCCGCGAGATCGCGGCAAGCACGCGCGGCTCGATCTGACCGAGATCGGCGCGTACGAAGACGTAGCCGGGCTCGGCGACGACCGCCCCGCGCATTTCGGCGGGCATGTTGTGAAGGCCACCCGACGCGGTCATCCTTCCCGCCGCGCCGTCGGAGCCTGTCCACACCCCCCGCAGCCGGCCGTCGGCACCGAGATGCTCGTCGAGCCAGCCGTAGCCGAAGGTCGTGGCGACTCGCTCCGCCTTTCGCCAGACAAGGAGGGCTTCGATCAGCGGGTGCGTGTCGCGAAGCGTCCGCAGCCGCCAGGCACGGGTGTCGGGCACCTCGACGCCGATACGGCTGAGCAGTGACTTCACCTGCCCAGGGCTGCGCAGGTCGACCTCGACTCCTGGCGGCGCGTGGCGCAGCACCTCGGCGTCGCGCCGGGCACGCTGGCCTGCTGCCTCCGCCTCGGTGCTCGGCCGCTGGCCGATGAAGCCTTCGATGATTCCCTCGGCGACAGCTCGGTCCATCGGCAGCCCGTCGACCGACATCTCTACGCACAGGAGCTCGGCCGCCGACTCCGAGCGCGCCGTGGACGCGACCCTCGGCCCCTCGCCGAGTTCCTTGAGGCGCGCCTGCTGGAGCCCTGCGACCCTCGCCGCCAGCTCCGCCCACCGCCGCAGCCGTTCCGGAGTCGCACACCAACCTCTGTCCAACCACTCCGGCCGGAGGTGCCCGTCGGGACGGATCGGATCGTCCGGATCGCCGTCGTCGCACCCGGCGTCGCCGAACAGGTCCGCCGGCGCGATCGTCGGGATCATGCCCAACGCCAAATGCTGGAGCTGCGCCCACACGCGAGCGGGATCGGCCCGCCATCCGCCGAAGAGGAGCCGATGCACCGCGGCGATGTCCCAGCACGTCGCGATCCGCACCCCGGCCCGGAGAAGCGTCGCCGCGGTGTCATTCGACCACAGCACCCACCGGGGGCGGAGTGCGTCCTCCACGAGCCGGACCACCACCGAAGGATCCTCGATGCCGCGAGCGACCGACATCTTGCCCGTCGTCGTGGCCATTCCGAGGCCCACCCGCGGCGCAACGGCCAGGCCGACAAGGTCACCGCGCACGACCCCAGCCCTGCACAGCTCCTCGACCACGTCCGCGCCCGGCTCTCCCACGAACCCACCCTGCCACCTCTCGGCTCACCAGGCGCCCCACCGAGTCGAGCCCTTCCACTCACAGGGCTGTGAGCTGGGTCTGTGAGTGTTGCTGTGAGTGTTGCTGTGAGTGTTGCTGTGAGTGTTGCTGTGAGCTGCCGGGCCGCGCAGAGCCGCACTACGTGGTGGCCGAACCGAAGAAACCGTCCCGCAAGCCCGTCTGTGAGCACTGCTGTGAGTGTTCCTGTGAGAAGTGCTGTGAGTCGATCAGTTCACCATGACGTGATGGTTCGGCCTGCCTCCAATGCGAACCAAGACAAGAAAGGGGCCCCGGACGGTGAAGGACCCGCACGACGGCCACGACGTCCACGATCGACAGAGCCTGGAGGGCGGCGATCGCACCAGTTCGACGGGATCGCGTCCCCGAAGGACCTTGCAGTCGGCACTCCACGAGAGCTGCTCGGCGCCTCGCGTCATATCGTGGGACGAATGGGTATCCGAGGAGCGTGCAGCGGATCACCTTCATGCCTCTGTTGCAACGTTGAGAAGAATGCGGGCGCTCGGAAAGCTGCCCTTCACAACGATGGCCGGGCATATCTACTACCACCCCGACGATCTTGCGCGACTCCTCGCGAACTCCTACGGACGCACTGGTTGACGCATCGCACGGGTGGTCGGAAATCGATTGTCTCCGTGCGGCCTATCGATCGGCCTGCGAACGCAGCTCCAGAGAACACGATCAAGGTCCACGCGCCCGCTGGCAAAGTCGAGCACCCGTCTTTTGAGGGCCACTAGAGGGCCACTTCGTTTTATTCTCTGAGCGCGCGCATGCGCGTGCATGAATACATATGTCCAGGTCAGGAACTTATAGGCCGGAGGTAGAGCAGGTCAGAAGGCTCATTCTCCAGCCTTCCAAGCTGGTCATGCCGGTTCGATCCCGGTCGCCCGCTCCAGCTGTTCTCCCTGTTCAGGGGCCTTTGTGGTGTCTGAGCCAGCCGTCGAATTTGTCGGCGTGACCCGAACGTGACCTAACGAACCGGGCTCGATAGCTGTGCCAGTTGGCTCCATCCCTCCATCCGCCCGGGCCGCGTAGACCGCCGATGCCAGTGCCGACAGCGCCTCGGCGATCGCTCGGTCGCGATCACGGGTCGCGTGCTGGTAGCGCAGGGCAGCCAGTGACGATGCGTGTCCCATACGGACCATCAGCTCCCTCGTACTGGCGCCGGTCGTCGTACTGGCAACCAGCGGTGTTCGAATCATGTCGAATAGGCCCTCATCGAACTCCTCGTCCTTTCCTATTCGTCATAGTTCGCGGTCGGCCCTCCTCGCGATCTCTGCGGCGTAACGGGTCCAGTCGCCGCCTGCTAACTCGACCCAGTGACACGCGGTGCTCGGCTGCAGATTCAAGAGTTCCGCGAGGACAGCTGCGGGCAGCTGTTTTGCAAGATGCATCAAGGCCCCTCGTCGTCCCTTGATGGTCCCGATCCCGAGCCGGCGCAATCGCTCTCCAAGACGCGAAGCAGTGAGGGGGCGTCCTGGGTGTAACCCGGTGAAGAGCCAGGGAGTGTCGACCGGTGATCCCATGCCGCGGCGACGACGCCCGGGGCTGGCGAGGCGAGTCAGCAGTTCGCCGAGGGGCTCCGGTACTCGGATCTCCGTCGGGCCGAGCCCCAGACGGGTGCCATCATCGTCCGAGCTCACCTGCGTCCGAGTAAGCGCGACGATGCGGGACAGCTGCTGGCCATAGAGCAAGACCAGACAGCCCGCAACGCGGTCGCCGAGATCGAGGCTCTCGTCAACCAAGAGTTGGTCGACGATCGACCAGCGGGTGTCGTCGTCGAGGCCTGCGGCCTGCGGCCTGCCCGCTTGGCCGGTGAGGATGAAACGCCCGATGAGCCCTCTCTCGGCTGCCCATTCGATGAAGTCTCTAGCCTCGTGAGCCGACGGGCCTCCTTCGACCAAGAAGGCGTCGATGTCGGCCTGTGAGCAGTCGGCGAATGGCCGGCCCCGGTCCTCCATGAAACCGAGGAAGGCGATCGCCGCCGTGAGGATGTTTCGAGAATGTGCTGTTGGCGTGCGCGGTCTGTGGGCTGCCGCGGCTCGTAGCCGCGCGCGGCGGAGCACCCTCCATGTTGCATAGGAGCGAAGGAGCCTCCGCTGATAAGGACAGCGGACCGCGGCGATGCGAATAGCGCTCCAAGTCTCCAAGCGGGCAAGGGCGTCGTCTCTTTCTTCCAGGACACCGTTGGCGACGAGCAGGTGCCGGAGGAATTCTGCGGCCACCGTGTCGCTGCGCTCGTCGAGCGCTTCGTGGTTAAGAGGGAGCGTGCCTGAGACGATGTCGCCGAGGATGGCGGCACTTTTCGCCGAGCGAAGCCAGTTGAGAGCACTGTAAGGGTTCGGGGCAGCAGTAATCGCAGAGGAAATCGCCCGGAGCTGGCCACCTGAGCCGTCTATGAGCTTTCTCGCCCGCTCCGCCAGCACGCATCGCACGCAGCATCCTTTGGCGTAAGGACGCTCTTCTGCTCCGCACGATCTGCAGGTGGCAAGGCTTGGTACACCGGCGCAGCCGGCACACAACTGGGCGGACGGCCCGGGTGGATAAACGAGGCGACGATCACGACGGCACTTGACGCAAGTCCCTCGTCGCGAGAGGGCGGCCCGGTAGCACGGTTCGCACACCGGCCCTTCGGACCATTGAACGCTCGGCAGTGCGATAGCTCCGCAATGAGCGCAGGCGAGCTTGCGCCGTGGCGAGCACGACAAGCAGATGGGACGACCCTCGGCGACGAAGTGGCACGGCTTGTCGCGTCGACAGATCCGGCAGGTCGCCACGGGCTCGCGGAAGCACACGTCGCAGACGTCGCCCCGTCCACCACGGGCCCGTCGGGCGATCACCCGCACCCGTCCGCAGAGCGAGCATGGCCGCTTCGGGCGAGGAGCGCACCTGGCGCACAGCGCCCGGCCGTCGTCATCACGGCCGGCAACTGGTTTGATGCCTCCGCAACTCGAGCACGCAGTCGCGAGCTGGCGTCTCCTGCAGGCGGCGCACACGCCGCCTCCGCCCGTGGCGACAAGGGGCCGGTTGGTGCGCCGGCAGCGCGCACAGAACGGCTCGGGGAGCACAGATCCGCGAGCTCGCAGCTCTGTCACGAGGCGTCCGACGACCGGCGGTGCCCCGACCCGCAACGCGTCTGGACTCTGCGAAAGTGCCCGCCTCAACTCCCGTAGCGCCGCAGGATGGCCGAGCTCATAGACGGCCGCGGTGATCGTCTCAGCCGAAAGGCCGGGGTCTGCCTCGGCCACCCGGTGGGCGACGAGATCATGGCCTGCAGTCCAAGTGTCCTCGCGAGCAGCCGTCACCTCACGAAACCGGGCGCGACCCTGGCCGAGCGAGGCACGGTCTGGCGCGACACCGAACGGACCGAGGTTGTCGACTTCGGCGCGGGCTGGCGCCGGACGGGCTCGATCAGATCCTCGGGGCCGCACTCCAAGATGTCGCACAGTGCCGCCAGCGTTGTCAGGTTGAGACGTTCGGGGACCTTCGCGACAAGACGGTAGGTCTGCTCACGCGACAGCACGACGCCGCGTTCGGCAAGAAGCGGCAGCAGGTCCGAGGTGGCGAACATCCCCCGGGCGGCCATGACCATGCGCAGGTGCCAGTTGTAAGAGACCTTCGGTGCTCGGACGGCGCTCACGAGGACTCCTTCCCGAAGGCCCTTGTGAGGGCGGCTCTCAGCATGGCATTGGTGTAGTCGGCCCCGACAGTCGTGTACAGAGCGGTCGTTGAGGGGAACGAGTGGCCCGCCTGGTACTGGACGAACAGCGGGTCCACCCCATCTTCGATCAGGTGCGAGACATAGGAATGGCGTAGGCAGTGCACCGACAATTCAGAGGGGAGCCCGGCCTCTGAACGCCACTCGGCGAAGCGCTCGTCGATACGCCGGACCGAGATGCGTTCACCGCGCTCGGTCAGCCACAGTGCGGCTTGACGCGCCGCATCCCCGTTCAGCGGTCGTACTTCGTCCAGGTACTGCTCGAGCACGCCAACCACCCACGGCATCACCGTGGCAATCGCACGTCGCCTGGGAGGGCTGCCCCGCATGGCTTTGCCGAAGCGAACCTGGCACACCCCGAAGCGCCCGAGCTCGGGGGCGGCCGGGTTCGGCGTGAAGTCGGTGACGTCCAGGCCGGCTGCCTCCGCCCGTCTCAGACCGAAGGCGTAGATCACCTTGATCAAGGTCGCGTCCCTGAAAGCTGCCAGCCATCCCTTACGTCTCGAGAGGGCTGCCTCGGCGATCTTGTGGTCGGCGAAGTCGAACAGTGCCTGTAGCTCGGGTCGGCTCAAGGGGCGCCGCTCGGGACGACCTTCGTACTCGACGACGTGGACTGCGGTGTTGCGCTCGTGGCAGATCTGGACCGGGACCGACCCGAGGCGCTCCAGGCACACCTCGGCCCATCCATAACGAGCGTCGCACACATAGCCGAGGAACATCGAAATCGATCCCTCGTAGGCGCGGATTGTCGAATGTGCCCACGAACCCTGGGCAATCCAGGCCTCCAGGTGCTCAGCTCGCCACTGCCAGGGCCAGCAGCATGTGTAATCCTGGAACCGCCGGACCGTGAGTTCCTCCTTGCGTATGAACGCCGGGGAAAGTCGCCGTGCCATGTGCTGGGTGCGCCAGCCGTCGAGCATCGCGTCGAAGAGCGCTGGCTCAAGATGAAGCGGGGTCGCGGCACTGACGAGCGCCAGCGCTGCCGACCCGGATGGCCGGTTCATCGGTCTCCCTCTGCCGAGCCATCAGGAGATACATCGTCACATGCGATGCAACGTGACCGGCTGCCGCATCGTTGCATCAGAAGCAAAGCGCTTGGTGGATACTCCCTGTGAACAGGTCTTTGTCCGCGACCTCAGCTGGCAGCGTCCAGCGGCTCCGAACCCAGAAGCCTTATGGGACAACGGTCGCAAAGTGTGTCGAATGATGCGTCGAGTGCAACATCGCTGGTTTCGGCCCAGGTATTCCCCGAATGGCGCAGGTCGTGAAAGTGCAAGTGGTCAAGGCCGACCGCGGCGCGAGCGAGCTCCCAAGCGTTGTGCAACATGAACGCTCGAAGCGGCCCACCTTTCACGCCAGTGAAGAGCGGGGCATCCTCCCCACGTCCGGTGAACCGGTCGAGGTGATCGGCAACTGCTGGAACCAGATGCGGGGGAATGCTGATGCTGCGACGACCGGCGTCTGTCTTCGGAGGTCCCACGACCACCTGGCCGTTCTCGAGCCCTTGGCGCGTCCTCTCGACCCGGAGAACCGCGCCCTCGAGGTCGATGTCCCGTCGCTCAAGGCCGAGCAGTTCACCTCGACGCAGCCCGCACCACGCGGCGAGAAGGACGGCCAGACGGAGACGCTCTCCGATCGCATCCGAGAGCGCGTCCACTTCGGCCACGGTCGCCACCGGTCGTTCCTGAGCATGTTCGATGCCGGCGCCCTTGATGGTGCAGGGTGATCTCATGATGAGCTCGTCAGCGACGGCGACTCTCATGATCGTACGGAGGAGACGGTAGGACTTAGCTGCGGTCGACCGTCCTGGACCATCGGGGCCTGCGAGGCGGCCGTACCAATCGCGCACGGCGCCCGGCTGAATTCGCGAGATCGCGATGTCGCCGAACTCCGGAACAATCCAGCGCCGGAGCAGTCCTTCATACAGCTCGCGAGTCTTTGGGCGAAGGTCATGACGACCGTCAAGCCACTTCTTCGCGAAGTGCCCGAAGCTCACTCGGCCAGCCACGGGATCGACGTAGCGCCCCTCGAGGACAGCGACGCGTTGGCTGGCGATCCATGCGTCTGCATCCGCCTTGGTCCGAAAGGTCTTGGCGACGCGCCTTGCGTCTGGGCCGTAGAAGCGAGCGCGCCACCGCCCTGAGGGAAGTCGGTCCACTCCCCCACTTGGACGACGCCGCCGCGATCTCTGGAGGTCTCCTCCCGTCACTTCGTCCTCCTCAAGCCATAAGGCACACGCGGCAGAGCGGCCCGTGTCCGAGCTGAAGGCGCCTTTCCGTCAAGGCGCGAGAGGAAGCCGAGAGCGGCTCGAGAACACTGTAAACGACAGGTGTTTCACCGCAGCGCGTCGGTAGTCCACCGATCAAGCCACGCGGCGACCGCCACCGGGTCGAATCGCACAAAGCGACCGACCTTCACAAATGGAATGCGCCTCTCGGCGACAAGCCGACGCACGTGACGCTCGGTGATCTGGAGGCGCTCCGCCAGGTGGCGTTGGTCGAGGAGCTCCGGAACCGTTGTCCGGTCGACACGGGTCTGGGAGCGAAGCGGGGTCGCCATGGTGCCTCCTTATCTGGAGCCGTCCGGACGACCGCTCCTACTTATAAGGCACTGGGGGTTCCAGGCTATTGCTGCCTTCCCGCAGTCGGGTTTCTTTTCAGCGGGTCGCGAGCCACTGCGCTGCGGGTTTATCGAGTCCAGAAGGCGAGGTGGGTCGCGACCATCCAGGCCTCGATCACCGCGCCGTCGCACTCGGCGGGAATCGAGTCATCGGTGAGCTTGTCCTCGAGCATCGCGTCAAGGCGGAGGACGCGCTCCCACCACTCGTCGAAGGGCACGTCGCCGCGCCTTACAGCGCGCAACCAGTCTCCGGGCTCGTCGGCGATCGGAAGGGTGAGGCGGCGGTTGTTGAGCAGCTCCAGTCCTTGGAAGCCGAGCCGGGCGCAGTGCATGGCGTACTTCGTGTCGTAGCCGTGTGCGGCGAGCAGCTCCTCGCGCCCGCCTGCGCCTCTGCGGCCGTGACCGCTGCGGCTCCGGGCCCCGAGTAGCCGCTCCGCCTGGGACTGCATGTAGCCCCGGTAGCGGGGGATCACGTGGCGTCCGACGAAGGCCTCCCCGAGGCCTTGCAGCTCCTCGCCCTCGGGAGTCGAGAAGATGACCGGTGCCCACAGCGTCATCAGGATCGACGGGTTGCCGGAGGCGGCGAGGCGGACGAACCTCCTCAGCGAGTGGAGGGTGCGATCGGTGTCACCGGGGCCAGAGCGCGATCCTTCTGGCTGGGTGCGTTGCATCACGCTCGCGTAGCCGCTCTCGCCGAGCCCGAGGACGTCATTCGGTTGCTCGACGACGACCCCGAGCTCGTCGTGGTCCTCACCATCGGGCAAACCGGTCCCGTGAGCGGTCGAACCGACCTCGACGAGAAGGATCGTCGTTACAGGCAGGGGCGGTATCTCTTGCACGTGCCGATGATGCCGCACTTCGACACTGCCGTCCGCATAGCACTCATGCGCGATGCCTGCGAGCTTCTCGCACCGACCACCGCCATCACCGACCACCGCCATCACCGACCACCGCCATCACCAACCACCGCCA
>Ga0224555_1001324_pt1 | contig 34893 bp, 34 predicted proteins | sample 714S23034metaG_FD_180687 | JGI IMG/M metagenome (GOLD analysis project Ga0224555, IMG submission 180687) | Peat soil microbial communities from Stordalen Mire, Sweden - 717 S2 30-34 | ecosystem: Environmental > Terrestrial > Soil > Wetlands > Peat | place: Sweden: Norrbotten County, Stordalen... | reverse complement strand
AGGGAGCAGGGAGCAGGGAGCAGGGAGCAGGGAGCAGGGAGCAGGGAGCAGGGACAGATCCTTCGCTCGCCGGCGCCAGCTCAGGATGACTTCGTCACTTTTCGCGGGCGACCACAAACTCCGGCATCCATTGCAGGGCGCGCTTGTACTCGGAGTCGGGAACGACGGCGAGGGCAGCCTGGGCGGCCGCGGCGTAATCGAAAGCAGCCTTCATGGCGTAGTTCACCGACTGGTTCCGGTTCAGGATATGCAGGATCTCCTGATGGGAGACGCGCTCGAAGTTCTGGTCCTCAAGCACGGTCTGAATCGCGGCTCGCTCGGCCGGTGTGCTGCCGTTCTCGAGGGTGTGGATGACGGCGAGCGTTGCCTTGCCTTCGCGCAGATCGCTGGCCACTGGTTTGCCCAGCACCTCTTCCGTCGCGGTGAGATCGAGAACGTCGTCCACGATCTGGAAGGCGAGACCGAGGTTGCGACCATAACTGCCCAGGGCATCTTCGGTCGCCTGATCGGCACCGGCCAGCACTGTGCCGAGCCGCATGGACACTTCAAAGAGGCAGGCTGTCTTGCGATAGATGAGGTCGTTGTACTCGCCTTCGGAGATGAACTTGCCGAGGCACTCCATCTGGAGCAGTTCGCCTTCGACCATCTGCTGGGTCAGGCCGATGAGGAGCTCAAGGACGCGGAAGTTGCGCTCCTCGAGGGCGACGCGAAAGGCCTGCATGTAGAGCCAGTCGCCCACCAGAACGCATTTGCCGTTGCCCCAGGTGTGGTTGGTCGAAGGGCGGCCGCGGCGCATGTCGGCGGCGTCAATGATGTCGTCGTGCACCAGGGTGGCGGTGTGGACCATTTCGACCACGGCACCGAGGCGGATCATGCCGCGGCTGGAATAGCCGAGGCTGCGAGCCGCGAGCAGCAGCAGCGACGGGCGAATGCGCTTGCCACCGCCTTCACGCAGGTAATCGGAGATCTCCGTAATGGCGGTGACCGAGGAGACAGCATCGGTGCCAAACTCGCGCTCGATGGCGGCAAGATCGTCGTGCAGCAGGTCGAACACTTCCTTCGCCGCCGCTGTCGCCACTGTGCTCACTCAACGTTCTCCGGACTACTGGGCCATCCGCTCAGTTGGAGCGGTAATTCGTGAACTGCATATCGATGCCGAGATCCCGCCCCTTGAGCAGAGCGATGATTTCCTGAAGAGAATCGCGGTCCTTGCCCGAGACGCGGACGGCATCGCCCTGAATCGAGGCCTGAACCTTCTTTTTAGAGTCTTTGATGATTTTAACGATCTCTTTGGCTTTCTCTCCAGCGATGCCCTGCTGGAGGGTGATCTTTTGGCGGACGGACGAACCGGCTGCCGGCTCCACTTTGCCGAAGGTGAGTGCCTTGAGGGAGATGCCGCGCTTGACCATTTTTAGGCGGAGAATTTCTGTGACGGCGTCGAGCTTGTATTCGTCGACGGAAGCCAGCTGGATGGCTTCCTCGCCTTCCAGCTTAATTTCGGATTTCGAATCCTTCAGGTCGAAGCGCGTGCGCACTTCTTTGGTGGCCTGATCGATCGCGTTGCGCAATTCCTGGATGTCGACTTTGCTGACGATGTCGAAGGAGTTCTCCGCTGCCATCTTTGCCTCTTCTCTTTCAGATTATCCTGCTACCGGCCTGGCGCGTGTGGAGGGGCCGGAATTTCGGCACGAAAAAACGTGCCGAAGTTACTCGTGGTGCGGCTGGCGACCTCTTCAGGATCGAGGTTGCGGATCTCGGCGATCTTCATTGCCACTTCTTTTACCCAGGCAGGCTCATTGCGTTTGCCGCGGTTGGGAAGGGGTGCCAGGAAGGGTGCGTCGGTCTCGATGAGCATGCGATCGAGGGGGACAGCTACGGCCGCATCGCGGATGGCCTGAGCTTTGGGGAAGGTGACGTTACCGGCAAAGGAGATGAGGAAGCCAAGGTCCATGGCCTGGTGAGCGTGACGCAACTCGCCGCCGAAGCAGTGCAGGATGCCGCCGAGTCCGGTACGCGCCCACTCGGAGCGGAGCAGCGCGAGGGTGTCGTCCCAGGCATCGGTGGAGTCGTTCGAGGGGCGGCAGTGGATGACGATGGGCTTCCTGCGGGCAGCGGCGATCTCCATCTGGCGGGTGAAGACGGCTTTTTGGACGTCGCGTGGGGAGTGGTCGTAGAAGTAGTCGAGGCCAATTTCACCACAGGCCAGGACTTCGGGCTCCTGAAGCAGGGAATCGAGTTTGGCGTACGCGGCGTCGTCGGCGAGGCGGGCTTCGTGGGGGTGAACGCCGGCGGTGGCCCAGATCTTCGGGGTGCGGGGGCGGCCGGCGGATGTACGGCTGATTTCGAGGGCGCGGTGCATTTCGGCTGGGCCGTCGCCGATGCCGATGGAGAGGATGGCGCGCACGCCGGCCGCGAAGGCGCGTTCGAGGAGGGCTTCGCGGTCCTCGTCGTAACGGGGGCTGTCGAGATGGGCGTGGGAGTCAATCATCGGGTTCAACGCCAGGGTCAACGGTACACTTCGCGGCGGTGGCCGACGCGAAGGACCAGGACGACCAGTCTTTTGTCCTGAATTTCGCAAACGATGCGGTAGTCACCGACGCGGTATCGCCAGAGGCCGCTAAGTTCGGACCCCTGCAAAGCCTGGCCGAGGCTACGCGGATTTTCGACTTTGGCGACCCGCTCTCGCATGAACGCCGTTAGACGCAGTGCGATCTGTGCGTCCATTTTGGCGAGGTTCTTTTTTGCCGCCTCTGAGAAGATGATTGTCCAGGCCAAGGCTGCGTTCAACCTCTTCGAGAGTATAGGTCTTGCTGCGTCCCTCGCGGATCGCACGCAGTTCCTTCAAGGCGAGGTATTCGTCTTCGAGATCCTCGAGATGGTTCAGGATGGCTTGCCGTGCGTACCAGGTTTTCGTCCTTCCGGTGCGTTTGGCGAGCTGATCCAGACGTTTTTCGATATCGGCAGGCAAGCGAATCGCGAGCATTGCGGAACCTCCGCTATATAAGTATAGCACTCTGGTATACGTGTATAGCGTTGGCCTGAAGTCTTCTACTTGAGCCGGGCGCCAACCGGGACGTCTTCGAGGAAACCGGCTAACACTGGGCGGCCGCCTTCAAGGGAGGCAGCGACGATCATGCCGTTGGATTCGAGACCACGGAGTTTGCGCGGCGCGAGGTTGGCGACGATGACGACTTTGCGTCCGATGAGCGACTCGGGGGCATAGGCCTCGGCGATGCCGGCGAGGATCTGGCGGGTTTCGGTGCCGAGGTCGACTTCGAGGCGGAGGAGCTTGTCGGCTTTGGGGACGCGCTCAGCGACTTTGATCTGGCCGACGCGCAGTTCGACTTTGGAGAAGTCGTCGATGGATATTTTGCCCTCAGGGAGAGTGGGGGCAGCGGGACCTGCAGGCGCCGCGACGGTGCCGGTTGCGGGAGCGGGTGGAAGAATTCGCGTGCCGGGCAGGTTCGTAGCGTCTTCGGGTCCGGAGGGCGTGGGTTGTGGCGCGGCAACGGGCGCGCTGGGAGCCTGATCTTTGCGGCCCCCGATGGTTTCGCGGACCGTTTCTGCGATCGCTCCTTCGAAGGCGGCGACGGCAGCGGTCTCGTTGGTGGACTCGGCCATGGCGACGGCGAGGCCTTCGATGGCGGACTTGAGTTTAGACGTGTGTGCCGGCGACGGCTCCGCAGTTTCGGGCTCGGGAGTGGCGGCGGGTGCGGGTGCGTTCTTCTGCTCGAGTTCGCTCATACGGGTGATGGTCTCCTTGTCGGCGCGGGGGAAGAGCGGCGAGAGTTCGCCGAGTTTGGTTCCGGGTTTGAGTCCGCGCCACTGCAGGTTTTTGAGGTCGGCCTTGCGGATGTCGCCGAGGCCGAGCTGGGACCAGACCTGGGCGGCGGCGTTGGGGATGACGGGGTAGACGAGGGCGGTGATGATGCGGATGGCTTCCGCGGCGGTATAGAGGATGTCGGCACGCAGCGCTTGTTGCTGTTCGTCGCTGACGCCTTCGGGCTGCTTCCAGGGCGCGTTGGCGGTGAGGTAGCCGTCGACGGCGGCGACGGCGGCCCAGGCGGTTTCGAGCGCGCGGGAAAAATCGAGCGCGTCGAACGATGCGGCGAAGGTTGAGATGGTGCGGGGAAGCTCGACGGCGAAAGAGTGGGACTGCACGACGGATCCGGAGGAGGCGGGATAGGGCACGAGGCCGTCGAAGTAGCGGCCGATCATGGAGAGCGTGCGGCTGACGAGGTTGCCGTAGCCGTTGGCGAGGTCGGCGTTGTAGCGCTGGACAAGGGCGTCGAAGGAGAAGCTGCCATCCTGGCCGAAGGCGATCTCGCGGAGGAGGAAGTAGCGCAGTGCGTCGGCCCCGAAGAGGTCCTGCTCGGCTTTGGGCAGGTCGGGCTTGAGAGCGCCGAAGCCTTCGAGGATCGTCTCTGCGCGCACGATGTTGCCGCGGGATTTGGACATCTTGCTCTCTTCAAAGAGGAGCCAGCCGTGGGCGTGGACGGATTTGGGCAGGGGGAGGCCGGCGGCCATGAGGAACGCAGGCCAGTAGACGCAGTGAAAGCGGATGATTTCCTTACCGACGAGGTGGAGGTCGGCGGGCCAGAATGTTTTGTACTTGCTGTCGTCGGCGGAGGACCAGCCGAGGGCGGTGATGTAGTTGGCGAGGGCGTCGAGCCAGACATAGACGACGTGCTTCTCGTCGCCCGGGATGGGGATTCCCCAGTTGAAGCTGGTGCGGGAGACGGAGAGGTCGCGCAGGCCGCCTTTGACGAAGGCGATGACTTCGTTGCGGCGGGTCTCGGGGCGGATGAATTCCGGGTGCTCGTCGTAGAACTCGAGGAGGCGGCGCTCGAAGGCGGAGAGCTTGAAGAAGTAGTTCTCCTCGGAGACGGTTTCGGTGGGGCGGCCGCAGTCGGGGCAGGGCGCGCCGGGCGGGGCCTCGACGTAGAGCTCGTCGAAGACGCAGTACTGGCCGGTGTAGGAGCCCTTGTAGATGAAGCCGCGATCGCGGAGCAGGGTGATGAAGTTCTGGACGGCGAGAATGTGGCGGGGCTCGGTGGTGCGGATGAAGTCGTCGCAGGTGAGGCCCATGCGATCCCAGAGGTTTTTGAATTCCTGGGAGACGCGGTCGGCGAATTGCTGTGGCGTGCAGCCGGCGGCCTCAGCGGAGCGCTCGATTTTCTGACCGTGCTCGTCGGTACCGGTGAGGAACCAGGTATCGACGCCGAGAGAACGCTGACGGCGCGCGATGGCGTCGGCCACGATGGTGGTGTAAGCGTGGCCGATGTGCGGGCGCGCGTTGACGTAGTAGATGGGGGTGGTGAGGTAAAACTTGTCAGGCATGGATGATGGCGGGTGGTGCGAACGCTCTTCTCATCTTAGCGGAAGAGAGGCAGGCAAGAAGCTTCAGTCAGGGCGCCGCAGGTCAGCCGGAGTAGTTGGCGACGACGCGGATGATTTTGCCGGCGGAGTCGAGTTCCATGTACTCGGCGGTGTGGGTGCCGCGCTGGTTGTTGAAGAGAAGGACGACGCTGGACAGGCCGGCGAGGACGTCGAGGAGTTCGAAGTGGAGGTTGGGGAAGGCGTCGAGGCCGCGCTGGAAGTAGTCGCGGAGGGCGGCATCGCCAGTGACGGTGCCCGAGGGGTCGTTGAGGAGTTTGGCAGCGGCGGGCGAGGTGAGGGTGACGCTGGGTGCGTAGTGGGCGAGGATGCGGTCGAGGTCGTGGGAATTCCAGGCGGCGATCCAGTCCTGGGCGAAGGGGTGGGCTTCGGTTGGGTTGGGCATGGGCGATCGGGAGGAGAGTAACACGGGGTCGAGACGACGAGCGGCGCTGCTAGAATCAACCTTTTCTGAAGGCAGGTTGGCCGCGTGTATTTGAGACAGCAAAGGCAGTTGGCGGAGGCGATTCGGGGTGCGCTCCGGAGCTTGTACGGGATTGAAGTGGAGACGGTGGTGCTGGAGCAGCCGCCGGAGATGAAGTTTGGGGAGTTCGCCACTCCGGTTGCGTTTGAGCTGGCGCGCAAGCTGAGGAAGGCTCCGAAGAAGATTGCGGAAGAGATTGTGGGGGCGCTGGGGTCTTCGGCTCCGGTGGCAGGGTTTGCTGGGTTCGAGGTCGCGGGCGCTGGCTACATCAACGCGCGGCTCGATCGTAGCGGGTTTGCGCAGGCGTTCGCACGCTCAGGCGAGGCGGAGGCGCCGGCGGAGAGGCTCCATAGTCTGGTCGAGCATACGAGCATCAATCCCAACAAGGCGGCGCACGTGGGGCATCTGCGCAACGCGATCCTGGGGGACACGTTTGTGCGGCTACTGCGGGCGGCGGGCCAGCGGGTGGATGTGCAGAACTACATCGATAACACCGGTGTGCAGGTGGCCGATGTGGTGGTGGGCCTGGTGCATCTGGAAGCGCTGAACCTGGCCGGCGTGGAAGAGTTGATGAGCGAGCTGGCCGAGGATGGGGAGCGCATCGACTACTACTGCTGGGATCTGTATGCGCGGGTTTCGTCGTGGTACGACGCGGTGCCGGAAGAAGCTGCGGGGCGCAAAAAGCTGAGGCTCGATACACTGCACGCGATTGAGGCGGGCGGGAATGAGACGGCGCAGATTGCGGAGCTGGTGTCGACGGCGGTGCTGCGTCGGCATCTGGAGACGATGGTGCGGCTGGGGATTGAGTACGATTTGCTGCCTCGGGAGAGCGAGATTCTGCATTTGCACTTCTGGGATCTGGCGTTTGAGCAGTTGAAGGCGAAGGGCGTGCTGTATTTCGAGACGGAGGGGAAGAATAAGGGCTGCTGGGTGATGCGAAGGGCGGGGCACCGGGCACAGGGCACCGGGCTCAGCGGACGCCCTGCGGGCGGCGATGGTGAGGGGAACGGCGAGGGCAGTGACGGTCCTGATGAAGATGCGAAGGTGATTGTGCGTTCAAACGGTACGGTGACGTATGTGGGGAAGGACATCGCGTATCACCTGTGGAAGTTTGGGCTGCTGGGAAAGGATTTCGCGTATCGGAGGTTTTTCGAGTATGCGGATCGGTGGTGCTGGATTTCGGCGGAGACAGGGGAGAAGGATCATCCGCAGTTTGGTGGGGCGCAGGCGATTTACAACGTGATCGACTCGCGGCAGTCGGATCCGCAGGCGAACGTGATTGAGGCGCTGCGCGGGATGGGGTACACGGAGCAGGCGGCGCGGTACACGCATTTTTCTTACGAGATGGTTGCGTTGACGCCGCGGTGCGCGCTCGACCTGGGGTACCAGGTTTCGGAGGAGGATCGGGTGCGGCCGTATATCGAGGTGTCGGGGCGGAAGGGTTTTGGGGTGAAGGCCGATGATCTGATCGATCGGCTGATCGCGGCGACGCGGGGCGAGGTGGATGGGCGGCATCCGGAGCTGGGGGAGGCGGAGCGCGAGGCGACAGCGAAGGCGATTGCGGTCGGTGCGCTGCGCTACTTCATGCTGCGGTACACGCGGAATTCGGTGATCGCGTTCGACTTTAAGGATGCGCTGAGTTTTGAGGGGGAGACGGGACCGTATCTGCAATACGCGGTGGTGCGGGTGCGGAGCATCTTTCGCAAGGCGGGGACGACGGCGGAGGCGGCACTGTCGGCGCTTGAGAGTGTGGATGTCCCGCGGTATCTGACGGGCGAGGGGAGTGAGGGGATTTGGGAGGTTTGGCTGCGGGCAGGGAAGACGACGCTGCTGCTGGACCAGTGCATCCAGACGGCGGAGCCGGCGTATCTGGCGAAGCATGCGTTCCAGCTGGCGCAGGATTTCTCGAATTTCTATCGGCTGCACCACATTTTGAGCGAGGAGGACCCGGCGCGGAAGGCTCTGCTGATGGCGACGGCGGCGGTGACGGAGCGGGAACTGGTGCGGGCGCTGGCGTGGATGGGGGTGGAGGCGCCGGAGGTGATGTAGGGTGCGCGAGACGGGAGTTTAGAGTTTAGGGATTAGAGTTTGGGTGGCAGCCCGGGGCTGACTGCGAGAAGATTCATTGCCGATAAGGAATGATGGAAGGTTCGATTACTGGCAATGACTCGATGGATCGCATGCGCATTGCTGATTCTTGCGGGTTGCGTGCAGGCGCTGGCGGCGACGAGGGCTTCGATTGCTTCGATTCCTGAGGAAGTGCGGTCGGGCGAATTCATCGTCACGATCGATGGCCATCGGACTCCGGTGGTTCATGCGGCGTCGAGTTATTACCTGCTGAATTTTGATGTTAACGGTCCGGCGACAGTGAGCGTGCGCGCGGCCGATGCGCATTTCTGGGATCGCGGCGTGGAGATCCAGCCGATGCGGTATGGAATCCGGCCAGTGCGGCGCGGGGCGACGATCACGTTTCGGATTCCGGGGCCCGTGAAGTTGTCGGTATCGCGGCCAGGAGATCATTTTGCGGATGCGGAGATGCTGTTCCTGCTGGGGAGCCCGCCGGATAAGTCGGGCGTGACGGGCAGGACGCCAAGGTTACGGTATTACGGGCCGGGCGTGCATCACGAGGACATCGAGGCGAAGTCGGGGGACCGGATTTATCTTGCGCCGGGGGCGGTGGTATTTGGGTCGCTGAATTTCTGGCAGGTGCATGATGTGCGCGTGTTTGGGCGGGGAATGGTGATCTACGACGGTCCGCAGGATCCGCTGGACGACTCGGGGTGGCTGCATGTGCCAGCCTGGCACTGCATGGCGATGGATCACGCGCAGCGGGTGGAGGTCGATGGGATTACGTGCGTGACGCGGAGCCGGACGTGGCAGGTACAGATGACGGACAGTCACGGGATCGGGTTTTACAACGTGAACGTGATCGGGGGCGAGGCGCACGACGCCAATCAGGATGGGCTGGACTGGATCGGGAGCGGCGACACGACGGTGCGGAACTGCTTCATTCGGGCGTCGGACGATGACTTTGCGATCCAGGGGAACTGGGACGGCTATACGGAGGAGGCGATGCGTGCGCCGGGCGCGGACGTTTCGAATATCACGATTGAGGATTCCGTGGTGTCGACGAGCATCTCGAACACGCTGCGCGTGGGGTGGCCGAAGAAGACCTTTCGCAGCGCGCATGTGACGCTGCGGAATCTGGACGTGATTCACTCGGGCTTTGGCGGGTGCGTGGTGCCGTTTGGGTTTGTGGAGATGTGGTCGGACGCAGAGGGTCGCGAGTCGCACACGGATTACCGGTTCGAGGATATTCGGCTCGAGGATTTTTACGCGCTGGCGCAGCTGCGGATGGTGAATCCGCCGGGCGTGCAGGGGGTGGTGTTCCGCAACATCGCCGCGATGGATGGGGTGGGGATGGTGCCGTCGGCGGTGTCGGGGCCGGTGAGCGGCGTGGTGTTGGACGGTGTGCGTCTGGCAGGCAAGGTCGCGGGGGCGAATGCGGATGTTCCCCTGGAGGTCAGCGGTGGGGCGGCGCCGATTGAGTATGGGCCGGGATTGACGGATGCTGAGTGGACCTATGCGCTGGGGCTGGTGCGGCCGCGGGAGAAGGTCACGTTTCGGGTGACGACGCCGGTGGCGGGGTGGCGATATGAGTGGCTGTTCGGCGACGGCGCGAGCGCGGTTGGTCCGGTGGTCCAGCATGCATTTCTGGATGCGGAGGGAACGCTGCTCGACGGGTCGGGGCGGTTCCGGGTGCTGCTGCATGCGATGCATGCGGGTGATGAGGTTTGGGTGTCGCGGGGCGTGGTGGTGGCGAGGCGTGTAGCGGCGGCGGCGGTAGCCGAGGGGCCCGGGACTGGAGATTCTGCTTTCCCACCCTGTCGCAAAAGCGGCGACAAGGGTGGGGCACCCGGGTTGTGCGTGAGGAGTGTGCCGGGCAATGGGCGCGGGACGGAGTGGGATGGATGGCTGGCTATCCCCTCCGACGGCGGCTACACCCTGACGCTGCTGACGAGCCGCAAGGCGACGATGATGCTGGACGATCTGCCGCCAGCGCATAGTCCCGAGCTGCGCATTCAGGTGTGCGGGTCGTTGGGAGATGCGGTGCAGCCGGTCCGGATCAGCGCCGGGCTCAGGGCCGGATTGCATCGGATCCGGATTCAGCTGGAGCCTGGGATCGAGAATGAGCCTATGCGTGCAGGCGGGGGTCCGGCGCTGTATTGGGAAGGTCCGCAGACGCCGCTGGAACCGGTGCCGGCGTCAGCGGAGTTTCATCTGACGGCTCGCTAGCCCGATTTGACTACTGGCGGATGAAGCGGTCCTTCGGCTGCACGCTGGGGTACATGGGAATGCCCTTTTCGGCGCCGGGATCCTTGCGGGCCTGACTATCGTGGAGGGGCTGGGTGCCATCGTCACCGGCGGCAGTGGGCGAGCCGGGCACGGGCGGGATGCCGGCGGAGACAGAGGCGAATTTTGCCTGCGGATGGGGCGTGGTGCTGATGTCGGAGACGGATTCAAACTGCGAGTGCATTTTGTTGCCGCGGCCGGTTTCGCAGCCGGCGAGAGCCAGGGTTGTCAGGGCAAGAAGGGCGGCGGCGAGGATAGGGGAAGCGGGTCTCATGTTGCTCCGGAGATGGATCAGAGTTTGGTGTTTCGAGTTTGGCGCCTCGTGTGTCGGCTTGATTGTAAATGGAAGCGCGGGGGAGTTGCTCATGATGGCGAGCCTCGCAAAGAATCGCGCTGCGCACGATCCCCACCCTGATTGCGCGGAGGGCACGCAATTAAAAGGGGCACGCACGATCATTCTTCCATCCCGGAGCGGATGGCGGAGAGGTAGGGCTCGGGGAGAGGGCACTTCTGCAGGTTGCGGTCGACGGAGACGTGGACGGTTTCCGCCTCGGCGAGGAGGATAGGCTCGGGCACCTCAGGACGCGTGGCAAGGAAGCGGTAGGAAAACTTGATCACCGAAGTGCGGAGGCCGGAGACGCGGGTCTCAATAGTGATGAGATCGTCGTAGCGGGCAGGCGATTTGTAGCGGCAGGAGGCTTCGACGACGGGGAGATGGCAGTTGTGCTCCAGCTCCATTTGCTTGTACTCGAAGCCGAGCTGGCGGAGGAGCTCGACGCGGCCGATTTCGCACCAGATGAAGTAGTTGGCATAGTAGGCGACGCCCATCTGGTCGGTTTCCGCGTAACGCACGCGGATGGTGGTGGTGGATGGAGGCATGGTTTGAGGGTAGCTAAAAAGCGGTCAGCAAAGAACCGGTCAGCCTAAGAAGCGGTCGGCGAAAAGCCGGTCAGCGACGAAGCGATCAGCCGAGGAGACGATCAACTGAGGACCAGCCGAAAAAGGGAGAGTGTGAATGGGGAGCAGCTACGCGCTTAATTCTGGATGGTGTTGGTGGCGGCCAGGGTGCCGGCGGCAGCGTGCGAGGCGTCGAGGGTGGTCGCGGAGGGAATGGCGGACGAACCGGCAGCCGATGTTTGGGCTGGTACGGGATTGGCCGCATCGGGCTGGGGGCCGAGGCCGAGCTTGATGAGGGCGCGCGAGTCCGGAGTGAGTTTCGTCTGCCAGCCGTGATCGGCCTGGTACTTCTGCATGGCAGTCTCGGTTGTCGCGTCCCACTGTCCGGAGGCGGGGGCAGTGAGGTAGTGCTCGCGGATGAGGGCGTTCTGAATTTCGGTGGCGCGTTCGGGCTCGATCTGACGCTGGCCAGGAACGAAGTGGTGCTTTTTGGACTTGTGGTGGCTATGGCCGGAGGTCGCAGCCCGGTGCGTCCGCGTGGCGAACGCGGGAGCAGTGGTCAGGAGCGCAGCCAAAACAATGACTTGCGAGGTTCTAAAGAGAACCATGCAACAGGTACCTCAGTGGGGAACAGTTCGGCAATCTATCGGTCAGGGTAAAAGGGACTGCCCGAAATTGCAACAGAAACTACAGGGGCTCCCGAAACTTTCGTGGGGGAGCCCCTGTAGTGAAGTGGGATGCGGGGTTACGGCAGGGTGCCGCCCAGGATCGAGGTTCCTCCATTCGGTTTCTGCGGATCGACGATTTCAAGGGCGACGTCGTCCCCGGACTTCATGCCGGCGACGATGGTCTGGAATTCCTGGACGTTGTGGATGGGATGCCGGTTGAGGGAGACGATGACGCCGCCCTGGAAGTTGCCGACGCCGATCTCATCGGCAAAGGAGCCGGGTTTCACGGACTGAATGAGAACGCCGTGCAGACTGGCAGGAGCGCCCTGGGGCAGATCCTGGACGGTGATGCCGAGCTTGGCGGGTGAAATCGTCCCAGGCGTCCGGTTCTGGCCTTCCTCACCCTCGTCGTTGCCGGCAGCGTTGATGGCGGCCATCATCTTGTCGCGGTCGGCGATGCCGAGGGTGGCGTGCATCGTCTGGCCGTTGCGGAGATAGCCCACATCGATGGTCGATCCGGGCTTGCGGGCGGAGACAATAGCAACGAGGTCGTCACCATCCTTGACAGGCTTGCCGTCGAGGGTGGTGATGATGTCGCCGACCTTGAGGCCGGCTTTGGCGGCGGGCTGGCCGGGGGTGATCTGGCTGATGATGACGCCGGATTTGAATCCATAAACACGGGCGACGGCGCTGGGCAGATTGGGCTGGAAGCTGATGCCGATGCTGCCGCGGACGACCTTGTGCTCGGGGCCGATGAGCGCGTTGTAGACATCGACGATGGAGTTGGAGGGCATAGCAAAGCCGATGCCTTCGTTGCCGGCGGACTGGGTATAGATCGCGGTGTTGACGCCGATGACCTGGCCGGCCATGTCAACCAGAGGGCCGCCGGAGTTGCCGGGGTTGATGGCGGCATCGGTCTGGAGGAAGTGCTGGAACTCGCCCGGGGTACCCGGCTCAACGGTGCGGTTCTTACTGGAGATGATGCCGGCGGTGACGGTTTTGGCCAGACCGAAGGGTTCGCCGATGGCCATGACCCAGTCGCCGACCTGGACGCCATCGGAATTGCCGACCTTGACGGTGGGCAGGGGAGAGTCGGTCTGGATCTTGAGGACGGCAATGTCGGTGGCCTTATCGACGCCGATGACGGTGGCGGGGCGGCCCTGGTTGCCTTCCGGATCGGAGGCCAGTTTCACGAAGATGCGGTCGGCCTTATCGACCACGTGGTTGTTGGTGACGATGTAGCCGCGGGGATCGACGATGAAGCCGGAGCCGAGGGACTCGCGTTCCTGGCCGTCATCGCCGGGGCCCATGTCCGGACCCTGGCCGCCGAAGAAGCGGTTGAAGAAGTCCTGGAGACCGCCCTGTCCGCCCTGGCCACCTTGTCCGCTCTGAGGGCCCTGACCGCCGTCCGGTCCCTGATCGTCATCGTCGCCATCGGGCGGTTGCTGCTGTTGCGGCGCGGACCAGGGCTGCATGTAGTGCGGACCGCGGCGGCGCTGCTGCTGCTGCTGTTTGGGAAGGATCTGGGTATTGATGTTGACGACCGCGGGGCCGACCTCTTTGGCGATGCGGCTGAAGTCGGTGGGCATTTCGTGCGGTGCAGGGACTTTGAGGGGCGTGGCGTCGGCGCTGTTGACCTGCGATTCCTGGCCGCGAACCCGATGGGCCAGGAAGGAGCCGGCCAGGATACCAGCAGAGAGGGTGGTCAGGATGGTGAAGGTCGAAGCCAGACGGTTGTAGTGGAACCGCCCCAGAAGGGATTTCATTCGAATCGTACCTCGTAGTCGTATGACGGTCGGCGCGGAAGCGTCGTCGCACGTTCAGTATAGAACCCGGAAAAGAGGGCAGGCACGCGCCACGGGCGCAGCCTGTGACGTTTCTTTAGACGTTTTGCTGTCGGTCGGGGTTACAGGACGGGATGAGTTGAGACTCCACAGGTAGTGGGACGCGAGTGGAGGGTCAGCGGTTGGCAGTGGAAGTCAGAAGAGGAGCGAGCGGAAAACTGAGCGCAACTGCGAGCGGAAACGCGAGCGCAGGGAGATCACGGGGCTCAGGATCAGCCGTTCAGGGGGACGCCTTCGTGGGCGCTGGGCTGCACAGGCTGGGGAAGGAGTTCGGTAAGCGCAATGCCGGCGAGAATCAACAGGGCGCCCAAGGCGCCGCGGCGGCTGAGGCGTTCACCCAGGAAGAAGAAGGACGTGAGCCAGGCGAAAACCGGCTCGAGCGCGAGGATGAGCGCGGTGTGCGTGGCGGGGAGGTGTTTCTGGGCCCAGGACTGCACGGTGAAGGCGGTGGCGGTGGCGAGGACGGCGGTGACGAGCAGAGCGATGACGACACGGGGGGACCAGTGGATCCATGGGTGTTCGAGCAACGGCATGCTGGCCGCCATAAAGAGGGCGCAGAAGCCGACCTGGAGGATGGCGAGCTGTTCGAAAGGCACGCGGGGCGAGAGGTGGGCGAGAGCGAGGACGTGCAGGGAGAAGCCCAGCGCACAGCCGAGGGTGAGCAGGTCGCCGATGCCGATGGAGCGGAAGTCGAAACCAGCGCCGTCCGGGGTGGTGAGAAGAACGATGCCGATGAAGGCAACCACGGCTCCAGTCCAGGCATTCCAGTGGGGGGCACGTGAGCCCGGCGGGCGGAGGAAGGGAATGGCGGTGAGCACCGGGACAAGGACAACGACCATGCCGGTGATGAAGGCGGATTTGGAGGGCGTGGTGAGACGGAGGCCGGCGGTCTGAAACTGGTAGCCCATGGCGAGGCAGAAGCCGACCGCTGCGCCGGCCATCAGGGAGCGGCGGTTCATGCGCCCGAAATGGCCGCGGTAGAAGAGGGCCAGGCAGAGGAAGGCCAGCGTCATGCGGATGAGGTTGAAGAGCAGGGGAGAGACGCCGGCGAGAGCATCCTTGACGACGACGAAGGTGGAGCCCCAGATGGCGACGACACCGATGAGCAGGACATGGGCGCGCAGCGAGAGGGATCGCGAGGATGGGGCGCCCGGCATGGGGGAAGAGTAGCAAAGGAGCAGCCTGTAGCCTTGCGGTTAGCGAAGGACTGGTCAGCGAGAAAGCGGTCAGCTAAGGAGCGGTCAGCGTAAGGCCGGTCGGCGCGCAGAGTCACTGAAGTCATGAAGAACGCGGCGGGCGTCGCAAGGGATGGTGGCGATTACGGAAGATTCGGTGGTATTGCTGGATAAGTGATTGATCCTGTCCGATATCCGTCGTACTCTCAACCGGAACGGTTCACGCGCCGGTACTTCTGAGAGTCGAGCGCCGGAATAATCCGCCTCAATGCAGAACACACTTCTGGACATCCTGATCATCGGCCTGCTGGTCGTGCTCTTTGCTTCGATCTACCGCCGGCACGCGACGGTGCGTGTGCGGTTCTGGCTGCTGGGGTGGTTCTTCATCCTGGTTCATTTTGGGTTTCTGCTGCTGAACCCGGCGGATGCGTGGGGGCAGAAACTGGTGGCGGCCGTGTCGGAGAGCGCTCTGCTGCTGTGCGGAGCGGCCTTTGCGCTGTCGTCGGGGCTGGTTCGGCAAACGGGGTGGCGCTATGCGGTGCCGGCGCTGCTGCTGAGTGTTCCGCCGGTTGCTTACGTCTCGGTAGTGACGCTTTGGAACGCGCCCGTGGCATTGCTATTGGGTCTGGCCGCCGCGGCGCAGGCTGCCTGGGGGGCGGTGGCGGTGCGTTTGGGGCGGGGGCGGAAGGGCGCCGCAGACGACCGCGCCAAAGCGGCACAGCGCTGGGCGGCGGCGATTCTGGCAGGCGGCACGGCGTGGCTGGTCGCGCTGTTGCTGCGGGGCCATGCAGACCTCAGCATCTATCCACTGCTGTCGGAGATTTTTCTTCTGAATGCGGTGTTGTATTGGGAAGATTTCCGGCGGACGACAGCGGGAGTTCTGGTTTCGGTGTCGGGTCTGGCGGCATGGGGAGGCGTTTTTCCGTGTGCGGTGCTGATGGCGGCATTTCTTCCGCGGGTGAGCGTGATTGGAGAAATGTGGAATGTGCCGAAGTATTTTGTCGCCTTCGGCATGATCCTGACGCTGCTGGAGGAGCAGAAGCGGGCAGCGGACGCACGCAGCCAGGAGTATCGGGTTCTGTTTGAAAACAATCCCCATCCGATGTGGATCTTCGACATGGAGACGCTGCGGTTCCTGGCGGTGAACGCTGCGGCGGTGGCGCGCTATGGGTACAGCGCTGAGGAATTCAGGGGCATGACGCTGCGGGACATTCGGCCGCCCGAAGAGGTCGTCGCGATGGAGCAGACCGTGTCGCGTTCGGGGGACGAGGAAGCGGTGACCGTCTCCGGGCCGTGGACGCACATTCTGCGGGATGGGCGGCGCATTCAGGTGGAGGTATCGCTGCACACGATTCGATTTGAGGGGAGACCGGCGCGGTTCTCTCTGGTGCAGGACGTAACGGAGCGGCAGCTATTGCACCAGAAGCTGGTGCAGCAGGCGCATCACGACACGCTGACGGGCCTGCCGAATCGTCTGCTGCTGCTGGACCGGATGGAGCAGGCGCTGGCATCGGCAGCGCGCCGCGGGAAAAAGGCGGCGGTGATTTGCCTGGACATCGACCGGTTCAAGCAGATCAACGACACGTATGGCCACGCCATGGGAGATGTTTGTCTGAAGCAGGTGGCAGAGCGGCTGAAGAGCCGCCTGCGCGCGGACGACACAGTGGCGCGATCGGGTGGAGAGGAGTTCACGGTGATCGTGGGCGATCTGGTCTCCGCCGAGGATGCCACCCGCGTGGTGGAGGATCTGTTGTCGGCACTGCGCAAGCCGCTGGCGGTGGAGGAGTATCCCATTGACGTGACGGCAAGCTTTGGGATCGCGATGTACCCGGACCACGGCCTGGAAGCGGCCGCGTTGTGGAAGAGCGCGGACGCCGCCATGTACCGGGTGAAGCGGTCCGGGGGCAATGACTATGTACTGGTGTCACAGGAGATCAGCCAGTCGACGACGGAAGCCAATGAGCTGGAACTGTTCATGCGGCGGGCGCTGAAAGAGGGCGGGCTGGAGATCTTCTACCAGCCGGAGTACTGGGCCGACGGAAGGCTCTGCGGGCTGGAGGCATTGCTGCGACTGCAGCATCCGAAATTTGGCGTTGTGCACCCGGATCGCTTTATTCCCATCGCGGAGGAGAGCGGCCTGATCGTGCCGGTGGGGAACTGGGTATTGCGCGAGGTGTGCCGGCAGAGCGTGGAATGGCGCCGCGGGGGACTGAATGTTCCGCGGATCGCGATCAATGTTTCGCCTTTGCAGTTCATGCGGGTGGACTTTTCGCGCCAGGTACGGCAGGCGGTGCTGGACACCGGGATCGCGCCGAATACGCTGGAGATCGAGATGACGGAGACGACAGTGATGCGGAATCTGGATGAATTGGCGCGGCAGATGCGGGATCTGGCGGATCTGGGAGTGCATTTCTCGGTGGACGATTTCGGGACCGGCTACTCGTCGCTGCAGCACCTGCACCAGCTGCCGATTGAGAGGCTGAAGATCGACCGGTCGTTCATCGAGCGAATCGGGGAGGAGTTCGGCGGCACGCGGGCGCTGGTGCGGGCGATCCTATCCCTGGCGCACAGCCTGGGCCTGCAGGTGGTTGCCGAGGGCGTGGAGCGGGAGGAACAGGCTGAGGCTCTGGTGAGTATGCGATGCGACATGATGCAGGGCTACCTGTTTGCTCCTCCCCGAGCGGCGCAGGACATTCCGGCGCTGGTCCGGCTGGGACACGCCCCGATGAGCTGGAGACCGATCCCGGTGCGGACCGTGTTTTGAGGGCGGAATCGGCACAGGGACCGTTTGCGGGGGCCGGAGCCGCGGAGAACCAGGGGGGCAAACCAGGGGGGGTCAAAAGAAGACACCGCCGGGGGTCAGGTTGGATTGACCGCTAAAGAAACCGGGCTGTACACTTAGATAACGCTTTTGCAACAGAGCGAAATACCTGGGCGAAATGCATGGCGCACCGCCAGCCCCTGTTTCTGTGGATTGACCGGAAGCAAGCCCTTCTTTTTCCTGTACGGCCGCACGCCGGATCCAGGAGCGGCAGCAATTCACAACCAGGGCCGTCAGTTCAGGGATGCCGGGCAGCGTTCGGCACACTGAGAGGTTAAGTGCAACAGTTGATGCGCAGCAAGCAGATCTCCGCAGCTCCGGAGAGCAAAGATGTATCACTCACCGACCTCTGGCTGGTCGTGCGCAAGAGGCGAATGCTTCTGGCGGCGATGGCCCTTGGAGTGGGATTGCTGGCGGCAGGCCGGGGCTTCCTGTACGGGAAGTGGTATACGGCCACGGGCGAGGTTCGAATCCAGCCCGGCTCGGGCTCGGAATTCAAGCAATCGATGTCGGCTTATCTGGGTTCGTCCAGTACGATCGACGTGACGATTGAGAGCGACATTCGGATTCTGGAGAGCACGAAGCTGCTGACAGCGGTCGCGGAAAAGCTGGACCTGCAGGACAATCCGGTTTTCATGAACGGAGGGGGGCGCCATTTGCTTCCCACGCCGTCGTTTCTTACGAACAAGACGCCGGCGCCTGTGCATCGCAGTCTGGACGACCCGGTCGTGCGCAACGCGGTGGTAGGGACTTTGCGCACCCATCTGACGGCGGTTCGCGTTCCGCGCACGCAGATGATTACGATTTCTTACACCAGCGCGTCTGCGAAGCTCTCTTCCGAAGTCGTAAATGCGCTGGAAACGGAGTTCATCGAGAACAACTTTTCGACGCACTACAACACTACGCAGGAGGTGAGCAGGTGGCTTACCAGCCGAATGGACGACCTGCGTTCGGTGGTGCAGGACTCGCAGAACAAGATGGTGGATCTGCAGCGCAAGCTGGGGGTGATGGCGCTGGATCCGGAACACAGTCTGATGGTTCAGGACATTGGCTCGCTGCAGAAGAACCTGGCGGATGCGACCGAGCAGCGCGTGGTTACAGAAGCGCGTTACCGGATTCTGAAATCGCTGCCGCCGGATCAGATTCAGGAGAATGGTGGAACCGCGGGATTGGCAGGAATGGCAGGCACCGAAGGTCTGCTGGGGAATCTGCGCGCGCAGCGGGCGGGGATCGAGGCGGAATTGGCGCACCTGCAGCCGGTGTACGGTCCAAACTATCCGCAGGTCAAGCAGCTAAGAGCCCAGGACGACTCGATCAATACTCAAATCGAGGCGCAGGAACACCGCGTGGTGGAGCAGGCCAACGATTCGCTGGAAATGACCGAGGCTGCCGAGGCCAAGGCCCAGGGCCTGCTGAACGACAAGATTCATGAGGTGTATGGGCAGCGAGACGACCTTGTGCAGTACATGCTGCTGAGCCAGGAATACGACTCCAACCGCAAAATGTACGAGAGCATCGTGGGCCGGTTGCGGGAAGCTGCCGTGGATGCGGGTCTGGATGCGGCTGACATCAGCGTGGTGGATTTTGCCTCGCAGCCGCTGGGGCCTTCGAGTTCCTCTCCGCTGAAACTCGGCCTTATCGGCATGATCTTCGGGCTCTTCGGAGGGTTCACGGTGGCGCTGCTGCTGGAGAAGATGGACACCCGGTTGCGGGATGCGCACGAGATCCAGGAAATGCTGGGCCTGCCATCGCTGGCGATGATTCCGCAGAGCCACTGGAAGAGCAAGGGTTCGGAACTGGAGTGGGTGGTGGGGCCGGAGCTGCTGCGGGATCCACGGTCGCCCTTCGCGGAGTCGTTCCGGGCGCTGCGTACATCGATGCGGTTGTCGACCACTTCGCGAGAGTCGAAGGCAATTGCGGTAACCAGCTGCCAGCCTGGAGAGGGCAAATCGACCGTATCGGTGAACATGGCTGCTGTGCTGGCTCAGGGAGGCAAGAAAGTGGCGCTGGTGGACACGGATATGCGGCGTCCGTCGGTGTACAAACGGCTTCGACTGGAAGGCGGGAAGGGATTATCGGAAGTCCTGACCGGCTATTACACGCTGGATGAGGTCACACAGACGCATGAAACGCTGACCACACTGGATGTCATTCCGTCGGGTACGGTTCCACCGCTGCCGGCGGACTTGCTGGCATCGGACCAGATGAGCGAAGTGGTGCGCCAGCTGCGCGAGCGCTATGACTACGTCATTTTCGATACGCCGCCCTTGTTGTCTGTAACCGATCCTGCCATTGTGGCTGCCCAGGCCGATGGCATGGTGCTGGTGATCCGGCAGGGATATTGCACCCGCCGGATGCTGGCGCGGGCCTCTGAAATTCTGCACGAGCTTGACGTGAAGGTGTACGGCTTCGTCTTCAACGGAGTGGACGCTTCGCTGCCGGAGTATTACGGCTATCTGGGCTATTACACCTATGAATATGGCAAGTAACTCGCCGGTCGTGGGATGGGAGTTATCAGAATGAGAGCAGGGTTCCTCGGCTTCGCGGCGGGTCTGGCGGTTTGTGGGGTCATGTTGTTCGGCGGTCAGGGCGCGCTGGCTCAGTTTGCCGGACCGGCCGTCGGCGGAATATCGAATGGCCCTTCTGCTCCGCCTGCAGCCATGACCGTGCAGCTGCAGGATGTGAAGATCGTGCCGGGGGATGTGATTTCGATCGCGACCTACGGCGCGCCGGAGCTGACGACCACCGGCTCAACCAGCTTCGACTCGCCAGGTGGAAGCGGGAGCGGCGGGGCGAGCGGAATCAAGGTGGGAACACAGGGGGAGATCATTCTGCCCTACCTGGGGGTCGTTAAGGTCGCCGGTATGACGCCTCCGGAAGTCGCGCTCTATCTTGAGAAAGAGCTGAAGGAGAAGGGGATTCTGGTGGATCCTCAGGTGAGCGTCTCGCTGGTGGCTTCGCCGACCCGCGTGATTACGGTGGTGGGCGAGGTGCAGAGGCCGGCGCCGGTCCCGGCGTTCGGAACCCTGCGCCTGCTCGATGTTATCTCTGCCTGTGGTGGATTTACGGCGCTGGCAAGCCATACCATTACGATCCGGCGGCCGGGCGATCCTCAGCCGATTACGGTCATTATGGGAACCGATCCCAAGACGACCGATGAAACCAATATTCCGCTGATGGCGGGAGACACGGTGATTGTTCCGAAAGTCGGAAACGTATTTGTCATCGGCCAGGTGAAGACGCCATCGGCGATTCCTTTGTCCAGCAACGCCCCGATTACGGTGATGCGCGCCATTGCCCTGTCCGGCGGGGTGAATTTCGGCGCGGCTCTTTCGAAGGTGGTGGTTATCCGGCAGACGCCGAATGACCAGCATGTGGAGATCCAGCTGGACCTGAAGAAAGTGATGCAGGGCAAGGAGCGGGATATTGCGCTGGCGTCGGATGACGTGCTGCTGGTGCCCGGCAATGGGTTTAAGCAGAGTATGGCTGCCGGTGGCGCAGGCATAGCAGTCGGGGTCACGGACGCCCTGGTTTATCGGGTTCCGTGAGGTGACGCGCGGCTGCGGGTGGTCTGCCGGAAGCCAGGACCCGGCGGGGCGGATCGGGCCCGAAGCGGGCTGCCGGCTGGAGATATTTGAAGCGCGGCTTTCGCTGCACCTTCCAGGAGAGCGAGGACACCGATGACTCGGACATGGACGCTCCCTCCTCTGGCGGTATTTGCTGTCGTCGTCTTTGTGTTTGCGGGGGAGTTGCTTTCCGGGACGAATCTGTATTTTGCATCCATGGCATCGCTGGCCATTGTCTGTGCCTGCGTGACGTACAACATCCTCCGGGGTTTGGGGACCATCAGCGGAATCGCATTCGCCCGATTTGCGCTGAGTACGCTGGTCATCGCGCAGGTTGGCAAAGTACTGGTGCTGGAAAGGGCGGACCAGAACCTCGACGCTCCGAATATTGTGATTTCGGTCTACGCGCTGTATTTCTTTTCGGCGATGCTGGGCACGATGGCATTTTCCCGCATTCGGCTGCCGCTGCCTAAACCCGCGGAGCCGGAGACGCCGACGCAATCGCGGTATTTGTATTTCGTCTCTCTCATCGGAGGACTGGTGGGCACAGCCCTGGGGTTCCAGGCCCTGTTCCGCGGTGAGGCGGGGGTGTCTTCTCTGGCGCACGGAATCAGCCTGATTCTCGGTTATTTGCTGCCCTTTTCTCTTGTATTGGCTGTGGACCACCGGCTTCGAACCACCGACGGCAGGCATTTCTTCGGCTGGATGGCATTTTGGCCGACGATGGTGATGGAGGTGGAGGGCTTTCTGTGGGGCAGTCGGCAGGGATTTGTCGAGCCGTTTGCCATCATCTTCCTCACCTGCTATCTGCGGAATTTCAGGTTCAGGCGGAGACATCTTGCCATGGCGATGGGGTTGGCTGCAGGATTCTTCCTCTTCGTGTCGCCTTTTTATCTGTATGCGCGCAATGGCAGGGAAAATCCAACGTTGGGCGAACTAGCCAGTACGATGATCCGAACCCTGGAACAGGCGCCGTCGGAGTGGTCGATGATCAAGTACCAGGTTGGCAGCGAAGCTGTGGAAAATGTTCATGCAGTGAACTATTTCTCGAGCCCGGGTGCGGTGACTCTCAACCGATTTGCTTTGATCGGCCCGGATAGCACACTGATCAGTGCGTGCGCCACAGGATTTCATTACGCATTTACCTCCCTCAAGCTGGACCTGTTGTCCCAGATTCCACGAGTTCTCTATCACAACAAGCCCGAGGCGGGTTCCGCGCAATTCCTTGGACAGCTGGATGGGCAGGAAGAGGGTTTTGAAGGAGCAACCACTTTTACAACGATCACGACGATTGCCGACAGCTACGGCAGCTTTGGCTGGCTCGGCGTGATTGTGTTCGCGTTCTTTGGGCTTCCTGCTGTATTTGTCGTTTACGAGAGTATGTTCGATATGCGCAAGCCCTGGGGGACGGTTGCGACAGTCTATCTGCTGCTCGGGTTGACGGAAGGAAGCATGGGGCAAATCCTGGTGAACTCCATGATCAAGGATTCGCTCTATGTTCTGGTTCTCTCGTGGGTCGCTGCGTGGATCGTGCGGATGATTCCGGCTACGGGAGATCGTTATGTGACGGTGAGGCGAGATCTGGTGGATTCCGGCCCCCTTGAGGTGGGGTAGGCTCGCTCTAACGCCCTTGTGCCGCACCAGTTGCGCGATGCTCGTTGTGCCAACGGAGAACGTCGGCCATCCGCCTGTCATAGGAATATGCGGGCACGCAGCGAAGGTGTCCTGCAAGCGCGATTTGTCTCCGTTCTTCCGGGTGGGCAAGATAGTAGTCGATCTTTTCGGCCAGCTCTTTCGCGGAGTCAAAGCATTCAATTTCAACACCCTCCCTGTAGAGTCCAAGGACCTCATCATTGCGTTCGTGCAGCATGAAGCTGCCCGAAGCGGGAATGGTATACGTGCGGTTGGTAGTAAAGTCGCCGGAGGAGGCGCCTTCCACTTTGCCGCCCATGATGGCGAGATTGATCCTGGTCGCGCACATCGCCCGGGCATAGCGTTCGCCGTGCAGGGCGAATCCCTGAACGCAGCGCTGGAGTGCCGGTTCTTTGCAGTGCTCGCTCCAGCGATTGCCCCAGATGCGCAAATCCAGCTGAGGGCGCAGCCGCGCCAGATCGGCCACTACCTGTTCCTTGTGGGGCATATAGGTTGCAATGAGGCTGACGTCGCAGCTGTAATCGGCAAGATCTCTGCTGTTAAGAGGGAAGGAACGGTGCAGCATGGGGTCATAACCATGGGGCACAAAGCAACCGTCTTTGAGCGGGATACGTTTCGCAACGTCGGCATACCAGAACGGCTTTGTATAAAACACGCAATCATACTCGGGCAGTGAACGTGGCAGCCATTTGCCGTGGGAAAAAGCAGATGTATCGGGATAATAATTATAGAGAGACACGCCGGATTGGCGAATGGCTCGGAGTGTTTCTGGCAGCAGATACGTTCCCTTGAATGCGAGAAAGACGTCGTGCGGATAATGTGCGGCAGTATCCAGAACAGTCTGGTTGAATTCGGCAACCAGCCGGTCTCGCACGAGGCGGACACCGATCTTGCCCGGAAGACTCAGGAGTGGCGGAAAATAGACGCTCTCGTCGATGTCCAGAACATCGCAGCCGAGTCTCCGCAGTGAATCAGCGCAGGAGCGTGCGTTGCTTCCGTACCAATTGCTACCGGTGAATAGAATTCGAGGCATATGTTGGGCGGTCTTCCGGGGAACAGGTTGGTAGCGTCGGCAACTGGGTGTGCTGAGTCATTGTCATGGGGCTCTCTCGTATAATTCTTTTAAACTGAAGAGCGCACCATGCACGCGCCAATCATGAAGAACGGTTGGCCGCTTCGCATTGTGTTGGCCGCCAATCGAAACCGGGCGACGCTGGAGGACAATTATAAACGTGCATGGCCAGAGGGCTGACCAAGCAACGCAAGTGGAGCCGCGACCCCGCCTCACGATCGTCGTTACGCACCCCATCCAGCACTTTTGTCCAATGTACCGGGAGATTGCAGCGGATGGAAGAGTCGATCTGCAGTTGATCTTCACGCATTCGGGTCCGGCTCCGCGTTTTGATGCCGGATTCGGACAAATAGTTCAGTGGCAGGACGACATCCTGAGTGGCTACAGGTCCGTCGTTATTCCTGAGTCGCACAGGGGCGACGCGACTGCTGTTCTCCGGGAACTACGGCGGATCGCTCCGGACGTCGTATACGTTCATGGTTACGAACCTCCCGCGTATCGGGCGATTATGACCTGGGCGAATCGGTCCGGAATTCCTGTGCTGATGACCACGGACAGCGAACTGCGTCACTTGCGGCCGTGGCCCGTCCGCGTCGCGAAACGCATGGTGCTCCCGAGAGTGCTCCGCAGAGTCAGTCTGTTCCTGACGGTCGGTGATGAAAACGAAAGGTATTTTGAACACTATGGGGTTTCAAGGGCACGGTTTCACCGAGTACCGTTTTCGATCGATAGCTCTTTCTACGATCAGATCCTCCCGCGACGAGAAGAAATTCGACGCGAGCTCCGGCAGCGGCTGGGAATACCAAATGAAGCGGTCGTTGTTTTCAACGTTGGGAAACTAATATCCCGCAAGAGACAGGAAGACCTGATTCGGGCGCTGGATTCCGTCGTGCGAGACGCGAAAAGACCTGCCGTCCTGATGATTGCCGGCAGCGGTGAGAAGATGGAGAGACTTTCGGAGCTGGCGAAGCCGCTTGGCTCCGCTGTTCACCTGCTGGGTTTCGTAGACATCTCGATGCTGCCCCAGCACTATATGGCCGCGGACATCTACGTCCATCCATCGGACCATGATCCTCACCCCCTTGCCGTCAGCGAAGCATTGTATTGCGGGTTGCCAGTCGTTGTCTCGAACCGGACCGGGAGTGTTGGACCGACAGACGACGTGCAGGTCGGGAAGAATGGCTGGGAATATCCGGTGGGCGATATCCGAAAACTGTCTGAATTGCTGACCTTGTTGATCGACGATCCTGAGCTCCGCCGGCGTGCGGGCCTGCTTTCGAGACAAATCGGGCTGGAGCATTCTGCCGATCGATGTGCTCAGCGGTTCGTCGACGCCGCCCTGAGAGCCCTGAAGGATAGAAGGGGCGGAGATCAGCCGGAGTAAGTCTCCGGAGTTGCGCGATGTGGATCCGGGGCCGATGGCAGAGTGGGAGATGCGAAGATAATATTGGTTTCATTGAAACCAGCAACGCTGGTCCTCAGGAGGCAGTATTTTCGCATTCGACAGGAAGAACGTACTTCCCAATCGCGTTCTGGTGACTGGCGCCGCAGGGTTTCTCGGCTCCCATCTGTGCGATGCGCTGCTGGCGGAAGGCCATCGGGTAACGGGAATCGACAACTTCAGCACCGGCAATTTCGCCAACCTCGAACATCTGAAAAATGAATCCCGATTCGATCTGATCGAGCGCGATATCTGCGAGCCGTTCGATTGCGGGCCCGTCGATTATGTGTTCAACTTCGCGTCGCCGGCCAGTCCGGTCGACTATCTGCGGATCGGCATCGAGACGCTGCGGGTGGGCTCGGACGGGACGAGGAATGCGCTGGAGGTGGCGAAGAAGTATGGGGCGCGTTTCCTGCACGCGTCGACCTCGGAGTGCTATGGCGACCCGAGCGTGCATCCGCAGCCGGAGAGCTACTGGGGCAATGTGAATCCGGTGGGTCCGCGATCGGTCTACGACGAGGCGAAGCGATTTTCTGAAGCGCTGGTGATGGCGTACCACCGCTATTACGGAGTGAACACGCGCCTGGTGCGGATCTTCAACACCTATGGGCCGCGGCTCCACGGGAGCGACGGCAGGGTCATATCGAACCTGATGATGCAGGCTTTGCAGGGGCAGGATCTGACGGTGTACGGCGAAGGAAAGCAGACGCGGAGTTTTTGCTACGTATCCGATGAGGTCGAAGGGATTCTGCGGCTGTCGCGATCGGATGAGCATCTGCCGGTGAACATCGGCAATCCGGAGGAGTGGACGATTCTGGAATGCGCGCGGGTGGTGCTGGAGGTGACGGGGTCGTCCAGCAGGATTCGTTTTGCGCCATTGCCGGAAGACGACCCGGTGCAGCGGCGGCCTGACATCACCAAGGCGAAGCAGTTGCTGGGGTGGGAGCCGAAGATCGACCTGAAGACCGGCCTGCAGCTCTGTCTGGAGTACTTCCGCCAGTCGGTGGAGCGGGGCGATCGGGCGGCGTCCCCCGTGACTCGGGAGGCAGGCGCCAATTAGCGGAACGGCGCTGGCATGCGCGGGCGGTCCCGCGGATTCGGAGGGTTCGTATGGGTCCATCCGGTGGTCTGACCGGCGCGCGGCGCGTGGAAGTCCCTGCTATATTAAGAAGCTGGATTCTCGGTCTGCCCGGACTCGTGCCGTGATTCGAAAAGCTCCGGGTTGCCGAACTGGAAAGGACACTCGATTGTGTTGATGATTCGCCTGGCGCGCGTGGGCGCGCGCAAACAACCTTATTACCGTGTCGTCGTGATTGAAAAGGACCGCGCGCGGAACGGACGGTCGGTGGAGGTGGTGGGGACCTACAACCCGCGCACCAGTCCGGCATCCGTCGAACTGAAGCTTGAGCGCATCGAATACTGGAAGGGCAAGGGAGCGCAGCCGTCGGACCGGGTGGCGAAGCTGCTGCGTTCGGGTCCTTCGTCGGCTGGTCATTCTCCTGCGCCGAAGAAGGGTGCGGAAGAGAGCACGGACGCCTCGACGGCGGCCTAGATCGGCTTCGTTACGGAGGGGTCGACCGCTCGCCTGCTCCAGATACCTCCCAAAAGTTACTTTTGCACTTCCGGGGTGAGAAAGTCTGCGGATTGTTCTTTGGACCGTAGCAGTCTTTACGGTAGTATCCGCGATAACCCCGGAAGATGAACGACCTGTGTCTTCCCGATGGGGGGTGGGATGAAGCAGACAACAGACAAACCCGACAACATGCAGGAATTGGTAACCCAGATTGCGCGAGCGTTGGTGGATCTTCCCGAGGCTGTGATCGTTGAGGCAGTGGAACGAGAGGAAAGCACGGTGTTGCGGCTCAGGGTTGCGCCGACCGACGTGGGCAAGGTGATCGGGAAGCAGGGCCGGACGGCGCGGTCGATGCGAACGATCCTCGGTGCGGTGAGCATGAAGCACCAGCACCGGTACACGCTGGATATCCTGGAAGAGGACCACCAGGAAGGCGCAGAGAGCGAGGAGTAGCAGGGTTCAGCGGTCGCAGCGCACCTGTCCATCGGTTACGCGCGAACTGCGGAGACCTGCGACTGCCGGATGGAAACGCGTGGCCGTAGATACGCGGGTTGATAGCGGCTCAGCGGAGGGCGGTGGTGGCAGACCACGCAGATCCGAAATGGATCCTTGTGGCGAAGCTGGTCCGGCCACACGGCCGGCGAGGCGAACTGGTTGCCGAAATCCTGACGGATTTCCCGGAGCGCTTCCATGAACGGTCGCGGCTGGTTCTGATTCCGCCGGAGCGTGTGGCTACACGCCCGCGCGAAATGGAGCTGGAGAACTTCTGGTTCCTGCGCAGCCGGATCGTGATGAAATTCCGGGGAGTGGAATCCATCAACGAAGCCGAGGCGTTGCGAGGATTTTCGGTTGCGATCCCCTTTGCGGAGCGCGCCCCTCTGGAAGCCGGGTCGGTCTACGTGAGCGATCTGACCGGCTGCCGGATCATCGATCTGAATCGCGGCGGGGCAGAGGTGGGCACAGTGGTGGCTGTGGATCGCGAGTCATCCAATACCGAACTGCTGGTGGTGCGCCCCGCCGTGCGCAAAGCAGGCGAGGAAGTATTGATCCCATTCGTGAAGGAATTTCTGGTGCGGCTGGATGCGGACAATCGGCGGCTGGAAATGCGATTGCCCGAGGGGCTGCTGGAGATCAACGCACCGATGACCAAGGAAGAGAAACGGGAAGCGGCGAAAAGCTCGTAGTGCTCCTGAGCCGCTACTTCTCCTTCTGAATTTTTTTCAGAATGGCGTCCGCGAATTTCGGATAAGCAGAGTCGTCGTCGCCTTCGCCGTGAGCGACAGGCTTATGGCTGTCCGCCTTGCGCAGCGAGTATTCAACCAGCGTATTGGCGCCGATTTTCGTGCCTTTTACCATGAGGCTGACGCCCTGACTCACACTGGTCTGGGTTCCGCCCAGGGTGCCGGCGAAGTTAGGACTCCCAGGACCAAGCTCTCTTCTCCAAAGCGTCACCACCCATGTGCAGTTGCGGCGCTGGGCTTCGGCATCGATCTCCTTCGCGGTAAAGCCGGAGATGGGGACAAAGTCGAGGGCCGGTGCCGGAGTACGCGTGGTGAGTTGCTTTGCAATGGTACTGGCGTCGAACCCGGAATCAACCTCTGCGGAATGACCCTGTTTCTGCTGGAAGGACGGCAGATATTCCGCTGAGCAGAGCGAAAACACGAAACATAGTCAGGAATCCTCTCGGGCAGGGCGAAAGTATACCGCAAGGTTTCGTTGCGGCTACTCATTTTTTTCCCGGCGTGGCTGGAGGAGGAGAGGTGATGCAATCCTCTGCGGGCAGTCTATGGAGTGCCGGCTGCCTGGGTCCCGTGCGGGGGGCTTTCCGTCAACGATACAATCGGTTGCCGTAGGCAGCGGTAAGTCGTTCTGCCGGAGGGAGCCACGGATGAGAAACGGCGTGCTGCTGGTGGTTGTGGTGCTGGGCGGAGTGGCAGCGGCGGCTCCCGCAAAGACGAAAAAAGAGGAAGTGATCCCGAAGCTGTTCTGCAACGCGCAATATGTTTCCGTGCAGACCTATGAGGGTGCCCCGGACGTCTATCTGGCACGCGACTATCCGTCGGACTACGACGCGGCGGTTGGCGTTCAGAACAGGATCGAGGGATGGGGGCGGTACCGGCTGGTGTACGCATCATCCATCACGCAGTCTGTGGATCTGATCTTCGTGGTGTGGAAGGAGCGGGCAACGGGGAACCGGCTTCCCGGTCAACCAACCGAAATGCCGCCGGTGGGCGGACCCCGCGAACCGGGTCCGGGAACGGGCGCGCCAGGGCAGAATCCTGGGCAACCGGGCCAGCCGCAGCGGTACCCCGGACAGGGCCCTGGAGTGGATGATGGACCGGGCAACGTGGGAGTTACCCAGGGTGGCGGACCGGGCGTGGGCGGAGTCTTTCCCGTGGACGATCAGCTGGCGGTCTATACGATGTTTGACGACCAGAACACGAGCGCGCCCCTTTGGAAGCACTCTCTGAAGGATGGGCTGAAGGAGCCGAACATGCCGCTGTTCCGCAAGTTTGCGGATGCAGTCGATGACGCCTGTTCGGATTCGAAGTAACAGCGGGTTCAGTCTTCGACGAAGGATCGGAGCCGGGCCAGGGCGCGATCCCACTCAGCGGAAATGCGGTCGAGATAATCGCGGACCTCGTGGACGGGCTCGGGGTCCATTTCGAATAAGCTGTGGCGGCCGGAGCGGACGCAGCGGACGATCCGGGCGCGCTCGAGCACGCGAAGGTGCTTGGTGATGGCCTGGCGGGTGAGATGAGAGCCATGCGTCAACTGCGAGATGGACCAGGGGCCATCTCGGCTGAGCCTGGAGAGCAGCGAAAGCCGGGTGCGGTCGCCGAGCGCGGCAAACGTACTCGCCGTACGGGCGGACGCCGGAGGCGACGAGGCACGGTGAGAGGCGCGCGCGGGGGCGCGACCGCGGGAAGTGGATTCCCCGCGGCGCGCGGTGCGGCTGCGTGGCCCGGACTCAGGGGTGCTGGGCGACATAGTCCTCGATGTTCTTTATCTGGATGGCCCAGCCTTCGCTGTTGCGGAGGAAGGCTTCGTTGCGGCGCTCGTCGGGGATGTCGCTGAAGCCGGACTCGGTGACTTTGAGCAGGGTGCCGGTGGCGGATTTTTCCAGGTGGAACTCGACCAGCGTGGGGGTTTCACTGGAGTAGTCGACCGCGGGGTCGACAGCGTAGGGATGCCAGGTGAAGGCGAAGTACTGCTCGGGATCGATGGCCTGGATAATTGCGCGCCAGGTGAGCTGTTCGAAGCCCGGATGGAGGACTTTGCCGGTTGCAACTTCGCCGGCCCGGAAGGGGCCGTCGAGCTGAACGCGAAACCAGGCGCCGAATTCGTTGTGATCGGTGAGGGCGCGCCAGACGCGGGAGATGGGGGCCTTCAGTTCGACGGATTTCTCGATGCGATCGGCGGCGGGGTTCTGGGTGCGGGTAGCGGTGGGCATAGGCAACCTCCCGGTTGCATATTACGCCGGGGGTTGTGGAAATGCAACCGGACGGTTGCGCAATGCGGGCGGGGAGCTGACCCTTTCCGGACGGAACTCCGGGTGATGAAACTGAAGGCGCACTCAGGCAGCGGCGGTCAGCAGTACCGGCGCATCTTTGGTGATGACGATGGTGTGTTCGTAGTGCGCGGCGAGGCCGCGGTCGGCGGTACGGACGGTCCAGCCGTCTCTGGCGAGAACCGACTTGCCGGAGCGGCTGGCGATGATGGGCTCGACGGTGATGACCAGGCCTTCGGTCAGGAAGTCCGAGGCCGACGGGTCGGGCCAGTTAGGCACGCTGGGCTTCTCGTGGATGGTGCGGCCGATGCCGTGGCCGCACAGGTCGCGGATGACGTAAAAGCCGGAGGCGCTGACTTCCTTTTCGACGACACGGCCGATGTCGCGCACGCGATGGCCGGCGCGGGCAACCTGCATGGCTTCGTGGAATGCGCGCCGGGCGCAGACCGCGAGCCGGTTGCCGATGGAGGACTCGGTGGTCGGCGGTCCGACGATGACCGTCTCCGCGGCGTCGGCCATAAAGCCGTCCTTGGATATGGTGACGTCGAGCTTGAGCAGGTCGCCGTTGCGCAGGCGGCGGTCGGAGGGGATGCCGTGGACGATCTCGTCGTTCACGCTGATACAGCTGATGCCGGGAAACTCGTACACGGTCGTGGGTCCGGAGACGGCGCCGTTCCGGCGCATGACCTCGCCGCCGATTTCGTCGAGCTGCCCGGTGGTGATGCCGGAGCGCGTGGCGGCTTTCATGGTTTCGAGCATGAGGCGGACGATGCGGCCGGATTCACGCATGGCGGCCAGTTCTTCGGGCGTGTGGATGGACAATCGAGTTTCCCCTGTTGATATTGTCTCAGGCACTGTGACCAGAGTGAAATGAGATCTTGTGCCAGACGACTACTCGCCGAGGAGCAACCGTTCGGCAGAGAGAGCGTGGCCGGTCCCCGCATCGCACTCGATGAGCAGCGCGGCCATGCGCGGGTCACCCTTGGCGGCTTCGAATTTCGACGGCATGGACGTGAGGAAGCGCTCGAGGACGAGCTCCTTCTCCACACCGATGATCGAGTCATAGGGACCGCTCATGCCGACGTCGGTCTGATAGGCGGTGCCGCCGGTGAGAACGCGATTGTCGGCGGTGGGGATGTGGGTGTGGGTGCCGATCACCGCAGTCACGCGGCCATCGAGGTACCAGCCCATTGCGCATTTTTCCGAGGTGGCCTCGGCGTGAAAGTCCACCACGATGACTTTCGCGGTAATTGCAGAGAGCAGTTTGTCAGCGGTGCGGAAGGGGTCTTCATTGTTGGCCATGAAGACGCGGCCCTGGAGCGACACAACAGCATAGGTCTGTCCGGACGGCAGCGCTCCCTGGTAGACGCCATAGCCAGGGGTATTGGGCGCGTAGTTCGCGGGCCGCAGGATACGGCGGGGGCGATCATGGCTGTCGGGCGAGGCGGACTTCAGGTAGTCGATGATCTCCTTCTTGTCCCACACATGGTTTCCAGTCGTGAGGACGTGCGCGCCGAGATCGAAGAGCTCGTCGGCGATGGTGGGCGTAAGACCGAATCCGCCGGCGGCGTTTTCTCCGTTGATAATGACGAGGTCAACACCGCGACCAGCGATGACGTGACCGATATGTTCTCGTACGATGCGACGGCCGGCACTGCCGAAGACATCGCCGACGAAGAGGATGCGCATGAGGTACAGGGTACAGGCTGCAGGGAGCAGGGTACAGAGCCGGCGGACCAGGCTCCCATGTCCGCGGACGGACAGGCGTTCGGGTTGTTACAGATTTCATGTCGTGCCGAAGAAGCTGTGATAGGTTGGGATGCATGGCCGCAAATACCCGATTCGCAACCGGCGTTCATGCGCTGGTTCTGCTCGCTGCTGAACCGGATGGACTGCAGACCTCAGAAGAGGTAGCCGGCAAGCTGAACATCAATCCCGTCGTCATTCGACGCGTGTTTTCGCTGCTGCATCGCGCAGGGCTGCTGCTGAGCCAGAAGGGTCCGCATGGCGGATCGAAGCTGGCGCGTTCGCCCAAGGCGATTACGCTGGCGGACATCTACGCGGCTCTCGACGGCGGAGATCTGTTTCACACCGCATCGCTCTCGGCGCAGACCGCGAAGGTGGGCGGGGCACTGAAGAAGGTGTTCGAGAGCGCCGAGAGTGCGATGCGTGAGGAACTGGAAAAGACGACCCTGAACGATCTGGCCAAAAAGGCGGGCAAGAAGGGAAAGAAGTAGTTGCACGGCGAGCGCGTGATTAGCTAAACTGGATTAGCTAAGAGGATCTGTATGAGCACCGTTACCATTCACGAGGCCAAGACAAATCTTTCTCGTCTGATCCAGAAAGTTTCTGCGGGCGAGGAAGTTGTGATTGCGCGGGGATCGAAGCCCGTGGCCCGGCTGGTTGCGGTGGGCGAGGTCAAAGGCAAACGCCAGCCGGGGTCTTTGAAGGGCAAACTCCACGTGGGTCCTGAGTTTTTTGAGCCGCTTCCTGCAGACGAGCTTGAACGCTGGGAGTAGGCAATTTGCGTCTTCTGCTCGATACTCACGCATTGCTCTGGTGGCTTTCCGACAACCCACAACTGACGAAACCAGCGACACGTGCGATTGCGAATACCCGCAATACCGTGATCGTGAGCGCCGCGTCGGCCTGGGAAATCGCCACCAGGGTTCGGCTGGGCAAACTGCCGACAGCCGTCGATCTTGTCGCGGATTTTGTTGCACAAATGGAGCGGGAAGGCTTCCAACTGCTGGCGGTTTCGGTGGAACATGCCATTCGCGGCGGCATGTTGCCGGGTCCGCATAAGGACCCTTTCGATCGCATGCTGATCGCGCAGGCTCAGGCGGAGCATTTGCCGATTGTGAGCAATGAAACTGCGTTTGACGCGTATGGGGTCAGGCGTGTGTGGTAATGCCGGCCAGCGGCTTCCCTGAATCCGCCACCCATCGCGCGCTCAACACCACCGCAATCAGAATCAGCGAGACCGTAAGGCCGGTCCAGAGGCCGGAGAGCCCCCAGTGCATGCGGAAGCAGAGCAGCGCGCCGAAGGGCAGTCCCAAAATCCAGTAGCCTGCGAAATTCATCAGCATCGGAAAGCGCGTCTCCCCGAGGCCGCGCAGCGCTCCGGTGGAGACGGTCTGAATCCCATCGAAGATCTGAAACCCTGCAACAATCGCCAGGATGTGCGCGCCCAGGGCGACGACGCTGGTCTCGCGCGTCCAGATGTGAATGATCGGCGCGGGAACCACAAGGAAGAGCACCGCCATCAGCGCCATAAATCCAGCGCCCAGGCCGATGGCGAGCAGGCCGGCACGGCGCGCGCGGGCGGGATTGCCGGCTCCGATGGCATGGCCGACGGCGACCGCGGCTGCCGCAGAAATTCCCAGCGGAACCATATAGGTGTAGGCGGCGCAGCTCAGGACAATTTCGTGCGTGGCGAGCGCGATGGGCGTGAGGTGCGAGGCCATGACCGTAGCCGCGCCGAACGCCGCGACTTCGAGCACGACCTGCGAGGCGGCGGGCAGTCCGAGTTGCAGAAGCGCCCGAATGCGGGTCCAGTCGGGCCTGGGCCAGCGCGCGAACAGGGGATGACCGCGGCCGTTTTCATGGGCCCACGCGGCGTAGACCAGCACGGCAGCCATGTAGATGCGGGCAAAGACCGTCGAGAGCGCGGAGCCGGCGACGCCAAGGGCAGGGAAGCCGAAGTGGCCGTAGATAAAGATCCAGTTGAAGACGAGGTTGACCAGGTTCGCGCTGATGAGCGCGAAGGTGACGGGCCGCACGCGCGCGACGCCCTGGAGATAGCGGCGGAATCCACCGTAGATGAGCAGCGGAAACGTGCCCCAGTTGAGGATGGAAACGTAGGAGCGCGTGAGCGAGGCGACGGTGGGATCGACGCCGCGGCCGGTGAAGATGCGCTCGGCCGCGAGCATCGCGAGCATCAGCACGGGAGTGAAGGCCAGCGCGATGTAGATGGCCTGAGCGAGCGATCGGTGACAGTCGTCGAAGCGGCCAGCGCCCCACGACTGCGAGACCAGCGTGTCGAGGCCGAGCAGCACGCCGATGCCGAACAGCGAAGGCGCGTAGTAGATGGCGTTGCCGAGCCCGACCGCGCCGATCGCGTCCGGCCCAAGGCGGCCAACCATGATCAGGTCGACGATGGTCATCGTCATCCAGCCCAGCTCGGAGAGAACCACAGGGATGGCGAGCGCGAGCAGGGCGCGGAATTCTTCGCCGAGTTGCGGCGGGTGCAGATGCCGCTCGAAGACCTCAACCTCGGGCGAGGCGCCGTTGCTCGTCCGGCTTTCCGGGTCCTCGATTTGGCCTTCGGCAGACATCAGAATGGCCTATTGTAGATGGGCCTCACCTCGGGAAACTTTGGGCGTTTCGACCCGGATGCTGAGACCTGCTTCCTGCTCCCTCCTCCCTGCTCCCTGCTCCCTGCTCCCTCCTCCCTGCT
>Ga0224555_1001322_pt1 | contig 34899 bp, 27 predicted proteins | sample 714S23034metaG_FD_180687 | JGI IMG/M metagenome (GOLD analysis project Ga0224555, IMG submission 180687) | Peat soil microbial communities from Stordalen Mire, Sweden - 717 S2 30-34 | ecosystem: Environmental > Terrestrial > Soil > Wetlands > Peat | place: Sweden: Norrbotten County, Stordalen... | reverse complement strand
CATGGCTTTTAGCTGCCGAGGAAGCGGTTGAAAAAAGTAAGGGCCAGCTTATCCTGATCTCCCACCACCCGGAGATTCTCAATTATTGGGCGCGGGAATACGGATTGCTGTTTTCCCGCGAGGAAAATGGTCATGTGCGGACCAAAGCCTACCGGGAGGTTTCAGACACAGGTTTGGACCCCGCTGAGACCATAGCACGTGGGTGGGAGGGATGAGCAGGCCAACCGCGGTGATCGTGCTTTGCGAAGACAATCGGACCTTCTCATTCACGCGCACTTATCTGAAGAGATGTGGCATAGAAGATCGAGGCATTCGTCCGATTATCTCGCCACGTGGGAGAGGGTGCGGGTTTGATTTTGTCATCAAGAACTTCGCCGCTCAAGTGAATGCGTACAAACTTGTCAGCGCAAGACTACACACTTGGCTGGTTGCCATTGTCGATGCGGATACAGGCACTGTTGCGCAGCGCATTGGGCAAATGAATGCGGAGCTGACAAACGCGCAAGAACCGCGCGTGAAAGCGATACGGATCGAAGACGAACGGATCGCGCGGCTGGTTCCACGGCAGAACATCGAAACGTGGATTCTGGCGTTGAATTCCAGAACCGTCAGCGAAACCGTCGATTACAAGAACACAATTAAAAGTAATGAAGAGTGGTTCGCGCTCATCCCGGTTGCCTCAGAGACTTTCTACACATTGACAAGAGCGAACGCCAAATTGCCCGAAGGCCTCATAGCATCGTTGCGCCATGGAGTAGATGAAATGCGCCGCGTGTTCCAGTTGGCCCGGTAAATCGCAATGGTTGAAACTCGCATCAAGCCGTATTACCAGCAGGTAGCCGAACAGGCGCGCCGCGCCGAGCAGACGCGGCGGTACCGGCGCAACCAGGTGTTTGGGCTCTTAATCGTGGCGGCGGCGATTCTCATCTGGTGGCTCTTTCATACCAATCCGAAATGGATTTTTCCGCCGGGCTGGTGGCGCCCATGAGTCTTGCGCAGATGGCGGGAGGTGGCACCGCCGCGGCAGAGCCACTGACAGTTCTTTTGCTTGGCCCCACAGGCTCGGGCAAGACCGCTCTTTCGATGGCCCTCGGCGAGCTCCTCGCCGGCGAAATCGTCAGTTGCGACTCGGTCGCCGTTTATCGCGGCATGGACTTCGGCACCGCCAAGCCAAGCCGGGAAGAACGCGCCCGCCTGCCGCATCACCTCATCGACATCGTTGACCTCGACCAGCCGTTCACAGCAGGCGAATACAGCCGTCAAGCCCGAGCCGCCCTGCGTGAAATTGCCGATCGAGGTCGCCTGCCCATCGTGACCGGAGGAACGGGGCTCTACTTGCGCGCGCTCACCGAGGGGCTGTTCGCCGGGCCTTCCCGCAGAGAGGATCTGCGCGCCCGCCTCGCCGAATCCCAGTCGAGACGCGGTAAGGACTGGCTGCACCGCCTCCTCAACAGGCTTGACCCGGCCTCGGCCGCGCGCATCCACGCCAACGACACCCCCAAGCTGATCCGCGCCATCGAAGTCTGCCTTGCCGCCCGCAAGCCGTTATCGGAGGTGATGACCCGCGACCCGCTTACCGGCTTCCGGCTTCTGCGCATCGGGCTGAACCCGCCTCGGCCGCAATTGTACGAGCGTCTCAACCGCCGCGCCGCCGCCATGTTTGCCGCCGGGCTTGTGGATGAGACGCGCGCCCTGCTCGACCGCTACGGTCCGGTGAAAGCGCTCGACTCCCTCGGCTACCGTCAGGCAATGACCGTTCTTTCCGGAACCTCAAGCATGGAGGAAGCAGTGAAGGCCGCGCAGCAAGGCCACCGCAATTATGCCAAGCGGCAATTGACATGGTTTCGCCGCGAGCCCGATGTCCATTGGCTTGAGAGCTTCGGCGACGAGGTGGAGACGCAGCATGCGGCAACCGAACTTGTGCAACAAAGCCAGTAAGCGTTTGTCCCGCACGATGGCTTCGATCACCGAAGGTTCGCAATGGCCCCCAACACCCATCCATTAAACTGAATGCTGCAATGTGGCGCGTGCGGCGGCTGAGCGGCGCACCGGAACGGAGCTTACCTTGGCAGAGACAGAGACGATTTACGACGTAGCCATCATCGGTGGCGGCCCGGCTGGGTACACGGCGGCGATCCGCGGCGCGGAGTACGGGCTGAAGGTGGCGCTCATCGACAACGCCCCCCGGCTAGGCGGCACCTGTTTGCACGTCGGCTGCATTCCGACAAAAGCTCTGCTCTTCAACGCCGAAATCTGGGACCACCTCAAGCACGCAATCGAGTTCGGGATCGCCGGCATCGGCACGCCCTCGCTCGACTGGGCCGCGGTCCTCCAGCGCAAAGACGCCATCATCGCCAAGCACGTCAAGGGACTCGAATTCCTGATGAAGAAGCACAAGATCGCCGTGATTCCGGGTACTGGGCGGCTGACAGGCCCGGCGCAGGCCGGTATCCACACGGTCGATGTATCGGGGGCAGCAGGCGTAGCGAGCCAGTTGAAGGCGAAAAACGTAATTCTGGCGACAGGCTCGTCGGCCAAGATGCTTCCCGGCCTCCAACCTGACAGCACCATCCTGACCAATATCGAAATTCTCTCCATCGACAGCGTGCCCAAGTCGCTCATCGTCATCGGCGCAGGCGCGGTGGGCGTGGAGTTCAGCTCCATCTTCCGCAGCTTCGGCACCGAGGTCACCATCCTCGAGTTTCTGCCCCGAGTAGTGCCAGTTGAGGACGAGGAAATCTCCAAGGAACTCACGCGCCTCTTCAAGAAGCGCGGCATCGATTTAAACACCGGCGCCAAAGTGGAAAAGGTCGAGAAGACCAAAGACGGCGTGAAGGTGAGTTACACCGACGCGAATGGAAAGTCCCAGATCAAGGAAGCCGAAAAAGTTCTCGTCGCCGTAGGCCGCGCCGGCCGAACGGAAAACATCGGCCTGGAAAAGACCAAAGTCGAACTCGAGCGCGGTCTCATCAAAGTCGACGAGGCCCAGCAGACCGCCGAGCCCGGCGTCTATGCCATTGGCGACATCGTCTTCGGCCTTCCGCAACTGGCCCACGTCGGCTCCATGAGCGGCATGGTCGCCGTCGCCAAAGTCGCCGGACGCCCCTTCCGCCCCCTGCGCCGCGACCGCATCCCCGGCTGCACCTACACCGAGCCGCAAATTGGCTCGGTAGGACTGACGGAGACGCAGGCCAAGGAAAAAGGCTACGAGGTGAAGGTAGGCAAGTTCCCGTTCGCGGGTAACTCGAAGGCCACCATCGTCGGCAGTCACGACGGCTTTGTGAAGATCGTCGCCGACGCCAAATACGGCGAAATCCTCGGCGTCCACATCATCGGCCCGCAAGCCACCGAACTCATCGCCGAAGCCGTAGCCGTCCTCGAGCTTGAAGGCACAGTCGAGGACATGATGTTCACCATCCACGCCCACCCCACCTTGGCCGAGTCCATGCTCGACGCGTACGGCGCCGTCGAAGGCATGGCGATCAACGCGTGAGGAGCGCTACACCCGATCCAGTTCGGCCAACAGATCGGCAAGGACGATGCGGATAGGTGACTCTGGGATAGTGAGTTCGCCTGTGCGAACCAGCTCCAGGCCGTCCGCAGTGCCGCGATAAGCTACCCGAGCGGCAGGGTCGATCACCCACACGTGTTCGATCCCGAAGGCGAGATACTCGGCAGCCTTGGCTACCGTGCGGCGCAATGTATCTTCCGGCGACTGAATCTCGATCACCAACAGCGGTGGGTGGGTGATAATTTGCTCCCTGGGCGCGCCCACACGCAAGATCGTGACATCGGGTACTCGGAAATGATCGCGTTGTGTCTGAACGCGCTGTTCGGGAAGCGGGAGAATTCTCCATTCTTCCCTATTCTTCAAAAAGATACCTATCAGAATTGCTTGCAGAAACGCATGCTCAAATTCTCCCAAGTCGCGCTCCTCGATGACGCCGTCCACATACTCGCAGTCGTGCTCGTAGACGGTCGAGAGATACTCCTCGACGCTGATCGGCTTGTCGAAAACGGGCTGCGTTGCCATGAGGATAGTATCCTCCGAATTTGGAGATTTCGCTACAATTCCGTCGACTGCCCCGCCACCAGCGCCTGTGCCTTCGCGATGAAGTCGGCCAGGGGCATGGAGCCTTGGTCGCCCTTGCCCCGCGTGCGGACGCTGACCGTGCCGGCCGCCTCTTCCTTGTCGCCGAAGACCAGGATGTAGGGCGTCTTCTGGTTGGCGAAGTCGCGGATCTTGGCATTCATCTTCTCGTTGCGGTCGTCCACTTCCACGCGCAGGCCGGCGTCTTTAAGCGCCTTCTCGACCTTCTCGGAGTAAGCCTTATGCCGCTCGCTGATGGGCACCAGGCCCGCCTGCACCGGCGCGAGCCACAGCGGGAAGGCTCCGGCATAGTGCTCAATGAGGACGCCGAAAAAGCGCTCGACGGAGCCGAACAGGGCGCGATGCACCATGACCGGCTGGTGGCGCGCGCCGTCTTCGCCTACATATTCAAGCTCGAAGCGCGCCGGCAGGTTGAAGTCGAACTGTACTGTGGAAAGCTGCCACAACCGCCCCAACACATCGACGAGCTTCACGTCAATCTTTGGGCCGTAGAATGCGGCCTCGCCGGGAAAGGTATTGAATGTGAGCCCGCGTTCTTTGAGCACCTTATTCAGCGCACCTTCGGCATGAGCCCAGTCGTCCGCGGTGCCAAAGAAGTCGCCGCTCTTCTGCGGATCGCGCGTGGAAAGTTCGACACGGTACTCCTTGAATCCGAAGGTTTTCAGCACCGCTTCGGCAAAGTCAAGGCACGCATGCACCTCGCCCTCAATCTGCTCGGGTGTGCAGAAGATGTGCGCATCGTCCTGCGTAAATCCCCGCACGCGCAGCAGGCCGTGCATGGTACCTGAGCGCTCATAGCGATAAACGTTTCCGAACTCGGCATACCGTTGCGGCAAATCGCGGTAACTCTTCGGGGAGTTCTTGTAGATCAGAATGTGGCCAGGACAGTTCATCGGCTTCAGCCGGTATTCGGCGTCGTCCAGCTTCATCGGCGGGAACATGTCTTTGGAATACACGCCGTCGTGGCCGGAGACCTTCCACAACTCACGGCGCATCACATGCGGCGTGTAGACCAGCAGGTAACCGCGGCGCACACACTCCTCGCGCATCCAGTCTTCCATCGTCTTGCGGACCATGGCGCCCTTGGGGTGCCAGAAGATCAGCCCCGAGCCGGCCAGTTCCTGAATGCTGAACAGGTCCAATTGCTTACCCAGCAGGCGATGGTCGCGCTTGGCTGCTTCTTCAAGCCGCGCAAAGTGGGCGTCAAGATCCTTCTGCGAAAAGAAAGCGGTCCCGTAGATGCGCTGCAACTGGGGATTCTTCTCGTCGCCGAGCCAGTAAGCGCCGGCCAGTGTAGTGACCTTGACGGCCTTCACCCGCCCGGTCGAAGGCACATGCGGACCGCGGCAGAAGTCGACGAACTTGCCGTTGCGATAGAAGCTGACGTCGGAGCCGGGCTCGGTGAATTTGGTCACAAAGTGCGTCTTCATGAAGTCGCCGTCGCGCTCAAAGCCTTCCAGGCTCTTATTTCTCGGAGCAAATTCATGGATAAACGGCTCGTCCCGCGCCACCACTTCGGCTATCTTCTTTTCGATCAGCGCCAGGTCTTCCGGCGTGAAGGGCTTTTCGCGATAGAAGTCGTAAAAGAAGCCGCTGTCGGTCGCCGGGCCGTGGCCGAGCTTGGTCTCGGGAAACAGTTCGAGCACCGCAGTGGCCAGCACGTGCGCCGCAGAGTGGCGCACCACCTTGAGCGCCTCGGGATCCTTTTCGGTGACCAGCTCAAGCCGCGTATCGGCAGTCAAAGGTGTCGACAGGTCGACAAGCCGCGGAGCTGCCGCATCCTCGGCCCCATACATGGCGGCTTCCGACGGCTCTTCGCCTGAAGTCGACTTCACTGCCGTGCCGCCCAGCGGAATCAGCCGCGCGACCACGGAGGCCGCAGCCAAGCGCGGCGAAATCGAGTTGGCAATTTCAAGCGGCGTTGTGCCCGAGGGCACTTCGCGAATGGCCCCGTCGGGCAGGTGTACTGCAATTGTCTGAACGCTCATGATATTGTGTGTGTCCTGAGTTTTCCGGCCGCGCCGTTCATCCGAAATCGCGGCAACCTTTCAGGATATACCGCCGGCTGGGGAGGAACTAACCGGCGCCGGGCCACGTAACTGCTTTCGGGAAATCATTCTCTCTGGCGCACTCGCCCAACTGTTCTATCCCCATGCGAAGCCCGAGGAAATCCTATCTTGGGAAGAGGTCACTTTATGCACACACGTTTGCGGAGCTTTGCGCTCCTGATTCTCTTTGCTGGCTTCTGCCTGGGTTCGGCAGTGGCACAACCCGCTATCCAGCCGACCGTGGACATCGCGCAGGTGCCGGCCGCGGCCCAACCCTCGGCGCACTTCAACGCCGATGCCGCCACTGAGGCTTACATGGCGATGATTCCGCCCGCGGCTACCGCCCGCTCCAACGCTTACTTCGAAGGCGGATACTGGCTCATTCTCTGGGACTTCCTCTATTCCTCGGCGATTTGCCTGCTGCTGCTCAATCTGCGCTGGTCGGCGCGCATGCGCGGCCTGGCCGAGCGTATCTCACGATTCAAGCCGGTGCAGACCTTTCTGTACTGGATTCAATACCTTCTGCTGACCTTCGTGCTCGGTTTCCCGCTCGAGTTCTACGAGAATTTTGCGCGCGAACATAAATACGGTTTGGCCACCCAGACTTTCGGTCCATGGATGGGCGATGAGGGCAAGGCGCTTCTAGTGAACATGCTGCTGGGAGGCTTGGCCGCCGTACTGCTGTTCATGATTGTGCGAAAGCTCAGCAAAACCTGGTGGATCTGGGGTTCGATCGCTGCCTTTATCCTCGCGGTGGTGGCTGTCGCCATCAGCCCGGTCTATCTGCAGCCCATCTTCAACAAGGTAACGAGACTCGACGATCCCAGGATCACGGCGCCCATCTTGCGCATGGCGCATGCCAACGGCATTCCAGCCAATGACGTTTACCAGATCGATGCCAGCCGCCAGACCACACGCATGAGCGCCAACGTGAGCGGCTTTGCCAACACCATGCGCATTACTCTGAACGATAACCTGCTGCGGCGCGGCTCGCCGGAGGAGATTCAGGCCGTGATGGGCCACGAGATGGGCCATTACGTCATGAACCACATCCCCAAACTCCTCTTCTTCCTTGGGGTCGTGATTGTGATCTCGTTCGCCTATCTCTATTGGGGGCTCGGCTGGGCACTCGAGCGCTGGGGAGCGCGCTGGGCAATTCGCGAGGTGAGCGACCCGGCGGTCCTGCCGCTGGCGGCACTGATGATCGGAATTTTGTCTTTCGCCCTCACTCCAGTCATGAATACGGTGATCCGCACCCAGGAAAAAGAAGCCGACATGTTCGGACTCAACGCTGCTCGCCAGCCCGACGGCTTCGCCCAGGCCGCCATCCACCTGTCGGAGTACCGCAAGATGCGCCCTGGCACTCTGGAAGAGTTCGTTTTCTTCGATCATCCAAGCGGCTACGACCGAATTCACTCCGCAATGGTCTGGAAAGGCCAAAACCTGGAACTATTCGAAAAGGCCCCCAGTCTAACTGCGCCCAAGTGAACGATCGGCCGCCCGGATAACTCGCCAATAATCGGGAACCCAAGGGCGAAGGGTGAGGTAGGGCCGCCTCACCCTCTTTGTTTTGCGCTACGCGCATTGGTTGCGCCCGTCGACTACCGCGCGGTTTGCCGAAGCCAATCCTCAATGGGCCGGCCCTCTCCCCAAAAGTGGAGTAAATTCTGCCCCAAAAGACCGCCAATCCTGCCGCTATGGTGGAATATCACTCACAGGAAATCCGAAATATCGTCACCTTCGTGCACGGGATTATCCCAGCGCCGTTGAGGTCAAGATGCAGGTGCTCTGCAAAAAAACAAATGGGAACGCAGAGACCCATTGCTGTGTGTGCGGACAGGGTTTTGTCATCTTCTGGGATCGGCAATCGCGCACCGAACGCATTGCCGCTCTGCACGAGATTCAACATGTCCTCCGCAACCATCACCGAAACAAGGCAGGACCGGAGGCGCACCCCCAGGACAGTTATGCAATTCCGGAGTGGAATGCTGCCGGCATCGCCTTTTTCTGATGAACGCATTGTTCCGCGCAGTCCCACCTGCTTCATATGGAGGTTCTTGCCGAGCGAGAAGCAAAAGCCGCCACCACGCGACTTTATGTGCCATCGCAGCCCGCGCGGGATTCATTTCCTTGCGAAGGAAGGGAGGGCCTGAATGTACTGGATTTCACTTCTGCTCTGGTTTGGGATTTGCTTCGCCATGGCGGGAATCGGCATTCGGCTGACGGCGGCCGGGATCGCTGGATGGTATCGGACCTTGGCGAAGCCGGCGATCGCTCCGCCCGTCTGGATCTACGGCCCGGTCTGGACGCTGCTCTACGCGCTAATGGCCATTGCCGTCTGGCAGGTTTGGCAGTCGGAACCCTCCCCGTTGCGTTCCGGGGGTATCACACTGTTTATAGTGCAATTGGCGCTGAACCTCGTCTGGTCATGGATGTTCTTCCATGAACATGAGATCGGGCTCGCACTTGCGGACGCAATCCTACTTTGGGCCGTGGTGGGAGTCACGACACTGGTCTTTCAACGGATAACACCATCCGCGGCGTTGCTGATGTTGCCCTACCTGGCCTGGCTAACCTTTGCAGCGTTCTTGAATGTCGGATTCTGGCGGCTGAACGAGTAATCGAGCGGCAGGACGAAACAATCCCTGCCCGTTTCTTCAGGAAACAAACAAGGGCAGGGTTCCCTGCCCTTGTTTGCGCTTACCAGATTCTGCCGGAACCCGGCCATTCGGGTTCAGAGCGGCTGCACGTCGGCGGCCTGCCATCCCTTGGGCCCCTTCACCACGTTGAACTGCACGGCTTGACCTTCTTGCAAGCTCTTGAAACCACTTGAGTTGATAGCTGAGTAGTGCACGAACACGTCTTCGCCGTTCTGGCGCGAAATAAAGCCGAAGCCCTTCGCGTCATTGAACCACTTCACAGTACCTTGTTCCATCTCGTTCGTATTTCCTGTATTGAATTGCGCTGGATGAATCGGAGCGACCACTGGCAGAATCTTGCTCGTTTGGGCGAGTTACTGCTCACGCCCGGTTCGGTTCTAACGCTGGTGGTAGTGTACCATCCATGTCAAAAATCTCTGCATGAATTCTTCCTCACCGTCTCGCCGCGCGATCCCTGTTTCCGGAACCTATTCATCAATCTGGACTTAGCAACACACTCCCGGCACACACTGCCAACTGTGATACTGTGGGAGGTCGCCATGCCCCTCGATCCCGTACCCGGCCTGTTATCCCGCGCCACCGAGCTGCTGGAAGCGGAGTTTGCGGCCTTGCCCGCATTCCCAAATGAAATGGATGCAGATGGGATCGCGCAAATCCTCGCGGTTGTGGCCCATAGGCTGGGAAATAACTACCCCTACTTTCATCCTCTTTACGCCGGGCAGATGCTCAAGCCGCCGCATCCGCTGGCGCGAGCCGCCTACGCCTTGGCCATGAAGATCAACCCTAACAACCATGCCAGAGACGGTGGCCGCGCCAGCTCGGAGATGGAGATCGAGGCGGTTGCCCAAATCGCCGCCATGGTCACCTGGACTGAACATCTGGGCCACCTCACCTCCAGCGGCACTCTCGCCAACCTTGAGGCGCTCTGGGTAGCCGGCCAACTGGCGCCCGGCAAGCGGATCGTCGGCTCCGAGCAGGCCCATTACACCCACCGGCGCATCTCCGCCGTCCTCAAGTTGGAGTACTCCGAGATTCCCGCCGAAAACAGCGGACGCATGTCAATTGGAGCTCTGGAGACCGAGCTGCGACGCGGTGATGTGGGCACGGTGGTAGTCACGCTTGGCACCACGGCCATTGGCGCCGTAGACCCGCTCGACGCAATTCTCGCTCTCCGAGAGAGATACGGTTTCAGAGTCCACGTGGACGCGGCTTACGGAGGCTACTTTACCCTCATCGCCGGCACTCTCGACGAGCCCGCTCGCCTGGCTTATACGGCCATCTCCCAGGCCGACTCCATCGTCATCGATCCCCATAAGCATGGTCTGCAGCCCTACGGGTGCGGTTGCGTGCTCTTCCGCGACCCCGCCGTCGGGCGCTACTACAAGCATGAATCCCCCTATACCTACTTCACCTCGAAGCAGTTGCATCTCCACCCCAGCGAGCCAGGACCGCTCGCCGGGGGCCCCGTGCATCTGGGCGAGATAAGCCTTGAGTGCTCGCGCGCCGGAGCAGCGGCCGTCGCCCTGTGGGCCACGCAAAAGCTGCTGCCCCTGGTGCCCGAAGGCGAATTTGCGCACGGCCTCCGGCAAGGGCGGAGTGCGGCCCTTGAGCTCGATCGCAAATTGCGCGGTGACATACGCTTCCAGCCGCTCCCAGCTGGCCCCCCGGAGCTGGACATCGTGGTCTGGAAACTGAATGCCAAAACTCCTGAACAAAGCTCGCAGCTTGCCCAGGATTCTTTTGATGCGTGCGCCGCGCGCGATTTGCACTTGGCTCTTGTACAATTGCCGTTGTCCTGGTTTGCGCCGGCCGCAGCCAACGCAAGTCCGGCTGAGACCGGGATGGTGACCTGCCTGCGTTCGGTGCTCATGAAGCCGGAACATGAGGCTTGGCTCGACCGCATCTGGGAAAGACTTTCCGCAGCCTGCGCGGACACAATAAAAGAGTAGAACAGATGGCCAATTCGGACTTGAACGGATCGAAAAAAGAAAACGTTCTCATTTCCTCGGGAGCTTGCTTGCCACTCCTCGATTCCGATGTGCCTGCTCAGCGGCACAAGGCTTCGAATTCACCAATTCACCACTTCAATTGAAAGGTCCTGACTGAAATGCACGATCCCGCCGTCCTACGTTCCATGCACGTTGCCCGCTTCCATGCCGAACCCGCCATCTTTGTTGCGCCCGGCCGCGTGAACCTGATCGGCGAGCACACCGACTATGCCGAAGGTTTTGTCATGCCCGTGGCCATCAACTTTGCCACGCTGGCCGGGATCTCTCCGCGCAGCGACGGAAAGATTGTGATCTACTCCGAAAACTTCGGAGAAGAAAGGGCCTTCGACGCCGAAGCGACGCCTGTTGCTTCCAAGCATTGGACCGACTACCCCATGGGCGTGGTCTCCATCCTCACCGGAGAGGGCCACAAGTTTCCCGGTTTCAGCCTCACCTTGTGGGGCGATGTGCCGCTGGGTTCCGGGCTTTCCAGCTCCGCCGCCCTCGAGGTGGTTACAGCGCTGGCCGTGCTATCGCTCATCGGCGCCAGTTATCCCGGTCCGGTTCTTGCGCGACTCTGCCAGCGTGTCGAGAACGAGTTCGTGGGCGCCAACTGCGGCATCATGGATCAGTTCATCTCCGCCAACGGCAAGGAGAACCACGCCCTGTTGCTCGACTGCCGCGACCTCAGCTTCCGCCTGGCGCCGATTCCCGCCAATGTCGCGCTAGTTATCGCCAACACCATGGTCAAGCACTCCATCGCCGGTGGCGACTACCCAACCCGCCGGCGCGAGTCCGAGGCCGCCTGCGCCGTCATTGCCAGTCACAGGCCAAATGTTCCCTTCCTGCGCGACGCCACGCTCGAGGATTTGGAAAAATGGGGCCACGAGATGGCGCCCAAGTCGCTCATGCGCGCTCGCCACGTGATCAGCGAAAACTTGCGCACCGTAGCCGCCTCTGAGGCACTGCTCCGCGGCGACATGAAGGAACTCGGCCGCCTGATGGCCGAAGCTCATCACAGTTACAGCGTCGATTTCGAAGGCAGTTGTGTCGAGGCCGACGCCATGGTGGCCCTCGCGCAGGATTTGCCGGGCTTGATTGGCGCGCGGCTTACCGGAGGTGGCTTTGGCGGCTGCACGATTAACCTGGTCGAGCAGAGCCAGGCCGCAGCCTTTGCCGAGGCGCTCGGCGCGCGCTATGCGGCCCAGACTGGGATCGTGCCCGAGATTCACATTTGCCATGCCTCCGACGGCGCGCACCAGTTGAGATGAATTAAGAACTGCTCAGAAACGTGACGGGGCAGTTTATGCGAACCTGCCGATGGAGCGCCCCCCGTGTCCAGAAAATTGGCCTCGTAACCCATTCGTGGGATAGGGCTTCCCGCAGTTTTAACGTACGCTAAGCCGTTCCTTGCTAAAATCGGATGGTGCTGTGCCCAAGGGAGACTGGGTAAATAGTCAGGCCTGGTCAGCTTCCAGGGTAATTTCTATTCCCAGACTGCTGCATCGAAGTCTGAAAGCGGCGCGGAGAAACGAACCTAATGCAACCGGCAATATTAAAGCCATTTTCTTACGAGAACTTTCCTAGCTCCGGCCATGTCGCATACTTCTCGATGGAGATCGCAATCCATCCCTCCATGCCCACATACTCCGGGGGCCTTGGCGTTCTAGCGGGCGATACGCTGCGCTCCGCAGCCGACCTGGGCATTCCTCTCATCGCCTTCACGCTGCTCCATCGCAAGGGTTATTTTCAGCAGCATCTCGACCGTACCGGCTTCCAGAGCGAAGAGGTTCAGCCCTGGAATCCCGATGCTTTCTGCACGGAAGAAGCGGCCCGTGTCACCGTCTCGGTGGAAGATCGCGTCGTTACCGTGCGCGCCTGGCGCTACGACATGAAGGGCCGCTCCGGCCACGTCGTCCCCATCTACCTGCTTGATACCGACGTTGACGGCAACTCGGGCTGGGACCGCGGCCTCACCGATCATCTCTATGGCGGTGACACCAACTACCGCCTCCAGCAGGAAATCGTCCTCGGCATGGGCGGCTCGCGCATGGCCCACGCCCTCGGCTACCGGGTCAACGTCTATCACATGAACGAAGGCCACGCAGCGCTGCTCACCCTGGCACTGCTCGAAAGGCAGTTGGGCGGGGGTCCGCTGTGTGCCGCCACTGAGGCCGACATCGATATGGTGCGCCGCAAGTGTGTTTTCACAACCCACACCCCGGTGCCCGCCGGCCACGACCGCTTTTCTATCGAGCAGTCCATTCGCATCCTTGGCGGAGACCGCACCGCGCGACTTGAAAAGCTGGGCTGTTTTCGCGACGGCCTACTGAACATGACACTTCTGGCGCTTCGATTCTCCCGCTATGCCAACGGCGTCGCCATGCAGCACGGCAAGGTCTCGCGCGAGATGTTTCCGGAGTTCCCCATCGACAACATCACCAACGGCGTGCACGCGCCCACGTGGATGTCGGAACCGATGCAACAGTTGCTGGACGAGCACATTCCCTCGTGGCGCCGAGACAACCTCTACATGCGCAACGCCATCGATCTGCCCGAAACCAAAATTCAGACAGCGCACGCCCGCGCCAAAGAAGCACTCATCACCGAGGTAGCCACGCGCACCGGCCTGGTGCTCGATTCAAAGGTGCTCACACTCGGCTTTGCCCGCCGCGCAGCCACTTACAAGCGCGCCAACCTGCTCTTCACCGATCCCGAACGGCTACTGAAGATTGCTACCGCGGCGGGAGGATTGCAGATTCTCTACGCAGGCAAAGCTCACCCACAGGACGCGCCCGGCAAGCGGCTGATCCAGGAAGTGGTGGAAGGCGCCGCTAAATTTTCAACCGACTTGTTGCGGATTGTCTACCTCGAAAACTACGCCTGGGATCTCGGCGCGCTGCTTACCGCCGGCGTCGATGTCTGGGTTAACACGCCCAAGCGGCCTTATGAAGCCTCGGGCACCAGCGGCATGAAGGCGGCCCTGAACGGCGTCCCCAGTTTATCGATCCTCGACGGATGGTGGATCGAGGGCTGCATCGAAGGGTACACGGGCTGGGCCATTGAAGACGGCGACGACGACGACGCGGAAGCCAACTCGCTTTACAATAAGCTCGAAACTGCCGTAGTCCCGCTTTACCTGCAAGCGCCCGAGAAGTGGGCTCGCCTGATGCGCAACACCCTGGCCTTCAACGGCTCCTATTTCAACACCAACCGCATGGTCAAGCAGTACACGCGCAACGCCTACTACCCCGTGCACATTCTCGAACACGCCAAGATCCAGGAAGAAGTCTACGCCGATTGAGCCAGCCTGCGCCCTACTTCATCGGCTGCCGAATCACCGTCTTCAACTTCTCTGGAGCGGTCCTTCGAGGATCGCTCAGGTAGATCTCGTGGTGCTTCCCGCAAAGCTCTTTGCCCGCCGCATGAATGAAGTCGTGAAGCCGCTGGATCGTCGGTCCCTCGTCGGCAAACGGCCCCACGTAGAGAATCTGAGCGGCCGTTCCCTCCGTTAAAGTCTCCAGGCGCACCCGTTCGAGCGCTGCGGGATTCTTCTTCCGGCGCACCTCGTGAAGTGCAGCGTCTACCTCTTTGCTGTCGATGAAATCCGGCTGAACAATCATTGCTGTCCACTTCCAGGTGGACTTGTCCTTGCGATGAAAGGCGCCCGGATCGTCGGCCCACCAAAGGCCCTCCAGCGGCATCACGCCATAATCGACCGGCTGAGGGCTCTTCTTGAGCGAGAACTTCAAAGTGTACGAGAGCGAGTAGAGTGCCTCGACGGCATGTGTAAAGGCCGGGGACGTATTGGGATCGCCCTCGCCGTCTACCATTAGGTAGGTAAGCGCGGGCACGTCAACCGCTGTGATCTCCTCGGCCGGCGGCTGGTAAAGATGCTTCCACTTCTTCTTCAGATCGAGCTTTTCCATAGCGACTCTCCGCATGGGTGGAATGCCGCAGAGAGTATAGCGCCGCCTCTGACCTGATCGCAGTGACATACCGGAAGTTTTGCGAATAACATGCTTCGGGCCGCGAACGCTCCTGCCTTGCAAGGCCGCAGCTGCATCTGCGAAGCAGACGATGCATTTACTATCAACTTGCATTACAATAAAAACATCTGTATATGCAATTGGATTTTGAGGATTGGAGGGTGCAGTGAGTCCAAAAGAATTCAAGAAGTTCAAGGAAGCCGCTGAGAAGCTGGACCGTGAGCACAACACCCCCGAAAAGGCTCACGAGTTTCTCATCAAGATTGGCTACCTGGACCCGGACGGTAAAGTAGCTGAAAAGTATAGGTGAGCAGGACTCATTGGCTTTAGTTCTTGCATATCACGGATGCGATCTCGAAACCGCCCAGGAGCTTCTGGGCGGTTCGCCATTTCAGCCCAGTATTCGCGACTATGACTGGCTCGGCTCTGGAAGCTACTTTTGGGAGAACGACGTCGTCCGCGCATTCCGGTGGGCAGCGGAACCCCGCCGAAAATTCGACCGCCCTTCGGTCGTGGGCGCTGCAATCGAGTTGGAAAACTGCCTCGACTTGACAACGCAATCCGGCATAGAGGCGGTAAGGCTCGCCTATAACGAGCTAATCAGGATGGCTGAAAGGGACGGGAAACCCATTCCCGAGAACGTGGATCCAGCCAACGAGTCCAATGGAGACAAAATCATCCGGCGCTTGGACTGCGCCGTAATGAATTGCCTTTTCGGAATTCTGCAGACTTCGCAAGAATCGGCTCCAAAAAGCCAGCCCTATTCCACCGTACGCGCTCTTTTTCCCGAGGGCTCCGAACTCTATCCAGGCGCAGGCTTTCGTGACAAGACCCATATTCAGATCTGCGTACGGGACCCCGAGCAGATTCTCGGCGTCTTTCGCATACCGGAATGGCAACGCCTGGAACTCGAATTACCCAGCCTGTACAACCGTCCCTGATTTAGGAACTCTCACGAATATAGCCTGATCTCGCTCGACGTCCCGCCCGCCGCCGGAATATAGCCCTTTAGCGTGTAATCCATCACCATGCGGTCGGCATTGAAGCGCCAACCCAGCGTGCGAATCGTCCGCTTCATCCGCTTGATCCATCCCCTCGGCAACCCGTCCCGGTCGCGCTGATAAAACAGCGGAATTACCTCGTCATGCAGCGCGCGGTATAGGTCTTCGCCATCGCGGCTGTCGTGCACGTCCATGTTCGAGTGGGTTCTGCCGGTTCCGATGGCAAAGCCGTTGAGCCCGTCGTAGGCTTCCGCCCACCATCCGTCAAGAACTGAAAGATTCAGGCCGCCATTCAGCACCACTTTTTGTCCACTGGTGCCCGAGGCCTCCAGCGGCCGCCGCGGATTGTTCAGCCACACGTCGACACCCTGAACGAGATAGCGGCCCACGTTGATGTCGTAGTCCTCGATGAACGCAAACTTGTTTGAGAACTTCGAGTCGTGCATCATCTCCGCAATCTGCTGCAACACCCTCTTGCCCGGTTCGTCGTGTGGGTGTGCCTTGCCGGCGAAAAGAAACTGGACGGGACGCTTGGGGTCGTTGACCATCGAGGCCAGCCGCTCGATATCGGCCAGCACCAGGTTGGCTCGCTTGTAGGTGGCAAAACGGCGAGCAAAGCCGATCGTCAGCGCATCGGGCGACAGAATCTTGTCGAGCTTCTTGAGCGTCTCCGCAGGTTCCTTGCGGCGCTCAGCCTGTTCTCGCGCGCGCCGCCGGGCAAACTCAATCAGTTGCGCCTTCAGGGCCAGGTGCGTCTCCCACAATTCGCCATCGTCGACGGTTTCGATCTTCTCCCATGTTTTCGGCCAACTGCTGTGGTGCTGCCAGCCAACCCCCAGATGCCGGTCGTAGAGGCGGCACATCTGCGGCGCAAGCCAGCTCGGCACATGCACGCCGTTGGTGATGTGACCAATCGGCACCGCGTCTTCCGGCCGGTTGGGATAGAGCCCTTTCCACATCGCTCTCGAGACCTCTCCGTGCAGTGAGGAAACCGCATTCACGCGCCGCGCCAGCTTCAGGCCCAGCACCGTCATGCAGAACAGTTCTCCGTGGTCGGTGGGATATTCGCGCCCAAAGCCCATCATGTTTTCGTGCGATATTCCCAACTGCTCGCGCAGGGGGCCCAGGTGCTCTTCCATCAGGTCGGCGCTGAATCGGTCGTGGCCGGCGGGTACGGGTGTGTGGGTGGTGAAGATCACCTCACGCGGAATCAGCCTGGCTGCGGTAAAGAAATCCAAACCCTCTTCCGCCATGCGATCGCGAATTGCTTCGAACACGGCGAAGCCGCTGTGACCTTCATTCAAATGCAGAACGCCGGGAGTGATGCCCATGGCTTTGAGAGCGCGGAATCCACCAATGCCGAGCAGCAGTTCCTGACGAATACGCGTGCGCGCGTCGCCGCCGTAGAGCCTTGAGGTCGTGTCGCGGTCTTCTGGAGCGTTGCCGGCAATATTCGAGTCCAATAGCAGCAAATCGACCCGGCCCACCTTCACGCGCCACACCTTGGCGCGGATGGAGCCGCCGCGCGTGGCAATCTCAACCACCACGGGCTCGCCATTGACGCCGATGGCCGGCTGCATCGGCAACTGGTTCACGTCCGTCTGCAGATACTCTTCCTGTTGCCATCCGCCCTGGTCCAGACGCTGCAGAAAATATCCCTGCCCGTAAAACAGGCCAATCCCGATCAGCGGAATGTCCAGGTCCGATGCGCTTTTGATGTGATCTCCAGCCAGCACGCCCAGTCCTCCAGAGTAAATGGGCAGCGACTCGTGCAATCCAAATTCGGCAGAAAAATAGGCAACCGGCCGTGGACGCAGCACTCCCGCATTGGCGGTGCCCCAGGTCCGGTCCGCGTTCAGATACTCCTGCTGACGGCGGTAGACGTAATTGATGCGGCTATGCAGCACCAGTTCCGCCGCGCGGCGTTCGATCTCTCCCAGCGGCATCTCGCTCAGCAGCGAGATGGGATTCTGATTGAGTTGCCGCCACCGCGTCGGATTCAGGTCGCGAAACAGGCTGATGCAGTCCTGGTCCCAACTCCACCACACGTTGCGAGCCAGCGCCCAGAGCCGTTCCTGTGCTGGGGCGATAAAGCGATCGAGCGTACGGGCCTCACTTACTACCGGAGCCACCTGGCTGGCCGCCTCTGTCAGCATGCGAATTTCATTTTCGCGATAAACCCGCGGATCCTTGGTTTGGACCACCAGAACCCCCTGCAGAATTCCGTGGTCCACCAGCGGTACGCCCAGGAACGAGTGGTACTCGTCCTCGCCAGACTCCTTGAAGTACTTGAAACGGGGATGGCTTCTTACATCGTCCACGGCTACGGGAACCACTCGCTCCGCAACCAGCCCCGTGAGGCCTTCATTGAGCGGCATGCGCAGGGTTCCAATGCTGCGCGGATGCAGGCCGAGCGTGGCGGCCAGAACCAGGTTCGACCGGTCAGGCTCAAGCAGATAGGCCGAGCAGACATCGGTCATGAACCGCTTGGCAATCAATGCCACCACATTCATGAGCGTATCGGCCGGCTTGCCTCCCTCCGCGGCAAGGTTCGAAATCTCCTCAAGAGTGAGAACGAGACTGGCGTCGCTGGCGTCGTGGGTCGGGGTCATCGGTATGGGCTCGCCTTTCGAATCAGTTCAAAAGAATCTCTCGGGAAAACATTCCGGAAAAAACGGTACTGACACTTATGCCGCATCTCGACCGCGGGGTGCGGAGATGTATTCAGCGAAAATGCCGAAACATGAAACTGTCGATAGCAAGCTGTTGGGTTTAAGAGAAGATCCCGTTCTTTGCAGTGCGAGATTGTTTCGAAGATATCATCAATCCGCCGGGAACTGCGAACTGAAATTAGCAGCGCGTGGACCATGGCCGCGGATCGCTCACATGTCGCATAAGCCAATGCGGCTCATCGGGATTCATGCACATGGACAATATAGCTGTTTTAGCTAGTTCGCAAAAGTCCATCAGCCGATGCTGCGAAACTCGCAGGCAATCTGCTCGTGCAATCAGCCAAGGAGCTAAGAGCTAGAAGCTGATAGCTAGAAGCTGCTTTTCTTAGTCCCCGGTCGCCTCTTCCAACTCCGAACCGACCTTGTGCAGCTTCATCAGCTTCCACTGCAGCTTGTCGAAGAAGAGATAAACCACCGGAGTCGTGAAGAGCGTCAGCGCCTGGGAGACGAGCAGCCCGCCGACGATGGTGATGCCCAGCGGCCTGCGCAGCTCCGATCCCACGCCCATGCCGATGGCCAGCGGAAGCCCGCCAAAAGTGGCTGCCATCGTGGTCATCATAATGGGGCGGAAACGCAGCAGGGCGGCCTGATAGATGGCCTCCACCGGCGGAAGCCCCTGTTCGCGCTCGGCCTGCAGCGCAAAATCGATCATCATGATGGCGTTCTTCTTCACAATGCCGATGAGCAGAATGATCCCGATCAGGGCGATGATGCTCAAATCCGTTCCGGTGATCAGCAGGGCCAGGATGGCGCCCGCACCCGCCGGCGGCAGCGTGGAGAGAATGGTGAGCGGGTGGATCAGGCTCTCATACAAAATGCCGAGCACGATGTAGACGGCCACCACCGCCGCCAGAATCAGGTAAGGCTCGTTTCGCAGCGAGTCCTGAAAGGCCTGCGCGGTTCCCTGGAAGCTGGCGTGGACGCCCGACGGCATCCCCATCTCGGCTTGAACTTTCTCAAGCGCGGTAACCGCGTCGCCCAAAGCCACGTTGGGAGCCAGGTTGAAAGAGAGCGTAACCGCGGGATACTGGCCCTGGTGATTGACTGCCAGCGAGGTGCGCTGGTTCTCATAGTGCGCGAAGGCGGAAAGCGGCACCATGGCGCCGCCCGGCGATTTCACAAAGATGCCATCCAGCGAGTCGGGGCTGCCCTGATATTTGGGATCGACCTCCATGACCACGAAGTACTGATTGAGCGCGGTGTACATGGTGGAGACTTCCCGCTGGCCGAAGGCATCGTAGAGCACTGCATCGATCATCGACGCGGTAATTCCCAGTCGCGAGGCGGTATCGCGATCGATCACCAGGTTGGTGGCCAGCCCCTGGTCCTGCTGGTCGGTGGAGACGCCGGTCAACTCAGGCATCTTGGCCATCCGCGCCTGCAATTGTGGCGCCCAGGTGTTGAGCTCTTTCAAGTCTTCATCCGAGAGAGTGTACTGGTACTGCGAAGCAGCCCCACGCCCGCCGATCTGAATGTCCTGCTGCGCCTGGAGAAACAGCGTTGCGCCTGGAACGCTCGTAAGTTTACGACGGAGGCCATTCACCACTTCGTCTGCGGAGACGTGAGCGGGGTGGATGTGAAGCTTCTGGCGCAGGCGATCGAACCAACTATCGGAATAGGCACGATAGGGCCGGTCGTTGAGAGGTTTGAGGGCAATGAACATGTTGCCCGTGTTGTTACTGCCCCCTCCTGGGCCGCCACCCCCCACAAAGGCCGTCACCGTTTGAACCGCCGGATCTTCCAGCGTCATCTGTGCCAGTTGCCGTTGTTTAACCTGCATGGCCTCGAAACTGATGTCCTGCGCGGCCAGGGTCCGGCCACCCAGGCGCCCTGTGTCCTGCTGCGGGAAGAAGCCTTTAGGCACGATGATGAAGAGATAAACATTCAGAACTGCCGCGCCAACGGCCACGCCCAGAGTGAGCCACTGGTGGCGCAGCACCCAGCGCAGCGCCGAATTGTACTCATAGTGAAGGCGCTGGAAGGCGTTCTCGCTGAAGCGATAGATGCGGCCGTATCGGCTCTCGTCGCGCGACTTGAGAAAACGCGCGCAGAGCATGGGGGTAGTGGTTAGTGAAACCAGCAGCGAGACCGCGATGGCGACTGAAAGGGTAACCGCAAACTCGCGGAAAAGCTTGCCCACGATTCCGCCCATCAGCAGGATCGGGGTAAATACGGCGATCAGCGAGATGCTCATCGAAACAACCGTAAAGCCAATCTCCTTTGACCCCTTCATGGCCGCCTCGTAGGGCTGCATGCCCATTTCGAGGTAGCGCGTGATGTTCTCGATCACCACGATCGCGTCATCCACCACGAACCCCGTGGCCACGGTCAGGGCCATCAGCGACAGATTGTCGATGGTGTAGCCTGCCAGGTACATCACCCCGAAGGTCGCCACCAGCGACAGCGGAACCGCCACCGAGGGAATGATGGTGGCCCACACCTCGCGCAGGAAGGCAAACACCACCAGCACCACGAGCAGCACGCTGATGATCAGCGATATCTCCACATCGTGCACACTCGAGCGGATGGTCAAGGTGCGGTCCACGGCCACGTCGATCTTGATCGTGGGCGGGATGGATGCCTGCAAATGCGGCATCTCAGCCATCACGTTGTCCACGGTCGAAATCACGTTTGCGCCGGGAATCTTGAAAACCACCAGCAGGATGGCGCTCTTGAGTTCTCCGGGCGGCCCGCTGATGGGATTGATGCCTCCCAGACCCGCGGTCAGAATGTTTGAAACACTGTCCGACACCGTGCCTAGATCTCCAACGCGCACCGGCGCACCGGTCTGTTGGTTATATCCGGCAATAATCGGCGCATAATTTTCGGCTTTGAAAATCTGGTCGTTGTCGTTGATTGCCCACCGGTTGGCCGCGTCCTGGAATGCGCCCTTGGGCCGGTTGGCGTTGGCGTTGGCTAGCGCCGTGCGCACCGCCTCCAGGCCAACGCCGTTGTTGGCCAGTTGCATGGGGTTCAGTTCCACGCGCACCGCGGGACTCGAACTGCCGCCCACGAAGACCTGCCCCACACCCGCGATCTGCGACATCTTCTGTGCCAGAATCGAGTCGGCCATGTCGTAAATCTGCGGCTTGGGAACCACGTCGGAGGTAAGCGTGAGAATCAGGATGGGCGCATCGGCGGGATTGGCCTTGCGATAGCTGGGATTCTGGGGCAGATAGGAGGGCAACTGGCTGCGCGCCGCGTTGATGGACGCCTGCACGTCGCGGGCCGCGGCGTTGATATCGCGATTGATGTCAAACTGCAGGGTGACGGAAGCCGACCCCAGCGAACTCGTCGAGGTCATTTGGTTCACCCCGGCGATGCGTCCGAACTGCCGCTCCAGCGGCGTGGCCACAGCCGACGCCATCGTCTCCGGACTTGCGCCGGGCAGCCCCGCGCCTACGCCGATGACGGGCATATCCACGTCCGGCAGCGAGGCTACTGGCAGCACCGAGTAGGCAACCGAGCCGGCCAGAAGCAAAGCAAGGCTCAGCAGTGAGGTGGCCACCGGCCGATTGATGAAGGGAGCGGAAAGATGCATGAGTCCCTATCCTCAGTCCGCACTAACCGGATGCTGTTCGTGGGCCGCGCCAACGGCGCGCGGCTTCAAGTAGTTAGCCAGCTTGTCGAAGTAGAGATAGACCACCGGCGTGGTAAAGAGGGTGAGCATCTGCGACAGAATCAGGCCGCCGACAATAGTCACGCCCAGGGGCATGCGCAGCTCCGCGCCCACGCCTCCGCCCAGCGCCAGCGGCAATCCGCCCAGCAGCGCCGCCATCGTGGTCATGATGATGGGCCTGAAGCGCAGTAAACACGCCTGGAAGATGGCGGCTTCGGCAGGTTTGCCCTCGTCGCGCTCGGCCTGCAACGCAAAGTCGATCATCATGATGGCGTTCTTCTGCACAATGCCAATCAGCAGGATGATGCCGATCAATGCGATTACGCTGAATTCCACGCGCGTGATGATGAGCGCAAGCAGCGCGCCCACGCCCGCCGAAGGCAGCGTTGAAATGATCGTGATGGGGTGAATGTAGCTCTCGTAAAGCACGCCCAGCACAATGTAAACGGTAATCAGCGCGGCCAGAATCAGCAGCGGTTCGTTGGAAAGGGAAGTCTGGAACGCCGCCGCCGTGCCCTCAAAGCTGGCGTTGATGCTGGCCGGCATCTGGATGCGCTGCTCCACCTCGTTCACGGCTTTGACAGCATCTCCCAGCGCCTTGCCCGGCGCCAGGTTAAAACTCACCACCGTAGACGGGAACTGCCCCTGGTGGCCGATGGAGAGTTGCGTGTGCGACTGCTCCCAGTGGGCCACCATACTGAGAGGAACCTGGGTGCCGTTGCCTGACTTCACATAAAGATCGCTCAGCGTTTGGGGATCGGTCTGGAAGTTCTTTCCCACCTCCATCACCACGTGATACTGATTGAGCTGGGTAAAGATGGTGGAAACCTGCCGCTGTCCAAAAGCATCGTAGAGCGTGTTATCCACGTCGGCCATGGCGATGCCCAGCCGCGCAGCCGTGTCGCGGTCGATGACCAGATCGGCCGATAGCCCCTGGTCTTGCAGGTCGCTGGCCACGTCGGTCACTGAGCCTTCCTTGGCCAGCTCCGTCACCATCCTGCGGGTGTAGATGGCCAGCTCGTTCTGGTCCGGATCTTCGAGAGCGTATTGGAACTCGGTGCGGCTGACGCGATCTTCCACCGTCAGATCCTGGAGCGGCTGCAGAAAGAGTTGTATCCCTTCGACGCTGTTGACTTTGCCTTGCAGGCGTTGAATTACCTGCGTCGCAGTTACCTTGCGCACATCCAGCGGCTTCAGTGTGATCTGGATGCGGCCCGAATTCAGCGTGGTATTGGTGCCATCCACGCCAATGAAGGAGGAGACGTTATCTACCGCCGGATCCTGCAATACTACGTCGACGAGTTTTTGCTGGCGCTCTGCCATGCTGGTAAAACTCACCGTCTGCGGCGCTTCTGAAATGCCTAGAATCACGCCCGTATCCTGCACCGGGAAGAAGCCCTTGGGAACCACGATGAACAGCAGAACCGTCGCCACAAAGGTCGAAATCGTCACCAGCAGGGTTGCGAAACGATGGCGCAGAATCACCTGCAGGGCACGCCCGTACGCGGCGATGATCGAGTTGAAGACCTTCTCCGACCAATGGTAGAACCGGGTCTGCTTGGCTGTGGCCTTGTCCTGAAGAATGCGCGAGCACATCATGGGCGTAAGGGTCAGTGAGACCACCGCGGAAACCAGGATGGTGACCGCCAGCGTAATGGCGAATTCGCGAAACAGCCGTCCCACCACATCGCTCATGAAAAGCAGCGGAATCAGCACTGCAATCAGCGAAACGGTCAGCGACATGATCGTGAACCCGATCTGTTCGCTGCCCTTCAGCGCCGCCTGCATGGGGCTCATGCCTTCTTCGATGAACCGCGAGATGTTCTCGATCATCACAATGGCGTCGTCCACCACAAAGCCGGTGGAGATGGTGAGCGCCATCAGGGTCAGGTTGTTCAGCGAGTAGCCCAGCAGGTACATCACGCCAAAGGTGCCCACAATCGACAAAGGCACCGAGACCGACGGAATGACAGTAGCCGCCAGGTTGCGCAGGAAGAGGAAAATTACCATGACCACCAGCGCGATGGTAATCATCAGCTCAAATTCCACATCCCTCACTGAAGCCCGGATCGTCAGCGTGCGGTCGGTGAGCACCTTCACCTGCACCGCGGCCGGCAGGCTGGTCTGCAACTGCGGCAGCAGCTTGCTGATGCGGTCCACCACGGCGATGATGTTGGCGCCCGGCTGGCGCTGGATGTTCACGATCACCGCGGGGGTATGGTTCATCCACGCGGCCTGCTGGTTGTTCTCCGCGGCATCCACAATCAGGGCCACATCGGTGGCGCGCACCGGAGCCCCATTGCGATAGGCGATCACCACCGGCTTGTAATCGGAGCTTGTTACCAACTGGTCGTTGGCGCCAATGGTATACGTCTGGCGCGATCCGTTCAGGGTTCCCTTGGCCTGGTCCACGTTCGCCGTTGCAATCGCAGTACGAAGATCCTCCAGGCTCAGGTTGTAGGCAGCCAATTGGGCGGGATTCGCCTGGATGCGCACGGATGGCTTTTGCCCGCCTGCGATCGAGACCAGACCCACGCCCGTTACCTGCGAGATCTTCTGTGCCAGATTGGTATCGGCCGCGTCCTCAACCTTGTCCAGCGGCAACGAATCGGAGGTCAGCGCCAGCGTCATGATGGGCGCGTCCGCCGGGTTCACCTTGCTGTAGATGGGCGGATTGGGTAGATCGGTAGGCAGAAAGCTGGTTGCGGCATTGATGGCCGCCTGAACCTCTTGCTCGGCCACATCGATATTTTCGTCCAGGTTGAATTCGAGCGTGATCACCGAACCGCCGCCTGAGCTGACCGACGTCATCTGCTTCAGTCCGGGCATCTGGCCGAACTGCCGCTCCAGTGGCGCAGTCACTGACGAGGCCATCACCTGAGGCCCGCCGCCGGGGTAGAACGTGAGCACCTGAATGATCGGGTAATCCACCTCGGGCAAAGCGGAAACCGGCAACTGCTGGTAGGCAACGCCGCCCGCAAGCAGAATTGCTGCCATCAGCAGCGAGGTCGCTACCGGGCGCAGAATAAAGGGCCGGGAAGGACTCAGACTCACTGCTGCTCCTTATTCTGTTGTTTCCCTGGACCCTGTGCGCCTGTGCCCGAGTTCTGGCCTGCGGCGCCATGCCTGCCGCTACCCTGATGGGCTTGGCTCACTACCACCGGCGCCTTGTCGCGCAGCCGGTCTGCTCCGTCCACAACAATCTTCTGTCCCTGCGTTACTCCGCTATCCAGGATGGTCACCTGTCCCTGAGCCAGGGCTATCTTCACCGGCTCCATCCGTGCGGTTGCGGCTCCCTTATCGTCCGTATTCACCAACCACACAAACGATCCCTGCAGCCCGGTCTGAATGGCCGCCGAGGGAACCACCAGCGCATTCAGCCGGTCTTCCATCACTAGGTGAATATTCACGAACTGATTAGGAAACAGCGCCTCGTTCTCGTTGTTGAAGACCGCTTTCAGCTTCGCGGTCCCGGTCGTGGTGTCGATCTCGTTGTCGGCCGTCAGCAGTTCCCCGGTGGCCAGCTTTTGCACGTCGCTCTTGTCGTACGCGTCCACCGGCATGTGCCGGTCCGCCGCCAGCTTTTGAAGCACCTGGGGAAGCTGATTCTCCGGCAGCGTAAAGTAGACCGCGATGGGCCGGAACTGGTTGATAATGACAAGGTTGGTGGTGTTGGCAGTAATGATGTTCCCGGGATCCACCAGCCGCAACCCGATGCGGCCGTTGATGGGCGACTGAATGTAGCACCAGCTCAATTGCAACTGGGCGTTCTCAATTGCCGCTTTGTCCGATTCGATGGCGCCCTCGTACTGCCCCTGCTGGGCCTCGTCTGCGTCCATCGTCTCCTTTGAAACCACGCCTGCTGCATAAAGCGCCTTATAGCGTGCATACTCGGCCTGCGCGTTCTTCAGCAGGGCCTCGTCGTGGGCAAGCGTGCCTTTGGCCTGATCCAGTGCCGCCTGGTAAGGCTTGGGGTCGATCTCCATAATGGTCTGGCCCTGCCGCACCTCCTGACCCTCGGTAAATCTCACCGGCTGCAACTGTCCGCTGACGCGCGCCTTCACCGTCACGCTCATATAGGGCATCACGGTGCCCAGAGCGGTCAGGAAGATCGGCATCGGCTCCTGAACCACAGGCGCCACCTGCACCGGAACTGGCCGACCAAGCAGCGCCGCCGCCTGGCGGACACTCGTAGCTGCGGCAGCCTGTTGGTTCTGGTAAATGCGCCATCCAACAAATCCCAACGCGCCAATCAGCACTAGATAAATGATGACGCGGAGCCAGGTCTTCTTGTGGCGCGGCTCCGCGCTATTACCAATTTCAGACTCCTGTAGATCCTGTGTGCCTTCAATGGCCATGGTGTCGATTCCCGCCGTTTTCTTTTGAGTCAATGCCCGAAAAAGGGCGCAAGAGCGAAAAGGACCCGGAAAAAGTCAGACAGTCCGCTTACCTTTGTAGGGACGAAACAATCCCTGCAAAGGTTTCGCCCGCCCCACATCCTGGGAGATCGCTTTCCCGCAAATTCCTATGATCCTAATACTTCCGCGATGATGGACGCGACAATTGTAAGCGAACGGGGCAATACCGGCGCAATGGCGGCCCAACTCGGCTCGCGAATAGAACGTCATCCCGCTTCGGTGCATTTTGGCAAATGCGTGGCGTCAAATTTGAAGGCTCAACTCCTATTTTCCTCCCGATGCGCCGTTTGCCTGTCAGCCCGCATCCAACGGGAAGTAGGGTTATGAAAGAAGACTAAAACGATGAAAGTACTCATCTTTGGCGCAACGGGCATGGTGGGTCAGGGAGTCGTGCGCGAGTGCCTGCGCGATCCGGAGGTCGAGCGGATCGTCACCATTGGCCGCAGCAGGTCCGCTGCTCAGAATCCCGCATTGCAGGAATCCGGCTTCCGGGAGATCGTCCACCGCGACCTGGCAAATCTTTCGCAAATCGAAGGCGAGCTGGCCGGCTTCGATGCCTGCTTCTTCACCCTGGGCGTCTCGTCAAGTGGGATGAAGGAAGCCGACTACGAGCGAATCACCTATGGCCTTGCACTTGCCGCCGCCGAGACGCTTAGCCGCCTCAATCCCGGCACGACGTTCATCTATGTCTCCGGTGCCGGCACTGACAGTTCCGAGCAAGGCCGCGTCATGTGGGCGCGCGTCAAGGGCCGCACGGAAAATGCGTTGCTCCGCCTGCCGCTCAAGGCATACATGTTCCGCCCCGGCATTATTCAGCCGCTCGACGGCATCAAGTCAAAGACCCCCGCCTACCGCTTCGGCTACGCCCTGATGAAACCCATCCTGCCGTTGCTCCACTGGGCGCTGCCCAATCAAGTTCTCTCCACCCGTGAAATCGGACAGGCCATGCTGGCCGTGGCCAAACGCGGCTACGCAAAACGGATTCTGGAAACAAACGACATTCGTGCCGCGATCAATTCCTGAGCCATTCCGCCGTGTGCTCACAGTCTCGCCTTTGATAATGCGGATTCTGGCTGTTCAACCGAGCCAACCTGCTGCTGATAATGCTCACACCGCGCGGCGCGTACACTATCCTTGATGGATCGGAGGCCGAGCGACGCATATGCGAGCCATCAGATGTTCCGCTTCCTTCCTTTTTGTCCTCGCACTGCTTACCGCGGCTCTGGTGACCGCGCAGCAGCCTGAGCAGAAGGCCGGCCTCGATTCCGACCAGGACGGCATGAGCGATACGCTCGAACAGGCTCTTTTGCTTCAGTTCGCTCCCAGGTTCATGGTCGCTCGGCACGATTGCTCCCAGCTTCCCGCGGAGTTTGTGCCGAATCTTGAGACTCCCATCGTGCAGGTCCAGGACGGCACGATCTATGGGCAGGTGTTTCCGGAAAAATCGGCAAGCGGCAATCTGCCTTCAGCCGGCATCGTTGCGGAGATTCACTACTATCATCTCTGGCGCATCGACTGCGGCCCGCACGGCCATCCCCTCGATACGGAGCACGTCGCCGTACTTGTCACCGCATCGGACCGCGATCTCGCTTCCGCAAAATGGAAGGCCCTCTATTGGTATGCATCGGCCCATGAGAGTACTGTGTGCGACGTCAGCCAGATTACGCGCGCCTCAACGCTCCACGCCGAGCAGGGCGGCGCAACGGTCTTCGTCTCGCCCGGCAAGCACGCTTCCTATCTGAACGAGAAGCTCTGCCGGGCCGGGTGCGGCGCAGACAAGTGCGTCGACATGGCCGTTGTTCCTACCGGCAAAATCATCAATCTGGGCGAGGCCGCCCATCCCATGAACGGTTCTGTCTTCATCGCATCGAGCCAGTGGCCTCTATTGGGCAAAATGACCCAAAGTAACTTCCCGTCCGCGACCATCGCTCGTCTCAACCAGATGCCGGATACAGACATCGCGTGGTTCAACCCCGGCAGGCATCCCACGCAGGGAATCATCGCAACCAGCTACACCACGGAACAGGCAATCGCAGTCGGAGCCGGCGATACGACGTCTTCCCTTGCGAAAGCGGGCGCCTCTACGGGCGTGGCTATATCCGTCGCTCAGGGCAGTACCGGCAACGCTCTCCAGAAAACCTACAAGAACACCAAACATGCGCTTTGCGTCTCTGCAAAACACGTCGGCAAGGCCCTCAGTCCCCAACCAAAGTCTGAAAAGCCTGAGTAGGAATCGCCGGGCATCCCAGGGCTTTCCTTCGCTACCCCATCCCTCACACCGCCAGCGACAACACCGAATACGACCGCGCCGGCAGCTTCACCGTCATCCTCGACCCGACCGCCGGATTCTCGAGCGTCTGCGGCGTCACCCGCTTCGGATCCGCGAGGGTATTTCCCGCCTTCAGATCCGGCCCGGTGATCGTCTCGAACGCCAGCACCTTCGATGGTGTCAGGTCATGCCAGTTGATCTCCAGCTCCTGCTCGTTTTGTAGATCGCGATTCATCGCCAGCAGTGTCACAGTGCTCTTCTCTTCATCGTGAACCACCACCACGTCGAGATACTGCACGTCCCCAAAGCCAGGAATGGACAGGCCTCCGCTTTCAATCGGCTGTCCCAGCGACGCCACCTGGTAGCTCGGACCCTCGGGAGCAACGCTTAGCGCGCGCCCATGCGCGTACTTCAGCGCCCACGCATACGGATAGAAAATCGTATGCCGCAAAATCCCATCCTCATTGGTCGCAATCGGCGCAATCACGTTCACAAGCTGCGCAAGGCAAGCCACCTTCACGCGATCGGAGTGCCGAATCAGCGAATTGGCCAGGCCTCCAACTAACACCGCGTCTTCCAGGTTGTATGGCTCCTCCAGCAGGTGAGGCGCCAATTTCCCGTGCCCGTCCGCGAAGTCCCCGCCGCGAGCCCGATACCACACGTTCCATTCGTCGAACGACAAAAACAACTGCTTGTTCGACCGTTTGTGCGCGCGCACTGTGTCGCACACAGCAGCGATCTCCTCGATCTGACGGTCCATTCCCAGGTTCATGGCCAGGTACTTCGAGCTGTCGTTGCCGTTCTCTTCGGTATTTCCAAAATAGCGATGAAGCGAGATGCCGTCGACCACGTCATAGCACTCTTCCAGCACCGTGCGATCCCACTCGATATATGTCGGCTGGAACGGCCCGCTCGACCCGCACGCAATCAACTTGATCGTTGGATCGATCACGCGCATTTGCCTGGCGGCGTCCGACGCTTTGATCCCGTAGTCGCGATCCTCCATGTGCCCAATCTGCCACGTCCCGTCCATCTCATTGCCCACGCACCAGTACTTCACGTTGTGCGGCTGTTCATAGCCGTGCGAGCGCCGCAGATTGCTCCACTTGGTTCCGCCGGCCACGTTGCAGTACTCCACCAGCGCCGCCGCGTCTTCTGCCGATGCCGTCCCAAAGTTCAGCCCGAACAGCGGCTCGGTCCCCACCGCGCGCGTCCAGGCGATGAACTCGTTGGTGCCGAATTGATTGGGCTCCAGCGTATTCCAGGCGCGGTCCAGCACCGTCGGCCGGTCCTTCTTCGGTCCCACCCCATCCAGCCAGTGATAGCCGGAGACGAAATTCCCCCCCGGATAGCGGACAATCGGCACACCCAGGTCATGAACTTCTTTGATCACGTCGGTACGGAATCCATTGCTGTCCGCGAACTTCGACTTCGGGTCGTAAATGCCCTCATAAATAGCGCGTCCCAGGTGCTCCAGGAACGATCCAAACAGATGATGATCGATCGGCGCAATCTGACGCCCTGAATCGATCGTCACGCGCGTCGTGCGCTGCGCGCTTTGGGCCAATCCGAATCTTCCCAGTGCGGAACCGGCAGCCAGCGCCAGCCCGGACTGGCCCGCCTTCTTCAGAAACCGCCTTCTTGAGACCGTCTTCATTCGAATCCCCTTTCACAGTCGGCAACCTCGCGGCTAAACTACCGCGATGACCGATAGAGTTGCTCATCTGTCAATGTTGAGTAAACGTTTCCTAGCCACAAAGCATAAGTGCCAAACTGCGGTTTGTCAAAAAAGCCCAATTCGCCAAATCTCGGTCCTAACACCCAGGGTGTGTGGCGCGTTCCCATGGTTCGGTCGGTAAGTAGACTGGGTGCCCATATCCGCGCGCAGAAATCCAAAGGCCCCCCATAAAAGGAATGTTGCCTTGGCCTTGAACTTGCTCTAACCCCCTCTTTCCAAGGGGGTGGGACATTTTGGTTAACGCCGGGAAATATTACGCACAGTCCAGTCCTTGACTCGATCGAATCTGGTAGATAGAGTCTTGGGACCAGCTCGCCCGCCAACCCACCCTTCGCCGTGCTAGAGTGAAATTCCACGGAGGGTACGATGGCGGCTGGGATTCAGCTTCCGGGCGGAGACGAAACGATTGACCTGCAGCAGCAGGTGGCGCGTTTGCAGGCGCTCCTTGAGGCATCGCGGCAGGTCCACTCCACCATCCACGAAAATGAAGTGCTGGAGCAGGTGCTGCGCATCGTGGTGCGCGAGCTGGAGATGGATGGCGCCGCCTTTCCCTCCGCCGGCCTGGTCTATGGCGAAGAGCCGGTTGCCACTGCCAACGGCGAACAGGGTAACGCCCTTCTCGCCTGGCCGCTCAACGGCCGCGACGGCAAGCGCTTGACCGAGCTCGTCGTGGCCCCTCCCGGCGGCCGTGAGCTTACCTTATATGAGTTCGACTTCATTGAAGGCCTCGCGCTCCAGGCCGCTGTCGCCCTCGAAAATGCCCGCTACCACAAGAGAAACGTCGAGTTCGCCCGCGTACAGCAGGATCTGGACGCCGCCCGCGCCATTCAGCGATCGCTCCTGCCTCAAAAGCTCCCTTCCATCGGCGGCTACTCTCTGGCCTTCCGCTCCGTAACCTGCTACGAAGTCGGCGGAGACTACCTCGACCTTGTCGAGCAGCCCGACGGTAGTCTGCTTGTCGCCGTCGCCGACGTTGCCGGCAAAGGCCTCGCCTCCGCCATCTGGGCCTGCAGCTTCCGTTCTGCCTTCCGGGCCATGGCCGTCACCGGTATGCCCCTCGACGAGCTGGCCACCCGCATGAACCAGCATCACTGGGCCGAAGGCGAAGAAGCCCGGCGCCGCTATTTGACGGCCATCTTCCTCCGCCTTCATCCCGAAGCCGGCGAAATCGAAGTCGTTAACGCCGGCCACAATCCCGGGTTCCTGGTCACCCCCGGCGCACCGCCTTACGAGTTCAACGCCGCCGGCACTCCCCTGGGCCTGTTGCCCGGCATCCAATACAGCAGCGAGCGCCGCGCGTTTCCCTCCGGCGCCCGCCTCCTCTTCTATACCGACGGACTCACCGAGGTCTTCAAAGGGGATGAAGAGTTTGGGCCCGAACGCCTTATGAATGAATTTTCTACGTGCCCCGCCGACAAGGCCGATGGTATCCTCGATGCAATATGGACAGCCATTGATGCCTTTTCTGAAGGCGGTCCGCAGGGAGACGACATGACCGCACTCACGCTTTGCCACGGCCCAGGCGCGACGGAGATGCCGGAATGAGCGAGACCAAAACCACCACGGTGGAGGTGCGGCTCCCCTCGCGCATGGGCTACGAGAAAGTAGCCATGGGGACTGCCTCTGCCATGGCCAAGCTCCTCGGTTTCCCCCCGGAGCGCATTGAAGATCTCAAGACCGCCATAGCCGAGGCCTGCATCAACGCCATCGAGCACGGCAACCGCCTCAATGAGAAGCTCTCCGTCGGCGTTGTCTTTTCCGCTGGCCCCCACGAGCTCGAAGTCAAAGTCATCGACGACGGCAAAGGAATGAAGAAGCAGCCCGAAAAACCCGACATCGACCGCAAAATGCTCGGCGAGGAAGACCCCCGTGGCATGGGCATGTTTCTCATCCAGGCCCTGGTCGATGAGGCCGAGTGGGTCGCCGGTACCGACGGCAATAGTAGTTACGTCCGCCTCGTGATTCGGCTGGACAACGATTCGTAAGTCGCCAAGGATGCCTCGGTCGCCAGGAATTGCAAATAGGCCTGCTACATCGGCCATAACTACTCAGAATGGGAGATCATACAATCGTGCAGAGCGAAACCAAGTCCCACGTCGACCAGCTCACCTCTCCGGCCGGCCAGCCGGTTACCGCTCTCCGCTTCGAGGGAGACATTGCCAGCACGTCCAAGGTAGCAGTCCTGGGCACCTACCAGGCCCTGCCCAAGAACGGCGTCAAGCTCATCCTGCTCGATTTCACCAAGGTCGACTACATCAACTCCAGCGGTATCGCCCTCATCATCCAGCTCCTCATTGAAGCCAAAGGAGCCGGCCAGAAGGTCTTCGCCGTTGGCCTCTCTCCGCACTTCGTCAAAGTCTTCACCATGGTCGGCATCACCAAATATGCAACCCTCACTGCCACCCAGGCCGAAGCCCTCGCCGAACTGTAGGTTTCACGGGAACTTCCTTGCATGTCACTCCGTAAGTCCAGTTGTGCGGAGCGCAGCCGATGAAAGCAATCGTCTACAACCACTACGGCCCACCGGACGTCTTGCAATATGAGGACGTCGAAAAGCCCGTACCCGCCGACGATCAGATACTCATCCAGGTCCGCGCATCCTCAGTCAATCCCTACGACTGGCACTTCATTCGAGGCGTACCGTCCTTCATTCGCCTGTTCACCGGCATAAGAGCACCGAAATCGAGACGGTTAGGCGCGGATGTAGCCGGAGTTGTGGAAGCGGCCGGCTCCAATGTCAAAATCTTTAAAGCCGGCGATGCCGTCTTCGGCACTGCCGTTGGCTCTTTCGCCGAATTCGTCTGCGCGCCCGAATCGACTCTCGCTCTCAAGCCGGAAAATCTCACCTGGGAACAAGCCGCATCGGTACCCATCGCCGGCATTACTGCGCTGCAAGGCCTGCGCGATAAAGGCAGAATCCTGTCGGGCCAGCAGGTCCTTATCAACGGCGCATCCGGGGGCGTTGGGACATTCGCCGTACAGATCGCCAAATCATTTGAGGCCCGCGTCACTGCTGTGTGCAGCACGAGGAACATCGAGCTTGTGCGGTCCCTTGGCGCGGACCATGTCATCGACTACACTCGCGAAAACTTCATCCATGGGGGCCCGCGCTTCGATGTGTTTTTCGATCTGGTGGGTAACCACCCCTTGCCGGCATGCCTGCGTGTGTTGCAGCCCAGGGGCATTTACATCGGATGCGGCGGAGGTGGCCCCGACCGGCGGTCCATGGAACCCCTTGGCTCCATGCTCCATAGCCTTGTGCTGGGTCCTTTCACAACCCGAAAGATGCCTGGTCTGCTCGCCAAGGTGAACACCGCCGATCTGAACTTCCTGGCAGACCTCATGCGATCCGGAAAAGTCACTCCAGTCCTCGACAGGAGCTACCCTCTTAGCGAAACTGCGGTCGCGATCCGCTATCTGGAGCAGGGTCACGCGCGCGGCAAGGTCGCCATCGCGGTTCCATAGCAGCCGGGCGCCCAAATCAGAAATTCCAGGTGCCGGGTATCCCTCCCAGAAGTTGCGGGTGCCCCACGCTCGGCGCGTTTCTGTTTTTGCGCCTAGGCGTGGGAAGGATAAGGCCTTCCCGCGCGTATCATTTCCGGTATGAACCTCGATTCCATCCAAGCCGCTCTCCGCTCGGCCTCCCTCGACGGCTGGCTTTTTTACGACCATCATCGCCGCGACCCCATCGCCGCCCACATTCTCGGCCTCGATCCCAAGGCCCACATCACCCGCCGCTGGTACTATTTCATCCCCGCCTCCGGTGAGCCGCGCAAGCTCGTCCACCGCATCGAGCAGTCCCGTCTCGACGCTCTCCCCGGCGCCAAGTCCCTCTACTCAAGCTGGCAGGAATTGCACTTGGAGCTAGAGAATCTCCTCCAAAACCAGAAAAATATCGCCATGCAGTACTCCCCCAACAACGACATCATGTACGTCTCCATGGTCGATGCCGGCACCGTCGAATTCCTCCGCTCTCTCGGCAAGCAGATCGTCAGCTCCGCCGACCTCGTCAGCCAGTTTGAAGCCGTCCTCACCGCGGACCAGATCTCCACCCACGCCGTCGCCCAGCGCAGAATTGACGCCCTCCTCGCCGAAGGCTGGCAGCAAATCGCCCGCCGTCTCCGCCCCGCCCAAGGCAGCCCCTATCCTTACACTGAATTCGACCACGTCCAGTGGCTCAGCGAAGCCATGCGCCGCGAGGGCCTGGTCTGGGACAACGGCCCCAACGTCAGCGTCAACGCCAACTCTTCCGACTCCCACTACGAGCCCACCGCCGCCAACACCGCGCCCCTCCGCGAAGGCGACTTCCTCCTCATCGACATCTGG
>Ga0224555_1001320_pt1 | contig 34938 bp, 32 predicted proteins | sample 714S23034metaG_FD_180687 | JGI IMG/M metagenome (GOLD analysis project Ga0224555, IMG submission 180687) | Peat soil microbial communities from Stordalen Mire, Sweden - 717 S2 30-34 | ecosystem: Environmental > Terrestrial > Soil > Wetlands > Peat | place: Sweden: Norrbotten County, Stordalen... | reverse complement strand
CTTGTGCACACGTCCGTGTACACAGCGTCCGCGCCGGTCACCGCCTTCACCGGGTCCTGCATCAGCGTGATGCTGCCTCCGGTCTGCTCGCTGATCTCGATCGCCTTGTGGATGATCTCCAGCTTGGGCGCGAACCCCTTGGGACTGGCAACCGTGCAATGCACGCCCAGTTGCGCCGCCGTCAGCATCAGCGAATGGCACACATTGTTGCCATCGCCCACGTAGGTGAAGTGCAGTCCCTCCGCCGAGCCGAAGCGCTCCTCCAGCGTGAAGAAGTCCGCAATCGCCTGGCACGGGTGCTCGAAGTCGGAGAGCGCATTGATCACCGGGATGCGCGAACACCCAGCCATCTCCGTGATCGTCTCGTGCGCGTAGGTGCGCAGCACGATCACGCTCATCCAGCGCTCGATGTTGTGCGCCATGTCGGGCAGCGACTCGCGCTCGCCCAGCGGCGACTGCGTCTGGTCGACGAAGACCGCGTTGCCGCCCAGCGTGTTGATCGCGGCTTCGAAGGTCAGCCGCGTGCGCAGCGACGCCTTCTCGAAGAACAGCACCATCTGCCGCCCGTCCAGCGAGTGGCGAAAGTCCTCGGGATTGCTCTTCACCGCGTGCGACAGCTCCATGATCGCCGCCATCTCATCGACCGACAGGTCGGAGACGGAGCACAGGTCGCGCCCGCATAGACGCTTGGACGCCTCGGAAAATGCGCTGTCGGACTGGATGCCGAGCTGCTTGGCGGAATGCGCCGCCTCCGCGTTGGCGTCCGGCTTCGGGTTCATCGTTACGGTTTTGCTACCCATGGGAATCTTCTCCTGCCGGCACTCGGCCGGCCAGTGTTGCACTGTTCAAAGTAAGCGTGGTAAGGATTCCATCGAGCGCCGCGATGGCCCGGTCGACGTGCGCGCGCTCAAGGATGTACGGTGGCAGAAATCGCAGCACCGTCTCGCTGGTGCGATTCACAATAATGTGTTGCTTCATCATCTCCGAGGCCGCATTCTTCGCCAGCTCCTCCGAGTCCAGCTCGATGCCCAGCATCAGCCCCATGCCGCGCACAGCAGTAATGCAATCGTGCCGCAGTCCAAGTCCCTCAAGCTGCTGTTTGAAGTATCCGCCCACGTCGCGAACGTGTGCCAGCAGGTTGGTCTGCTTCATGGTGTCGATCACGGCAATGGCAACCGCGCACACCAGCGGCCCGCCGCCGAACGTCGTCCCATGCATCCCCGGCGCAAAGGCGCGCGCAGCCTCATCCGTGCACAGCATCGCGCCCATCGGCAGGCCATTTGCGATTGGCTTGGCCAGCGTCGTAATGTCCGGCAATATCCCGTAGTGCTGGTACGCGAACCACTCGCCCGTGCGCCCCAGCCCGGACTGGATCTCGTCGGCCAGCAATAGCGCTCCGGTCGAATTGCACAACTCGCGCGCCACCTGAAAAAACTCCCGGCTCACTGGACGCACTCCGCCCTCGCCCTGCACCGCCTCGATGCAGATTCCGCAAACCGGTTCGGCCTGCGCATCGTGGAACTTCGCGCGCAGGTCCGCCACATCGTCGAAACGCACGAACTCCACGCCCCCCATCAGCGGCTCAAACGGCGCGCGGTACTTCTCCTTGTGCGTGGTCGCCAGCGCGCCCATCGTCCGTCCGTGGAAGCTCTGTTCCACAGCCAGAAAGCGCGTCCCTACCCTCTTGCCCTCCGCGCGCAACAGCCCCGCATGGGCCCGCGCCAGCTTCAGCGCAGCCTCCCAAGCCTCCGTGCCGGAGTTGCAGAAGAACACCCGGTCCAGTCCGCTGATCTCGGTCAGCCGCAGCGCCAGCTCCGCAGTGTGCTCGTGATAGAACAAGTTCGACGTATGCAGCAGCTTCTTGCTCTGCGTCGCAATCGCCGCCTCCACCGCGGGATGCGCATAGCCCAGCGCAGAGACGCCAATGCCGCTCAGCAGATCGAGGTAGTCGTCCCCCTGCTCGTCGCGCAGAGTCACGCCACTGCCGTCCACAAACAACACCGGGGTGCGCTGATATGTATTCAACATCAGCTTCTGCTCCGCAGCCTGAATCGATGCCAGCTTCATCGAACCATCCTTCATTGGATCACTCATGCGACCATGACCTCCGTTCCGTCGTTGACCTTGGTCGAGCACAGGTCCGGTAGTAGATGCGCCGCCTCCGCGGGCAGAATCCGCACCCGCTTCACGCCATGGGTCAGCGCGTCGCGGCATGCGTTCAGCTTGGGCAGCATTCCGCCGGTCACAACCCCCTGCCGTTCCAACTCAGGCACATCCTTCAGCGAGAGCCAGCGCATCACCTCGCCGTCCGCTCCCTTCACGCCGGGAACGTCCGTCAGAAACACCAGCGCGTCGGCCTTGGTGCAGATCGCGCACGCCGCGGCCATCTCGTCTGCGTTGATGTTGTAGTACTCGCCGTCAAACCCCAGCGCAATCGAAGAGATCACCGGAACTGCATCCATCTTCCAGATCGCCTCCAGCCACAGCGGATCGGTCGCCGCGATCTCGCCCACAAATCCTAGGTCCGGCACAGTCTTCTTCTTGCGCGCGCGAAAAACATTTCCATCCCCGCCCGCCAATCCCATCGCCGATTGCCCATGTGTGCGCAGCGCGGCCACCAGCGATTTGTTCACGCGCCCCGCCAGAACCATCAGCGCGGCGTCGCGCGTCTCCGCATCGGTCACGCGCAACCCGCTGACGAACTCGCTCTTCTTGCCCATCTGCTCCAACACGCGCGTCAGTTGCTTTCCGCCGCCGTGCACCAATGCCACCTGGTTGCCGTCGCGCACCAGCTCGAAGATCGCTTTGCCGCATGCGTGCAGCAATTCCTTGTTCTCGATGGAGGCGCCGCCCAGCTTGACCACGTATTTCACAGCAGGCCCTCCGATTCATCCCATCCGCACATCACATTCATATTCTGCACCGCCTGGCCCGCCGCGCCCTTCAGCAGGTTGTCCAGGCAAGAGACGATCACCAACCGCTTGCCGTCTTTGTTCAGTTCGAATCCCAGGTCGATGTAATTCGTCCGCACTACATGCTGGATCTGCGGCAACTCCGGCGTCGCATGAACGCGCACCATCGGGCTCGCCGCGTAGAACGCGCGCAGGCAAGCCTCAATCTGCTCCGGCTCCATACGCTGGGCCAGCCGCACATAGATCGTCGAAAGAATCCCGCGCGGAATCGGCAGCAGGTGCGGCGTGAACTGAAGCTGCTCCGCCGTCAGTCCAAGCTGCTCCAGCATCTCGCCCGTGTGGCGATGCCCGAAGATCGCGTACGCCGATAGATTGTCCGCCGTATACATGAAGTGCGTCTTCGCCGTGGCAGCCTTGCCCGCGCCGCTCACACCACTCTTCGCGTCGCACACGATCCCGTGGTCCGCATCCACCAGCCCCGCGCGCACCAGCGGAGCCAGCGCAAGAATAATCGACGTCGCATAACATCCAGGGTTCGCCACCAGCCGAGCCTCGGCAATCGCCTCACGATGCAGCTCCGGAGCACCAAAGACAGCCTCCGCCTGTAGCTTCTCGGCCAGCGCCGCGTCCTTATCGTGCAGCTTGTACACCGCGCGGTTCGCAGCATCGTCCAGCCGCCACGCGCCGCTCAGGTCGATCACACGCACCCCATGCTCCAGCCACTCCGGGGCCCACTCACGCGAGTTCTCATGCGGCAGCGCCATAAACACAATCTCCGTGCCCGCCTCGCGAATCAGCTCCCAACTGAAAGCGCGAATCTCCGGCTGCCGCTTCCCCTCGCCCAGCGCCAACTGCGGATGAATCTGCTCCAGCGGAACGCTCCCGCTCGCAGCGTTATCTGCCACGCGCCCCAGAAACAGCGGCTTCGTCTCCCCCAGCCGCGGATGCGCCAGCAACAACCGCGCCAGCTCCCCGCCCGCGTATCCGCCAACACCGGCCACGGCCGTGCGCACCGTTGTCTTGCTGTGCATCTGCGACGCCCCTTCGAGTTCCGTCTTCACAGCCTGCATATCAACCAATCCTTCGAGCCAGTCCTTTGAAGCGTCATTCTGGCGCAGCCAGAATCTCCGTATTTGTCTTTCAACCCAGCAATACTCCAACGAATTCAGCCGATATATCCTTCAATGCGCACCTTCAACGTGCGCGCCTGCCGCTCGTCCGGGCAAACAATAAAGACCGTGTCGTCGCCGGCGATGGTGCCCACCACCTCCGGCCAGTCCTCGTAGTCGATGCCGGCCGCCACAGGCTGCGCCGCGCTGGTCGTCGTTATCAGCACCAACTGGTTCATCGCCTGTCGGACCTCAATTCCGAAGCTGCTCAGCACCTCGCGAATCCCCGGCAGCGCGTCCTCATCCTCGACCGTCCCATTGCCCGGCAGCGCATAGCCCGCCGGCCCCTTGGAAAGCCGCAGCTCGTGGATGTCCCGCGACAAGGTCGCCTGAGTCACATGAAACCCGCGCCGCGCTATCCTGCGCCGCAACTCGTCCTGGCTCGGCACCGGGGACTGGTTGATCGCTTCGCGAATCGCTGCATGGCGTTGTTGTTTCATCCTGGCCCGTCTCGCTGTTCTCGTCTATGCCGTTGCAATCGAAGCTGACTTCGCATCCGTGGTGGCCCGGAAGCGCGCTCGCGCAACCAGCGTGCGCATAAACATGCACTTAATATGTATAATTATGCATAAGCCCTTGTCAAGTCCAGCACTCCACAATCTGCTCGCCGGCAATAGGTGCTTCTGCCTCCGGCCTCAGAGCTTGTATGCCTTGCGAACCAGGTTGACAGCCAGGTCCTTCACTACCTCGAACGCCTCGGCCTCATCCAGGCGGTGTTCGGCAACCAGCCGCGCCAGGAACGCGCAGTCCACGCGGCGGGCCACGTCGTGCCGCGCCGGGATCGACAGAAATGCGCGCGTGTCATCGTTGAAACCAACCGTGTTGTAGAAGCCTGCGCTCTCGGTCGCAGCCTCGCGGAAGCGCATCATGCCTTCCGGCGAGTCGAGGAACCACCACGGCGGGCCCAGCTTGACCGACGGGAAATGGCCCGCAATCGGGGCCAGCTCACGCGAGAACGCGGTCTCGTCCAGCGTAAACAGGATCAGCGTGAAGTTCGGCTCGTTGCCGTACTTCGACAGCAGCGGCCGCAGAGCGCGCACATACTCCGTCGGCGAGGGAATGTCCGCTCCCTTGTCGCGCCCAAACTTCTCGTACACCGCCGTGTTGTAGTTGCGGATCGACCCCGGATGAAGCTGCATCGTCAGCCCGTCCTCCACGCTCATCCCGGCCATCTCCGTCAGCATCTGCGCCTGGAACAGCTCCACATCGCCCGGCTGCAGGTGCCCGGTAAAGATGCGCTCGTAGAGCCGCTCAGCTTCCTGCAAAGGCAGGTCGGCGGTCAGCGCGGTCAAGTGTCCGTGGTCGGTCGCCTTCGCCCCGTTCTTCTTGAAGAAGGCCCGCCGCGAACGCAGCGCCGCAAGATAGCCCTTCCAGTTCGACACGTCCTCGCCGGAAACTTCGCCCAGCTTCTTCAGGTTCTCCTGGAAGCCCAGGAACTCCGCATCCACCACCGCATCGGGGCGGAACGTCGGCACCACGCGGCCCTTCCAGCCAGAGGCCTTGATCGCCCGGTGGAACTCCAGCGAATCGACCGCGGCGTCCGTGGTCGCCAGCACCTCGATGTTGAACCGCTCGAACAGAGCGCGCGGCAGGAACTCCGGCGTCTGCAGCTTCTTCTCAATCGCCTCATAGAACTCATCCGCGTTGGCCGCCGACAGCCGCTCCGTCAGGCCAAAGACATTCTCCAGCGCGAAGTCCATCCAAAGCCGCGTCGGCGTGCCGCGAAACAGGGTGTAGTTCCTGGCAAAGATGCGCCACACCTCGCGTGGGTCGGCGCTCTGCTTGCCGTCCTCCTGCGGGATTCCCAGCGATTCCAGCGGGATTCCCTGCGAGTAGAGCATCCGGAAGATGTAGTGGTCGGGCTGAATGAACAGCGCCGCCGGATTGGGAAACGGCTTGTTCTCGGCGAACCAGCGCGGATCGGTGTGGCCGTGCGGCGAGATGATCGGCAGGTCGCGAACCGTCTCATACAACTTCACGGCAACGGCGCGGGCGGTGGCTTCGGCAGGAAATAGCCGCTTTGCATCCAGCATGGGTCCTTCACTCCTCTAACTTTGGCGCTATGCTGATGGACGCGGTAGTGGTCTTGGCGAGTCGTGGTCTACCGCACTTCGCGGTCTTCCGCTCTGTGAAAGCCTGTTCCACGGGTTCCGGTCTACGCGCTAACAAAAAATCCGCTCGGCATAAGTATAAGCCAACCTGCACGCAGCGCAGCGCGAAGCGAACCGAACCGCTGACCTGGAGCACTTCTACGCAGTATCGACGTATAGAGTTGCGTAAGTTGTTAACGAATCCTCAGAGGGTGTCATCCTGAGCGGAGCCTCCCGCAGCCGTATCGCGGGAGACGGAGTCGAAGAACCCCGATACAGCCGATCGAGCCACGAACTTTGGACCATTTTCAACCGAGAATTCCGTCTTTTTCGCCCGGTTTAAATGTCGATACCGCCTAATTCGGCGCGTCACCGCTACGGCTTGATCACAATCTTCATCGACCCGGCCTGCGGGTGCGACGCCAGATCGATCGCCGCCGCCGCGTCCTCCAGCGCGAACCGATGCGAGATCAGCCGCGTCAGGTCGAAGCTGCCGTCGCGATACCCCTCGAACACCAGCCGCGCAACCTCGTCGTTGATCGTCACCGACGACGAGTACGACCCCATCAGCGTCTTCTCGTCCATGCACACCGCCGCCGGGTCGAACGGCGTCTCGCCGTGCTGTGTCGACGCAAACAGCATCACCCGTCCGCCCGGCCGCACCGCCGCCATCGCCGTGCGGATCAGCGCGTCCGCGCCCACCGCTACCATCGCTACGTCCACGCCCCGCCCCTCCGTTGCAGCCTTCGCCGCAGCCACCACATCGCCGCGCGCGTCCAGTGGCTGGTGCAGTCCGAACTTCGCCGCAATCGCGTGCCGCTCCGCATAAAAATCGCTGGTCAGCAGCGTCGCACCCGTCCGCCGCGCCAGCGCCGCCAGCAGAATCCCAATCGGCCCCTGTCCAATCACCAGCACCGTCTCATCCGCCTGCAATCCCAGCAGCCTCACCGCCTTGTAGCACGTATTCGTCGGCTCGATAAACGAAGCCTGCTCAAACGGAATGTCGTCGGGAATCCGGATCATCCCCGCCGTCTTCCCCGCCTTGCCGACGATCCACTCCGCAACGCGAATGTACTCTGCAAACCCACCGCCCGCCGCCGCAAATCCCGCCGTGCAACCCACCTTCTTGTACGTTTCGCACTGCGCAAAGGTCTGCTTGCGACAGTAATAACACTCACCGCAGGGAATGTGGTGATAAGCCATCACGCGGTCGCCGAGTACGAAGTGTGTCACGCCAGCGCCAACCATCACAATCGTCCCCGCCATCTCGTGACCGAAGATGCGCGGCGCCGAGTGCGATCCCGAGTGGATCTTCTTCAGGTCCGTCCCGCAGATCCCGCAGGTGTCGATGCGCACCAACACCTCGCCCGCCGAAATCGTCCCATCCGCATCCAGCGGAACAGGCACCGTCTCCACCCGCACATCGTTCACCTCGCGATACACCGCGGCCCGCATCGTCGCCGGAATTCTGTTATTAGCTTCGCTCATCAATCTGGAATAGCCCCTGTCCGATTAATTTCATACACATTGCGTTGCTTGTCATGAATGAGAAAGTGAAGGACTACAGAGGATAAGTAATTCGCCCCGCTCGAACTTGCCCTGCCCATCCGCATTAACGCAGGCCAATAGCCGGGACGCAGAAGCACGTGCCCTATAAATCTCGCCATCTCCATCTGTCCCATCGCATTGATAAACGGATTCAGATTGGGCAGCCTCGCTGTCACGTCATCCGTAACGATCTTCATGCAGCAAACCGGAATACCGCGCATCTGCGCCAGCCGCGCAATCGTCGCGGATTCCATATCCACCAGCATACCTCCGTAGGTCTCCGCCAACCGCCGCTTTTCCGCCTCATTCGCCACCTGCGCCGTCGTCACCAGCACAACCGGGTTCTCGCGCTCGGCCAGCGTAAACCTCTCCCCGGTCTGCGCATTCACCACAATATTCGGAATGTGAAACTCGCCCGGATGTCCGTCTTCTCGCAACGCGCCAGCCCAGCCAATCGACAGCACCATATCCACCGGGCCATCCGTCTCTGCCTGCGCAAAGGCTCGCGTTGCAGCCTCGGCGCCCATCCCGGCGCATACTGCAATCCATCTGTCGCAACCAGAATCCTGCGTCCACTTGGCAACAAATCGCTGCCCTGTCGGCACGCGCTTCCAGCCCTTCACCAGCGGCTTCAACTCACCCTGCATCGCCGCGATGATCGCAATCCTGCTCACGCCCCCACCTTCGCGCCAGCCCCCGCCAGCGGCGGAGCATACCCATTCGCCAGGAACCACTCGATCGCCGCGCGCATCGCCTGATACACCGGCAACACGCGAAATCCCAACTCGCGCTCCGCCTTCGCCGACGACGCAAACATCTGCTTGCGAGCCAGCCGCACCTCTTCAACCGTGGCGCGCGGCTCCTTGCCCAGCAGCCTTCCCGTGATCGTCTCGTCGAAGAACGCGAACGCCAGCGCCACCGCATGCGGCACCTTCATCGTTGGCGAAGGCAGCCCCGTAATCGCCGACATGCGGTCCAGAATCTGCTTCAGTGTCAGGTTCTCCCCGCCCAGGATGTATCGTTCGCCAGGAGTCCCGCGCTCCAGCGCAACCACATGCATCCGCGCCACCTCCACGACATCCACCAGGTTCAGCCCCGTATCCACATACGCCGGAAACCTGCGGTTCAAAAAGTCGACAACGATCCGCCCGGTCGGCGTCGGCTTGGCATCCCCAGCTCCAATCGGCGTCGTCGGGTTCAGGATCATCACATGCTGTCCCGAGCGCGCAGCCTGGATCGCCTCCTTCTCGGCCATGAACTTCGACCGCTTGTACGGCCCGATCATCTCGTCCAGCGAGACCGGCGTAGCCTCATCCACAATGCTACCGTCAGCCTTGAATCCCATCGTAGCCACGCTCGACGTGTACACCACCTTGCCCACGCCCTCTTCGCGCGCCAGCCGCAGCAACTCGCGCGTCCCATCCACATTCGCCTCGTACATCTCCTTGGGATCGCGCACCCACAGCCGGTAGTCCGCCGCAACATGCACCAGCGCATCGCATCCACGCAGTGCCGTGCGCAACCCATCGGGCTCACGCAAATCGCCTACCACAACCTCCGCCGCCAGCCCCTCAATCGCCGCCAGCTTGCTCGTCTTGCGCATCAGCAGCCGCAGCTCCGCCCCCGCCGCCGCATAGGCCCGCGCCACATGACTCCCAACAAACCCCGTAGCCCCAGTAAGAAATACCTTCATGTCGATGCAGTCTATCTTAGCGAATCTCTGAGTAAGTCGCGTTTGAACGCGCGGGACTTTAGTCCCGCCGGTTGTATCGCAATTGCGACACGGCTTTAGCCGCCGAGGGAAAGCTGCGATCGCTCGAACCAACTCCTAGTCCAGCTTTTCCGGTTCGATCTGAATATTCCGCTCGCCCGCCGCCTTCTTTTCCCAGTACTTCTTCACCCAGGCCTCGAAGGTCTTGCCCGCGGCATTATCGCGCCCGGTAAACGCCAGCGCGGCAATCTCCGAGTAAGCAATATTCAACTTGGTTTTTTCATTCGTAGGAATAATTCGCGCAAAAGAATTCGCCAGCGTAGTTCCCGTGCGCCGGTCGAATAGATAGCCCTGCACCTGGCTGCCGTCCTTGCGCGTCACCGTAATGTCGCCGCGGTAGTCAAACGCCTTCTCCAGAGCCTCGCGCAACTCCGCTTCATCGACCAACTCAGGCACCCAGCCCTCAAGCTGCTCGCGCTCGCGCCCCGCTGCAATCTCGCTCTCGTCCGCGCTAACCTGCGCCAACTTCGCCGCCTCTTCGGTCAAACTACTCACGCGAAACCCCCAGCAACTCCGCCGCTTCTTCCTTCGCATCCACAACCGGGGCCGCAATCTGCACCAGTGGCCCACGCTGTGTCTTCGGCCACTCATTCAGCAGCTTCTGCGCCTCTGCATCCTCGTAGAGCGATGGGAAGATGTATCTCTTCGCCGTCTCCCAGAATCCCTTCAGCGAACTGAAGTTATAGTCCACGGCCGAAGCCTCGTGTCCCGAATGGACCATGCAGTTGGCGCACTTCGGGTTCCCGCTCTTCGCGCCGTAGTTCTCCCACTCCACCGAGTCCAGCAACTCCTGGAAGCTGTCCGCGTAGCCATCTTGCAGTAAGTAGCAAGGCTTCTGCCAGCCGAAGATCGAGTAAGTTGGCATTCCCCATGGCGTGCACTCGAAGTTCTGCTTCCCCATTAAATATTCCGAAAATAGTGGATGAGTATTAAATTGCCACGTCTTTTTTCGATTGGAAAGGATCGCGCGAAACAGCCTGCGCGACCGCGCCTTCCCTAGAAAATGGTTCTGGTCCGGCGCCTTTTCGTAGGTATAGCCCGGCGATACCATCATGCTCTCCACACCCGCCGCCATCATCTCGTCGAAGTGCGCGCGCACGCTGTTGGGATCGGCCCCATCGAACAGCGTCGTATTCGTCGTCACGCGGAAACCCGCTGCCACAGCGGCCCGCACGCCCTCCATCGCAATGTCGTATCCACCTTCGCGGCACACGGAGAGGTCGTGGTGCTCGCGCTGACCATCCACATGCACCGAGAACGAGAGGTACTTGCTCGGCTTGAACAGGTGCAGCTTCTGCTTAAGCAGCAGCGCATTGGTACACATGTAGACGTACTTCTTGCGCGCCACCAGCCCGGCCACAATCTCCGGCATCCGCGGGTGCAGCAGCGGCTCGCCGCCGGGAATGGACACCATCGGCGTCCCGCACTCCTCCACTGCGCGGAAGCACTCCTCCGGCGTCAGGTCGGTCTTCAGGATATGCGCGGGATACTGGATCTTGCCGCATCCGGCGCACGCCAGATTGCAGCGAAACAGTGGCTCCAGCATCAGCACCAGAGGGTACCGCTTGCGTCCCTTGAGCTTCTGCTTCAGCACATACGTTGCGACGGTCCACGCTTGTGAGATCGGCACTGCCATTCAGAGTTCTCCTTTTAAATTCCAGCAGCGCAGCCCCGCCACTTACCGCTCACCACTGATTGCTCGCCCCTACGCTGCACCAACCTCCCGCTCCATCACGCGCTTGTAGGTCGTCAGCGCCAGCAGCGGAAAGTATTGTTTGTACAGGTGGTATCCCAGGTAGAAGACCCGTGGGAATCCCGTCCCCGTGTAGTGGCTCTCCCCATTGCGTCCCTCGGCCAGTTCATCCCACGAACCATCCTCATGTTGATGGGCAATCAGCCAACGCACGCCCTTGGCCACCGAGTCCGAGCGTGTGTCGCCGCCGGCCAGGAGTGCCAGCACCGCCCACGCCGTCTGCGATGCCGTGCTTGGTCCCTCGCCGCGCGTGTTGGGATCGTCATACGTCCCACAAGTCTCGCCCCAGCCGCCGTCTGCGTTCTGCACCATGCGGACCCACTCCGTCGCCTGTTGAATCTGAGGCTCGTGGCTCCATATGCCCATCGCCTCCAGTCCGCGCAGCACCAGAAACGTCCCGTACAGATAATTGACGCCCCAGCGCCCGAACCAGCTTCCGTCGGGATCCTGTTGCTTCAGCACGAACTGGATCGCCCGCTCCACTCGCTTGTCGCGCCGCGTGTAGCCATAGCTTGCCAGCATCTCCAGAATGCGTCCGGTAATGTCCACCGTCGGCGGGTCCAGCATCGCGTTGTGGTCCGCAAAGGGAATGTACTGGAAGATCATCTTGGTATTGTCTTTGTCGAAGCTGGCCCAGCCTCCGCCCTTGCACTGCATGGCCATCAGCCAGTTCAGTGCGCGCTCGCACACCTCATGCTGGTAGCGGTCCTGAGGATTCTCCACATTTTTCAGCGCCATCAGAACCTGCGCCGTATCGTCCACGTCGGGATAAAACTCGTTGTTGAACTCGAAGCACCATCCGCCGGGCTCGACGTTCGCCACCTTCACGGCCCAGTCGCCCTTCTGCCGAACCTCTTTGGTCAGCAGCCAGTCGACGGCCTTCAGCATTCGCGGGTCCTTCTTCGCCACGCCGGCCTCGCCCAGCGCGCAGATCGCCTGCGCAGTGTCCCACACTGGAGGTTTGCAGGGCTGCATGCGGAAGGTCGGCGTCGGGTAATTCGGTTCGCCCTCGGGGCAGTCGATCCCCAGCTTCTCGAACTCGTCCATGGCGCGGATAAACTGCGGGTCGTCGTCCGAGTATCCCAGGCATCGCAGCGCGATGATCGAGTTCAGCATGGCCGGATAGATCGCGCCCAGCCCGTCGGATTTCTCGAAGCGCTCCATCATCCACTTCTCGGCGCGCTTCAGCGCCCAGTGCCGCACCGGGCGTATGTGGACGCGTTCGGCCAGATGCGTGATGCGGTCGAGAAAGATAAAGAAGTTCCGCCAGCTGACAATCTTCTTCCGGTCCCACCTCAGGTGGAGATTCGCCTTCTTGCGTCCGCCCACAAACAGCTCGTCGATGCTCTGCTCCGCCGTCAGCTTCTTGAAGGGCTTCTTCGCGTACATGATCGACATTGGCACCAACATGCTGCGCGACCACGACGAAATCTCATAGATGTTGAAGTAAAACCATTTGGGAAACAGGATGATCTCCGGCGGAATCGCGGGCATCGCGTTGTAGTCGTACTGCCCCAGCGTGCACAGATAGATCTTGGTAAACGTATTGCACTTCACCACGCCGCCGTGGGCCAGCACGCTCTCGCGCGCCCGGACCATCACGGGGTGGTCCTTGGACCAGCCCATCAGCTTCAGCGCCAGATACGCCTTCACGCCGTAGTCCACGAACGCTGGCCCGCCGGGATACTGGCTCCATCCGCCGTCTTCGTTCTGGTGGCGCAGAATCTCGTTGACCGCGCGCTCCATCTTGCCGCGATCGCCCGTGCCCAGCATCGTGTGCATGAAGATGTAGTCCGACTCCAGCATCGAATCGGCCTCCAGCTCGCCGCACCAGTAGCCATCCGGATGCTGCACGCCGAGCAGCCAGTCCGTGGCCCGCGCAATGCCCTCCGTGACCTTGTCCAGCCCGATGTCCATCCGTCCATAGCGTGGCCGCGCGGGCATTGCGGGCGCCGCCTTCGGATTCCGTGGAAATGTGCTCATCGATTTTTAAACTCTCTGGACCGCCCGGCCTTCGATCCTTCTCTGCCGATCGTACTCCGCGTGGCCAATCTGGAATTGCAACTCGCAGGCTTCTCTCGAACACGGCCTGCGTAGGATTGCGCTCTAATGCTCGATCGGCGGGGCCGACGCAATCGCCTGTACGATCTCCGGTGGAAGTCCGAAGCGCACATTCTCAGGCATCACCTCAACCTCGTCAAACGACCCATACGCCATGTGCTGCAGATAATCGACTACATGCTGGACCACAACCTCAGGTGCCGAAGCGCCCGCCGTCACCGCAACCGTATTCACGCCCGTAAGCCACTCTGTCTGGATCGCATCCGCCGAATCGATCAGGTAAGAGTGCGTGCCCAGGTTCTTCGATACCTCCACCAGCCGGTTGGAGTTCGAGCTGTTCTTCGACCCCACCACCAGAACCAGGTCCGCGCCATGCGCCACATTCTTCACCGCAACCTGCCGGTTCTCCGTCGCGTAGCAGATGTCCTGCGCATGGGGCCCGGCAATGTTGGGGAACTTCCTCTTCAGCGCGTCGATCATGGTCCGCGCTTCATCCAGCGATAGCGTCGTTTGTGTGAGATATGCAACCTTGTTGGGATCGGGAACCACCAACTCCGCCACCTCCTGGGCCGTCGACACCACCTGCGTCACCGTCGGCGCCTCGCCCTGCGTACCCTCCACCTCTTCGTGGTCGCGATGCCCCACCAGCACCAGCGAATAGCCCTGCTTGGAGAACTTGATCGCCTCCAGATGCACCTTCGTCACCAGCGGGCAGGTCGCGTCGATCACCTTCAGCTTCCGCTCCTTGGCGCGCTCCCGTACCGCCGGCGAAACCCCGTGCGCCGAGTAGATCACCCGCGCCCCCTCCGGCACCTCGTCCAGCTCGTTGACAAAGATCGCGCCCTTCTTCGCCAGGTCGCTCACAACATAGCTGTTGTGCACAATCTCCTTGCGAACGTAGATCGGGGCGCCAAACGTATCCAGCGCGATCTGCACAATGTCGATGGCGCGCACCACCCCCGCGCAGAAGCCCCGAGGCTTCAGCAGCAGTACGCGTTTGGTCGTCTTCGCCGTGTCGCCCTGGCCCAGGCTGGTTGTGTCCAGTGTGGTTGTAGTCACAGCTTCAAGTATACCGTGTCTGGCCCCGTGGCACACCTGTCAGAAGCCCCAGACCTCCCTCGGCGATCCGCTCAACGCTCAAAGCTCACAGCAGATACACAGATCCAACCTCAGCATCGGCAAACGACGCAAAGACTCTACCTGCGAAGTTCAAACCAACGAACGCCTCCGTCGTCCGCCCGCTCCCAATCTATGCCGCCGCAGCCTTCTCATCGCAACCAGGATGGCCGCAATGGCAGGCCAGCGTTGTCAGCTTCTTCGCATCCTCGCAGTGCGTTGAGCAGAACTTCTTGCCCGGGGGCGCCATGCAGGTACAGGCCATATGGGCGCATTTGATGGGTGTGGTGGGTGTCGTCAACATGGAACCTCCTTGAAGTGGTCAAGCTCCGGGCATTCCCGCAGGGGAACCCGAAGTGCCAGAATTGTACTCGCTCTCTCGATCCATGGACATAAATATCTAATTCCTTGGAACAGATGCAAACGGTCCGGACAAAGGATGCCCCCGGTTGCCAGTTTTAAGGTCGGCTGCCGGTTTCGATGCCTCCAGAGACCGCTGCGCCCGCTACCGGCTCGATTTCAACAGGCTCCGCGCGTGCTCCAGACTCGACTCCGTCACTTTCGCCCCCGACAGCATCCGCGCAATCTCCTGCGCCCGCTCGCCCTCCTCCATCCGGCGCACGCTGGTGCGCGTCCGCCCACCCTTGTCCGCCTTCTCGATCAGAAAATGCTGGTCCGCGAACGCAGCAATCTGTGGCAGATGCGTAATGCACACCACCTGCTGCCGTTTTGCCAGCGTCTTCAGCTTCCGCCCGACAGCTTCAGCGGCTCTCCCGCCGATCCCAATGTCGATCTCGTCGAAGACCAGCATCCGCGGCGTCGGCAGCGCACTCTTCTTCTTGCCATGCCCCACTCCCGCGGCGAAGCTCTCCTCCACCGTCACCTTCAGCGCCAGCAGAACGCGAGACATCTCCCCGCCCGACGCAATCTCATCCAGCGGCTTCAGTGGCTCGCCCGCGTTGGTCGCAATCAGGCACTCGATCCGGTCCCACCCATGCGCCGCCCAGCTCGCCGTCTCATCGACCGCCGTCACCTGCACCTTAAATCGCACCGTCATTGCCAGATCATTAATCTCTTCCGTCGCCAGCTTCTCCAGCCTTGCCGCCGCCGCCGTCCGCGCCGCCGTCAGCCTCTCCGCCGCCGCGCGATAGCCCGCCGCATCCCGCTCCTGCTGGAGCCGCAGCTCCGCCAGTAGCTCGTCGCGGTTCTCCACCTCGGCCAGCCGCCGCGCGGCCTCCTCGCCGAAGCGCATCACCTCCGCCAGCGTCTGACTCCCGCCGGCCCCGCCGTACTTCCGCTTCAGCCGGTCCAGCGCCGCCAGCCGGTCCTCGATCTCCTCCAGCCGCTCCGGCGAAGCGTGCACTTTCTCCGCAAAGTCCCTCACCTCCGCGCTCACGTCCTCCACCGCCGCCTTCGCCGCAGCCAACTGCGCCGCCGGCTCCGCAAACCGCGCATCATACTTCGCCAGTTCCTCCACATGCTTCAGCGCCGCCGTCAGCGTCGTCTCCGCCGAGCCCTCCTGCTCATACAGCAGCTCATGCGCCGTCTTCGCCGCCGTGTACAGCTTTTCGGCATTGGCCAGCACCAGCTTCTCAGCCGCCAACTGCGCGTCCTCATCCTCCGCCACCAACTGCGCGTCCGCAATCTCCCGCGTCTGGAACCTCCACAGATCGGCCATTCGCAGCCTGTCCTGCTCCGACGCCTGCAGCTCCCCAAGCCGCTCGGTCATGACCCGCCACGCCGCAAACGCCGCCGCCACATCCTCCGTCGCCAGACCGCCAAACCGGTCCAGCAGCCCCCGCTGCTGCGCCTGGTCGAACGAGCCCAGCGTCTCTCCCTGCGTGTGGATCAGCCCCAACTCCGGCGCCAGCTCCCGCAGCACCGCCACCGTCGCCGGCTGGTTGTTGACGAAGACCCTCCCCTTGCCTCCCGCCGCAATCTCCCGCCGCAGCAGGATGTCGTTGCTGAAATTCCCCGCGTCAATCCCGTTCGCGTCTAAAATTGCCACGGCTCCAGGGGTAGATTCAAAGACGCACCCCAGCACCGCCTTCTCCGCGCCATGCCGCACCACATCCGGCGAAGCCTTCCCGCCAAGCAGCAGCGCCAGCGCGTCGATCAATATCGACTTGCCAGCGCCCGTCTCGCCCGTCAGCAGGTTCAACCCCGGCCCAAAGCTGGCCACCGCCTGGTCGATCACCGCATAGTTTTCCGCCCGCAACTCCAGCAGCATATCCGCCCCGCGCAATCCTGTACCGCGAGAATAGCAAACGAGCATGGCATTCGTGCACAGCGAACACCTGCGATTGCGTTTGCAGGAATCAGCATAGCTTCCCTACCCGTCCTCGCCGGCATAAACGCCTTACAATAGTCCTAATGATTCTGCATCCTTTGGCCTCGCCCATCGCCCTCGCACTCTGCTTCTTTCAGGATGACGCCTCCGCGCCGCCGGTCGGCGCCTCCAGCAGCGCGCTGGTCGAGATGGTCCGCAACTCCGGAGCCGTCGCCGTCGCCGTCCTCATCATTCTGCTCATCGCCAGCATCTGCTCCTGGGCCATCATGCTCTCCAAGTGGCGCCGCTTCGGCCGCGCGCGCCGCCAGAGCCGGGGCTTTCTGCGCGCCTTCCGCAAGTCCGGCCGCCTCTCCGAGATCGCCGCCATCGCAGGCAACTTCAGGCCCAGCCCGTTGGTCTCCGTCTTCAACGAGATCAACGACGAGTACCAGCGCCAGAGCGGGGGCCGAGGCACGCCGCGCAATCCCCTCGCCATGGAGCGCGCCGCCCAGACCGCATCCTCCGAGGCCCTCACCGCCATGGAGACGCGCATGACCTGGCTGGCAACCATCGCCAACGGGGCCACCTTCGTCGGCCTCTTCGGCACCGTCATGGGAATCATCGACGCCTTCCACGGTCTGGGCACCGCCGGCGCCGCAACCCTGCGCGCCGTCGCCCCCGGCATCTCCGAGGCGCTCATCACCACCGCCGCCGGCCTGGTCGTCGCCATCCCCGCGCTGGTCGGCTACAACCAGCTCACCGCCCAACTCCGCGACTTCGCCTCCCGCATGGACGACTTCGGCCGCGAGCTGCTCAACGCCATCGAGAACGCCGCTCTGCTCACCCCGCAGCCCACGCAGCCCCCGCCTGAAGACCCCGCACAGCCCCGCCGGAGGAACTTCTAGCTTATGGCCTTCTCCACCAGAAGCGGCGGCCAGACGCGCACCCAGACCGCGCTGGCCGACATCAACATCACCCCGCTGGTCGATGTCGTCCTCGTCCTTCTGCTCATCTTCATGCTCACCGCGCCGGTGCTGCAATCCGGTATAAACGTCGCCGTGCCCCACACTCGCTCGGTCAACCAGCTCACCGAAGAGCGCATCGTGGTCACCATCGACAAAGAGCAGAACGTCTTCCTCCAGGCCGGCGGCCCGGACCGCCCAATCAACCTCACCGACCTCACCTCCAGTCTAAGGAGCACGGGCCGCGGCGATCCGGCCAAGCGCATCATCTACCTCCGCGCCGACGAAAAAGTCCCCTTCGGCGCATTCGCCTCCGTCATGGACGCCGTCAAACGCGCAGGCATCACCAACATCAGTATCGTCACCCAGCCGCTCGAATCCACCCCGGCGGCTGACACCGCGGCAAAGTAGTTTGAAGCGTTCAACGACGTCATCAATTCTCAAAGCCGTCATCCTGAACGAAGTGAAGGACCCCTGTATTTTCTTTTGCTTGTTTTGTCATTGATCTTGCACTAACAAGCGCCGCCCCATGGAAACCCGCCTTACAACCCGCGCTCTCAACATCGTCCTCAATGGCGACCGGCTCGGTGGCGGCTTCATGGGCTCCTTCGCTCTGCACGCCGCCTTCATCGCGCTGCTCCTGTCCTGGGCCTGGATCTTCCACTCCGGGCAGAGCTGGGGCAATCTCGGCGCAACCTCCGGGGCCATCCAGGCCACCATGGTCGACGCCCTCCCGCTGCCGCCCCGCCAACCCATGGACCCCAACAACGTCCTCGCCACCGACCAGCCCTCACCCGCGCCCATCACCTCCTCCGCGCACACCGTCGACGTGCCCCAGCCAGACGCCATCGGCCTCCTCACCAAGTCCGCCAAGCCCGTCAAGACCGCCGACCACGCCACGCCCGCCATGCCGCTCCATCCCCAGCCCGGCAAGGTCGATCCCAACAAGGTCCAGACCGGCGAAGCCGGCGGCTTCAACCTCGCCATGAGCACCACCCCGACCCGCGCCGGCACAATGAGTATCGGCACCGATGCCGCCTTCGGCACCAAATACGCCTACTACGTCCAGCAGATCACGAATAAGGTCGCCCAGCAGTGGTACACCAGCATGCTCGACCCGCAGGCCGCCGGCCACCGCGTCTACATCACCTTCCAGGTGGAGCGCGACGGATCGCTCACCCACATCGTGCTCGCCCAGCGCAGCGGAGACTCTACGCTCGACCTCACCGCCCTCAACGCCGTTCGCCACATCGACACCTTCGGCCCCCTGCCCGACGCCTACACTGGAAGCCACATCAACGTCACCTACTACTTCGATCCCCCGCCCCGCCCTTAGTTGGTTTGTCATTCCGCAGCATCTTTGTTTGTCATTCCGCAGAGCTATCCCTTGTCATTCTGAGCGCAGCCAAGAATCCCCGCATTGGCCTTTGCCGTTGCCTGATCTTTGTTTGTCATTCCGCAGCATCGTTGTCTGTCATTCCGCAGCGCATCCGGGGTCCCCGGCGAGCGGTCTTTGCTCGCTGGGGTGGAGCAGCGGAGGAATCTGCTTCTGTTCTGTTCGCTCCTCATTCTGGTGCAGCCCCCTTAAAATCGTCATTCTGGCCTGAGCGAAGTCGAAGGCCAGAATCTCTGTATTGTGTTCGCAGCAACCCACTCCCCCCTTCACTCAGAATGTTCTCCGCCCACCGGTTACAACCAAAGATCCATCCCGACCGTCTACCATAGAGAGCATGGACCGCACGCCCCGCAAACTCCGCACTCACGTCACCCTGTCCCGATCCGCCATCGCCGTCCTGCTGCTGGCGCTGGCCACTCTGTTCGTCCCGCCTGATCGCGCCCAGGACAACATCCTCACCGGGACCAGCTCCGGCGTCACCACCATCCGCATCGCCGTCGCCGACTTCAAGCCGCTGGCCGCCGACCCCCAGACCGCCGCCTTCAGGCAGACCTTCGACGCCACCCTCTACGCCGACCTCGCCAGCGCCGGTATCTTCGACATCGTCTCCAAGAGCCTCATGCCGCCCGGCTCGCCCGGCGCGCCCGCCGAGGTCCAGTTGCAGAGCTACTCCAACGCGCCCGCCAGCGCCGCCATGCTCGTCTTCGGCTCCCTCGGCCAGGCTGGCGGCAAGCTCGTCGCCAACGGCTTCCTCTTCGATGTCAAGAACCTGCAGTACCCCCAGGTCATTGCCAAGAAGTACAGCGAAGTCCCCTCCGAGGACTCCGCCCGTCAGATCGCCCACCGCTTCGCCGACGAGGTCATCTACCGCCTCGGCGGTGGAATCCCCGGCATCGCCGAAACCAAAATCTACTACGTCCAGATGACCGGCAACCTCACCAGCGACGTCAGCAAAGAAATATGGCAGATGGACTACGACGGCGCCAACCAGCGCCCCATCACCCACCTCGGGGCCATCTCCATCTCGCCCCGCGTCTCGCCCGACAACACACGCCTCGCCTTCGCTTCGCTCGGCCGTTACGGCTTCCAGCTCAAGATGTACTCGCTCCTGCTCGACCGTTACGTCGCATTTCCCATCGGCAACGGCAGCACCGAGTCGCCCGCCTGGGCGCCCAGTGGAAACGAGCTGGCCTACGCCTCCGCTCCCAACGGCTCCTTCGAGATCTGGGTCGCGGACTCCAATGGCAACCTCGGTCGCCGCATCACCAGCTTCCGCGGAGGCAACGTCAGCCCCACCTACAACCCCAAGACCGGAGCCCAGATCGCCTTCGTCAGCGACCGCACAGGTCTGCCCCAGCTCTACATCATGAACTCCGACGGCTCCAGCGTGCAGCAGATGACCGACGGTGGCTACGCCTCCTCGCCCTCCTGGTCGCCCAACGGTCAGTTCCTCGCCTTCGCATGGGACCGCAAGTACGGCCCCGGAGCGCCCGGTGGACAGGACATCTACGTCATGGAGGTCGCCACCAGAAAATGGACCCAGCTCACCCACGACGGTGGCCGCTGCGACTTCCCCTCCTGGTCGCCCGACAACCGGCACATCGTCTACGCCAACTCCAGTGATGGACGCGCCAACCACATGCGCATCTGGACCATGCTCACCGACGGGACCCAGCGTCGTCCCCTCACCGGCCCCGGAGCCGATATGCCCAACTGGAGCTGGAAATAATGCTTTCCATCTTCGCAAAACGCTCCATCGCAAAAACTTCCCTGACGGCAATCTTGATTTTCAGTAACATGGAATTGACAAAGCATTGGAATTTGTGCCGGACAAACCATTGCAATTCGTGCCCGACAGCCCCTTGGAATCACCATTGGATGTAGCATTGGCAACGCAGGAGAAACCGATGACCCACTCGCACTCGTCTCAGCCGAAGTCCTTCCTCACCCGGTCGCTTCGCTCCGCCCTCTTTCTGGCGCTCGCGCTCGGGGCCGTCTCCGGCTGCCACAAGAACGCCGCCAACAGCGCGAACCCAGACATCAACGCGCCCACGCCAGCGCCGCTGCCGCCCATGCCCACCGCCTCGCTCTCCGCCGATCCGCTGGCCATCGACCTCGGCCAGTCCGTCGTCCTAAACTGGCGCACCACAGACGCCACCAACGTCAGCATTGAAGGCCTCGGCACGGTCAATCCCAACGGCACACAGACCGTCTCGCCCACCGCCTCCACCAACTTCCACATCGTCGCCAAGGGCGACGGTGGCACCACCGAGGCCAGCATCCGCGTCACCGTCCGCATCCCCATCGCCCCCGTCGCCCCCGCAGACACCACGGCAACCGCCGATATGGGCTCGGAGTCCGTCTTCCACGACAACGTCCAGGATCTCTACTTCGACTACGACAGCTACGAGCTGCGTGCCGACGCGCAGGCCTCCGCTGTCAAGTCCGCCTCCTTCCTCGTCGCCCACCCCGACATCCGCATCGTCGTCGGCGGTTACTGCGACGACCGGGGCTCAGCCGAGTACAACCTGGCCCTCGGTGAGAACCGCGCCAACGCCGCCAAGACCGCGCTGGTCAACGCCGGTATCGCCCCCGCCCGCATCCGCGTCGTCAGCTACGGCAAGGAGAAACAGTTCTGCACCGACGAGTCCGAGTCCTGCTGGCAGCAGAACCGCCGTGCCCAGTTCTCCCTCGACCGCTAGAGCATTTTTCACAAATGCTGCGGGGGCGAAGAAGCCTCGTCATTCTGGCGCAGCCAGAATCTCCGTATTTGTCTTTTGGCCCGGCAATACGCCACTGGGAAACGGCTTTCCCCCTCGCATTTCCGGCCAACAACCCGTGAGGTACGAATCTTATGATTAAAATCCCCGCCCTCAGGAACACTCGATTCGCCTGCGCCCTCCTCGTCCTTGCTCTCGCCGCACCGCCCGCCTTCGCCGTCAACAAGGACATGGTCCAGCTCCAGACCCAGGTCCAGGAGCTGCAGACCGCCGTCGCACGCCTCCAGCAGTCCAACGACGAGCGCATGGGCGTCCTCAAGGACCTCGTCCAGCAGAACTCCGATTCGGTCAACAAGATGTCGGTCGCCGTCGACGCGCTCCAGCAACAGATGCGCGCCCAGCACGACTCGACCAACGCCAAGCTCGACCAGTTCTCCGGCCAGGTGCAGACCCTCAGCGACTCGCTCGACGAGGTCAAGGCACGCCTCAACAACCTGGATAAGGCCCTGCAGTCCATTCAGGACCAGCAGCAGTCCATCAACGCCGCCCTGCAGAATCTCGCCCCCACCCCCGCCGCCGCACCCGATGCCACCGGCGCCGCAATACCCACGGACTCCTCCACGCTCCCGCCACCCATCCAGCCCGCGCCCATCGCTGGCAAGAAGGGCAAGCCGCTTGCAGCAGCTTCTCTGGCCAATACAACCGACGCCTCGGCCTCCTTGCCCGCTCCTGCGCCCAGGCTGGTCGCGCCCGCACCCTCCGCCCTCTACAAGACCGCACTCAGCGACTACATGGCCGCACACTACCCGCTGGCCTCCACCGAGTTCGCCGAGATCATCCGCTCCAGCCCCGCCGACCCCCTGGCCGGAAACTCCTTCTACTACCTCGGCGAGATCGACTTCCGCTCCGGCAAGTACGCCACCGCCATCAAGGACTACGACCACGTCCTGGAGCAGTTCCCCAACAACCCCAAGGCCCCCGTCTCCCACCTGCACAAGGGCATGGCCCTCTTCGAGACCGGCAAGCGCGAGGCCGGCATCAGTGAACTGCGCGCCCTCATCACCCGCTTCCCCAACTCCCCCGAAGCCGCCCAGGCACGCAGCAAGCTCACCGGAATGGGCGCCGCCGTCACCCCCAAGCGCCCCAACTAGTTCGTCAAACCCGCATTCAACGTGCAAAGCAGATACTCGGCGTCTATGCTATTGAGGTCGAGTCGCATCGAAGCCGTAGACTCCAGGCAGGAGAGACAGACGCCCGCGTGAAAGAGCGTATTCGCAAACTGGACAGTCGCCCCAACGCAAGCAGCAAGCCTCTTCGGCTGGTGGTCGCGGCGCTGATCCTGCGCACCGTCCCCGGCGACACCGGCCCCATCACCGAAGTCCTCATCTGCCAGCGCCGCCCGAACCAGCCCATGGGCCTCAAGTGGGAGTTTCCCGGCGGCAAGATCGAGCCCGGCGAGACCCCCGAGCAAGCCCTCGCCCGCGAGCTCGACGAGGAGCTCGGCATCCGCGCCGTCATCGGCCGCCGCATCGCCCAACTCCGCCACCGCTATCGCAACGGCGGCTCCATCGACCTGCAGTTCTTCGTCGTCGACTCCTTCACCGGCGAGCTGGACAACCGCATCTTCAACACCCTCCAGTGGACTCCACTCAGCCAGCTCCCCACCTTCGACTTCCTCGCCGCCGACTTCAACCTCATCCGCGACCTCGCCGAAGGCAAGCTCCTCTAAGCGCACTCGTCGTCATTCTGGCAAAGCTCCTTGGAGTCGTCATTCTGGCGCAGCTCCTTGGAGTCGTCATTCTGGCGCAGCCCCCTGAAGTCGTCATTCTGGCGCAGCCCCCTGAAGTCGTCATTCTGGCGAAGCCAGAATCTCCGTATTTCTCCTTTGCTTGTTCTGGCTTGTCATTCTGACCCTGAGCTTGCCGAAGGGGAAGAATCCCCGCATTTGTCCTTCGGTCCGGCAATACACTTTGGGAAATCGGCCCTACAGCGCTCCCACAATCTCCTCCGTCGCACGCACCCGCCCAATCCGCGGAAAGATCCGCTCCACCGCATTGCCATGGCTCGCACCGCTGCGCCCCGTCATCGCGTCCTCGGCAAACACAATCTCGTAGCCCCGCTCGTACGCATCTCTCGCCGTGCTCTCCACTCCAAACTCCGTCGCAATCCCGCACAGCACAATCGTGGTCAGCCCCCGCCGCCGCAATTGCAGGTCCAGGTCCGTCCCGTAGAACGCGCCCCACTGCCGCTTCAGGATCGCAATGTCGCCCGCCTGACGTCCCAGCTCGGGAATCAATTCGCTCCAGTCCGCCGCCGGCAGCGCAGCTCCGCGCATCGGCGCGTCCACCGTCGTATGCAGCCGGTCCGCCCCATCCGCCGCCCCGCCCACATGCACCAGCACCACATGCGCTCCCTTGCTGCGTGCCGCCTTCAGCAGCCGCACAGTATTCGCAATCACCGTCGCAGTCGAGTGTGGTTCGCCCTCCACCCCCACAATCCCCTTCTGCAGATCGATCACCACAACCACCGTCCGCTTCGCCTCCAACACCAGCTCACTCATCTCGCTCTCCTCATCTCTTCAATTCAGTGGGAATATCACGCCTTTGCTTCCAGGTACGCCAAGTCTTCAGCCTTGGCCCTCTCAAGCTGCACAAACGAAAATAGGATGGTAGCCCGAGGCATTAGCCTCGGGTCTCCCCTGGAGTATGCCCTCATCTAACGTATTCCTGTTCCTATCCGCCCGTCATCTGGTTCCACATCATCACCAGCGAAAGCCCAATCACAATCGCCGCCGTAATCCATGCCACCCAGTTGAACCAGGTCGAGTTGGTGTGCTTCCCCATCAACTCCGTCTTGTTGATCAGCCGCAGCATGAAGATCATGATCACCGGCAGCAACACGCCATTCAGCACCTGCGACAGGATGATCACACGCACCAGCGGAAAGTTTGGCCACAGCACCAAGCCTGCGCCCAGAACGATCAGCGCCGTATAGAACCAGTAGAAGAACGGCGCCTCCTTCAGGCTCTTGTCCAGCCCGCTCTCGAAGCCCATCCCCTCGCACACCGTATACGCCGTCGATAGCGGCAGAATCGACGCCGAGAAGATTGAAGCATTGAACAGCCCCGCCGCGAACAGGATGAACGCAAAGTCTCCCGCCAGCGGCTTCATCGCGCCCGCCGCTTCCGACGCATCCTGAATGTTGCGCATCCCGTGCGTGTACAGTGTCGCCGCACAGGCCACAATGATGAACCACGCCACAATATCGGTGAGGAAGCAACCCACAATCACATCCAGCCTTGAGGCCTTGTACTGCCGGATCGTGATCCCCTTGTCCACCACCGACGATTGCAGATAGAACTGCATCCACGGCGCAATCGTCGTTCCAATCACTCCGATCGTTAGATAGATATAGTTCTTGTCGCTCCACACCGAGAGCGGCGGCAGCATGATGGTCGCTTTCAGCGCCTCATGCCAGTCTGGATGGCTCACCACGCCCGCCCCAATGTACGCAAGGTAGATGACGCTGGCCACCAGAAAGAACTTCTCCACGGTCTTGTAGTCGCCCTTGACCACCAGCACCCACACAATCGCCGCGCAGATTGGCACGCTGATGTACTTGCTCACGTGGAACAGTTGCATCGATCCCGCGACGCCACTGAACTCCGAGACCACGTTGCCGTAGTTCACAATCACCAGCAGAATCATCATCACAAACGTCATGCGCAGTCCGAACTCCTCGCGGATCAGGTCGCTCAGCCCCTTGCCCGTCACCACCCCCATCCGCGCGCTCATCTCCTGCACCACAATCAGCGCCAGCGTCACCGGCAGGATCGTCCACAGCAGCAGCAGTCCGTACTGCGCCCCCGCCTGCGAGTAGGTGAAGATCCCGCCCGTGTCGTTGTCCACATTGGCCGTAATGATTCCCGGCCCCAGCACCGCCAGGAACAGGAGTATGCGCAGCCGCCATTGCCGCCACAGCCTCATCGCCACCCCGTTCCCGCATCCGTCACCTGCCGCGCTCCTGCCGCAACTGGCACGGAGCAAGGTTCTGCGCCCGGCGCGAAGCCCAGTCCCGCAAAGCCCAGTCTCGCGTAGCCCAGTCCCGCGAGACCCAGACCTTTGCCCAACGAATTCGTGACCGACAATTTCATGCCAACCCTGGAGAGTTCTTTGCCAATCCTGTTAGTTCATCGTCCGCAACTGCGCAATCACCTGTTCCGCGTAGATCACGCCCGCAATCTTCTTTTCCTCGTCCACAACCGCCAGCGCGCGCAGGTTGTACTTGTCGAACAGCTCTGCAACCTTCTTCCAGTTGGCATGTACGTCGCACGAGACAATGTGGCCGTACGCCAGGCTGGCCAGTGTGGTTTCTGGCGGCGCCAGCAAGGCCTTCAGCAGCGGAACCACTCCGCACAGCGCCTCTGTCTCGTCCACCAGGAAGATGTGCGTCAACGTCTCCATGTCGTCGCCGAACTCGCGCAGCGCGTCCACCGCGTCGCTGGCCAGCGCCCCCTCGCCCAGCGAGATGTAGTCCGTCGTCATCTGCCCCGCAGCCGAGTCGCCGGAGAACTCCAGCAGCTCCTCCACGTCCTGCCGCTCCTCCGGGGCCATCTCTTCCAGAATCGCCTCCGACCGCTCCTCCGGCAGCTCTGCCAGAAAGTCCGCCGCCGCCGCCGGGTCCATCTCCTCCACAATCCCAGCCACCTGCTCCGAGTCGAGCTCTTCGGTCAACGACTTCTGCATCTTCGGTTCGACCTCTTCCAGAGCCTCGGCCGCCACGCCTTCTTCCAGCGACGTGAACAGCGCCTGCCGCTCCGCCGGCGCAAGGTCCTCCAGAATGTCCGCCAGGTCCGACGGATGCATCTTCGCCAGTTTCTCCTGCTCGATTTTCAGCCGCACCCGCCGCGATGGGTCGCGGTCGATCAGGTCCACAAAGTCCCACGGAATCGCGCTCGTCCCAAATCGCCCCGCAACCCGCTCCACTGTCCCCGCCGAAAGCCCCTTCAGCAGCCGCCGGATCGCGCCTCGCGTCCCCACCTCCACCTCCGCGATGCGCAACTTCAGCCCGTGTCCCTCCAGCGGCCCCTCGGCCCCGTCCGCCTTTGAATCGGAGGCAGCAGCAGCGCCGGCATCCACCACCGGCTCCCACACCAGATCCACGTCGTTCACGCGCACCACCTTGTGCCCGTGCACGTCGATGATCTGCTGGTCCAGCAGGTCGCGCTCCAGCAGCAGGAACGACTCCTCCTTCGGCATCGGCGTGGCCTTCGCCTGCCCGCGCATCCGCAGCCCTCCCGCGGCGGTCAGTTCCAGATCGCCCACCGCCACCATCGACATCCGCTTCCCGCGCCCCGCGCCCACCAGTCGCAACACCAGTCCCTGCACGTGGTTCGCATCCACCGGCGGGCTCACCGCGAACTCCCGCACATGCCCCACCGTCTGCCCGCCGGCATCCGTCACCGGCGAGCCCATCAGCGCGGAGACACTCGTCTTTTTGCTCGCTTGTTTTGTCATAGGCACACTTCGACACGGATCGCTCGCACAATCCCCTACCCGCATCCTACCCCACCCGGCGGTGCAACCGCCTCTCCGCGTCCGATTTGTACCAAACCTTCACACGCCGCCACATCCACCCCTGTCTCGCAATCAACCCGCATCACGCGCCCACCCACGCGCCCACCCTTGACATTCAATAAATCCACAAGCAAACTTCCATCATCGCCGCGGCCCGCATCCAACTCATTACCGGCCCCGGCGCAGGGACCTTCATTGCCCGATTCCACCACAAGCCGCGTCTCCCTCACGCTCGGCTCCACGCTCGAAAGCGTCGACACGGTGGGCCGCACCGCAGAGGACTTCGCCCAGCGAGCAGGATTCGATCCAGACACCGTTCCCAACATCGTCATGGCAGTGCGCGAGGCCGCCATCAACGCCGTCATGCATGGCAACGCATACAACCCCGTAAAGCGCTTCACCGCATCCTTCCAGACCAGCTCCGACTCGCTCACCGTCCGCATCTCGGATCAGGGTCCTGGCCTCGACCCCTCCTCCCTCCCCGACCCGCTCGCTCCGCAGAACCTCCTGCGCGGCTCCGGCCGTGGAATCTTTCTCATCCGCGCCTTCATGGATGAGGTACACTTTCGCCAGTTGCATCCGGGAACAGAACTCACCCTCATCAAGCATCGCGCACCGGCTCAGCCGGCCGCCTAAGCCAGAAGGAGACACATCATAATGAGCATGAAAGTCGCAATCCGCCAGGTAGACGGAGTCACCATCCTCGACCTCAGTGGCCGCATCACCCTTGGCGAAGGAAGCGTCACCCTGCGCGACAGCGTCCACGACACACTCGACAAGGGATCCAAAAACATCCTCCTCAACCTCGCCCAGATCAGCTACATCGACAGCTCCGGCGTCGGCGAGCTGGTCAGCGCATTCACCTCCGTCAAGAACGCCGGCGGCGAGCTCAAGCTGCTCAACCTCACCCAGAAGGTCCACGACCTCCTCCAGATCACCAAGCTCTACACCGTCTTCGACATCTGGGACAACGAGGCCACCGCCGTCGGCGCATTCAACTAACCCATTGCTCCGGATGGTGTAGCGCCGGACGTCTCACGTCGTCATTCTGGCGAAGCCCCGTGAAGTCGTCATTCTGGCGAAGCCAGAATCTCCGTATTTGTCTTTCGCACCAGCGATACACCCAGAAGAACGGCGCATCTCTCTTAAACAAGAAAGGCCGTCGCCCACGCGACGGCCTTCCCTCGTTCCTCAACCTCTACTTCGTGAAGTCCACCTTCGGCGCCGTCTTCGACCCAGCGTCCGCCGAGTAGTACTCCGTCTTCGCATGGAACCCCGCAATCCCCGCCCAAACGCTGTTGGGGAACTGCTGGATGAACACGTTGTAGTCCTTGATCGCCGCGTTATACCGCAGCCGCGACACCGCAATCCGGTTCTCCGTCCCCGCCAGCTCGTCTTCCAGCCGCATGAACTGGTCGTTGCTCTTCAACTGCGGATAGTTCTCCTGCATCCGCATCAGCGGCAGCAGCGCCACGTTCAGCCGGTCGTTGGCCGCCAGCTTCTCGTCCGGCGTCCGTGCCGTCATCAACCCCGCCCGCGCGTTGGCAATCGCCGTCAGGATCGTCTCCTCCACATTGGCATAGCCCTTCACCGACGCCACCAGATTCGGGATCAGGTCCGCCCGCCGCTGCAGGTCCACGTCGATGTTACTGAACGCCGCATCCACGTCCGCGCTCTTCTGCACCATCGTGTTCCGCGCGCCCACATAGCTGCCGCCAACAAACAGCGCCACCACCACAATCAATCCCACTACGCCCAGCACAACCCATAAACCCTTGCTCATAATCCCTCGCCTTTCCGTTTGACCATCATCCGATATACGTCAAATCCCCGTCCCCTGTTCCCTGTTCCCTGTTCCCTGTCTTTAAAAGCTTCCCCCCGCCCCACCGCCGCCGGAGCCTCCTCCGCCAAATCCGCCGAATCCTCCCCCTCCGCCGCCCTCGTTATCGCCTCCGCCAAATCCTCCCCCTCCTCTGCCGCCTCCCAACAGGCTGAAGAGCAGAAAGAACAGCAGCCCAATGTGCCCGGTGCGGATCAGCACCCCAATCACCACCAGCACAATCACCGCGAAGATCAGCGCCGCAATCGGGTTCACCTGCATCTGCGGCTGCGAAGAATACTTCACTCTCGCCGGCGCCTCGCTTCCATCCAGCCCGGCCAGAGTCACCCCTGCATCTGTCGCAATCACTTGCGCAATCTCGCGTACGCCCAGCGCAATCGCCTGGTTGTAGTCGTTCGTGTGTAGATACGGCTGCATCTCCCGGCCGATGTCTCCCACCTTCCCATCGGGCAGAATTCCCTCCAGCCCATATCCCACTTCAATCCAATACTTCCTTGGATCCAGCGATACGATCACCAGCACGCCTCGGTCGGTCCCCTTGGCCCCCACCTTCCACTTCTCTTCCAGCTTGACCGCAAACTCCTGAATCGAAGGCGCGGGCATCTGGTCGGCGCTCATGCCTTTCATTGGATCGGCTTCGAGCTTCTGAACCGTCACCACCGCAATCTGCGCGTGCGCCTTCTGGTCAACCTCCGTGCATAGCTCTTCCAGGCTCTGCTTTGTCTCCGGCGTCAACACCCCGGCAAAATCGTTCACATAGCCGGTCGGCGCGGGCAGCCCAGCCACCGACTCGCCCGGCAGCCCTCGCCCAGCCGCCACCATCAACACAACGATCGTTAACCAGCGCAGCGCCCGCTTCATCGCTCCCATTCTACCCCGTCCCACTCTCCGCCTCGACTGTCGTCATTCTGGCGCAGCCAGAATCTCCGTATTTGCTCTTGCCCTTGCTTGTTCTATGTTTCTCATTCCGCAGCCCCTCTGTTTGTCATTCCGTAACCCCCTTTGTCTGTCATTCCGCAGCGCAGCGGAGGAATCTGTTTCTAGCCCTTGCCGTTGTCTGTTCTTTTGGTCTGTCATTCCGTAGCGCAGCGGAGGAATCTGTTTCTAGCCCTTGCCGTTGTCTGTACTTTTGGTCTGTCATTCCGCAACGAAGCGGAGGAATCTGCTTCTGCCTTTGCCGTTGCCTGTTCTTCGCCGTTGTTTGTTTTACTCTGTCATCCTGAGCGGAGTCTGGCGCGTACTTTGCGCCAGACGCAGTCGAAGGACCCCGATACAGCTCGCGCCCTCTCAACCCTCGACCCCTTTCTCCCACAAAACTCCCACTCAAAGCTCACAGCTCACAGCCGAAGCAAATAAAACGCCGTCGCCCCCCCTCAAAAACCCCAACAAACTCGCATGTCAAGACCCTCGAACCCAGAAAATCCCTATAACCCACTCCCCATCAATCACTTCCCCAAGTAAAATAGTTGGCATAGTAGTTTCCCTCCAATGCGTATAATTAAATCAGTAAGCAAACAAAAGAGACCCGGCCAACCAGCCGGGCCTTCGCATTTAACCCTCAAACGTCGCAACCAAGTCCAGACTTAGTCCAGACCAGTTCCAGACTTAACATGCCTTTTTTTAATACTTTACGCTATTAGCACGGGGGGGTACATACAACAACGAGCCCAATCCGGCCGCCCTTACGGCTTCGCCGCGGGAGGAGGAGGTGGTGGTGGTGGTAGTGGTGGTGGACCCGGAGGAGTCCCACCCGGGCGCGGTGGGTGCGGAGGCAACGCGATCCCATCCTGCTTGGCAACCGCCGCGATCAGCCCCAGATGGTCGTGCATCGTCCTCATGGCCTGCACCACCGCTGCCGCCAGCCCGGGGTCCGCCGCCACCGAGGCCTCCATGTAGAAGTCGTGCAGCTTCTTCCAGTGCGCCTTGGTGATGAAAACGATGTACTCAGTGTCGAAGTCCTTGCCCGTCAGGCCGTTCAGCTTGTCGTACTCCGCCTGGTCGTCCTTGTTCATCTTCTTCGGCAGCAACACGCCCAGCGAGTCGGCAGCTGTCGCCAGCTCCTTGTTGATCGCCTCGTGGTCGGGAACGATCTTCTGCGCGAAGGCCTTCACATCCGGCCCGCCCTTCTCCACCGCAAGCTGCCCCAGCTTCACGTCCGCGATGCCGTCCTCGGTCGCAGTTCGCAGAAACTGCTGGTCCGCCATCTGCTGTCCTCTGACGCCGGGAGCGCCCAGCGTCTCGCGCATAGAGGAGTCCGCAGGCTGCGCTGGCCCGCTCGACGGAGTCGTACCCTGCTGGCTGCCGGGCTGCGAAAGGCCCGGGTACACCTGCGCCACCAACGCCGAAGGCAGCAGCACCACCGCCGCTCCAACCAACGCAATCCAACTAATTTTCTTCATGGCAAAACTCCTCGCTCTGTTTCCCGCTTCCCTGCCGCCTGCGGCACTTCCCGCCTTGGAGCGTTATTCTATCTCCACAAGCTCTGAAGTGGCAACATCCCTCTTCCATCGCGTTCCATCCAATCATTCAGCTTCAATAAAGCACTCGGGAGTCTCACCCAGCAATGTCGAACGCCAGCAACCCCACCGAATCAAATCCGTCTGCTCAGCCGCCCATCGCCCGCCGCGATCCCACATCGACAACGCTGCACGGCGTAACCCTGCACGACGACTTCCGCTGGATGCGCGACAAATCCTCGCCCGAGCTGCTCGCCTACCTCAACGCCGAGAACGACTACACCGCCGCTGTCATGGCCCCCACCGCCGAGCTGCAAGCCAGTCTCTACGCAGAGATGCTCTCCCACATCCAGGAGACCGACGAGAGCGTCCCTTACCGCCTCGGCGACTGGTTCTACTCCACGCGCACCGTCGAGGGCAGCCAGTATCCGATCCACTGCCGCCGCGCCGCAGCCAACCCTGACCTCAACTCCGCCTTCGATCCAACCCAGTCCGAGCAGATCATCCTCGACGTAAACCAGCTCGCCGAGGGCAAGCCATTCATGGACATCGGAGCCATGGCCATCAGCCCCGACGGCAATCTACTCGCCTACTCCACGGATTCCACCGGCTTTCGCCAGTACACGCTCCACATCCGCAGTGTGGATCCAGCCCTGCCAACGCTCACCGATCTCCCAGACACCGCCGAGCGCGTCGGCTCGCTGGCCTGGGCTGCCGACTCGCGCACCCTCTTCTACTCCACAGAGGATGAGACCACCAAGCGCCAGGACCGCATCTTCCGCCACACCCTCGGCGAGCCAGTTGAGCAGGACACGCAGGTCTTCCACGAGGAGGACGAGCGGTTCAACCTCGGCGTTGGCCGCACCCGCGACGGCCTCTACCTCATGATCGAGTCCGGCAGCCACACCACCAACGAGTTCCGCTTTCTGCCAGCCGCCGACCCCACCGCCGGCCTTCGCCTCATCGCCCCACGCCTCGACGAACAGGAGTACTACCCAGACCACCGCTCCTCGCCGGAGACAGGTAGCCTCTTCTACATCCGCACCAACGATGCGGGCAAGAACTTTCGCGTCGTCACCGCGCCGGTCGCCACGCCCGATCGCAACCACTGGGCCGAGATGGTCCCCCTTGATCCCGACCACCCGCTGGAAGACTTCGACCTCTTCCAGAGCTTCGCAGTCGCCACCCGCCGCAAGCTCGGCCTGCCCACCCTGGAGGTCCTCCGCTTCCGTGCGAATCGCTCGCTCGAACCACCCGTCGAGATTGCCTTCCCCGAACCCACCTACTCAGCCGCCGCTCACGTCAACCGCATCTTCTCCACCGGCGTCTTCCGTTACAGCTACCAGTCGCTGGTCTCGCCGCCCTCGGTTTACGAGTACAACGTAGCCCGAGATTCTGATGCCTCGCCCATCGGCCAGTCCACGCTCCTCAAGCAACAAGCAGTCCCCGGCGGTTTCGACCCCGCCCGCTACGCCTCCGAGCGCGTCTGGATCACCGCCCCCGACGGCACAAAGGTTCCCACCTCCATCGTCTACCGCCGCGACAGCTTCCGCCGCGACGCCACCAACCCGCTCTACATCTACGGCTACGGATCATATGGCTATCCACTGCCCGTCGGCTTCGGCCCCACGCGTCTCTCGCTGCTGGACCGCGGCATCGTCATGGCCTACGCCCACATCCGCGGCGGCGGCGAGCTCGGCGACCAATGGCACGACGCTGGCAAGATGCAGCTCAAGCGCAACACCTTCACCGACTTCATCGCCGCCGCCGAGCAACTCACCGCCCAGCACTACGGCGACCCAGCCCGCGTAGCCATCGAAGGAGGCAGCGCCGGAGGTCTGCTGATGGGAGCGGTCGTCAACCTCACCGCCCAAACCGGCAAGCCCAAGCTCTTCCGCGTCGTCCTCTCCCACGTCCCCTTCGTCGATGTGATGAACACCATGCTCGACGCCACCCTTCCCCTCACCATCGCCGAGTACGAGGAGTGGGGCAACCCCAACGAGCCCGAAGCCTTCCGCACCATGCTCGCCTACTCGCCCTACGACAACCTCGACGTATTCAAGCCCACCGCGAACGATTCCCGGCCCACTCCCACCCCCGCGATGCTGGTCAAAACCAGCCTCAACGACTCGCAGGTGATGTTCTGGGAACCCGCCAAGTATGTCGCCAAGCTCCGCACCCTAAAGACCGACGCCACACCGCTCCTGCTCCACGTCAACATGGACGCAGGCCACGGCGGCGCCTCCGGCCGATACGACTACCTCAAGGAGATTGCCTTCGATTACGCCTTCCTGCTCACCCAGCTTGGCATTTCAACCAAGTCGCAGTGAAGATTTCCCGCACTTCAGATGGCACTTCTGGACTGGGCCTCCACTTCTTCACCAATTCGTGAAATGCTATAGTCGGCGAGTCGGAAGGGCGATGAGTCGAACGCTGGCAAGTCAGTTGCACAGTTGGTCAGTAATACAGAGAGCAAGAGGGAGAACAAAATGGGATTGGTACCGATGGTCATCGAGCAGACGAGCCGGGGCGAGCGCGCCTACGACATCTACAGCCGTCTGCTGCGCGACAACATCATCTTTCTGGGCACGCCGATCGACGACAACATAGCCAACGTCATCATCGCGCAGTTGCTGTTCCTGACCAGCGAGGACCCGGAGAAGGACATTCAGCTCTATATCAACTCGCCGGGCGGATCGATTACGGCGGGGCTGGCGATTTACGACACCATGCAGTACATCAAGAACGATGTTCAGACCTTCTGCATCGGTCAGGCCGCATCGATGGGGGCGTTTCTGCTGATGGCGGGCAAGAAGGGCAAGCGGTTCGCGCTGCCCAATGCGCGCATTCTGATCCATCAACCGTCGATGGGCGGACTCAGCGGGCAGGCAACCGACATCGACATCCACGCGCGGGAGATTCTGCGCATCCGCGAAATCACCAACAAGCTGATGAGCAAGTCCACCGGACAGTCGCTGGATCGCATCGAGCGCGACGTGGAGCGCGACTTCATCATGACGGCAGCGCAGTCGAAGGAGTACGGCATCATCGACGACATCATCGACCGGCCGCGAACCTAGCCTCTGGACTGTTGTGTGCTGAGACCCCGGTCGTGCTGGCCGGGGTTTTATTTTGGTTCATGGTTCAAGCGGCAAGGAACGAGGTGTGAGCTTCTAGGCCGTATCGACATATAGTTTCAGGTGCAACCATGCGCAGGCGAGGGCGACGAGAGCTTTGAAGCAGGCTTTTGATTTTTCGTATCGCGTGGCGAATCTGCGAAAGCACTTGAGTTTGCTGAA
>Ga0224555_1001317_pt1 | contig 35024 bp, 35 predicted proteins | sample 714S23034metaG_FD_180687 | JGI IMG/M metagenome (GOLD analysis project Ga0224555, IMG submission 180687) | Peat soil microbial communities from Stordalen Mire, Sweden - 717 S2 30-34 | ecosystem: Environmental > Terrestrial > Soil > Wetlands > Peat | place: Sweden: Norrbotten County, Stordalen... | reverse complement strand
CTCACCGACGAGAAAACCCGGCGAACCCTCCGGCGCCTGGATCGGCGGCTGCTCGGCGTCGACTCGCGACTGGATCACCTCGCCAAAGCCGAAAAATGAGGAAAGATTAGCCGGTTAATAAGCACCCAAATAGCCGGGACAGCCGATAGAGTTGAGCGTGCGAGTGTTAGGCTTAGAAGAGGTGCCAGAACTTGAGACGTCCCCAACAGCGCACTCGATTTCGCCGCAGGTCGTCGATCGAGATGACGACTTTGCAAAGAGAACATGCCGCTGCCGTGGCTTCTTACACAGGGAGCCCCGAGCACAAGCTGCCCCATGCTAGAAGCGATGCCACCCTTTGCCCGTCCGACCTCGACGGAAGCCAGGCAGAGCTCACGCTTTGGCTCCGGAACGCCATCGCCAAGGGCCATGCCGGCGGGTTCATGGAGGGGGCCTTTCCCCGTTATGTCTGGTATCGGGATGGAGATCGCCTTTTCGAGGGAAGACTCACGAATCAGGTCCTCGGCGAGTACAAGGGTTACCCCATCACCCCCGATGAGGGGCCGCTGGAACTGAGATCGCAGAATGTCTGATTTCAAATTGCGCTTTGAGTGGGAAGACTCACCCAGGGTTCGCGCTCCGGAACTTGACGCCACTTGGGCGCGCCTCGAGATCTACGCCGATGGGGAACCGATTACTAAGGTCGAGGCGAGGCGCATCGCAACCGTAAGGACAGGTATTTACGTCCCGTTATATCCCATAGCGGAATGGATGATCGCGAATTGGTGGTTCCTTTGGGACGAGTGGCGCGCGAACGGGCATGACGCGCGGCATAGCCTGCTCGCAGCGAGAGAGGGCTTTGTGCTGCCTGACCTGAGCTTTGTGCCGACCGAAACGAAGATGGAGGTTACCTGGCGGCCTGGCGCGTCGACTCTTGCCGCAAGGTCCTCCTCCGACGTTTTGTTCCTGTCGGGTGGCTCCAGCATCGTGCCCAAGGCCCTTGTCAAAGAAGAGTTTCGCAGACTCGTTGAAGCCGTCATCGAACGATTGAGTGCCAGGCAGGTGCACCACTCGTACCTCGGTCCGGAGTGGCGGGCCATCCTGGACGCCGAGCACGATCCGGAACAGAGGACCTTTTGTGAGAAGGCCGCGCGCCTCGGATGCGACCCGTTTGATGTCGCCGATTCTGTGGCTGCCCAGATTGAGCACCTCGGTGTCCTACTGCCTGAACCGATGGCGGAAGATTTCTGCGATGCAATACCTTTGGCGCAGATGACCTCCGGCGCTGAAGCTGTGAAGGCTTTTATCGATTCTGCTTCCGCTACTGCCCTGCATGAGGGCAGGTGGCGAGAGTTCCGGGAGAAATTACAGTGGCGTGGGACAGAAGTCCCTTGGCGCGATGGATACAACGAGGCGCGCGCGCTCCGCGCCTATCTGGGCCGCAGTGGCCCTATTGCGACCGGCCTCGATTCATTCCTGAAGCAGGAATTCGGATCCCTGGGGATCCGGGAATTTGAAGTCGCTCCCCGGATTGATGCAATTTCCGCGCCGACTCAGACGGCGGCTCCCTTGTTCGGCTTCCCTTCGAGCCTTCGCGAAGAAAGCAAGAGATTTATTTTGTGCCGCGCGCTGTCTGACCATCTCGCATCGGGCCAGCCATCGCTGGTGACACGAACCGGAACCGAACATCAGCAGCGGAACCGCGCCTTCGCGGCGGAATTTCTGGCACCGGCGGAGTCCATAAGGGACCGGATTGCCGGGGACCGTGTTGCGGAAGAGGACGTTGAGGAACTTGCCCAGGAATTTCAGGTCTCGGAGCTGGTTATCCGTCACCAAATCCAAAATCACAAATTGGCATGGCTGGGCGCTTGATGGCGGGTGAAATGGAACACAACGGAGCGGCACGATGCACTCCGTGGCAGCGCCCAGGCGGAGCGTCCTCTATAGAAATCCGTGGTTCAAATCTTCGCCGCCGGCGAAGGCATCGCTACACCGCCAGGGGTGACAGGCGAAATTACGGGAACAAACTCGAAGCAGCCAGTCCTGCCTCCCAGTTTCTATCGGCGGCATGGCATCGCTTGCTAAACTGAAGTGGCATGGCGGCAAACCTCGCACCTATCTCCAGCCTGGTCGGCGAAGCGGCCGATCTGCCGGGCATGCGCGAGTGCCTCCAGTGGTTCACGCGCGAGAAGCAGTGGATCAACGATATTCACCTGCAGCTCTGCCGCGTGCCCGCGCCCACTTTCCTCGAACAACAGCGCGCCGAGTGGATCGTGGCGCAATTCCGGAACCTGGGATGGGACGCCCAAACCGATCGTGCGGGCAACGTGGTCGCCACGCCCGATGCACATGCCGAAGGCCCCTACGTGGCGCTCACCGCGCACCTCGATACGGTGCTCGCCCCGCGCGTTAAGGAAGACATCGGCGTGGAGCCGGACGGGCGTTTTCGCGGTCCGGGCATCTCCGACAACGGCGCCGGCCTCGCCGCCCTGCTGGCCATCGCACGCGCCCTGAAAGTCTGTCCGCCCGTGGAGGGTTGGCATGCGGACCTGCTGCTGGTCGCCAATGTGGGCGAGGAAGGCGAAGGCAATTTGAGCGGCATGCGCCACCTCTGCAAACAGTCGCCGCTGGGCAAGAAGATCGCAGCTTTTCTGGTGCTGGATGGCGCATCGACCGATCACATCACCAACCGCGCGCTGGGCAGCCGCCGCTTCGAAGTCACGTTCACCGGTCCGGGCGGCCATAGCTGGAGCGATTACGGCGTGGGCAACCCGGTACACGCGCTGAGCCGCGCCATCTCCCAGTTCGCCGACGTGCGCCTGACCAGCCCGCCGAAGTCGAGCTTCAATGTAGGCTTCATCGAAGGCGGCGCCAGCGTGAACGCCATCGCGCCGCTGGCGCGCGCCAAAGTGGATATCCGCTCGGAAAGCAACGAGAAGATGGACGAGCTGGTGGATTCGCTGACCAGCGCCATCGAGCGCGCGCTGGAAATCGAGAATCAACGCGCCACCGGCGGCAAGGTGGCGGTGAAGATTCGCGAGATCGGCTCGCGGCCCGCTGCCATCCTGGCCGAGCATTCTCCCATCCTCGCCTATCTCCGCGCGGTGGATAGCCACCTGGGCATCCGCTCCCACCTGGACTGCGCTTCCACCGACGCCAACATTCCAATGTCGCTGGGTATCCCCGCCATTTCCATCGGCGCCGGCGGCCACGGCGGCGGCGCGCACACCACGCAGGAATGGTTCAGGCCCGAGGGCCGCGACCTCGGCTTGAAGCGCATTCTGCTGACGCTGTGCCTGCTGTTGCGCGATCCCCAGTTGACGGCCGCCTCGCAGTGAAGGCCCTGTGCCCCGCTCATAAGCCTTAAAGCGAGGTCGGCGCTGGCAGCGTTCATCCCAAGATTGCCGCGCTGGTCAGCTCTGCGGTCCCCGACGGTCCGCCCAAGTGGCCGAGCTAGGACGCGAGCCCGTTACCGGTACCTATCTTTCAGGGATGGGGACTCCGCGAGGGTGATCTCCCAGATCGCCGTATCTGGTTACCTCCCGAGTGGCCGACGACCCGGGAGTTGGGCGACTTGCTCTATACTGCGGCGTCAGGGGAGATCTATCCGCTGTGTACCCAGCAAATGCCGGCAACGCCCGTTTTCGTCAAAGTGGTCACGATTCGGCCCATTGCCGTCCCCAACCGCCATGCCGGTACTGGTCCCCATAAGGGTCGAGACGTGGCAGAAAGCTACGGCAGCTTCAGACCTGCGGCGGCACCAACCTTTTGGGCAAGTCGTAGGAAGTCGCTCCTGCAATCTTTTACTGCTTCCCCATGCGCGCCGATCGCGCCATCCGCCGGCTTTAAGTGGAACATCGGCTTGTGCGCCTCCATAGCCAAAGGCATCAGGCTGCGGTAGTGTTTGAGTTGAGCCAAGCAGTTCGGATCATTTTCGACTTTGGGAACCACTCCAGTAGTTGGTTTGCCCAGAACCGCAGTTCGGTAGACCGGCGGAATCTTGTCCATCCATCGCTGGTATGCCTTTACTGGCCGACTGTCCCGCATTCCGTGCTGCATTACCACATAGCCTGCTGGGGTCATCGACCCCGCCGGCAGGGAAAGATCCTTCGGGGCCTTGGTCGTGAGGTCGGCCCACGTACCGCGCCACCCCATCAGCGCGGGCCCCAGGTTCTTCAAGCCCTGCAAGGAATAGAGGTCCGGAGCGAGCGGCACGCAGACATGGTCCGATGCTATCAGTGCCGCGCGGTTGATGGCGCCCAAGTTCGGCCCCACGTCGATCAGGACCAGTTCCGCCCAACCGTCTGCCATCTCATACATCAACCGGTGGAACGCCGTCATGATGCGGAATGCAGCTTCGTCGGAGTTATGGCATCTCGGCCATGCGTCCGATAGTACATCCGCAAACGCGAAAAGGCCCAAGTCGCCGGGTAGCAATCCGAGATCCGGGAGAATCCGCTCGACTGGCGGTGCGGCGATATCGCCAATCCCTCGTAGAATCGGCCGCACGGCGCCGTAGACCGTCGCCGGATGTTCCTCCTCCTCGGGCCAGATTTCTTCCAATCGGTCCTCGCTAAGGAACATCGCGGTCAGATTGGCCTGCGGATCCAGGTCAACCGCAAGCACAGGTAAACCGCAGTCGGCGAACATCCACGCGAGATGGTAGACCAACGTGGTCTTCCCTACTCCACCCATGGGGTTGATGAATGCAATAGTCTTCATTTCCGGATCCTGACGGTCACTCCAAAATGCATGTCGCCGAAGATGAACTCGGCCGGAGGACTTCCGTTCTTTTTCAGTGCCGCCTGTGCGCGCTCCACACCACGGCCAAAACGGTTCACAGCCCCCAGTGTCTTCATCGCCTCAGCCAGCACGGGATTGCGATAGCTCGTCTGAGTCGGAAAGTTCTCCGGCCGCGCCAACCCGTAAAGCGGACCCGGATTCTGAATCTCGATCCGGTCGGAGTATTGATAGAACCGGACGGGCTGTGGAGCCTCATAAGATCTGTGCAGCACGGCATTCATCAGGAATTCCCGAATTGCAGTCTCGGGATAGTCGGCGATCATCGTCTCCTGCAAGGCCGAACTGCGCACGGGCCGACTGTCGGCGATCAGTTTCACGTAGGAGGCCAGATCGCGTACCACCGAAAGAAGGTCCCCCTGGAAACGTTTCTCGGCCGAAACCTCATCGGCCATCCGCGGGCCGTCAAAGCGCACGTATTCTACAAATGCATTCGGCAGCCAGTCCGCCAAGTCCTTTGCAAACAGAACCAGTCCGGCGTAGGTTGGATAGTTGCGCGTCAGGTCGAAGAAGCGCAGCGACGCCAACTGCTGTTCAATCGGCCGGTGATTCTCGGCGATGGTCTCGGCATCGACTGCTAGCGGTCGGTATGTATTCGTGAACAAATCCAAGGCTAAGTCGGAAAGACTGGCGCCTATGCAGGGCTGTGCGTCGAAAGTGCGGGCCGCCGCAGTGCGCCGCTCGATGAGAATCGATTCTTCCGTGTCGTTGGCGATGCCTTTACGTGGTCCCCTTCGGATCCACGTCTGACCCTTGAATCTAACCGGAGGAAGGTCGGACGGCTGCACTTCTATCGCCGCTATATCGCCAACTCCAGAACTCAGACTCACGCGGTAAACCGTTATTGCTGGTGCTGGCAGGATGTTGCCGTCGCTCGTTAAGCCGGCTAGGTTTCGCAGCAATTCATCGGTAACCTTCAGCCCAGCGGGCCTGCCCGTTTTGTCATCGGCTCCGATCAGCAAGTATCCGGGCAGGTGCGATGCTGCCAGGTCATTGGCAAAGGCACAAACTGCTTGGCTGAACTTCGTCGTATCACTGGTAGAAACCGTGCGCTCGACTCGGAAGGACTCCAGGTCGCCGAGCAGCGCCAGCAGTTCGGATTCGGTAATCATAGTGTCGCCGTCCGTATTAGCGGTATATGCGGTCGAATCGCCCAGAAGCGTCCCGTTCCGTCGAGAACTCCTTCAGCATCCCATTGTCGCCTATCTGGATCGCTGTTGCCACGGATAGAACTCGTCTCGGACGCAGTCCCTTCCTAAACGTGGCAGCACGAGATCAGATTAGGTCCGCCTCCCGCGGAACGTAAAGTCGCCATCTCGGACTTCGGCCCGGCCGGCGGTGCCGACTCCGGCGTTCTGGGCGATAGATCCTCCCTGGTCGCCTAGCGTTTACCAACGTTTTCGGCACGCCGTTGAGTGCTCCAGGCGGTTGACGGCGCATCCGGAAGTTATCCAGAGCATAGCGTACCGCGCATCCGCGGAAGCGGACGTCCAAACGCCTACGAAGTCCGCTTGGGGGAAGCTTGGCGTCTGCGTGTCCTGGTAACGCCCCTCACGCCGCTTGCGAAACTAGCAGGATCTTGCCAAGAGGTGCCATTTTTGGCACAATGAAGATTGATCGACCGCTCCAAGAAGCTCCCGGCGTTCTTCTACGAATCCGCCCTCGGCAACCGGCCCGTACGGGAGTTGGTCCTGGGGCTAACCTTGGAAGATCGCAAACTGGTGGGCCGGGATATTCAGAAGGTCGAATTCGGCTGGCCGCTCGGCATGCCCTATTGTCGTAATCTCGGCAACGGCTTGTGGGAAGTGCGGAGCGACCTGACTGATGGAAAGGTCGGACGGGTGATATTCTGCGTGGCGCGGGAACGCATGGTGCTGCTGCACGGCTTTGTCAAGAAAACGCAGAAGACGCCGCCCCAGGACCTGAGACTCGCGCTCAAGCGTATGAAGGAGGTGCTCCGAGATGACGAATAAAAAGAAGGGTAAGGTTGGTTCGTCTTTTGATGGTTTTCTGGCCGAACAGGGCATTCTGGAAGAGTGTGAGGAACAAGCCATCAAACAGATCCTCGCCGATCAGATCAAAGCCGCCATGGAGAAAGATCGCCTCACTAAGGCGGCCATGGCCATCCGTATGCAGACCAGCCGTAGAGCACTCGATCGCTTGCTCGATCCCACCAACACGAGCGTTACATTGCACACCCTTCAACGAGCAGCCGTGGCTATCGGCCGTCAACTCCGGCTGGAACTTATCTGAAGCGGCGAACACCAGCAAGTCCGATCGCTACGACGAAGCTGTTTTCGAGGTGCTTGGGCGCGCCGTTCGAGTGCCGTTCACTGCCTGAAAAGCGGACGCGTCGCGGATCGTTATACATCCCGCAAAACGCCGCTCACGGAAAAAGGAAACCTGCAAATTGGCCCGTCCCGCCCGGAGAGCAATCGTCGCCAACCGAATCGCGATCACACAACACGACGCCACTGGAATCCACTGAAAACAAATGCCCAACACCAATCGCAAGGTCGAACCCTTTCCGCCCCCGTGCTATACTCGCGTCGAGTAACAATCAATGTCCCCCAACAGCAGCTCGGCGCTCTGCCCGCGAGGCCGGCGGTTCATTGAACAACACAATTCCTTCGCCTCCGACGATTGCCATTCCGCCCTCCGTTTCGATCTTCGTTCGCCCAATTTGCACTCCCGCTGCCCGGACCACTCGCAACCGGCCTCGCCCCACCGCGATCGGCCGATTCTAAGTGGTTGTTTTATGTCAACCGACTGATTTAAAAGGCTAAAATGGCTTCGCTCGGTCAAAATTCGGCGCTGCGCCGCATGCATTCGCGATGCACAATCCTGCACAATCCCGCCCAATTGTGCACAATTGGGGTCCAGCCATAGGTGTCGGAGCATGCCGCACCGTGCGCAAGATCCCGGAGACGCGGTTGCCGTCGTCCACAGCCCGCCCCGGCGTGCGGTGGCTCATCTTAACGCCTATGCGGAGTCCCGGGGGCGCTCTCCAGCGGCGCGCCGAAGCCGCGCTGATTTGCAACACCGTCATCTGGGGCGCAACCTTCGTGGTGGTCAAGCAAGCCCTTCACGATGTATCGCCGGTCCTTTTCCTGGCTTTGCGCTTCAGCTTGGCGACCGCGGTGCTGGTAGTTCTCTTCCGCGGCTCCTGGAGCCATCCCCGGAATCCGCGGTGGTCGCTGGCGGGGGGCGCCCTGGCCGGCATATTCCTGTTCTCCGGATACGCTTTTCAAACCATCGGCCTGCAATACACGACCGCGCCCAAGTCGGCCTTTCTCACCGGCCTCACCGCCGTGATGACGCCCTTGCTGGCCGCCGCGGTCTATCGGAATAAACCGCGCGCCATGGAGATCGGCGGCGTGCTGCTGGCCACCTGCGGCATGGCCCTCATGACCCTGCCGACGCTGCCGGGCGCCACGCTGTCCATGAATCGCGGCGATCTGCTGACTGTCTGCTGCGCGGCTTGTTACTCCGCCCACATCCTGGTGTTGAGCCGCTATTCGGCCACCGCCAGCTTCGAATTGTTGTCCACGGCACAGATCGGGATTTCGGCGCTGCTGGCCTGGTCGCTTTTTCGCGGGATGGAAACGCCCCACATCCGCTGGACCCCGGGGGTGTGGGCGGCGATCGTCATCACGGGCATTTTCGCCACCGCCCTCGCCTTTACGTTCCAGGCCTGGGCGCAGCGCTACACCACCTCCACCCGCACCGCGCTCATCTTCATGCTGGAGCCGGTATTCGCGTGGATTACGTCCTACCTGCTGACCGGCGAAACCCTCTCCGGCCGGGCGGCGGCGGGCGCGGGCCTGATCCTGACGGGCATCCTGGTGGTAGAGTTGAAACCCTCCCCTGCGCGGGGGCATCCATCGTAACAGGGCCGGGCGCGCAGTATAATAATGTAAGACCGCAAGTCCGCGAAGGAGCGAATTAAACACCCATGAGTTTCTTTGACAAGTTGCGCAGCCAGAAGCTGCTGTCTTTCACTCTGATCCTATTCACGCTGGCCATCGGTATCGTGATCGGCACCTTGGTGAACACGGGCGCGAAGGCCGCCAAGGACAACCCGGGCGCTCCCGGTGCGACCCCCCTCACCATTCCCAATCCCGTGCAGTTGCAGAATTCGTTCGCTGCGATCGCCAAGCAAGTGGAGCAGTCCGTGGTCAATATCTCGACCACCTATCTGCCCAAAGCGCCGGCACCGACGCGCAACCGCCGACGCGCCACTCCCCAGCAACCCGATAACGGCGACGAGGAGGATCAAGGCGATCAGGGCGATCAAGGCAACATGGAAGATTTCTTCCAGCGGTTCTTCAACAGCCCGTTTGGCGGCAATATGCCGCAGATTCCGCAACACCGCCAGAACGCCCTGGGTTCCGGAGTGGTGGTGGACAAGGCCGGCTACATCCTGACCAACAATCACGTGGTAGACAAAGCCGACCGCATTCAAGTCAAGTTCGTGGGCGACAACACTCAATATGACGCCAAGGTAGTGGGCGTGGACGTCCCCACCGACCTGGCGGTGATTCGCGTGGAGGGCAAGAGCAACCTGACGCCCGCGCCCATCGGCAATTCCGACGCGGTGCAGGTGGGCGATTGGGCCATGGCCATTGGCTCGCCCTTCGGCTTTCAGGCTACCGTCACGCTCGGCATTATCAGCGCCAAGGAACGCGACGTCGATCCCACGCAGCAGTTCCAGCATTTTCTGCAGACCGACGCCGCCATCAATCCCGGCAACAGCGGCGGCCCGCTGCTGAACATCAAAGGCGAAGTGATCGGTATCAACACCGCCATCGCATCCCGCTCAGGCGGCTATCAAGGCATCGGTTTCGCCCTGCCCATGAACCAGGCGGTGAAGGTTTATAACGACATCATCAAGAACGGCAAAGTGGTCCGCGGCTCCATCGGCGTCCGGTTTGCGCGGTCGGAAGACTCCAGGGCCGAGGCGCTGCTGAAAGCCAATGGCGCCAAAGAGGGCGTGTTCGTCGAGCAGGTGCCCGACGGCGGTCCGGCGGACAAGGCGGGCATCAAAGCCGAAGACATCATCGTGGCCGTGAACGGCAAACCTATTCGCAATGGCGACGATTTGGTGGAGCGCGTGACCGGCACTCCCATCGGCAATAGCCTGACCATCACCGTTTTGCGCGCGGGCAAGAGCATGGATTTCCATGTCGTGGTGGCCGACCTGGCGCATGTCTTCCCGGAGCAGTTTGGAACCGGCAAAGAGGAAGAAAACGGCCCGGCCGAAGGCACGCAGGCCCTTTTCGGAATTAAGATCGAAAACCTGACGGATGCCCGCCGCGAGACCATGGGCATCAAGCAGCCCGGTGTGCTGATCAGCTCCGTGGAGCAGAATTCATTCGCCGAGGACATCGACATGCGGCACGGCGACGTGCTGGTGGAGATCAACCGGCAACCGGTGCATACCACCGACGACGTCATACGCATCCAGCACTCGCTCAAGCCGGGCGACGCAGTGGCTTTCCGTGTCCTGCGGCAAACCGAGCGCGGCAAGTGGACTCCGCTGTTCCTGGCCGGTTCGCTGCCCAACCACCCATAGCGGGAGAGCCATTGCACTATCGAAAAGTCATCGCGGTATTGGCGGCCGGGCTAAGCTGCTCGGCCGGTTTGCTGGCGGCCACTGCCCAGAACGCTACTCAGAAGAAGAAACCGGCGCACCCCAAAACCAGGGTGGCGGCGCGGCGTACCCCGAGCAAGGCCGGTACGGTGCGCACGGTGCATAAGGCTCCGGCGCGCTCGACGCGACCGGCGCGATCCACATGGCACGCCGGACAGACGGCGCCCACCCCCGACCGCTACAAAGAGATTCAGGGAGCCCTTGCACAGAAAGGTTATCTGCACGGAGAAGCCACGGGCGTTTGGAATCAGGATTCGGCCGACGCCCTGCGCCGCTTTCAGCAGGATCAAAACCTGCAAGTCAGCGGGAAGCTGGATTCTCTTTCGATCATCGCGCTGGGCCTGGGCCCCAAGCACTAAGTTGTGGGGCAGGCCCCCGGCCTGCGGCGGCCTCTCAGGCCGCCTGCCGTTAGAAATTCACGATGCTGGCGAACGAATTGGCGTCCAGACTCGCACCGCCCACCAGCACGCCGTCGAGTTCCGGTTGTGCCATCAGGATGCGAACGTTGTCCGGTTTGACGCTGCCGCCGTATAGGATGCGAACCGCGTCCGCAGCCTCCGCGCCGTAACGCCCGCGGACTTGCCCGCGCAGCGCGCGGTGCGCATCGGCAGCCATCTCCGGCGTCGCGGTCTTGCCAGTGCCAATGGCCCACACCGGCTCATAAGCGATCGCGATGCGCGCGAATTGGTCGGCGCTCAGCAAGCCGATGCCGGCCCGAAATTGCAGCGCCAGCACGGCCTCGGTCTCGCCCGATTCCCGCTCCGCCAGGCGCTCGCCCACGCACACGATGGGAGACAGGCCGGCCTCCAGCGCCGCAATGGTCCGCTGCAGCACGGTCTCGTTGGTCTCGTCAAAATACTGGCGCCGCTCGCTGTGCCCGACCAGCACGTGCGAGCACCCGGACGCCTTAATCATCGGCCCGGAAACTTCGCCCGTGAAGGCGCCTTCCTTGGCCCAATACAAGTCCTGCGCGCCGATGCCGATGCGCGTACCCTGGGCGGCAGCAACAGCCGCGGCGATATTCGTGTAGGGCGGGCAAATCACGATCTCGCAGTGCTCCGACTGCGCGACCAGAGGCCTGAACTTCTCGAAAAATGCGGTCGTTTCGGCGGGGTTCTTGTACATCTTCCAATTGCCCGCCATGATGGGCTTTCTCATATAATCTCCGGTAAAAAGGTGGTTCCGTTCGCGATTTTCGCTCCGAAATTCTGGGCCACGGTCTGGCCGATATCCGACAGCGACGACCGCACGCCGAGGTTGACGCCGCGCCGGGCTCGCGGCCCGCTCACCAGCAGCGGAACATACTCGCGGCTATGGTCGGTGGACGGCGTGGTAGGATCGCAACCGTGGTCCGCGGTCAGAATGGCCAGATCGCCATCCTGCTCCTCGGCGAAAAAGTCCGGCAGCCAGCCGTCGAACTGCTCCAGCGCCGCCGCATATCCTTCCACATCGTTGCGGTGCCCGTATTGCTGATCGAAATCCACCAGGTTGACGAAAATCAATCCGGCGTCGAACCGCCGCATGGCTTCCAGCGTGTGCGCCATGCCGTCGGCGTTGTTCTTGGTCTTGGAGTAGTCGCGTATGCCGCGGCCCAGGAACACCTCGAAGATTTTGCCGACGCTGTGCACTGCAACGCCATGTTCTTCGAGCACATCGAGCAGCATGCCGCGCGGCGGCGGCACGGCGTAGTCCTTGCGATTGGGCGTGCGGGTGAACGAGCCGGGCGAGCCGATGAACGGCCGCGCGATCACCCGCCCCACTTCATACGGCCCTCGCAAAAGCGCGCGCGCGGTTTCGCAGATCTTGTACAACTCCCACAGCGGGATGACTTCTTCGTGAGCGGCCACCTGGAACACGCTATCGGCTGAGGTGTAGACAATGGGAGACCCGGTGCGCATGTGCTCCACGCCCAGTTCCTCGATGATCTCGGTTCCCGAGGCGGCTTTATTGCCCAGCGTGTGGCGCGCGATGCGGCGCTCGAACTCGTCCAGGATCTCGCGCGGGAATCCATGCGGGTAAAGCGGAAAAGGCTTCTCCAACTGGATGCCCGCCATTTCCCAATGGCCCGTGGTGGTGTCCTTGCCGGGCGAGCGAAGGGCGCAGCGCCCGAACGATCCGGCCGGCTCAGCGGCGGGTGGCAGCCCTTCCATGTGCTTGATGTTGCCGAGACCCAGCCGGCAGAGGTTGGGCAGGCGCAGCGGACGGCGGAGCGCGATGTTGCCTAGCGTGTCGCTGCCGGCATCGCCGTACGCGGCGGCGTCGGGCATCTCGCCGATGCCGACGCTGTCGAGCACGATCCAGATGACACGGTCGAACACAACTTGAATGTAGCATCGTTCATGCGGCCGGCCCGATCGCCGGATCGCTGTAGTTGCCTCGACTTACCCGTTCCAATTACCATGGGCTTGAATGGCGCGCCGCCTTTACTTCGCACTCGTCCTGCTGTTGCTCCAATGCCTGGCCTCCGCGCAGGAGGCTCCCGAGCAGATTCTGCGGCAGGCCATCGCCATGCACCAGGCCGGCGACACGGAAGGCGCCATCCGCGGGTACCGCGCTTACTTGCGGGTCCGGCCCGATTCGCCCGATGTGCGCTCCAACCTGGGCGCCGCGCTGTCCAGCACCGGGCGCTACTCCGAAGCCATCGTCGAGTATCAGGCAGCGCTGAAGCAGGGACCAAAAGATCCGCGCATTTGGCTGAATCTCGCACTGGCCTTCTACAAGGCGGGCCAGATTTCGGACGCGGCGCGGGAATTGGCGGCCCTGCACGCGGCCCAGCCAGCCAATCCGCAGGTGATTCTGGTGCTCGCCGACTGCTGGCTCCGGCAGGGCGAGAACGCCAAAGTGATCGGCCTGCTGACGCCGCTCGACAAGCCGGACCAGGGCGACTTGGCTATCGTATATATGCTGGGCACGGCGCTGTTGCGCGACAAGCAGATCGATCGCGGGCAGCAGGTGGTCGATCGCATTCTGCGCAACGGCGACTCGGCGGAAGCGCGTCTGCTGCTGGGGATGGCCAAGCTGGCAGCGCTCGAATACCCCGCCGCCATCGCGGATCTCACCAAAGCCGTGGAGCTGAACCCCCATCTTCCGGACCTCTACTCGTACCTCGGCCAGGCGCAGATGGAGAGCGGCGATATGACCGCCGCCCGCGCGGCGTTCGAGAAAGAACTGGCGCAGAATCCGAACGATTTCGAATCGAACCTGCGGCTGGCGGTGCTGCTGAAGCACGAGGGCGATTACGTTCGCGCGCACGAGTTGTTGGCGCGGGCGCTCCGCGTCCGTCCCGACGACCCCGGCGCGCTTTACCAGGTGGGCGCAACCGACCTGGAGGCGGGTAATATGGATCGCGCGTGCGCCACTTTGGAGAAGGTCGTGAAGCAGTCGCCGCAATTCCTGGAGGCGCATGTCTCGCTGGCCCAAGCCTACTATCGCCTGAAGCGCAAGGCCGACGGAGACCGCGAGCGGGCGGTGGTGCAAAAGCTGAAGGCCGAGCAGGACGCCAAGCAGTCCAGGGGAGAGGCGCAGTGACACGCCGTAGTGGGCTCCCGATGCCCGGTTGACGGCGCGGCGAACGTTCTTCTACACTGCGGACATGGAAGTCCATTTCACGGCCGAACAGGAAGCCCAGTTGTCGCAGATAGCCGCTTACACTGGATCTCTGACCGCGGATCTTGTGAAGGACGCTGCGCTACGCCTGTTGGAGGAGGACAGCCGGTTCCGCGCCGCCGTGCGTAAGGGTATCGAGCAAGCCAATCGCGGCGCGTTCATCGAAGAAGAGGAAATGGATGTTCGCATTGAGCGGATGCTCCAGTCCTGATGCGCATCCGTTGGACTCCGGCTGCCGCAGCGGACTTGGAAGACATCCACAGCTTTCTCACAAAGCACCACCCGGATTGGGCGCGGCCTACGGTTATTGAAATTATTGAAATTCGAACGGCTATGCGTTCTCTGAACGTACATCGTGGCCCATCGCGTTAGGGAGGGGGCAATCGAAATTCTTCACATCTGGACACGCCGCGCGGGATAGAATCCAGTGACCAGCAAGTACCCGCAGCCAAGCGGCAAGAGCTAGATCGCGTTGATGTCCGAGTTCTCCAGCACCGGCTTCGCAGCGCCCTGCCTGGCGACCTTAATCATGGCGCGTCCCACCTGTGCAGTGGTCGTCACATACTTCGGAAAAGCCGCGTTCAACAAAGGAAGCAGCGGCGCCATCCCCGCGTAAAAGGCGCGGTAGAGCCTGGTCTTCGATTTGATCCCGTCGAGCGGGACAATCAGCCCGGGACGGAACATGTACGCAGCTTTGAAGGGCAGCCCGAGCAACTCATTTTCGGTCTTGCCCTTCACCCGCGCCCACATGGTGCGGCCGCGCTCCGAACTGTCCGTGCCCATTCCCGAGACATACACAAACGTCATGTCGGGGTTGAGCCTGGCCAGCGTGCGCGCCGCCGCCATCGTGAAATCATACGTGATGCGCCGGTAATCGTCCTCCTTCATGCCCGCCGAGGAGACGCCCAGGCAGAAGAAACACGCGTCGAAGCCGGAGAGTTCGCTCTCGATTGGGGAGCAATCGAGGAAATCGCGATGCACGAGTTCGCGCAGCTTCACGTGCGGTTGCCCGGTCGCACTGCGGCCAACCGACAGTACGCTTTCCACATCCGGATCGAGCAGGCATTCGCGTAACACGCCTTGCCCCACCATGCCGGTTGCGCCGAACAGCACCACTCTCATCGATCGAGCCTCGCCACGATCTCGGCGTTGCCCATCTCTCGCGCCCACCCCGCGGGCGTCTGCTTCATCTGCGTATCCACCAGGGACGTGTCCGCGGCGCGCTGCAGCAACTCCTCGACCACCTCGGCGCGGCCCAGATGCGCGGCGTAGTGCAACGCGCTCTGGCGGCAATAGGGCGTCGCATTCACATCCACGCCGCCGTCCAGCAACGCGCGCACGGTGGTCAAGCGGCCGTGCATGGCCGCCACGATCAGGGCAACCTCGCGCGCGTCCGCGTTCCGAGGCACCGGAAACGAGAAGCGGCCGGCGCGATTGTCCGTCCGGCGGACGATCGTGTCGGTGCCCGTACCGGTGGCCAGCATCTGACGGACTACATCCGTGCGGCCCAAGCCAGCGGCGTAGATCAGGTTGCCGACGCGCGCACCCCGCAGGACCAGGCGTTCGGCCGCTTCGGTGTACCCAAAGAGCAGCGCGCACCCTAGCGGCGCACCGTCGCCAGCTACTCCGTCAATTTTGGCGCCATGATCGGCCAGCACGTCCACCAGGCTTGCCTGAACGCCCGCCAGGTACGGGTGGACGCTGGTGACCGTCATGCAAAGGGTGGTATCGGCAGTGCCGTAAATCGGCGCCACCGCATCGGCCTCGGCGCCGGCTTCCAGAAGGATGCGCGCAATCGCTGACGCGTTGCCAGGCGTTCGCTGCACCTCCACGCCATTGGCAGCCACATAATGCAGAAGAGTGGCCTGGCGGGCAAACGGCGCGCGCTCGTGAATCAAGCCGGGGTGGGTCTGCAACAGCGCGCGCAGGCGGGGCTCATCGCCGGTGGCGATCGCTTCGACAGCCTGCGAAAACGGGGCTACTGTGCTCATAGTCACTGAGCCGGTTCTTCAATCGCCAGGATCTGGTCCGCTGCCACATTGTGCAATACCTGGTCGATGCGGCTGGGCCATTTGATGTCGATCTCGCGGATCGTTTTCGACGCGCCCAGGCCGAAGTGTACGCGCGAGTCGCTGGCGCAGGCGTAGCCCACGGCGGTGGTGACCTCGTTGTACTGCTTCAAGCCATCCTCGCCGGTGATGCGGATTTGCGCCCCGATCGCCATGCGGTTGCTCTTCTTGCCGGTGAGCTTCAACAGAATCCAGTGGTTGCTATTCTTCGAAATATTGTGGAAGTACTTCACCTTGCCGTTGAGCACCGAGACCACCGCGTCGATGCGTCCGTCGTTATCGACGTCGCCGAAAGCCACCCCGCGATGCGCCGCCGCCTTCTGGAAATCGGGACCGGCTTCGGCGCTCACATCCTGAAACTTGCCGTTCCCCAGGTTGCGGAAGACGGCGTTGGGCTCCTCGTATTTGCGGTTGGAAAACTGCGCGACGTTGTCCAGGACATTGCCGCGCGCCACAAACAGGTCCTTCCAGCCATCGTTATCGAAATCGAAAATTCCATTTCCCCATCCGGACATGTCGCGCGTTCCCATCAGGCGCATTTGAAAGGTTCGCTCCCAGAACTGGCCATCGCCACGGTTTTGAAACAACGGAAACGACTCGTTCTCCACGGCGGTGTGCCAGATGTCCGGGCGGCCATCGTTGTCCACGTCCTTGAAATCGATGCCCATGCCCGAAACGGCGCTGCCGCTCTGCGTATACGCCACGCCGGCTTCCAGCGCGACCTCCTCGAATTTCTTGCCGCCAAGATTGTGGAACAGGAAGTTGGGGCGATTGTCGTTGGCCACGAAGATATCCATGAACCCATCGCCGTCGTAGTCGGCGATCGCCACGCCCATCCCCTTGCCCGCGTATTTGGCAATGCCCGTTTCGGCGGATACGTCGGTGAAGGTGCCATCGCCGTTGTTGCGGTACAAAGTGTTCGGCAGGTTGGCGTAATTATTGGGATGGCAATACGCGCGCAGCTCGGGTTTCGGGCCGCAGAACGGGTCCTTGTTCACTTCCCATTTGCAGTAGTTGGAGACGAACAGATCGAGGTGGCCGTCGTTGTTGTAGTCCACCCAGGCAGCCGAAACGGACCACATCTTCTTGCCGTCGAGAATGCCTCCGCCCACACCGGCCTTGTCCGTAACGTCGGTGAATGTGCCGTTCCCATTGTTGCGGAAGAGCTGGTTCTTCCCGGTGTTGACCACGTAGATATCGGGCCAGCCGTCGTTGTTGTAGTCGCCGATGGCGACGCCCATGCCGTAGCCTTCGCCCGCCACGCCCGCCTTCTCGGTCACGTCGGTGAAGGTCCCATCGTGGTTGTTGTGGTACAGGCGATTCCAGTACTTGGGGCTTTCCTTCTTGAGGGACGGGATCGCCGCTCCGTTCACCAGGTAGACGTCCAGATAGCCGTCGTTGTCGTAGTCGAACAGCGCCACCCCTGCCACCATGGTCTCGGGCTGATTCTTGTTGGGGGTGGGAGAACTGTCGACGACGAAAGTCAGGCCGGAGCGTTCCGCGATCTCTTCGAAAACGATGGGGCCCGCGGCTGACCCGGCCAGAAGCGCTCCGACTCCGATTACAATAGGGATGAAAGCTTTCACGTCTCGGGAATCTTAGTTTAACATGTGGATTCTGCGCCGCTCCCACGGCGACGAACGCGGCGCTGTCGACCGCGGACACAATCTGCCAGGAAGCCGGGTGCTGGAACCCGATTCAAAGCGTGTTTCCTACGAACAGCGACTCATGGACCAGCCACTATACGAACTCGACAGAGATCGCCGATCCGCAGTATTGGGCGCGTTACCGGAAGCCCGCTCGCACCGTAGCTGGAACCTGCTGGCGGCTCACGTACGTACGAATCATGTTCACGCGATTGTGGAAGGGGAAGCACCACCAGAGAGAATAATGAACGACTTCAAGTCGTATGATAGCCGGCGTCTGAGCCGATTGAACCCTGAGGAAGGGGAGCGAAAGCGATGGGCACGTCATGGAAGCACGAGATGGCTTTTTGAAAAGCGAGCAGGTATCGGCAGCCATTCGCTACGTGGTCGATGAGCAAGGCGAACCTATGGCACTTTTCCAGGCGCGGGCTTCGTGACACCAAAAGCAATCGCTCCCTTACGGTCGCGGCTCGGTAGACGCGCGGGCGTTCTTCTCATTTCCGCTGCCGGCGCCTATTTGTGCCTGGCCCTGCTGTCACGAGGGCCCGCCCAGACGACGCCCAAGCGGCCTGGTTTCGTGGACGCCGCTCCGCGTTCCAAGATCTCCTACAAGAGCAACAACAGCCCGGGAAGCCACAAGTATTTTCCGCAGCCGATGTGCGGCGGGGTGGCCATCTTCGATTACAACAACGACGGCAAAATGGACATCTTTTTCACCAATGGCGCCCAACTGCCGGAAATGAAAAAGACGAACCCCTCCTACTACAATTGCCTGCTGAGGCAACGCGCCGACGGGACCTTCGAAGATGTGACCGCGCAAGCGGGCCTGACGGGAGAAAATCTGGACTTCAACTTTGGCGTGGCGGTGGGCGACTACGACAACGACGGCTATGAGGATCTGTTCATTTGCAGCGCCGGCCGGAACGTCCTCTACCACAACAATGGGAATGGGACCTTCACCGATGTGACCAAGGAGTCTGGTATCGGCGGCAAGCCGGCGGATACCTTGAGCGTGGTGGCCGCCTGGTTCGATTACGACAACGATGGCCTGCTGGATCTGATCGTGGACAACTACACGTACTGGACGCCGCAAACCGACCTCCGCTGCACCATGGGCAGCAAGGAATATTACTGCGATCCGCGGCGCTACAAGAGCGTGCCGCCGCGGCTGTACCACAACCTGGGCCACGGCAAGTTCGAGGATGTCACCGAGAAGTCGGGGCTGGCCAAGTCGCCCGGCAAAGGGATGGGTATCTCGATTGCAGATTTCAATAACGACGGGTGGCCGGACGTGTTCATCGCCAACGACACCGAACCCAATTCCCTGTTCATCAACCAGGGCAACGGCACCTTCGAGGAAAGAGGGCTGGAGATGGGAGTCGCGTACAATGACAGCGCGCAGAGCGGATCTTCCATGGGTTCGGACGCCAAAGACTACGACAACGACGGCAACGTGGACATCTTCTACAACAACCTGATGGGCCAGGTCTGGCAGCTTCTGCGAAATCGCGGCAACCTGTTCTCGTTTCCTTACACCTCCAAGGTCCAGACGCTCAGCCTGCCTTTCTCCGGCTGGAGCAACGGATTCATCGACTATAACAACGACGGGTGGAAGGATATTTACTCCGCCAATGGCGACGTGGACCAGGTGAACGAGAAATCGCCGCAGCACGACACCATGTTCGAAAACGTGGGCGGAAAGACCTTCGTGGACGTTTCCGGCGAGATGGGCAAGGACTTCCTCCACAAGGGCTACCAGCGCGGATCGGCATTCGGCGATCTCAACAACGACGGGGCATTGGACATCGTGGTCACGTCGCTGAACGAAACGCCGCGCATTCTGATGAACACCGCCGATAGCGGCAATCATTGGCTGATGCTGAGCCTGACCGGGCACAAGAGCGCGCGCGACGCGATCGGCGCGAAGGTGAAGGTGACCACGGCTTCGGGCCGCACGCTTTACAACCATGTAGCTATTAGCGTGGGATTCATGTCTTCGAGCGACAAGCGCGTCCACTTCGGGCTGGGCGAGGAAACTAAGATCGCCTCGGTCGAAATCCGCTGGCCGAGCGGGATTCAACAGGTGCTGAAGGACGTCGCCGCCGACCAGTTCCTGAAGGTCGACGAGCCGCACTGACCGTGGGGCAGGCTCCCAGCCTGCGGCGGCCTCTCAGGCCGCCCGGCTGTGCATTCAATAGATCGGAGCGGGCTTTCAACCCGTGCGCGGGTTCGTTTCAGGACCCGCTCTTTGGCGAGCGCAGCTCGCTCTGCACAGGCTCCGGCATGGCCGTTTGAGAAGGACCACCCTTCTCGTCGCAGGAAGCGCGCCAGGCCCGACGCGGGCTGCATTATGTTAGCTTGGCCTGCGTTCGGCTTCCATCAGGTTCGTGAGGATGTCGTTGATGCGCGTCAGGTGACCTTTGCCCTTGGATTTCAGCCAACTGAGAACCCGCGGGTCGAGACGCACGCTCACCGCTACCTTCCGCCTGACGTCACGCAGCCGCACCATGCGCGCCAATTGCTCAGGCGTGAGGCGGGGGATGTCTTCGAAGTTAATGTGCGAATCGTCTCCGGCCGCCTGGCGTGCGGCAGCGCGGCGGAGCGCGCGCCGCTCCTTTTCAGTCCATTGCCTGTTCCTGATATCTTCGCATGTCATGCTTTTCAGCCGTCCGGGCTGAGACGATGCGGATGATTTCTTCGCCATAGCTGTCCTTCCTATATGTGTGAACAACCATCAAAACGACGGCGGCCTCGGGCTCGATATGAACCGCGCCGATTACGTGCCAGCGTTGCCGTCTATGCGGTCCCGATCAACGAGGCAGCGTTCGTCCTCGAAGACCAGCGTTGCCAATTCGAATGAGATTCCATCATGTTTTCGCTGATTCCGCTGGTTTTTTGTTTCGTCCCATTCGTATCGCACTGTGTCTATACAAATGGTAATACATCGTAAGGCCAGTTGCAGTCCTCCAACTGCCAGGAATGGTGGTTTGGCTTGTTTGGCTTTGAGAAACGCTGCGGGCGGGTTTGCCTGCGGTGCCAGATCTCCGTGACCTCAAATCAAGCCTATTCGCCTTTCTTGTAGAACACTAGAACAGTGCGCGGCGAACCTGGATTGCGAGAATGAGGTCTATACAATGCTCACCTGCTACGAAAAATTTATCGGATAAACATACCTGCATTGTTGACCGTGACGTTTGGAACACGTCAACCCCGCCATTAGCGCGGGTTCCAGTGATGTGTCAAAAGCGGGTCTTAGCCCTTGTAAAAAACCGCGGGCGCCGTTAAACGTTGGCGAATTCCAGTCGCTTCAGCTTGATCCGGTCGCGGCGGACTTGGGCAAGATCGTACTGGGCCTGTTGCACAAGCCAGCCGTCTTCGGTGCCGCCGAAAACCTTCGATAACCTGACGGCCATCTCCGGCGATATGCCGCGCTTCTCGTTCACGAGTTCCGAAAGCGTGTTGCGGGTGACGCCGAGAGCCTCGGCGGCGTCCGTGATCGTCAGGCCTAAAGGCTCGATGCACTGGCGCAAAACGACGCCTCCAGGGTGGGGTGGTTTTTTTATGGTCATGGGTCCTTCTCCCTGTTTGGTGGTAATCGACATAATCGACGTCCTCGGCGTTGCCCTCGGCAATGCGGAAAATCACGCGCCAGTTAGCCCGAACGGTCACGGCCCAAGAACCTTTCATCCGGCCTTTGAGCGGATGCAACCGAAACGCCGGTCGTGCGAAGCGAGGAGCGGTTCGCCATGGTCTGCGCGTGCTCCAGCTTACCGTCGTCCCGCAGTTGGGTGGTGATGCCCGTGGCGCGGAAGGCGTGATTTGCCAATATTCTGGCAGGTGTGACTATGACCGGATCTGGACCCGTGAACCGGCCCTGCGCCCCCCAAATACCGCGCCCCGAAGTAGTCGAGGCCCGTTTCCGCATCCCGCCCGTTCGTCCGTGAACATCGGCAACTATGGGCCAATGTAGGTGACCTTTGCGTCGATGGATTTCAACTTTACGGCATCATCGAAATGGAATTTGAGCGCTAGGCACTGCGTCGCAACGATGGTGCTGCCCTTCAAGTGGCGCGCGGTCGCATACACTGTTTTGTTGGCTGCGTCATAACTATGCTCGATTCCGAGTCCCTTCAAGAACTCGTCCACCATGGAAAGCGATGTTCCCACTCCTAGGCCCTTGCGAATCTCGGACTCCAGAGCCTGAGGTGTAAGGTCCGAGAGCGTGCGATCAGCTCTGGCGCTGTGGTCCCCTCGCCGAACTGAAAACCACCATACGCCGGCGACCGCCAGAAGCAGTGCTACCAAGAGGACAAATGGTAATCTCATCTGGTTTTGAGCCAGCCGCCTTGGCCTGCCGCTGGATCACGCGATAGCCATCTTGCTGCCACACTGGCTGCTGCTGGCCGGCCTTGCGCCGGTGGCGCGGCAGAGCGGCCCATCTGGATCGCCGGTGGGCTGGTTCGATGCCGTGGGCTTCGCACCATTCGGCAAACCGCCGTGCCGCGTTGAAGTATGTCGCCCGTGTAACTGTTGTTGGTCTGGGCGGTGAGGAATTCGAGCGCGCGCTTCGCCGCTTTGGGCGTCGGCGCGAAAAGCGCCACGGGAAACACGAGACGCGCAGGGGAGGGGAACAGATCGGTCGTTATTGGTCCAGCCATGGGTTTATCACAGTGAGGCCGAGGCCCTCAAGGTCTTTCGTGTTGCGCGTGGCAACCGTGAGTCTGTGCTCCAGAGCCGTAGCCGCGATCATGCCGTCAGGCACACTCAGGGGCCGCCCGGCGGCTTGCCGCTGGCCGTCGAGAATGCCCCAGCGTTCGGCGATGGCTTGCGTCATGGGAAGAACACGATCGGCGAACCAGAGCGGAACCGTCAGCTCAATAAAACGCTCCAGTTGAGTCCGTCTGGCGCCTGGCGCAAGAAGCGAAATGCCTCGGCGAAGCTCGCCAAGTGTCACGACGCTAAGAAACTGGGAATTCTTGGGGTGGTTTTCCAGCCACGCGGCAACTTTGGCGTCTGGAGAGGGACGCAGCGTTTCGGACGGAATGTTGGTGTCCAGCAGGTAACCGCCGTTCATGAGAGATCGATCGGCCGGCTGGGTAAGCGATTGCGGCTGAAGAGGGTGTCAATCTCCCCGTCGGTCAGCAATCCCCGAACCGGTTCGAAAAGCTCAACCAGGTTAGCGGCCTGTGCCGGAGGCGTACTGGATGGCACGGCGGGTTCGGGCAGCGCGTCGAGGGCTTTTGTCAGAAGCTCGTCGAGGTCATTGAACTGACCGCTCTGGAGGTAGCGTTGAATACGGGCTTCGGTTTCGGGTCGGGTGATCTCAAGCGACATGGGCAACTCCGCGTTGAAGTGGTCTCCGTCACCACCCTAGCGCAGGCCCGGAAGGCGGTCAAGTATAGGGTGGTTATAAAGGACGTTATCATACGTTTCGGAGGAAACGGCTGGCCTCTGGACGCTATTTTAGAATCAAGCACTTAGGGTTTGATTGTCCCAGTGAGACACGCCTCCTTGCCTATCCCACTCACTCCGGATACCGCTCCCCGGCGCGCACAATCCGGATCTGGTGGTCGGTGAACTTCCGGTGCGCCCCAGGCAACTCGATCTTCGGCATGTGGCAATTGGTGCAACCTTGCTTGGCAACCCGGCAGCTCTTCCGCTTGCCGCTGTGACATGCCTGGCATTTCGCGTCGTAATTCGACGCGCCCACCAGAAACTCTTCGTGCGGATTGTGGCACGCCGTGCACCGGATGCGTTTGTCGTCCGCGTCGTAACACTTGCTGTTGGTCAACCGGTAGGGCTGGAAGCGGACGTTGGCGATGTTGTGGGGCCCGTGCGCCGCAATGTCCGCCCAGGTGCGATGGCAGCGTCCGCAGAATTCGTTGGTTTCCTCCGCGGTCATGCCCGCGAGATGCGGCATCGCCGCTGCTTTGGCATCGCCGGCCATCACCGCTTGCATGTGACGCGGCGCCAGCGTGTGACAGTTCTCGCACAACACTCCGGCTTTGAGGTCCTCGGGGTGGAAGGTAAAGCCACGCACCGCGTCCGTCGAGTGACACGCAAAGCAACCCGTCACATCCTCCTGGGTCATCTCGCGGCCGGCCGCCTGCGCCAGGTTCTTGGGTGTGGTCCCAAGGGCGCCGAACGTAAGGTCGAGGCCGGCAATCGCCTTATAGAAGCTCACGCGGCTCTCGTACAAAATGCCGCCGCGCTCGAACACGTAGGTCTGGCCGGCGGAGCCCAGCCCGAAGGCCCAGCCGATCAGGACGCTGATGGTATCGGTCCCGTCGGTGACGCTGTAAATGCTCCGCTCGCCCTGGCGTGTGATGGTGTAGGAATAGCGCCCGTACTGAAAGGTCAATCGCGGGTGCTCGCGCAGAATGGTGCAGTCCGAAACCAGTTCCAGCGCGTGCCCCATGGAAGTGGCAGGCTGGCTTAGCGCCTCGGTTTTATGGCACGTGGCGCAAGTGACGGTGGCGGCCACCGCCGGGCAGACGACTCCCAAGATGACCAACGCTCGTGCCCACAACATCCCTTCCCTAATTGTAGGCTATGTGGGGAGACCCTAATAGAACAAGTACTTCCGCCACTGCTCGTCGCTCTTGCCGAGCAGCCGCATCAGATGCCGGCTGGTGTGCAGACTGAACGGCCGCGGCGGCCGCGCCAGCTTCATCCCCGACTCCTCCGGCGTGCGGTTGCCCTTCTTGTTGTTGCACGGATTGCAGCACGCCACCAGGTTCTCCCAATTGGATTCGCCCGCGCGCGACCGCGGCACCACGTGGTCCAACGTCAACTCCGACGAAGGCAGCGTGCGATGGCAATACTGGCAGGTGTAACGGTCCCGCATCAGAATGTTCTTGCGCGAGAGCGCCCGCGTCTGGTGCGGGATGCGCCGGTATTCCAGCAATCGAATCACGCTCGGCAGTCTCACCGCGCTCCGCGCCGAGTGAATGTGGTGCGTGGACTCCTCCTCCGCCGATGCCACCCCCTTCAACACCAGCACTAGCGCGCGCCGCGCCGCGCAGATGTTGATCGGCTCGTAACTCGCATTCAACACCAGAACCGGTTTCTGCAATCTGTTCAAACTGGTCATTTAAACAGGTCCCTTTCGCTTGCCAAAATCCGCTTGATCCGTGAATCTCCGGTCTACGCGCGCCAGCGCCAGCAACGACACCGACTTCGCCCCGGCCTTCTTCAGCGCCCGCGCGCAAGCTCCCGCCGTCGCGCCCGTGGTCATCACGTCGTCGACCAGCAGAATCCGCAACCCGGCCACTCTGCGCCGCGCGCGGAAAGCGCCGGCCACATTCTCGCGCCGCTGCGCGTTGCTCAGCCCCGCCTGCGCCCGCGTAGCCGATCCGCGGCGCAACACGTTCATCGCCGGAATGCCACGCGCGCGCGCGATGGCCTTGCCCAACAACTCCGCCTGGTTGTAGCCGCGCTGCCACCGTCTCCGCCAGTGCAGCGGCACCGCCGTCACCAGATCGAATTGCCTGTCGCGCGGTAGCGCAGCGGCCAGCCAAGCGCCCAGCGGCTGGGCCAGCCGGCGCATGCCGCTGTATTTGAAAAGGTGGATCAGCTTCCGCAGCGTGCCTTCGTACGCTCCGCAACAAAAAGCTTCGTCGAAGCCGCGCTGTCCGCTCCGGCAGAGCATGCAGCGGCCCTGGGAGTCCAGCGGAAAGCTGTTGCGGAAAGGGGTCCGGCAATTGAGGCAGAAGAACTCGGCGCTCAATGGCGCGGGCTGTTTGAGGCAGTCCGCGCAGACCGGCACGCGCGAGAAGCGCCCTAGAGGGCGCTCGCAGATGCGGCAGTCGTCGGGGAAGAGCAGCGAAAAAAGGCCGTGCGATACCGTGCCGAAAATCGGAGGAAAAAATTCGGAGAGCGGTAACGCGCGCCTGCTACTCGAGAAGACTCACCTCCCGGTGAATCTCCATTCTACAACAAACCCGCCCGGCTTACGCTTTGCCGCCCGGATGAATCTGCTGCGCGAGGTAGTTGTCCAGCCCGATCTCCTCGACGATGTGCAGTTGTCCTTCCAGATAATCGATGTGATGCTCTTCGTCCAGCAGGATCTGTTTGAACAACTCGCGCGACCCGTTGTCGCCCACGTGCGTGGCCACCTTGATGGCTTCATTCAAGCGCGGCACCGCATCCAGCTCCAGCGCCAGGTCGTTCTCCAGTTGCGCTTTCACGTCCGGGCCGACCTTGATCGGAAACAGCTCGGTCATGTTGGGTATGCCTTCGAGAAAAAGGATGCGCTGCATCAGGATGTCGGCGTGGTGCATCTCTTCGATGGATTCCTGCCGGTCCAACGCCGCAAGCCTTTGATACCCCCAGCTCTCGCACATCTTGGCGTGCAGGAAATATTGGTTAACGGCAGTCAGCTCCGCCTTGAGCACTTCGTTCAACAATCGTAAGATCTCTTCATTGCCGCGCATTATCAGATTGTACCCCAGCCGAGCCGCGCTCCGGAAATTCGTCAGGCGGAATCCGAAGAAGGGGAAATAACCGGCAGCGGCACGCGATAGCGGCCCCCAAAAACCTCGCCGAAGATCTCCACGATTTCCTCGTGCAAGTGGCCGTTATCCGCCAACAGATGCGGCGAGTTGAAATCGTGCGGCCTGCCGCGCATATCCGATACACGGCCGCCCGCCTCGGCGACCAGCAGCCTCCCCGCCGCCATGTCCCAGGGCTTCAGTCCGAATTCCCAAAATCCGTCCAGGCGTCCGCAGGCCACCCACGCCAGATCGATGGCGGCCGAGCCGGTCCGGCGCACGCCATGCGTGGCCATGGCAACCTGATGAAAAAAATGTACGTTCACGTTCAGGTGGCGCCGCCGGGTGGGGAAGCCGGTGCACAGCAGACTGCTGTCGAGACGGCTGACGGACGATGCCCGGATGCGGCGATTGTTGAGCCATGCGCCGGAGCCGCGCTCCGCGGTGAACATCTCCTGGCGGATCGGATCGAATACCACTCCGGCCACCATTTCGCCCGCCCGCTCCAGCGCCAGCGTCACGTTGAAGATGGGAAGGGAATGCGCGAAGTTGGTGGTGCCATCGAGCGGGTCCACGTACCAGCGGTATTCCGAAGGGCTCGCATGGCCGCCGCCTTCCTCAGCCACGATGCCGTGCTGCGGAAAGCGGCTCTGCAAGCGCTCGACTATCAGTTTTTCGGATGCGCGATCGGCCTCCGTGACCAGGTCGAACTCGCCCTTCAGTTCGAACGGCACGCGCCGCTCGTAGTAGATCGCCAGCAGTGCGCCGGCTTCACGCGCAATTTCCACCGCGGATTCTAGAGGGGAACTCATTGTTGGTTAATGGGGCGCGTAACCGCTCCCTGACGGTCGCGGCTCGGTAAGGCTGGATACTAGCCGCCTTCCACCAGGTATTTGATCTCGTGCTTATAGATGAAAAGGTTGGGACCGTCCGTGCGCGTCAGCCGGATGAAGGAGTGGTCGTAATACTCGATGGTGCCCGAGACCTCCTCGCCATCGGTGAGTTTCACCCGCACGGGGACTTCCGCTTCGATGAGATGCCGGAGGTATCTCACCTCTTCAAAGGTTTGTTCGGGAGCGCGATTCCCGGGTTTTCCGCCTGGTCTTGTCGTAGCTGGCTCTCCTGATGCTCTGCCTCCCCATAATAGCCGTTACGCGCGGTCACCCGCAAATCCGGGCGGCGTGCGCGCACCTGCAAACGGTGGAAGCGGTTCTTGGTCAGCGGCACGTCTTTGGGGTAGTAGGCCAGCAGGTATTGCGTGCGCAGGTCCTTGATGATGTCGCTGAACGCGGTATCGAGCGCGGGCCCCAGGGTGGGCTCGAACACGCGCCCGCCGGTGCCCAGCGCCATGGTGGTGAGGGCATGCTCGCCGCCCAGATTGCGGCCCGCATCGTTGGTGATCGGCACTACCAGCACCGGATAGATCGAGGTATTGGCCAACTGCGCGGAATCGAGCGCGGCGTGGAAGTCCTTCACGCTGGTGGTGTCGCCGCCGTCGGTAACGATGACCATGGCTTTGCGTCCTTCGCGCGGCTCCAGGTCGCGGGATGCCAGGAAAATCGCGTCATACAGGGAGGTGCCGGCTTCACCCTGGATGGTTCGCAGCGAATGTTCCAGCGGCGCCTGGTTGTGGGTGAAGAAGTTGTGGCAAATTATCTGGTAATTGAAACTGTAAAGCGCCACCGCGTCCTTGGGGTTGCCCTCGGCAAACAGCGCTTTGAAGAACCGCGCCACGGAATCCACCTCGTATTTCAGATCCTTGGCGGTGGATCCGCTGGCGTCCACCATCATGGCCACCGAAAGGGGCTGCTCCGTCTGGCGCTCGAAGACCGCGATCTGTTGCAGGACGCCGTTGTCCAGGATCTCGAAATCGTCCTTGTTGAGCGCGCCCACCAATTCGCCGGCCGGATTCTTGACGGTGGCCAGCACCCGCACCAGGTTGACGTTGACCTTGATCTGCGCGCCCAAGGCCGCCGCCAGCGCCAGGGCGGCGCTAGCCGCTTTGAGCCAGGGTAGCATTGCGGTCCCACTCTCCTTCCACCCAGACTTCGCCGTCCGCGAAGTGCTCTTTTTTCCAGATGGGCACCACACGCTTCAACCGGTCGATCCCCTCCAGCGCGGCTTCAAAGGCCGCTTTGCGATGCGCCGCCGTCACGATCACCGCCACGCTGGTCTCCCCGATCAGCATGCGCCCGAGCCGGTGCACGAGGGCGATCCGGTCGATGGCGTAGTTGGCGGCAATTTCGTGCCCGATGCGGGCCATCAGCTTGAGGGCCATCGGCTCGTAACACTCGTAGTCCAGGTAGTGGGTCTGGCGGCCCTTGGTGTTGTTGCGGACCACGCCTTCGAAGGTGACCACCGCGCCGTCCTGTCCCCGCAGCAGGCGGTCGGCGATCTTGCGCGTGACGATGGGATGCCACGTCAGCGCGAAGAAATGCCCGTTTTCCGAAATCTCGCGCCGCACTTCGGAGCCGCCGCTGACGGGCGGCAGGAAGGCGATCTCGTCGCCATCGGCGAGTTGGGTGGCCGGCCCGGTGAATTCCTGGTTACGCGCCAGCAGAATGCTGCCGGCCATCTCCCGTATGCGCGGAAACTGGCTGCTGTAATGCTCGAAGACGCGGCCCAGCGTGGCGCCGTCTTCCAAGTCGAACTGGTCTTCCGCGCGGCCCGTCACGTCCTTGAGCATCCCGAAAAATAGTACTTTCACGCGCACTTCTCCGGCTAGTTTATCAGACGGGGGAGAGGTGGTATCCGTTGCGTTTCAGTATGGGGGCGCAGGGTGTGGCCGATCAACGCAACTATAAATGCCGATTGGCAGGCTCGTGCAAGGCGTTGCGGGCCGTTCACGCTGCCTTGGGTGCTCATAAGTTCTGGCCATTCCTGACAGCAGCCGCTCCCTAACCGAGCCGCGACCGCAAGGCAGCGGTTTCCCCAAGGCGGTTAAGCACCTCCCTGCCCTGCCGGAAACGTTATGGCTACTGGCGGAAAGTTGTATACTATTCGCAACTGAGAGGTCAACATGGAAGACACGACTCAGAACGAGGGCCTACCCCCTGCGGCTACCGCTGGTTTCGATTCTTCCGGGCATCGCAATCCTAACCTCCCGGAAGCACCCCCAAAGGTGACCGACGACGCTCTATCCCGGGCGCAATGGGATACGTTGGTGGACAAGATCTCCAGAGGGGCCTGTACACCGTTCCTGGGGGCTGGAGCGGCGTTCGGGAGCTTGCCGTTGGGCACCCAGCTTGCCAACGATCTGCTGTCGGACCACGAGCGCCGGACGGAGACGAAGTGTCCGTTGGACGACCGTACCAACCTGCAGGCGGTAACACAGTATATCGCCGTAAAACGCCAGGACACAGCGTGGGCGAAGCTTCAGATTAAGGACAGGATTCGAAGTTACCCCCGGCCCGATTTCCGCCAGGCCGGGGAGCCGCACGGCCTGATGGCACGGTTACCCCTTCCGATCTACCTTACGACAAACTACGACGACTTCCTGTTCAGCGCCTTAAAGGCTGAGAACCGCGATGCGCAGCGGGAGTTCAGCCGTTGGACGCCGAACCTGATCAAGAAGCGCAAATCGGTTTTTGACGACGACTACAAACCCACGGCGCAACGCCCTGTCGTATTCCATCTGCATGGGTTGGCGGAAGACGAGCTGCAGGAGTCTATTGTCGTCAGTGAAGACGATTACGTCGATTTCCTGGTGAGTCTTTCCCGCGACCTGGCGCGCACTTCCCGTAAAGAGATCCTTCCCACCACCATCCGGAGCGCCATTACCAGCACCTCGCTCCTGTTCATCGGTTACAGTCTGAAGGACATCAACTTTCGCGTGCTGCTGCGGGGCTTGCTGGGATCTCTCCAGCCGAACGGCCGGCAGCTAAGCTTGACGGTACAGTACGAGAAGGACAGCTTGGGAGACCTGCAGAGTTACCTGACGGAGTACTTCGAATACACCTTCCAACTGAACTTCGTCAACCTGCCCGCGGCCGATTTCTGTGGGCAACTGGAAGAACGGTGCCGCCGGGCAGGCGTGATCCGATGACGCAACGAACCAATGTGGCGGCCGCGCAGAGTAGCAGACGGCAACTGGAAGATCTGTTTCCGGGTCCTAACCCTTTCTCCGAAAAGCAAAACGCGCTTTTCTTCGGCCGTAGTCGCGAGCAAAATGAGCTGAGGGCGCTGCTGCAGGCGTATCGCACTGTGTTACTCCACGCCCAGTCGGGAGCCGGCAAGACCTCACTCGTGCGCGCCGGACTGCTCCCTGAGCTGACAGCCGAGGGCGTGCCCTGGACTCGCTGCCGGGTCGCCGGTCCAACCGCCGATCTGCCCGATAGCAGAAACGTTTTTGTGGCGGGGCTGCTACTGACTGGGCTAGGGCCGGACGCCGCCCGCCGCGAGAGCATGCAAGAAGCATTCCAGTTTCTGGGCAGTGAAGACGAACATGTCCTGGTCTTCGATCAGTTCGAGGAATTCTTCACGTATTACCCGGACCGGTGGGCGGATCGCGAGCCGTTCTTCGAACAAGTTTCAGACCTGTTGGAATCCAAGAAGAGACTGCGGATATTGTTTGTGATTCGCGAGGAGTTCGTTTCACGCCTGGAACCGTTTGCCCATCATGTACCCGAGGAGTTTCAGATTCGCCTCTTTCTGGAGCGGCTCCGCGCGGAACAGGCGAAGTTGGCCGTCCGTGGACCGTTCCAGACGGAGAATATCGAGTTCGAGTCCGAGGCGCTGCTGGACTCCTTCGTCGACAGCCTGCGGCGGCAACTACTGACGGCCGGCACGGGGACTGCCGGCGCGAAGCGCGAGATTCGCGAGTACATCGGCGAGTTCGTGGAGCCCGTGCAACTGCAGGTGGTTTGCCATTCCCTGGCGAAAGGCATCCCGGCCGAGGCCAGCCGCATCACCAGGGCTGACATCGATTTGTTTGGGAATCCCGATCGCAGCCTGATGCAGTTCTATGAAGAGGCCCTGAACGCCGTAGCTCGCGAGTGCAGGGCTAGCAACGCCAGATTGCGAAGCTGGTTTGAAGAGAGCATGATTACGCAGGGCGGGACGAGGGGAACCGTGTTCATGGGGTCCGAGGATACCAACGGGCTGCCCAACCGCGTAGTGCAGGCGCTGGAGGCCGCGCATGTAATACGATCCGAGCAGCGCGCCGGGGCGGTATGGTGCGAGATTACTCACGACCTCTTGCTGGCGCCCATCCAGGAGTCCAATCGCAAATGGCGCGGGCATCGGAAACGGCTGATGTCCCTGCTTGCGCTCTCGGTATTGGTGCTGCTGGTTGTAGCTGCTGCCATTTCCGAAGTGTTGTTGCGACGCGAGCACACCAACAACCTTGTCGCGTCCGCGAGAAATGAAGGAATAAGCGAAGCGCGGCAGTTGACGGCCAAAGAACTGTTTGAACGGGCGGTTATCGTCGAAGGGAATCTCGAAGGCCGCAACACGCAGAAAGAAGTTGCCGATCTTCTCGCCGATTTCCTCGTGAATTCGGCCTCGGCGCGTCAGTCGGCGCTCAAGAACCTCACCGCGGGCCTCAAGCAGGCCTGGCAGCAGGATCGCAACCAGACCGTCCGCAGCATCGATCGCGGTCTGGCACTTTATCCGGCTATGCAGAACGACGTGTCCTGGCCGGCGGTCACGGAGGATGTACGCGAATGCCGGCGCCAGTTGTTGTCGAACCTGACGTCCGTCGAACCGCGGGAAGTCGAGTTCATCGACTATATTCGCCAGCACAACGCCGCAATTGTAATCTCTACCGCCGAGCCCGCCAAATCCGCTTACGAGCTGTCGGTTTGGAAAGGGAAGGGATTCCCAGGCGCCATCCTAAGCCCGGTGCTTGAGGACAAGAAATCCGCGCCCAAGCCGCCCGGGTCCATGCTGGTGATTGCCGATTATTTTCTTCCCTGCCCGGCGGCGCGCGACCTGGCGGCAAAACTGAACGCAGACGAGTTCTACGGAAAGAAGAGGCCATTCGTGGTGTCCTACTACAGCGATTGCCCGCCTTGTGGTTACTACCGCAGCTACCACATGTTCGAGTTGCCGAAACCCCTGAAGCAGGCGGCGCCGTGAGAAGAGAACACCACACCTTGCATTCCGCCGCTCCACGGTTTAGCATCACGTAAGTGGAGGGGCTTCTATGCCACCGAAGAAAATGAGTCGCCGCGGGCTGTTCCGGTCGGGCGCGGCGCTGGCTGCCGTCGGCGTGTCCGGATCCATTCCGGAACCGGCTCCGGCCGCACCCGCGCTCGAGTTGGGCGCCAATTTGTACGAGTCCATCGGCGTTACGCCGATCGTGAACTGCCGGGGCACGTACACCATCATTACGGGTTCGCAGACTCTGCCCGAAGTGAAGCGCGCCATGGAGCAGGCGTCGCACGCCTACGTCCATATGGACGAACTGATGGAGGCGGTGGGGCAGCGCCTGGCCGAACTGACCAAGGCCGAATGGGGGATCGTCACGGCGGGATGCGCCGCGGCATTGACGCACGCCACTTCCGCTTGCATCTCCGGCGGCGATCCGGAAAAGATGCAGCGCGTGCCTAATCTCGCCGGGCTGAAGAACGAAGTAGTGGTGCCGCGCTATTCGCGCAACGAGTACGACCACGCCGTGCGCATGCTGGGCGTGAAGATGGTGGAGGTGGAAACCGCCGCGCAGTTCGAAGCGGCCCTCTCGCCGCGGACGGCCATGGTGATGATTCTCTCCTGCCCGGCCGCGGAGAAGGGCGAGCTGTCGATCGAGAATACCTGCGCCATGGCGCGGACGAAGGGCGTCCCGGTGATCGTGGACGCAGCCGCCGAGACCCTGACCATTCCCAATATTCACCTGGCGCATGGCGCAAATCTGGTGGCCTACAGCGGCGGCAAGTGCCTGCGCGGTCCGCAAGCGGCCGGGATGCTGTTGGGGCAGAAGGACCTGGTGCGCGCGGCGTGGATCAACAGCGCGCCGCACCACACGTTCGGCCGCTCCCTGAAGGTCGGCAAGGAAGAGATCATGGGCATGCTGGCGGCGGTCGAGATGTGGGTGAAGCGCGACCATGACGCGGAGTGGAAGCAGTGGCAAGCGTGGCTCGATCACATCGCGGAGCAGGCTACGCAAGTGGCCGGGGTGACCAGCGAGATTCTGCAGCCCGAGGATCTTTCGAACCATGCGCCGCGATTGCGGCTCCATTGGGATGCGGCGCGCATCGGCATCACCGGCGGGGAGGTGGAGGACATGCTGTGGCATGGGCAGCCGCGCATCGCGGTGAACGAGGGGGCACCCTCTGGGCCCGGCACACGGCGCGACAGCGCCCCAAGTTCCCTCACCATCATGCCCTACATGATGATGCCGGGGGACGACAAAATCGCCGCCGCGGCCATTCGCAAGCTGCTGGCGAATCCGCCGCACATCACGGTTCCGGAGCCGGAGGCGGCCAGCGTGGACGTCGCCGGGGAGTGGGTCGCGGACCTGACCTTCGTCTCGGGATCGTCGCGGCACCACTTCACCATCGAGCAGCACGAAGGACAGCTCAGCGGCGTGCATCGCGGCGATGTTTTGTCCGGTAAGTTGACGGGCGCGGTGGAAGGCCGCCGCGTCACCATCCGAAGCGGGCAGCGTATCGAAGGCGCGGTGCTGCATTACGAATTCTCCGGCGACGTGGCGGGCGGCCGGATGGAAGGCGTCGTGAAGCTGGGCGAGTACGGGCAGGCGCGGTTCGCCGCCGAGCGGGCTTGAGCGCATGATCCGCATCGTTACCATGGAGCGGGAGTACGGCGCGGGCGGCTCCGCCATCGCACAGAAGCTTGCGGAGCGCCTGAACTGGAAGCTGTGGGACACGACGCTCACTGCGGAAATTGCGCGCCTGGCGCGCTGCGATCAGGGATCGGTGGCGCGCCTGGAGGAGCGGGTCGATCCGCTATTCTACCGGCTGATGAAGGTGTTCATGCGCGGCAGCTACGAACGGAGCCTGCCGGTGAACGGCCTGGAGCATCTGGATGCGGACAGCATGGTGGTCTTCATGCAGCGAGTGATCGAAGGGGCGGCTACCGCGGGCGATTGCGTGATTGTGGGCCGAGGGGCACCTTACGTGCTGCGCGGCCGTCCCGACGCCTTTCACGTGTTCGTGTACGCGCCAACCGAAGAGAAGATCCGGCGGGTGCGCGATCTCGGCAAAACCGAAGCGGAAGCCGTCGAGTTGGTGGGGGCCATCGATCAGGAACGCGCCACGTTCGTGAAGAAGTACTTCGGGAAGGAATGGCCCAGCCGGCACCTGTATCATCTGATGATCAACTCGGCGGTAGGGGACGATGTGGTGGTGCGGACGATTCTCGACGAGATGACGGCGCTGAATGGGACGCGGCGCGCGTGAGCCGATCGAGCACCCCTGCCCACTCGGACGTGTCCGGCGGACGCTCCACCGCAATCCAGTCCAGCCCCTGCGTGTCCAGACGATGCAGCGCGGCGTACAGCATGGCGGCGTAGGCAGCGGGTTCCGCGGGTATGTCACGGCCGAGGCGCAGCCATTCGCCCCGGCCCGCGGGAGTGGGATCGCCCGCGGCCAGCAGCACCAGCGGCGTGCGCGGGCGGTAATGTTGCGGATGCATCCCTGGCGAAGCATGCGGCCCATCGGCGACGCCGGCGATGCGCACGGGGCCGATCAGCAACTCGATCTCCGGCAGCGGAATCACGCCCGGCCGCAGCAGCAACGGTTCCGTACCGGCCAGCGACAGCACCGTAGATTCGATGCCGACGATGGCCGGGCCGCCGTCGAGCACCAGGTCAACCGCATCA
>Ga0224555_1001316_pt1 | contig 35047 bp, 25 predicted proteins | sample 714S23034metaG_FD_180687 | JGI IMG/M metagenome (GOLD analysis project Ga0224555, IMG submission 180687) | Peat soil microbial communities from Stordalen Mire, Sweden - 717 S2 30-34 | ecosystem: Environmental > Terrestrial > Soil > Wetlands > Peat | place: Sweden: Norrbotten County, Stordalen... | reverse complement strand
ACACTTGGACGGTGAACACGACTCCGCCGGTGATCAGCGGTGTGCCTGCCGGAACGAATTACGGCTGCAATCCGGCCAGCGTGCCTTTGACCATCGCCGGGCTGAGCGCGAGCAATGCCTGCGGGACGGCTGCGATTACCCAGACCAACACAGTAACGACCAATGGTTGTTTGGCGACGCAGATCTTTACCATCGTGGCGACGGACAACTGCGGCAACTCAGCCACGGCTTACGTGACCAATACTTGGGCGGCGAATTCGACCCCGCCGTTGTTGGGTGGAGTTCCGATTGGGACGAATTTGGGCTGCAATCCCACCAATGTTCCGTCAGTGGCCAGCGTCCAGGCGGTGGTGTACTCGACCAATAACACTTGCACTCCAGCGACCGTCCGTGTGACGGGCGGAGCACCGAGTACCAATGGCTGCCAGGTGACGCAAATCTTCACGATCATCGCGACCAACACCTGCGGCAGTTCGGCGACGGCCTACGTGACCAACACCTGGACGGCCAATACAACCGCGCCGGTTTTGAGCGGCGTTCCGACGGGAGTGAATTTTGGCTGCAATCCGACCAATGTGCCGACATTGGCCAGCGTGCAGGCCCAGGTGTATTCAACCAACGATACGTGCAGTCCCGCGACGGTGAGCGTGACGGGCGGAAATGCGGTGACGAATGGTTGCGGGGTGACGCAGGTCTTTATGATCGTGGCGACCAACGCGTGCGGGAACAGGGCGACGGCCTACGTGACCAACACTTGGATGGAGCTTCCCGCCCTGCTCGTGACCAACACCACTTTCATGACGAACACCGTGATCGTGACCAACACTTCATATCTGACCAACAAGACGATTACGACCAACATCGTGATGCAGACCAATATCACGGTCACGACCAATTGCTGCACGAATGCAATTTGCGGGAATTTCTTTGGGCAGAACCCTGGCAGCGGGTGGCTGTGGCTCAACGCTCACCTCAACAATGCTTCTCCGGGCCAGAATTGCACTCTCTCCTGCCAGAATTCCTGGGTGACGCTGACGTGTACTAATGGGCAGAGTTACTCGTACATGCTTCAGAATGGACAAGTCAATTTTAGCACAACCTGCACCGTTGCGACAAACTGGCTTAGCAGCAGCGGAGCTTGGAACACCACGGTGCCCGCCGCCGGGGACAGCGAAATCTTTGTACAGGGCATCGCGATCCCATGGCAGGCGGCCTTTGCAGGCTGCCAATCCGTTTGTTGGGAGGGGACCTTTAGCTGCGCCACTCCCGGGTTGAGCTGCAACTGGCAGTGGGGCGCCGCTTGCTATACTAATAGCATGCCCGGTCTTGGAGCCATCGCGCCCAAAGCCTGCCTGCATACTGCCTGCCCCAATGGCCAGTATTACAATGCGAACGACAATGCCGGGTCTCCCGAGAACTACAAGCCCTACTGCGTGGCAGGCGGCACCGGCTTGGGCGGAGGGAACTACACCGGCAACTGGGAGGGGAACTCGACGACCTGCACCTTTGGCCTTACGACGAACAAAACGTACACCCCGGTCGTAACGTACACGACGAACACCACGATTACGACGAACACGACAATCACGCCTGTCACGATGGTTACGACAAACACGACGATTACGCCGACCATCTTGCTGCCAGTGCTGAGCGGCGTGCCTGCAGGCATGAACTTCGGCTGCAACCCGACCAATGTGCCGACCGTGGCCAGCGTTGGAGCGGAAGTGTCAGCCAGCGAAACCTGCAGTACTGCGGCAGTGCAAGTGACGGTGGTCGCCACGACCAACGGCTGTGGCGTGACGCAAATCTTTACCATCACTGCGGTCAATGCCTGTGGCGGCGTGGCCACGGCCAATGTGACGAACACCTGGACCGCCGACACCGTACCCCCTGTGATCAGCGGAGTGCCGACAAACACCTTCCTTGGCTGCGGCGTCACCAACCTGCCGACCGACAGCAGCGTGCAGGCGGGAATCACAGCCACCGACCCGTGCGGCGCGGTCAGCATCACAGTGACCTATCAGGACACAACCAATGCCTGCGACGGGTTGCGGACATTTACCATCACGGCGACCGATCCTTGCGGTAATGTGACCACCACCAACGTCACCTATAGCTGGATTGGATACAGCCCTGACCTCTGCACCAATTCGATTTGCTGCGGTTTCAATTCGAAGAATCCTGGCAGCGGCTGGTTGTGGTTCAACGCCCACGTGAGCGGCAATCCAGGCCAGAATTGCACGCTTTACTGCCAGAACGCCACGGTGACGCTGAACTGCTGGAATGGGCAGTCCTATACATATCCGGTCCCGAACGGAACCATCCATTTTAGCTCCACCTGCACTGTGGCGACCAACTGGTTTGATGGAACGAGTTGGAACACGATCCTGCCCAGCTTCGGGGACAATCAGATCTTCCTGTCGGGTTGCGGGATACCGTGGCAGCAGGCTTTTGCAGGGTGCCAAAATGTATGTTGGACAGGCGTCTTTAGCTGCGATACACCGGGGTTGTCCTTCAATTGGCAGTGGGGCGCAGCTTGTTACGCGAGCAGCCAGCCTTCTTACACCAGCATGGCCCCGAAGGCCTGCCTGCAGAGTCCGTGTCCCAACGGGCAGTATTACGGCGCCAGCGACAATGCCGGCACCCCGGAGAATAACAAACCCTACTGCGTGGGAGGCGGCACCGGCCTTGGCGGGGGCAACTACACCGGTTCCTGGAGTGGCGTCGATACGACCTGCACCTTCACGGCCGGCTATCTGCGTCCGCCGGTGTTGAACGGCGTTCCAGCCAACGATAATCTGGGAATCAACCCAACCAACATTCCGACTGTGGCGAGTGTCGAAGCGGAAGTGACAGCGACGGACACTTGCAGCCCGGCGCCGGTCTATGTGACCATGGGGGTTAGCACGAATACCTGCACTGTGACGCAAATCTTCACGATCAGCGCGACGAACCTCTGCGGCGGTTATGCGATCGACTGGGTGACCAATACCTGGATGACGCTGTCGCTGACCAACCACTCCACGAACACCATCTGCACGAAGTTCAATTCCCAGTACCCTGCAAGCGGCTGGCTGTGGTTTAATTGTCAGCTCTCCGGCAAGCCGGGCAACCAGCCGGTACTGATCGTGTGCTCCAACGCTTCGGTGACGCTGGCCTGCACGGATGGGAACAGACTCACCTTCCCGGTGCCCAATGCATCAATTCTATTCAGTCCGTCATGCACCATTGCGACCAACTGGTTTGACGGAACCAATTGGAACACCATCCTGCCTTGCGCCGGGGACGACCAGATCTTCCTGTCCGGTTGCACGGTTCCGTGGCGGGGTGATATGGGAAATAGCACTGTCTGTTGGTCGGGCGACTTTAGCTGCAATGTGCCGGGATTTTCATTCAACTGGCAGTTTGGCGCCGCCTGCTATTCCGGCACCCAGCCCTCTTATGGCAATCTCGCCCCCAAAGCCTGCCATCAAACGCCGTGCCAGTATGGTCAGTATTTCAATCAAAGCCACAACGCCGGGACCCCGGAGAACTACAATCCGTCTTGTGTGGGAGGCGGGACGGGATTGGGCGGGTCGAACTGGACCGGCAACTTTAGCAACCCCGGAACGTGCAACTTCTGAGGTTGAAATAATCCGAAAAAACGCATAAAAAAGCTTGCATAAGTTTTTAAAATGTGCAGAATCGCTACAAATATGAACCAGACATTGCAAAAAACCTTTTTTAGTCGGCGGTTCATGGCCCCGCTGCTCAGTGTCATGTCGGTCTGTATCCCCTTGAGCCTCAACGCCCAAACCTATGGCTGGTCCGAGAACTATGGTTCCATTAACTTGGGCCAGGGGAATTCCGCCATCGTGTCAGCCAACACCCAGGCGATAGCCAATAACGCCTGTGCCCCGACGGCCGTGGCAATGGGTTTGGATTACCTGTATAGCGAGGACCCTGTTTCATTTGCCAGCAACCCGGACGGTTATGGCACCGTGAACCAACTGATCACGGCCATGGGCACCACGAGTGCCGGCACCACTGGCGGTGGGGTCACGACCGGACTGGGTACATATAGCACCGTGGACAACCTTGCGGCCGACTACTTCACTTACTCACAGAATACCGTTACATCCCCCACAGCCATGGCTGCAACCATAGGCAACCTGAACACCTCTCTCCAGGCGCTCCAACTTGGCATTTTGTGGACTGGCACACCGGTCAGCGGCGCTGTCACAAGTGGCAATGACGGCGGACACTTTGTCTCGGTGACTGGTGTGAACCTGACCGTGAGCGGGTCCACCGTGACAGGAACGATCACCGTCCTCGATCCTTGGGGTCTTGGCGCATCATCTGCTCCTCATAATGCCGCCACTTCTGCCGCTACGCAAACGCTGACTGTTACAACCGACACCCTCAACGGAGGGGCAACGGTCTTGGAAGTCACAGGTTGGACGCCAGTCGGTAACCAACCATTTGATCAAACCGCCAATGACGGCACCGGCGCTGCAGATTACGGCTTTGCTCAGGCCGATTACGGCTACATCGCTTTTGACGAGATTGAGTCGATACCCGAGCCCTCGACGATGGCGCTGCTGCTGACGCCGCTGGGGGCGGGCCTGCTGCGGCTGCTGCGCAAGAACCGCACGGCATAGAGATCATTTTCAAAATCTTTCTCATAGGACAGGCCGGTCATCGGGACCGGCCTGATGCTTTTTACGGCGGCAACTTTTTGGGCTAAGAATCACAGCAGACGGGACGGAAGGGGGGGGGGGGGGGATATGCAGGGGCTCGGCAACGGGCGCATGCCGGCGCAGCGGGGAGAGGCTGGCGCTGTTGTCAAGAGATGCTCCCGGGGGAGCGGGGGGTGCAAACATCCAGTTGCGCACGGCCAACAAACGGCTATGTTAAATGAATGGATTGGCAGAAGATTGCATCGTTTGTCGTCGTGGGTGTGACTGTGGGGGCTTTTGTGGGGGCGAAATTGCGCAAGCGCAAGTTCAGTTTCGAGCGCGACACCCATTGCGGATGCGCCGTCACGCCAGGACGGCAGGAATCCATTGTGTTTCAAGCGCGCAAAGGGGAGCGCGGGCGCATCATCCTAAAGTCACGATAGGTTTCATATGCCCGGCTTTATTCCTGCTTGCCAAACCCCTCAACATGAAATAGGATCACCTCACACCATGCAAAAACTCAGTTCATCCCTGCAGTTCTCCAAAACCAAGCTGTCTTTCTCCAAGGACCACGACACGCACTGGGTCCCCAACACGGACGTGTATATCACCGACGGCGCGATCATCATAAAGGTCGAACTGGCGGGCATGCAGCGCGAGGATTTGGAGTTGACGATCGACGGTCCGCGCCTGCACATTCGCGGGCAGCGGCCGGACGGATGTCGTCCGCCGCAGTGCAAATTTCTTGTGATGGAGATCAATTATGGAGCGTTCGAAAGCGTTATCGAACTGCCGGAAGGCTACGATTTGACCCGCGCCAGGGCGGCTTATCAAAATGGGTTCCTGCGCGTCGATGTGCCGGTGGACCTGCAATCTGATCGATCCAGCATGGGCGGGAGCGATGAGATTTAACACCACGGCATGAGCACACCGGAAACTGAATTTATCAGCATTCTTGGGGCTGGCGGGTCGCCGGATTCGTCCGGGACCAAGGTTTGGTCCAAAGCCCTTCCCGAATCCCTGCCCATCCTGGGGTTGTCGGACATCGTGATTTTCCCCGGAACGGTCATGCCGTTGCTGGTGGAATCGCTGCAAAGCATCCGCCTGATTGACGACGTGGTGGCGGGGGACCGTTTTCTGGGGCTGGTCTTGCAGCGCAATGCCGAGGTGGAGAACCCGACGCCGGCCGATTTGTGGCCGCATGGCTGCGCGGGGCGGGTGCTGAAGATGCTGAAGTTTCCCGACGGCACCGTGAGGGTGCTGGTGGAGGGCTTGCGCCGGTTTCGGGTCATTGATTACGCCTCGGAGACGCCGTATCTTGTGGCGCGGATCGAGAAGCTGAAGGACATTGCGGACGATTCCCTGGAATTAACGGCCCTGGCGCGCAACGCGGAACGCGAATTTCAGGAGGTGGTCAAGCTCTCGCCCACGCTGGCGGAACAGGTCAAAGTAGCCGCCCTCAACACGGAGGAACCGGCCAAGCTGGCCGATTTAATTGCCGCCAATCTTAATCTGAGCCTGGAGGAGCGGCAGCGCCTGCTGGAGACGCCGGTGGTGAAGGAGCGGCTGACCCGGCTGCTGCCGTTGCTCAGCCGCGAGTTGGAAGTGCTGCGGCTCGGATCGAAAATCCAAAACGAGGTGGTGGCCTCCATGTCCAAAAACCAGCGCGATTTCTTCCTGCGGGAGCAAATCCGCGCAATTCAACGCGAGTTGGGGGAGGTGGACACCGGGGCCACGGAAGCCAAGGAACTGCACGACCAAATCGAGCGGAACCTGTTGCCGGAGGAGGCGAAGAAGACAGCCTTGAAGGAATTGGAGCGGTTGCAGCAGATGTCCCCGTCAATGGCCGAGTACACCATGACGCGCAATTATCTGGATTGGCTGATCAATCTGCCGTGGTCCAAATTCACGGAGGACAAGCTGGATTTGGCGGCGGCGGGGCGGTTGCTGGATGAACAACATTTTGGGCTGCGCAAAGTAAAGGACCGCCTGCTGGAATTTCTGGCCGTCATCAAGCTCAAACAACAATTGAAAGGCCCGATTCTTTGCCTGGTCGGGCCGCCCGGCGTGGGCAAGACCTCGCTGGGCAAAAGCGTGGCGGACGCGCTGGGCCGAAAATTTGCCCGCATTTCCCTTGGCGGCATGCGCGATGAAGCGGAGATTCGCGGCCATCGCCGGACTTATGTGGGCGCGTTGCCCGGCCGCATTTTGCAGACGTTGCGCCGGGTCGAATCCAGCAACCCTGTCATCCTGCTGGATGAATTGGACAAGGTGGGGTCGGATTTCCGGGGCGATCCGGCTTCGGCCCTGCTGGAGGTGCTGGACCCGGCCCAGAACAATTCTTTCACCGACCATTATCTGGACATCCCTTTCGATCTGTCGCGCGTGCTCTTCGTGACCACGGCGAACTGGCTTGATCCCATCCATCCCGCATTGCGCGACCGGTTGGAGGTGATCGAATTGCCCAGCTATACCGCGGCGGAGAAGGTGCAGATTGGGCGGCGGCACCTGGTGCCGCGGCAATTGGAGGAGCACGGCCTGAAGAAGAAGCTGGTGCGCTTTCCCGACGCCACACTGCGGCGGGTGATTCAGGATTACACGCGCGAGGCGGGTGTGCGCCAACTGGAGCGCGAAATCGCCGCCCTGACCCGCAAGGCGGCCCGCAAGATAGTTGCGCGCCACATTCAACACGGGCCGTTGATTATCACGCCAGGCTCACTGGTGAGTTATCTTGGGCCGCCACCGTTCACTTCCGAACTGGCGGAGCGCATCAGCGAATGCGGCATCGCCATCGGGCTGGCTTGGACGCCTGTGGGCGGGGAAATCCTGTTTATCGAGGCCACGCGCATGCCCGGGAAGGGCGCGTTGATTCTGACGGGATCGCTGGGGGAAGTGATGAAGGAAAGCGCGCATACGGCTTTCAGCTTTTTGCGGAATCGCGCGGCGGAGTTGAAGATCGACTTGAGCGATCACGACAAGCGCGATATCCACATCCACGTCCCGGCCGGGGCCACGCCCAAGGACGGCCCGAGCGCGGGATTGACCATTGTCGCCGCGCTGGCGTCATTGTTCTCGGGCCGGCAGGTCCGGTCCGATCTCGCCATGACGGGGGAAATCAGTTTGCGGGGCCGCGTCCTGCGCGTGGGCGGGATCAAGGAAAAGGTGCTGGCGGCGGCGCGTTCGGGATTGAAACAATTGATCCTGCCGGACCAGAACCGCAACGACTGGCTGGAAGTGCCGGTGGAAGTGAGGCGGAAGTTGAAGGCGCATTTTGTCAAAAATATTTCACAGATGATCGCCCTGGCTCTCTGCCCAAAATGATGCGCCGCGTTTTTGCCGCCGTCGTCCTGGCTTATGTCTTCATTCCATTTTTTACCCTCATGGCCGTGCCTCCGCCGGCGGTGACCGGTCCGGCCGCGCCGGAGCAACTGGCCGGCGGCCAGGCCCTGGCCGAACAGGTGCGTTCCTCCGTCCCGCCGGAGAACTCGGAAATCCACGGCAAACTGATCATCAAGTCGGAAGGCGCGCAGAGGGATATCCCCATCGTCTGCCGGGTGACGGTCAAGGCGGGCTCCTGGGAAACGGATTATGAAACAGCCGGCACCGCGCAGTGCGGCGCCGAACGCCTGGTGGTGTTGCACAGCACCAACGGGCCGAGCAGGTATTTTTACGCGAAGGCGGCATCCGCGTCGGCTCCCTTGCCCAAACCGGCGCCCTTGGCGGCGGAGGAGGCATCCATTCCCCTGGCCGGATCTGATTTTTCATTGGCGGATTTGGGGCTGGAATTTCTGCATTGGCCCGTGCAACGGCAGTTGAAAGGTGAAATGCGCCTGGGCGAACCTTGCGATGTCCTGGAAAGCAGCAACCCGAGCGCCGGGGCAATCGTGAGGGTGAGATCGGACATCGACAGGGAATTCCACGCGCCGCTGATCGCCGTGGGTTATGACGCGCAGGGACACGCGGTCAAGGAATATTCCCTGCACGGCAGCAGCTTCAAGAAGGTCAACGGCCGTTGGCGGTTGGAGAAGATGGACATCCGCAACAAAAAAACAGGCTCGCGTACGGAACTGAAATTTGATATAAGCCAATGAATTATGACACACCCATGGAGCAACGCAATCGATGTGGTCTCCTGGGTGTTCGTTGTGCTGATCCTGGCTTGTTTGTCCTGGCGGGCTTACAAGCGCAGCACTGATCGGGGCAGCCTGGTTGTGAGGTGGATTATTTCGGCGCCGCTGATATGGATCCTTTTGCGCCTGATTCATTCTGTGAATCTGTACACCCCCATCTTTGTGCTGATCCCTTCACTCATTCTGGCCGTGCTGTGGGCGCCGAGCATCGGCACCATGCTGTGCAAACCGCTGACGGTCGCCCTCGACGGCGGGGACGAGGAGGCTGAAGCCAGGCCATTTTATTTCATTGCCGAGGCGAAACGGCAGAAGGGGCTTTTTGAGGAGGCCATGGCCGAGGTGCGGAGGCAATTGGAGAAATTTCCGGGCGATTGCGAGGGGTACACGAAGCTGGCCTCGATCCAAATGGAGGATCTGAAGGACCTGCCCGCCGCGGAAGCGACACTGAATGAATTTCTGGGCCTGCCGGAGCGCGCGCCCAAAGAAGTGGCCGGCGCGCTGCATTTGTTGAGCGATTGGCAATTGCAATTCGGCCGGGACGCCCAGGCGGCGATCGGATCGTTGCAACGCATTGTCCAGCTTTACCCGGACACGCCATTCGCGCACGCGGCGGAACAGCGCATCGCGCGTCTTGGCTCGGCAGATGAAACCAGCCGCGTCCGGCATCACAGCAAGTTCACGGTGGCGCCGGGCAGGCGCGACGTCGGATTGAGCAAGGAGAGCGCGGCGGTTGCAGCCCCCGCCGATCCTCTTGCCCTGGCGGAGGAGTATGTCAGACAGTTGGAATTGCACCCGTCAGACACGGACACGCGGGAGAAGTTGGCGGTTCTCTACGCGGAGGAATTTCAACGGTTGGATATGGCCTCGGAGCAGTTGGAGCAACTGATCGAACTGCCAGCCGAACCGCCCAAACACGTGGCGCGATGGCTCAATTTGCTGGCGACGCTGCATATCAAGGTGGCGCATGATGCGGCGGCGGCGGAGGGGACGCTGCGTCGGGTCATGGAAAAATTTCCCGGGAGCGCCATGGCCACCATGGCGATGAGCCGACTCGCCAGCTTGCAGTCCGAGTTGAAGGCCAGCCAGAAGGTCCAGACCACAACGCTGGGCGCTTATGAGAAGGACCTGGGCCTGAAGCAATCCCATGAATGACGGTTGCGGCGCGACGAACTGTCGCAACGACTTCAGAAACTCAAAAGATCATGGCCAACATCAGCAGCCCTTCTGATCGGACCGTTTCCACCGCGCCGCAAAGCGCCGCTCAAACGTATCGCGGCCCCTTTGCGATCATGACCGTCCTCTTTTTTATGTGGGGGTTTATGACCGTTTGGAACGACATTTTGATCCCGCGTTTCAAGGATGCATTCCAGTTGAGTCATTTCAAGGCCATGCTGGTGCAGTTCGCCTTCTTCGGAGCTTACAGTGTTGGGGCGCTGATTTATTGCCTTGTTTCGATGGCAGGCGGCGATCCGATCAATCGCATGGGCTACAAGAACGGGGTGATTGTTGGTTTGTTGACCGCGGCTCTCGGCAGCGCGCTTTTTTACCCGGCTGCGACGCTGGCGTCTTATCCGCTTTTCCTGGCCGCATTGTTCGTGGTCGGCCTGGGATTCGCCATGCTGCAAATTGCGGCGAACCCCTACGTGACAATTCTGGGCGCGGAACGCACGGCCTCGAGCCGGCTTAATCTGTCGCAGGCCTTTAACTCCTTCGGCACCACCATCGGTCCGATCATCGGCGGATGGCTGGTTTTCACTTTCTTCATGCGGCCGGGGGATCATGGGGCGGATTCGGTCAAGATTCCGTACCTTTGCTTTGCCGGGGTGTTCCTGCTGCTGGCGGTGCTTTTCAAGTTTGCGCATCTGCCCGGCTTTGCCAACACGGAACAAATCGGACGCGGCGCGGGCGCGCTGAAGCATCCGCACACGGCGCTGGGAATGGTGGCCATCTTCATGTATGTCGGCGGCGAGGTGGGGGTGGGCAGTGTCATCGTCAATTTTCTCGCCCTGCCCAGGTTGGGGGGCGTGCCTCATGAAACGGCCAGCGGTTATCTGGCATTTTACTGGGGCGGGCTGATGATCGGGCGCTTTATGGGGGCGTTCGCCTTGAGCGAAATCAAACCGGTCAGGAAACATATCCTGGTTGTTCTTACGCCTCTGGCGGCATTGGGCGTCATTCTTGGCTTGCCAGGACTGGCCGGCGCCATGGGTTTTGCCTGGGCGCCGCGCGCGGCCGAATTGTGCAGTCTGGCCAATGCGCAACACTACGGCGTTCTCCTGCTGCTCCTGCTGGCGGCTTTTCTCGCCGGCGAATCCAATCCGCACCGGATGCTGGCCTTGTTCAGCGTCGTCATCATCGCGCTATTGGGGGTCGGGATCGGCGCGGCGGGGGACACGGCCAAGTGGGCCATTCTTGGTGTCGGCCTGTTCTGCTCGGTGATGTGGTCAAATATCTTTTCGCTGGCGATCGAGGGGTTGGGGCCGTTGAAGGGGCAGGGATCCTCGCTGCTGATCATGGCCGTCCTGGGCGGCGCGCTTCTGCCTCCGCTGCAAGGCATGGTCGCGGACCATCATGGCATTCAATCCTCGTTTGTTGTGCCGATGGCGGCATTCGCATATATCGCCTTTTATGGACTTTACGGCCATCGCGCCGGGCGCGCGAAGGAATCCGCCAGCCTGAGGCCTGGCCGCGCAGACGATGCCCGGCACCAACCAATTGATTGACAGCAACCCGGGGTGCTTCATCCGCCCCGGGAAACACTCCATGACGCGGGGCGATGGGAAAATCTTCCTCGATTTTGCCGACAGGCATCTGTGAATTGAGCTTAATCAACCGACGGCCATGCCGAGGAGGAATTCGATATTGCTGCGGGTGGTTTTGAGTTTGCCCAGGAGGAGTTCCATGGCTTCGACGGGCGGGACACCGGTCAGGGCGCGGCGGAGGATAACGACTTTGTTGTATTCCTCGGGATGATAAAGCAGTTCCTCTTTGCGGGTGCCGGAGAGTTCGACGTTGATGGAGGGGAAAATGCGGCGGTCAACGAGATGGCGGTCAAGATGGACCTCCATGTTGCCCGTGCCTTTGAATTCCTCAAAAATGACCTCGTCCATGCGGGAGCCGGTGTCAACCAGGGCGGTGGCGATGATGGTCAGGGAGCCGCCTTCCTCGATGTTGCGAGCCGCGCCGAAAAAGCGCTTGGGCTTGTGCAGGGCATTGGCATCAACGCCGCCGGAGAGAATTTTGCCGGAGTGCGGCTGGATGGTGTTGTAGGCCCGGGCCAGACGGGTGATTGAGTCAAGTAGAATTACAGCATCGCGCTTGTGCTCGATCATGCGCTTGGCTTTTTCGATGACCATCTCCGCGACCTGGACGTGGCGCTCGGGCGGTTCGTCAAAGGTCGAGCTGATGACCTCGGCGCCACGGCAGGAACGTTCCATATCGGTCACTTCCTCGGGGCGCTCGTCGATGAGCAGGATGAACAAATAGGCTTCGGGATTGTTCTTGAGGATGGCGTTGGCCAGTTTCTGCATCAGGACGGTTTTGCCGGTGCGGGGCGGGGCGACGATCAAGCCGCGGGTGCCCTTGCCGATGGGGCATACCAGGTCCAGAACGCGCGTGGAAAGCTCGTCCGCCGACGTTTCCAGCAAATACCGTTTCGTCGGGAAGAGGGGCGTGAGGTTGTCGAAATGGGTCTTGTCCTTGGCCTTGTCCGGGTCTTCCGTATCGACGGCTTCGACTTTGAGCAGGGCGAAAAAGCGCTCCTTGTCCTTGGGTGGGCGGATTTGGCCGGCGATAAGATTGCCGGTTTGAAGGTCAAAGCGGCGGATCTGCGAGGGCGAAACGTAAATGTCCTCGGGGCAGGGCAGATAGTTAAAACTGCGAGAGCGAAGGAAACCGAAGCCCTCGGGCAATATTTCCAAAACCCCTTCGGAGAACAAAACTCCGGCGCGCTCGGCATTTTTTTGCAGAATTTGAAAAATCAGCTCGTGCTTGCGCATGGTGCCGAAATTCTCGATGCCCATTCCACGGGCCTTGTGATTGAGATCGGGCATGGCCAGGGCCTGAAGTTCGGCGATGTTCAGGCTGGTGAGGGTCGTGCCGGCCGCCGGACGGGGCGTTTCGGCGGGAGCCAGGGCTTCGACGGGGCGAGTGGGCGGTTCCAGTTTGAGTTCATCCGCCGGCGGGGGGGCAACCGGTGCCTGGGAAGATTCGGCGACGGGGGCGATCTTCGGACCTTTCCTCGGGGCTCTCTTTGCGGGGGCTTTGGGCATAAACAAAATTAAGATTTGATTAGAGACATTGGGCGCGGCCTGTGTTGTCTGGCCGGTTTACTGCAACGGGTTTACAATTATTCAAACTTGCGGACCGACCGGGGATCCAGGCAAACGTTACTGTTCAATACGGCAATGGATATCTCGCTGTTAACTCCCTGACACGTTGTCTCACCTTGTGGGCGGTGTCAAGATTCTTAATATCAAGCAAAACTTCGCTGATCATGTCCGCGATGGCGGCCATTTCCGCCTCTTTCATTCCGCGGGTGGTGACGGCGGGCGTTCCGAGGCGAATGCCGCTGGCTTGGAACGGGGAGCGGGTTTCGAACGGGATGGTGTTTTTATTGACGGTGATGCCCGCCTCGTCCAATGCCATCTGGCATTCCTTGCCGGTCAGGCCCCGTCCGCCGACATCGACCAGCATCAAGTGGTTGTCCGTCCCCCCGCTGATAAGACGGAAATGGTTGCGGGCCATGCCTTCGGCCAGGGCTTTGGCGTTGGCGACGATTTGCGCCTGGTAAACCTTGAAGGGCGGTTGCATGGTTTCATGGAAACAAACGGCCTTGGCGGCGATGACATGCATGAGCGGCCCGCCCTGAATCCCCGGAAAAACTTGCGAATCAATTTCCCTGGCATGCTTTTCCCCGCACAAAATCAGACCGCCGCGCGGCCCGCGCAATGTCTTATGGGTCGTGGTGGTGACGAAATCGGCATGTTCCATGGGGCTGGGGTGGAGGCCGGTGGCGACCAAGCCGGCGATGTGGGCAATGTCGGCCAGCAGATAGGCACCGACTTCGCGCGCGATTTCGCCCATGCGCTTGAAGTCGATGATGCGCGGGTAGGCGCTGGCGCCGACGGTGATCATGCGGGGCTTGTGTTCGACGGCCATCTTCTGCAACTGGTCGTAATCGATCAGCTCGGTGTCTTTGCGCACGCCGTAATGGACGATTTCAAAAAACTTGCCGGAGAAATTGGCCTTGTTGCCGTGGGTAAGGTGGCCGCCATGGGAGAGGTCCATGGTCAGCATTTTGTCGCCCGGCTTGAGGACGGCGAAATAGACGGCCATGTTGGCCTGGCTGCCGGAATGAGGCTGGACGTTGGCATGTTCGGCGCCGAAGATTTTTTTGGCGCGCTCGATGGCCAGGCGCTCGACGGTGTCCATGTTTTCGCAGCCGCCGTACCAGCGTTTGCCGGGATAGCCCTCGGCGTATTTATTGGTGAGGACGGAGCCTTGGGCTTCCAGGACGGCCGGGCTGACAAAATTTTCGCTGGCAATCAACTCGATGTTTTCCTGCTGGCGCTGCCGCTCCAGGAAGATGGCATTGGCCACATCGGCATCCACTGTTTTTAATCGCAAATAGGAGGGGGGATTGGGTGTTTCCATTTTATTGAGTCGTCGTTCATGTCGGCCGCCCTCAAATTGAGCGGCCAAAAAGGCGTCCACGATTTTCCGGGCCTGCGCCGGGGAAGTGTGGGTGGCGCCCAGGCAAAGGACATTGGCGTTGTTGTGTTGGCGTGAAAGGGTGGCCATTTGCTCGTCGAGGACCAGGGCGGCGCGCACGCCGCCGATCTTGTTGGCGGCCATGCTCATGCCGATGCCCGAGGAACAAATCAAAATGCCGAATTCGCACCGTTCGGCGGCCACCAACTCGCCCAGCGCCTTGGCGTAATCGCTGTAATCGCTGGATTCGGTCGAATTGGCGCCGACATCGGTCAGGGTAATGCCTTTCTCCTGCAAGTAATCTTTGATCGATTCCTTCAAGCGAAAGCCGGCGTGATCGCAGCCCACGGCGCAGCGGGTTTTGGCGGCGGAAAACGGCGCAGCGGGGGACTCGGCGGTTTGGTCGATGAATTTCAGCATGGAGAAAATGCCCTGCTCAATTTGGTCGCGGCAGTAGGCATAGGTCTCGTAGGTACCGCCGATGGGGTCGGTGATGTCCTTTTCGAATTCGTCGAGGGTCTCATCGAATTCCCGCAGGAGGAAGGTCTTTTCGGCTGCGTGCGGGAAGAGGAGGTTGATCTGATCGACATGGCTGTGGGTCATGCCAAAAATGTAATCGGCCCGCTCGACGAGATCGGAGGTGAGCATGTGGCTGCGCAACTGGGAAATATCCAGACCCAATTCCTTGAGGGCGCGCACGGCGTGGGCGCTGGGGGGCTGGCCCTCCATCGCGCCGACTCCGGCGGACATGACCTGGCAGTCCGTGCGGCCCTGGGTGGCGTGGCGAAAGAGGCCCTCCGCCATCGGACTGCGACAGACATTCCCGGTGCAAACGAATAGAATGGTCTTCATTCCTTTGCTAAAAGCAGTGCAACCTTGCGGCGTGCCCTGAAAATCGTCAACCGTGAAAATTTCAACTTGGGCATTCTAGACCGATTTTCGGGGCGGATTCAATGGATAATTCGGGCCGGCGGCCCTTCTTGCTCGGACGCGGCGGTGATAGCCGCTCCCAAATCGGCAATCTGCCCGGAGGAGGATGCAAGTGGTTCATGGCCGGAGAGTTAAACCGCCGGGGCCGGGAATTTGGCTCATTCATCAAAGTAATAAAATCACTTTGATTCGGTGTGATTTGCTTTGATTCACCATGAGATGCCTTGAGGAACGGGGGCCGGCACGGATTGTCCAAACCGTAGGAAGCCGGAGCGGGCGGGCGGCCCCTGGCTTTGATCAATTTGCCATCGCAACTATTCACTAGGCAAACCCTACAGTTAAAATATTACTTCGTCAATAGATTTTTGGGAATTCAAGAGAATGGGGCGCATCCGGCTTTTGGGATGACTTCGCCTGCGCGGCAATGAACTTCACTTTCCAGCGGTTCAAAAAACAGTGCAGCCGAAACGAGGGCGGTGGGGCGCGCACTCCGTGAGCGCCGCGGCGGGCAACGGAGTGCCCGCCTCACCGTGCAACGCGCCTACAGATTTTGTGCAAGTGCTCCATACTGTCTTGGAATTAGATTGACAATTGCTTTTGCCGGGGTGTATTTCCCTCGGTGACAAAGTCGTGAAGAAACTGCTGTTTTATTCCTTGTTCCTGATCGTTTTTGGATTGGGCATTGCGTTTACGCTCCAGCAGGGGCGGAAGCTGTCGGCGAGAACGGGCTTTCGTCCGAATGCCACCCATCCGGCCGGCCTGGCGGGCGTGGGACCGTCCGCCTCGCTCCTCAGCAATCTGCGGGAGAATTTTCAAGACCCGCTGACGCGGCTTTTTGTGCAGTTGATTTTGATCGTCCTGGCGGCGCGTGTCTGCGGGATGCTGGCGGCGAGGATGCGCCAGCCGGTCGTGGTTGGAGAAATGGTCGCCGGTATTTTGCTGGGGCCGTCGTTGCTCGGTCTGGCATGGCCCGCCGCATTTCAATTTGTGTTTCCTGCGTCTTCGCTCGGGGCGTTGCGATTGTTCAGCCAGATTGGCGTTTGCCTGTTTATGTTCGTGGTGGGAATGGAACTGGATGTGAGCCAGTTGAAACATCAGGCGGCGACGGCAGTGATTGTCAGCCAGGTAAGCATCCTGTTTCCGTATTTGCTGGGGACAATGGCTTCGCTTTTTCTTTTCCCGGCGCTGGCCGGCCCGAATACCACTTTTACGGCCTTTGCGCTGTTCATCGGGATTTCAATGAGCATCACAGCGTTCCCGGTGCTGGCGCGGATCCTGGAGGAACGCGGACTGACCAAAACCCCGCTGGGCGGCACCGCGCTGGTCTGCGCGGCGACCGACGATGTCTCAGCGTGGAGCCTGCTCGCCCTGGTGGTGGCCATCGCCAAAGCCGGCAGCGTCGCTTCCGCCGCTTTCAGCATGGGGTTGGTGGTGCTCTTCGTATTGGTGATGCTGTTTTGGATCAAGCCCCGTCTGCCCCGCTGGATTTCCCGGGCAGGGCACGGTGACGGCACGCCCGGAAAAGGGGTGACAGCCGGCGTGGTCATATTCCTTTTTGCTTCTGCGCTGCTGACGGACGTCATGGGAATTCACGCACTGTTCGGTTCGTTTCTGGCCGGGGTCGTTATGCCGGCGCGCGGTGAATTTCGCGAGTTTCTCAAGCTGCGCCTGGAGCACTTCAGCTCGGTCTTTCTGTTGCCGTTGTTTTTCGCCTTTACCGGGCTGCGCACCCAGATTGGTTTGCTGAACGACATGGACGCCTGGTTGATTTGCGCCGGGCTCATCCTGCTCGCAACCTTGGGCAAACTGGGCGGGGCGATGGTGACGGCGCGGCTGACCGGCGTCAACTGGATCGATTCGTTCGCGTTGGGGGCATTGATGAACACGCGCGGATTGGTGGAGTTGATCGCGCTGAACATCGGCTATGATCTGGGAATACTTTCGCCGCGCATCTTTGCCATGCTGGTTCTCATGGCCCTGGTGACCACTTGCATGACCGGTCCGCTCCTCACTTTCGCCGATTATTTGCGGGCGCGAAAATCACTCGTTGCATCTCCCACTTGATGCGCCTGCCTTGACTTTGGGCGGGGGTTTGAGAACATAGGCTTCTATGGCGGATTCCAAGGCAAACGATCTCATGGAACGAATTGTCTCTTTGTGCAAGAGGCGGGGTTTTATTTTTCAGTCGTCAGAAATTTACGGCGGCATCAACGGTTTTTGGGATTACGGCCCACTCGGAGCCGAGTTGAAACGCAACGTCAAGGATTCCTGGTGGCGGATCATGACGCAACGCCGCGATGACGTGGTCGGGCTGGAAGCGACCATCATCATGCACCCGAAGATTTGGGAGGCCAGCGGCCACGCCACAACATTCGCCGATCCGATGGTGGATTGTCTGCTGACCAAGAAACGGTTCCGGGCCGACCAGATCGAGTCGCAAAGCGGCGTCGTTTATCATTACAGCGGCGCGGAGGATGCCACCGACAAGGCCAGGACCAGCAAGGAACCCTATTCGGTCCTGCTCGCCCCGGGGAAGAATCCGGATAGCGCGCGCAAAGTGGCGCGGCAATTTTATGCTTTGCGCGGGATCACGGAGGCGCGCTTGTTGGACGAACGCACCGAGAAGGTGGAAAACTCCACGCGCTACAACCCTGAAAACGGCAGCCTGTTGACCGAGGCGCGCATGTTTAATCTGATGTTCAAGACGTATGTCGGCCCGGTGGAGAGCGCGGAGAACATGGCTTACCTGCGGCCGGAGACGGCGCAGGCCATATTCGCTCAGTTCAAGAATGTGGCGGAAGTGTCCCGGCAGAAGGTGCCGTTCGGGATTTGCCAGATCGGCAAGGCGTTTCGCAATGAGATTAATCCGCGCAATTTCACTTTTCGCTCGCGCGAGTTCGAGCAAATGGAATTGGAGTTCTTCATCCGGCCCGATGAAGTGGTGGAGGCGATTTGCGGCAGCGTGGCCCAGCCCGCCGGCCCCGGGCATCCCGGCGAGCCGCAGGCGAGTTGGGGCTGGCAAATGTGGCACAAGTATTGGGTGGAAGAACGGCTGGCGTTCTACGAGCGCATCGGTTTGCCGCGAACCTCGCTGGTCGAGTACTGGCAAAAACCGGAGGAACTGGCGCACTACGCCCGGGCCACGGTCGACATCCTCTATAAATTCCCGTTCAGCAAAAAGAACGCCGCCGGCGAACTGATGGGTGAGGAATTGGAAGGCGTGGCCGCGCGGAGCGATTTTGATTTATCGCAGCACCAACGGTTTTCCGGCAAAGCGATGGGGGTGTTCGATGAAGAATTGAAACTGGCCTGGGGCAAGCTGGACGAGGCGAAAAAAACGGCCTTGTCGCAGCGTTGTTTTGAATCGCGCCGGAATTATCTGGTCAAAACAAACGAGCCGGCGGACAAGGCGGAGGCGCAGGCGCGGGAAGAGGCGGCGGGGCTGGCCCGGGGCAGTTATGTGCCGCACGTCATCGAGCCTTCGGCGGGGGTGGACCGGCTGGCGCTGGCCCTGATCTGTAACGCCTACGGCGAAGACACCGCGCCGGATGAAAAGGGGAAGATGGAGACACGCGTCGTGATGCGTTTTCATCCGCGCATCGCGCCGGTCAAAGTGGCGGTGTTTCCGCTGCTGAGGAACAAACCGGAACTGGTGAAGAAAGCGCGGGAAGTGCGCGATTTATTGCGCCCGCTCATGACGGTCTTCTATGATGAGGCCGGTGCGATTGGGCGGCGATACCGGAGGCAGGACGAGGCGGGGACGCCTTTCGGTGTGACCATTGATTTTGACACGCTGGGAGAGCAGGGTCCCGAGCTGAAGGACACGGTCACATTGCGGGAACGCGACAGCATGAAACAGAGCCGGGTAAAAATCGACGCGCTGCCGGCGTTGCTCCTGGAGAAGATTCAATGATAGAGACAGACAAACGGGCCGCGGCTGAGGGAAAGGACGTGAAGCCGCTGGCTCCCCCACTGAGGCGGGCGCCGACGCTCTACCTGATTATTCTGTTCAAGCTGGGCAAGGGCCTGCTGGCCATCTTCCTGGCCGTTGTGTTGTATTTTGAACCGGCGAACAACATCCCGGCGGAGTATGAACAACTCATCAGCCGGCCGGTGGTCAAACAGGTTTTTCACTACTTGCGAATCCATCCCGAGAATAAATTCTTCACGCGCCTGGCATTGCACATTGCCAACGTGACCCAGGCGGGGGTTCGGGATGCGGCCATTGGCGCATTGCTGTGGGCCTTGTTCCCTTTGACGGAGGGGGTGGGGCTGATATTTCGAGTGAAGTGGGCCGGCTGGCTGGCCATAGTGGAATCGGCGTTTTTTGTTCCGGTGGAGATATACGAATTAGTGAAAGAATTCAGTTGGTTTATGGTTGTGGTGGCCATTATCAACACCGGGATTGTCTGGTATCTCTACGCCAATCGTGAACGGTTGTTCCGTCATCACCGGCCGCCCCGGCAGGCGCTGCCGGGGTGAAGGTTAATTCTTGCCACCCAATGCCGGCTACCAGAGAGTGTCCAAGTTCGGGTATTTGGCGATTGTGGCGTCGGGCGTCAGAATTTTGAGCCGGTGCTCTTGCGCGGTGGCGATGAGGAGCCGGTCGAACTGGTCCCGATGAATGGCCGGCAACAAGGTGGCGCGCGCGGCAAGCAGCCCGCTGACCGGCAATTCGTGCAAGCCGTGAAGCTCATAAAGTCTTTGAGATTTGAGTCCGTTGAGAAGGTAGCCGACAGAGAATCGAACCGTTGCCCGCTTGCCAAACGGTCCCAAACGGGCTATATAGAGTTTGCTACGAAAGATACGTTGACCGTGACGCAGGGGCAGGCGCAATTTCCCGCCCTTTGTCGGAAGGAAAAAACTTCCGCCATCACCCGAAATGGCGAAGTCGTCGCGTTTGTTGTGCCTCGAAAACGGATGGCCAGGCTTTTGGAACAGATGGAGATTTTGGCTAATCCGGAGGCGATGGCTGCCATTCTGCGGGCCAAGACCGGAAGGACTGTGGATCATCCGTTGAGCGTGCTGGATGAAGATTAAAGTCACGCTGGAAGAGCAACCGGTTGAGTTCATCAAGCGTCAGCCGCCGCAAAGCCGCAAGCGGTTGCGCGACGCTCTCCACGACGTGGAACAGGGCACGGCGTTTCCCGAACCGCTGGAGGATGAACTGGAAGGATTCTACAAGGCAAAGGTGGAAAGCTTTCGACTTATTCTGCAATCAGCCGCCAGCAAAGAGGGGCCGCTCTTCCGCGTCATTTTTGCCGAACGTCGCAAGGCTGTTTACGAAATGTTCAGCCAACTCCTTGGCTTGGAATAATACGGCTGTTATTTCCCGATGCAGAACTGGCTGAAGATGGCGTCCAGCAAATCGTCGGTGGTCGTTTTGCCGACGATTTCTCCAACGGCGTTGGCGGCGATGCGAAGGTCCAACGCGGCCAGTTCCAATCCCAGGCCGTCGCGCAACGCGGCCACGGTGCGCTCGATGCCCGCGCGCGCCCGTTGCAGCGCGTCCTGATGGCGGGAGTTGATGATGACCTGCCACATCCCGGCCTGGATTTCCCCCGCCCATACTTTTTCCTTGATCGCGTCTTTAACTTCTTCAATGCCCTTGCCGGTCAGACAACAGACATCCACGGACGGCGTACCCGGCGGCAGTTGGAGGCGGACGGGCAAATCAATCTTGTTGCGGATGAGGAGCCGCTTTTTTTGCGCAAACTCCGAGAGCAACTTCTCGTCGGCAGCGGCCAGGGGTTGGGCGGCGTCAAGGACGTGAAGAATCAGTTCGGCATCGGCCAGCGCGCCGCGGCTGCGGCGGATGCCTTCGATTTCAATTTCGTCCGCGGCCTCGCGCAATCCGGCGGTGTCGATGAAAATAACCGGGATGCCGCGCACGTTGGCGGTTTCTTCAATGGTGTCGCGCGTGGTGCCTGGAATGTGGGAGACGATGGCGCGGTCGTGGCCCAGAAGTTGATTGAGCAGGCTGGATTTGCCGACGTTGGGCCGCCCGATGATGGCGGCGCGAATGCCCCGGCGCAGAATCCGGCCTTCGTTGGCCGTGCGCAGCAATTCGTCGGCAAACACGATGCCGGCCTGCAATCGATTGACCAGATTTTCGCGCGTGTCCGGGGCGATGTCTTCGTCGGGGAAGTCAATATGGGCTTCGATGTGGGCCAAAATCTTCATCAGATCGTCGCGCAGAAGATTGATCCGTTGGGAAAGCTTGCCGGCGAGTTGCTCATTGGCGGCGGCGAGGGCCAGTTCGGTGCGGGAATAGATCAAATCCGCCACGGCTTCGGCTTGGGCCAGGTCGATGCGACCATTGAGAAAGGCGCGACGGGTGAATTCGCCCGGGCCGGCGGGGCGCGCGCCGTTTTCCAAAAGAGTGTCCAGCACAAGCTTGGCTGGCAGCACGCCGCCATGACAGGTAATTTCGACCACGTCCTGGCGCGTAAAACTGCGGGGCGCGCGCATTACGGCCAGCATGACTTCGTCCACGACGCGGCCTTGGCGGACTATTCTGCCGAAATGAATGGTGTGAGTGGGCGCGGCGGAAGGCGGGGATTTTCCTGCGGGCTTGAAACTGGCGTCGGCAATCGAGAGGGCTTGAGGGCCGGAAAGACGGACAACGGCAATTCCGCCCTCGCCCAAAGGGGTGGCGATGGCGGCAATGGTGTCGTTGAAGTCAAAGTTCAAATTCAGCCGCGCCCGCGCCGGCGCAATAGGGCGCAGGCTTTTTGGTAGCTTTTGCGATGGAGATAGTGCAACAGCTCCGGTTCGGTTCCGGCTGGCAACTGGCGGGCCAGCTCGTCGAGCCGCGAGAAGATGGGCAGCAAATCGGGCTTGGGATTGGCGGCGGCCATTTTCGCGCTCGCGTCTTCCAAGGCGATTAAATTCTCCAAAATCTGTTGTTCGATTAAGTTCAAGGCGATACAAACATAGCATTCTGGCGGCTTAACAAACAGAGAAAACAGGACCACATGGACCCCACTTTACCCGGCGGCTCCTATCTTGGCGTGGAATGCGGAGCGACCCGCAGCGTGGCGCTTTTCGCGCCAGGAGGGGATTTGCTCTGGCGCCGCGCGGAATTCGGCCCGGCGAATCTGCGGTTTTTGAATGACGCCGCGTTGGTGGAGCATTTCGAAATGATCAAGGCCGCGCGGGGTCGGGCTGTTGCGCCACTGGCCGGGATCGCCATTGGCATGGCGGGGATGAGGACCGATGCGGACCGGTGTCGAATCAAGGCCGCCGCCGCCAAAGTCTGGCCGGGAACGCCGTGTTACGCGACTGACGATTTGGAAACGGCGCTGGCGGCGGGTGAATCCGGAGGGTCGGCCAAGTGCGCGGCGCGGGTGTTGATTCTAAGCGGCACCGGATCGTGTTGTTGCGGCAGGAAACCGGACGGGAAGACCGCGCGCGTTGGCGGATGGGGACATATTCTTGGAGACAGAGGCAGCGGCTATGAAATTGGTTTGCGCGGATTGAAGGAGTCGGTTCATTTCTTGGATCGGGAGGGGCGCTGGCCGCTGCTGGGCCGCGACCTTTTGCAGGCGCTGCAAATGAATGAGCCGGAGGATTTGATCGATTGGGCCAAAGCAGCCGGCAAATCAGAAATCGCCGCGCTGGCGGTGCAGGTCTTCGCGGCGGCGAAGGGAGATAAGCTGGCGCGGCACATCGTGACGGCTGCCGCGGAATCGCTGGCCAGGGATGGCATTGATTGCGCGTGCCGGCTGGTTGGAGGAGGGTCGCCGGTCGAATTTCTTTTGGCGGGCGGCGTTCTGTTGAAACAGCCTGGTTTCGCGCGGCAGGTGCGGGCGCGGTTATTAAAACTTTGGCCGCGGGCGCGCGTGACGATTTTGCGGCGGGAAGGTGCATGCGGCGCGATGGAATTGGCCAGGGCACACTTCGGCGGTCCCATCGGGAGTGAAACAATCCAGCAGATCAGCCCGCCGGAACCAGAAACGATTCTCCTGCCAGCGTCGAGCGCGCTTGCCCCAACCGAACGAAGGAATCCGCGTTCAAAGAATTTAGACCGCATGTCATTGTCCAAGGCCGTTGCGCTCATGATTGACGAAGATTCGAAAGTCGGACGCGCCCTGCTCAAGGAAAAAAGAAAAATCGCGCGGGTCATCGAGTGGGTGGCCGGGGCGATGCGGCGGGACGGACGGCTTTTTTACGCCGGTGCGGGCACAAGCGGACGGCTGGGGATGTTGGACGCGGCCGAATGCCCGCCGACTTTTGGCATCGCGCCGGACCGGGTGCAAGCCATACTCGCCGGGGGGCAATCTGCGGTGTGGAGATCAGTGGAAGGGGCGGAAGACAGCGCGGCGGCGGGCGCTTCAGCGGTGCGTTGCCGGGGCGTCAACCGGCATGACGTGGTCATCGGCATCGCCGCGAGCGGGCGGACGCCCTTTGTGTGGGGAGCGCTGGCCGCGGCCCGGCAGAAAGGCGCCAGAACGGTGTTGATCTGCTTCAATCCGCATTTGACAATGCCGTCGGCGGGCGGCCCGGATTTGGTCATCGCGCCGGATGTTGGACCGGAAGTCTTGACAGGATCGACCCGGCTCAAGGCCGGGACGGCAACCAAGGTCATATTGAACACGGTTACGACGCTGGCCATGGTGCGTCTGGGAAAGGTGGTGGGCAACTTGATGGTCGATATGAATGTTTCAAATCGAAAATTGCGGGAACGGGCGTTGCGCATTGTGCAAGCCGTGACCGGCGCGGACGCGATGGCGGCCCATGCCGCGCTGGAAAAATGCCATTGGAAAGTCAAGCTGGCCTGCCAAAGGCTGGGATAGAGCGCGGTTTTTATGCAACAATATCACGAATTATTGCGGATTGTCCTCGAACGTGGAAAATTCAAAAATGACCGCACCGGCACGGGCACGCGGTCCGTTTTTGGCGCGCAGGCGCGGTTTCCACTGGCCGCCGGCTTTCCGCTCTTGACGACAAAAAAATTGCACCTGAAGTCGATCATTCACGAATTGCTTTGGTTCCTGCGCGGCGACACGAACGTCAAGTATTTGAATGAGCATGGCGTGACGATTTGGAACGAGTGGGCCAATCCGGCCGGGGACCTGGGGCGGATTTATGGCGCGCAATGGTGCGACTGGCGCGCGCCGGACGGCCGTTCCATCAATCAAATCGACTCTGTCATCCAACAGATTCGGCAGAACCCGGACAGTCGGCGCTTGATGGTCAGCGCCTGGAATCCGGGTGAGCTTGAGCAGATGGCGCTGCCGCCCTGCCACGCGCTTTTTCAATTCTTCGTTCAGGAAGGGGAGCTGAGTTGCCAGCTTTACCAACGCAGCGCCGACTTGTTTTTGGGCGTGCCCTTCAACATCGCCTCCTATGCGTTGCTGACCCTGATGGTGGCGCAGGTTTGCCAATTGAAACCCGGCGACTTTGTCCACACTTTCGGCGACCTGCACCTCTACAGCAACCACCTCGAGCAAGCCAGACTGCAACTGTCGCGCCAGCCGCTCCCGTTGCCGCGAATGAAACTGAACCCGGGAATCACAGACATACATGATTTCAGGTTCGAGGATTTTGAATTAACCGGATACGACCCGCACCCGGCCATCAAGGCGCCGATTGCGGTTTAGGGGGGGGCCGTGGCGATTATAAAATAAAGCGCAAGATTTTTGAACACAGGGGCGGGTGCAATCGTCCAATTGCGCATGACCCCTCGTTCCGGTGAAGAGCCTGGCTATAAAAGCAGGTATTGGCCGTACCTGAATGGATTGGCGGACGACACCGCCTCTGCCTCCGCGCTTTGGACTCAGACTCCCGGGTTGCAGAGCGAGCGCGAGCACATCCTGCTGGATGTCATTGGCGCCTACGATCTTCTTCTGCTCCAGGGGCTGACCTCCGAAGGGGCTGTGACGCGCCTCGGCCTGAGCAAGAGCCGCGATGAATTGATGCAGGAACTGGACGCTGAAACGGCGCGCCGCCTTTCCATTCAACTACCAGCGGCGAAAGAACCATCGCGAAAGAGCAAAAGGCCCGCTGGATGAGGGTCAGGGCGCCAGTCGGTCGATGATCCAGGATCCGTCTTCCTTTGCCGTGTAAAGAAAGCGGTCATGCAGACGGTTGACACGCCCCTGCCAGAATTCAATATCGCGCGGGACGACCCGGTAACCACCCCACCAGGAGGGCAGGGGAACTTCACCCTCGGAAAACTTGCGCTGGATTTCCCCCCATTTCATTTCCAGAAGCTTGCGGGAGGTGATGGTTGAGCTTTGCTGCGAAATCCAGGCGCCGATCTGGCTGCCGCGCGGTCGGGTGATGAAATACGCCAGCGACTCAGCGGTCGAAACCCTTTCCACCCGCCCGCTGATGATGACCTGCCGTTGCAGAGCCAGCCAGGGAAAGAGCAACGAAGCGTTGGGGTTCTCTTTGAGTTGGCGGGCTTTGCGGCTTTCGAAATTGGTGAAGAAGACGAAACCGCGCCTGTCATAGCTCTTCAATAAAACGGTGCGCACTGAAGGCCGGCCATCCGCCCCTGCGGTGGCCAGGCTCATGGCGTTCGGCTCAATCACTTTGCTCTGGCAGGCTTGCTCGAACCAGCCGGCGAACTGTTCAAACGGACTGGCTTTCAAATCAGCCCGCTCCAGCTTGCCGCTGTCGTATTCGGTGCGTTGAACGTCGATCTGCATCCGGGAAGGCCCCAGTCTATGGAAACTGGCGCAACAACGGGGCCATGGCCTGCTCGATTTCGTGGTCGGATTCGCCGATTTTCGCCTTGCACAGGAACCAGCGCTCGACGTGATCAACGGTGGCGTTGGGCGCGAGTTTGGTCAGCGGCCCCACGCTCTCGACTTCCAGCATGTCACCGTTGGTATAACATTCGAGGTTGCAACCAAAATCGGGATACGCGGCTGCGGAATCGAAGGGGAAGCGCTTGATAAAGACCTGGCCATCGCGGTGGTAGGCGGCCCATCCCAGTTTGGTGCCCACGCCAAATTTCTGCGCCGTGGTGGCGGCGGGGTCGGAGGCCAGTTGGATGAATTTCGCGCCCCATTTCCACCGTGGATCGGCCATGTTGGTGTACCCCCAGAAAGCGGCGGGCCGGACAGGCAGCAGATCGTTGGCGGGCGGTTCCTGCGGCAGGATGGCCCGGCCGGGGCCTTGCATGACGCTCAACGCCCAAGGGGCCAGCTCCACCGGCCAGGGGTTTTTATTCGTGAGCCGATGCTTCACGGTGACGCTGTTGCTCCGGGCATCCAGCCTGACCTCGATCTGCTTCTGTATGCCCGTGGCCGTCTCGGTCGGTTGATTGAGTTGCAAAGCGGCGCCGTCCCACTGGTGCTGGATCGGGCTATTGTCGGGGGCGTAGGTGCGGGGCATGACCTCCGGTGCGTGCCAAAGACGGTGCCCGCCGTAATTACGCCAGACATCTCCGCCGGTCTGGCCGACCTCGGCAAATTCCTTGAACAGATTGGGACTGCCGATGAAGCCCAGTCGGATGATGCGGGGCCCGACGTCCGTGGTCGCGATCAATTCAATATTCTGGTTGGCAAGCCGGATACACCGGGGCCAACCGCTGTAAGAAACACTCTTCATTTGAACAGTCATAAGCCCAGTACTAATGTCCTTTCTGCCCCATCGCCAGCAAAAACAACGTGATTGATCGTTATGGGAGGGGCTTGCCTGCTTGATAAAGCTTCAATTCCGATTGGAGTTGCCCGGCCAGCGTGGAGTTGGATTGCGTCTCAGCCAGGGTCAAGGCGCGTTGCACGGTTGCCTTCGCTTCGGCAAACCGCCCGGCCTCTGCATAAGCGGCGGCGAGAGTGCGAAGAACCGTCGGATTTTCTCCGCCGCTCAGGGTGTTGGCCTGCCGGGCCAGTTCCACCGCCTTGGCGCCATTCCGCAACGAGGATTCCTGGGACGTGGCGTAAATCCAGGCCAGATTATTCTGGATGGCCGGTTGGTCGGGGATGATACGCAGCGCCTGCTCAAAATGGGCGAAGGCTTCGCCCGTGTTCCCCTTTTGCAAGAATGCGTTGCCGAGATTGTTTTCCGCCTTCGCGTTGCGGGGGTCGACCTGAATCGCTTTTTGAAAATGAATGATCGCCTCATCCGCATCGCCCTTTTCCAAAAGAAGGACGCCGAGAGTGTCCTGGGTCCTGGCGTCGTTTGGTTCGGTTTTGAGTTCCTCGCGGTATTGGGTGATGGCTTCATCCACTCTGCCCTGTTGCTGAAAAACGGAGCCGAGGCCCTTGTGGGCTTTTGGGTCATCGGGATCGATTTGCAACGCCTGGCGGTAATCAGTGATGGCCTGGTCCAAATCCTCCTTTTGTTGAAAGGCGTTGCCGAGGTTGACGAAGATTTTTGCGTGGTCCTCTTCCCCTTGCAGGGCTTGTTGGTAATGGAGGATGGCATCGTCCAGTTTCCCAGTTTGTAGAAAGACATTGCCGAGGTTAAAGTGGGCGGGCGCGAGGTGCGGGTTTATATTCAACGCCATTTGGTATTGGGCGATGGCTTGGTTCACTTTGCCTTGTTGTAGTAGAGCCACGCCAAGGCTGTTGTGGGATTTGGCGTCCCGGGGATGGAGTTGCAGCCCGAGCTGAAGATGGAAGATTCCTTCGTCCACCCTGCCGCTTCTCACCAGAGCGCCGCCGAGATTGCAATGGGCAACATAGTTGCCGGGGGCGCAGGCAATGGCGTGAGTCCATAAAGTTTCGCTGGTTTTCCAATATCCAGTTTGTATCCAGGCGAAGACCATCAGCGTGCCAATCACGGCACCCATCAGACTGCCGAGGACCGCCCGCCGGTGTTTCCAGCCCGTGCTCCAGTCTGCCAACGCCCATGTCACCCCCAGAACCAACCCGATTCCAGACAGGTAGGTATAGCGATCCGCACAGGCGTTGTAGGACATTTGAACAATCCCACTCATCGGCACCAACACGCCCAGAAACCAGAACCAGCCCGTCAACAAGAATGGGCGATTCCTCCGCCACGCCACCACGGTTATGGAAATCGCCGCCAGCAGGAGGAAGGCCAGGGCAACCTTCCAGCACGGCAGACCGTTCGGAGCGTAGAAATAAGGAATGGTCAATCCGGCCGGGAAAACCATCTGTCGTAGATAAATGACGCAAGAAACCCCCGCGTTTGCCAGCCGCTCAAGGAACTGGATCCGACTTGATTCCGTCGGCTTCTCCGGCACAAGAATAGTCGCCACGCATGACCCGGCCGAAAGCAGGAACAGCGGAATCTTTTCCTTCACCAATCCCCAAAAGGATGCCGATGTCACGCGCTGCAGCGGCCACCAATCCAGCAGCAGCAACACAAACGGCAGCGTTACCAGCGAGTTCTTGCATAAAAGTCCCAACGCATACGCCGCCACCACTGCCGCGTAGCGCCAGCGCGAAGCCCGGCGCGCATAGCGTGCGTAGGCCCACAACGTTAGCATAAAGAACGCCCCGCTCAACACGTCCTTGCGTTCCGCGATCCAGGCCACTGACTCCGCCCGCAACGGATGGATGGCGAACACCGCCGCCACAAAGGCGCTGCGCCACAAGCTCCCGGTCAACTCTTTCAACGCCAGAAACAACAGCACTGCGGCGGCAGCATGGAGGGCCACGCTGGTGAGATGATGGCCGCCCGCCCACAGGCCATAAAGCTGGCAGTCGGCCATGTGCGTGAGCCAGGTCAACGGATGCCGATGGCCGATCCCTCCAAAAGTGAACGCCCAGGCGGCCCCCTTCCACGTCAGACCCTTCTGAACCACCGGATTTTGAGACACATATGCGTCGTCGTCATAATCGACAAAGCTGAAACGGGCCGTTTGTCCGAAAACGGCGAAGGTAATCGCTGCGAGCGCCAGGCAAATCGCCGTCACCCGCCAGTGTTGGCTGCAACAGCCATCGCTTGCGGGGACTGTAGGCGAAGAGGGTGAGCCGAACATATTTGGGGACTGGCGGTTAATGCAAAGGCCTGCCTGCCTGGTAGAGTTTTATGTCTGATTGAAGCTGCCCAGTCAGCGTGCTGTTGGATTGGGCTTTGGCCAGGCGCAAGGCATGTTGCGCGGTTTCCAGTCCTTCGGCAAATCGGCCGGTCTCCGCGCAGGCGGCGGCAAGGGTGCGAAGAACGGTTGGATTCTCTCCGCCGGTCAGTGTGTTAGCCTGGCGGGCCAGTTCTACCGCCTTGGCGCCGTTGCGCAACGACGCCTCCGAAGAGGTGGCCAGAAGCCAGGCCAGGTTGTTCTGGATGGCTGGTTCGTCGGGATGGATTTGCAACGCCTGCTGAAAATGGGCGATTGCGCCGCCCACGTTTCCCGTTTGCAGCAGAGCGCTGGCGAGGTTGTTTTGGGCATTCGCGTTGCGGGAGTTGATTTGCAGCGCCCTTTGAAAATGGATGATGGCCTGGTTCGCGTCTCCCTTTTCAAGTAGTGCGATGCCGAGATCGTCATGCGCTTTCGCGCTGTCGGGTTTGATTTGCAAGGCCGCTTGGAAATGGAGGATTGCTTCGTCCAATTTGTCCTGTTGGCGAAGGGCATTGGCGAGGTTGACGTGGGCCTCCGCATAATCCGGACTACATTGCAGCGCCTGGCGGTACTGGGAGATCGACTCATCCAGTTTTTCTTGAGTCTCAAGCGCTTCGCCGAAGTTGAAATGGGCCTTGGCAAAGGAAGGCTCCAGCCTTAGCGCCTCCTGGTAATGACCAATGGCTTCCTCCACCCTTCCCTTTTTGAACAGGGCCACGCCGAGGGTGTTGTGCGCATCCGGATTGTTGGGGTCAATTCTCAACGCCTTTTGGCAATGGGCAATCGCCTCGTCCAATCTTCCCTGCTCGACAAGATCGTAGGCCAGGTTGTATTCGGCCAGGGAATTGCCCGTGGTGCAGGCGAGCGCATGGGTCCACAATGTTTCGTTGTCTTTCCAATAAGCAGTCTGTTTCCAGGCGCAGACCGCCAGCAGGCCAATTACGCCCGTCATGAGGAAGCCGAGAACTGCCCGGTTGGCGCACCACTCCGCCGCCAGCCATGTCACGGCGAGATAAAGGCCGATTTGCGGCAAGTAAGTGTAGCGATCGGCGTGCGACTGATCACCGACCTGGACGACGCCCAGCACCGGCAGCAACATCACCAAGTACCAGAGCCACCCCGTGAACAGCCAGGGCTGTTTCCGCCACTGCCAAAAGGCGGCCGCAGTGAGGCCCGCAAACAGCATCCCGGCCAGCGCCACTCGCCATGACGGCAGGCCGTTGTGTGGAAAAGGATAGAACGCGGCCAGTCCCGCCGGATGGATCATCTGGCCAGGATAAACCATGCAGGACACCAATGCGTTGGCCAGGCGCAGCGGCAATGATGAGGATTCAGTCGATTGGATGGCTTTGTTCTGGGCCAGCAGCGTCACGACGCAGGAAGCGGCAGAGAGCGCCAGCAATGGCAATTTCTCCATTGCCAACCTCGAAAGCTTCCGCGATTCCATTCGTTGCAACGGCCAATAATCCAGCAAGAGCAAGACCATGGGCAGAGTCACCAGCATCGGCTTGCACATCAGGCCCATTGCGAACAGAAGCAGGACAAACCCGTAGCGGGCGAACGACCACGGAAGGCGCGCATACCGGACATAGGCGGCGATAATCAGCATGAAAAACACTCCACTGAGCACGTCCTTCCGCTCGGCCACCCAGGCCACGGATTCCACCCGCAAGGGATGAATGGCAAAAACCGCGGCCACAAACGCGCTGCGCCAAAGCGCGCCCGTCATCCGGCGCATGACGAGGAAAAGCAGGATGACCGACGCGGTGTGCAACAGGATGTTGGTCAAATGATGGCCGCGGGGATGCAACCCATATAACTGGCAGTCCAGCATGTGGGAAAGCCAGGTCAGGGGATGCCAGTTGGAGGAATGGACATGAGTAAACGCCCAGATGATCCCATCATGCGTCAGACCCCGGGCGACCATTGGATTCCTGGCCACATAGGTATAGTCATCAATGTCAACGAATCCATGAGTTAGCGTCTGCCCGAAAACGGCAAAGGTCATCGCGGCCAGCAGAACGCAAACCGCCGCCACCCCCCAGCGGTGATCCGAGGGGCCTGCGCCGGCTTGGACTAAAGTTTGCTGGCCGATCATGTTCTGTGGATTTTCAGTCCCAAAGTTTCAGGCAACAAGAAAAATACCGCGAACAAATCGGAATTGGGTGCAGATCAGTTCTTGGCGGCGGCAGGCGGGGCGCGGCGGTGCGGCTAACAAATCGGAAAGTTGCTCCAAAGAATGATGCAAGTGGTTCATGGCCGGAGAGTTAAATTGCCCGTGCTGAGGGAAACTTGACTAAGTTACAACCGGCGGGACTGGACGCAAGCCGCATAATTTGGAAGTGGTGCATGTTAAACAACTTGCGGTGATTTGCTTTGATTCACCATGAGATGCCTTGAGGAACAAGGGCCGACGCGGACTGCCCAAATCGACAAAGGCCGGAGCGGGCCGGCCCTTCCGGGCCTTATTCGATCTGCCATAGCAATTATTCACTAAGCCAACATTACAGTTAAAATATCATGGCGTCAATAAACTTTCTCAAGAATATCAGGGAAGGCCAACGTTCATGTGCTGCGGCAGACAGATGGGTGGCTGATAACGTGGTTCGCGGTTCAAAGAATTTCTTCAGCAGGGATTTGGGAGAAGCATTCCCACTGTGGAAACTTTCCCCTGCGATTACCGCTCCCATTGCGCGAGACGCATGGACTGACACAACAGTTGTCATTCTCATGGTGCCTGACCTCATCAAGAAATGGTGCTTTGACCCGTTCGACCCCTTCGACAAAGCTCTGCTACGACTCCTGGGGGCTGGTAATCTTATTTTGCCTGAATAGGACGGCAAGAAACGGGGCGCAATTGCCAACTTTTGTGGAGAATCTGTTCTGTGCGCTCTGCAACAATTCATCCGGTTGTCTGAAAAACTAATTGATCGCGCCCATGGATAGGCTGTGTCGGTGCTTTCGGAACCTCCGTGGGCTTAAAACAAATGGAAAGGGAACACTGTGAGACACGGCAGCGAGACTTCAACGTTGATTGCAGTCCTTTCCATCGTTCTCGTCTCTTCACAGGCGCCGGTCGTCCATGTCCAACCCGCCCTGCCAACGGACCTGGTTCAGATCACGGACGCGCCCAGTCCAGGCAACTATCTCTCCATGCAAATGAGCGCCTGGCCACCCTTGCCAACCGCTCCCTTCCCCGGTCTGGCCATCTATGCCAGTCCGGAGGATCCAGGTTGGTTATGGTATGACGACAGAGCCACCGACTACAGCGTGAGATTCGGGGCGTATGAGGCGCCGCTGCCACCGGGCGGATTCACCAATGGCGGTGGAGGCAGCAACTATTTGCCGGGGTTCGAACTGACGGATGGGGCTGCGGATGGGTTTTCTGTGGTCATCAGCAATACTGCGACCTCGGCTTTGGTCTGGCTTACGAACACGCAGGCGGGCAGTTGGTATGGGATTCTGACCAATCCGTCGCTCGGGGCCAGCAACTGGGCCCTCTGGCAACGGGTTTTCGCGACCAATTCCGGGACCTCGATCCTGACCAATGGTCTGAATTCCACCGCCCTGTTCTTCAAAGGGGAATGTCTGACCAGCCCGGGCCACATCACGAACGGGCTTGTGGCGTATTGGAGGCTGAACGATGGAAGTGGCACGAATGCCATAGATTCCAGCGGAAACGGGGTCAATATGCCGTTGTTTGGCAATCCTTCTTGGGTCTCCAACTATTTGATATTCAATGGGAACGAACGATATGGGGACGCTGGAAGCAACGAATTAACCAGCCTCGACACTTCTGACAAGACCATTTGCGCCTGGATGAATTTAACGGGACTAAATTATTTTAACAGTTCCTATCAAGGAATTCTTAGTAAAAATGTTTACTATGCGAGTAATTACTTTGGCCGTTTCCCGGTAGTTATGTCAGCACGAATTTACTCCAGTGTGGCGTAGATGAAACATTCAGCAACTTTTACGACGGCGATATTTGGTTGCCGCAAATATGGAGCACGCCGTTGTCCCCATCAGAAGTTGCGAATCTGTATTTTAACCAGCGGACGGGCCTTCCGTGGCCGTGAGATATTATGAACGTTGGACTGAGAGTTGTGGTTGTTTCCAGCTATTTGATTGTGGGCTTTGTGTCCCCGACGCAAGCCCAATTCACGTACACCACAAATGCTGACAATAATCTGACGCTTGTTGCTTACACTCCTTCTCCCGATTCCTTTAATGTGCTGGTACCGCCAACTTTCAACGGGCTGCCCGTGGTCAGCATTGGAACGAACGCATTTTCCGCCGCCAAAGAGCTGTCTGGCGTTACTATTCTCAGCACCGTAACCAACATTGCCGCCGATGCTTTTCAAGGGTGCCCGTTGTGGTTCGTTTTCTTTGATGGCAATCCGCCAGCCGCAGATCCAACCTCCTTTGTTTCTTCGCCAGGCGCAATGGTTTATTACGCGCCGTGGACCACCGGGTGGAGCTCCAACTTTGACGGTTTGACCACGGTCGAAGCCATTTTCGAATGCACAACCAATTCCGACAACACCCTGACCATCAATTACTACACGGGCGGCGGCGGCGTGATAGTCCCTTCCAGCATCAATGGTTTGACCGTCACTGCGCTTGGGCCAGGAGCGTTCAACGGTGGGCCTGGACTGCCGGGGCCAATTTATACAAGTGTAACAATTCCAGATTCCGTGACTAATTTTGGCGACGGTGTTTTCGACGGGTCCGATCAACTTACCAATGTGACGATTCCCCCGGGCTTGACTTCCATCCCCCCTCATTCATTTTACGGCGCTTTTAGCAGCGGCCATCTTGCACTTCCCAGCACAATCACGAACATCGGCAATAATGCGTTCGAATATTGCGGGCTGGACAGTATTAGCGGTCCCTCAACCATCACAAATATTTTGCCATATACGTTTGCTTACTCCGGGAATTTGACCAACGTCACTCTCGCCGGCATGTCCAACATCGGGGATTACGCCTTCTATCAAGACCCTCTTTCGAGCGTTTACATTGGCGGTGGTGTGGTTGGGAATTACGCTTTCTGGTTGTCTGACACTCTGACCAATGTCACTTTTGGCGATGGCCTCAGGAGCGTCGGGGTGGCGGCCTTCCAGGAAGCTCCTTTTGGCAGCCTCTTCATCGGCGACACGGTCACCAACATCGGTTATGCTGCGTTTGCGCAGTGTGGCCTGACCAACCTGACCTTCGCCCCCGCCGTCCATGCCACCATCAATGGCCAGGCCTTTTTGCAAAACCCGCTGACCAGCGTCTATCTTCCCGGTGGCCTCACATTCACGGACGATCAAGTGTTCGGCTGGTGCAGCAATCTCACCAATGTCATCTTCGGGGCGGGGGTTTCAAATCTGTCTTACGGAATGTTTATCGGGTGCAATAGTTTGAGCAACGTCTTTTTCATGGGCAATGCGCCCGGTCTGGACGGATCTTATCCTTCGGACGGACCCCCGTTCGATTGGGACGCAGGAATCACGGTTTATTACCTGCCCGGCACGACGGGCTGGGGGAACAGTTATCAAGGGGTGGCGGCGGTGATGTGGAATCCGGTCATCCAAACGGGCTGGCCGAGTTTTGGGGTGAGCAATGGACAGTTTGGATTCAAC
>Ga0224555_1001313_pt1 | contig 35130 bp, 14 predicted proteins | sample 714S23034metaG_FD_180687 | JGI IMG/M metagenome (GOLD analysis project Ga0224555, IMG submission 180687) | Peat soil microbial communities from Stordalen Mire, Sweden - 717 S2 30-34 | ecosystem: Environmental > Terrestrial > Soil > Wetlands > Peat | place: Sweden: Norrbotten County, Stordalen... | reverse complement strand
TGGAAGGTATCATGAACCCGATTTTGGCTCACCCCTCTGCCAAGTCGATCACACTCACCCTAAGTTCCAAGTGCCTCGATCCAGTGATGATGCGCATCGCCACTCTCCTCTTAACTGGACAGCACTGCAGCCGCGACATGACCGCGATCGCCTATGCGGTGACGAACAACACGCTCTTCAATTTTTCGGCGGGACTGAACCGCGTGGTTTTCCTGGAGTCGCACGACGTCGTCGGCGATCTCAACAACGGCGTTCGCCTGCCAACGGCGATCGACACCAACACGCCAGACAGTTACCGCGCGCGCAAGTTGTCCACGCTTGGAGCCGCGCTCACCTTTACCTCGCCCGGCGTGCCGATGTTTTTCGAGGGACAGGAAATGCTGGAGAACCAACAATTCAGTTCCAGCCGGCCCGTGGATTGGACCAAAACCAACACGTACAGCCGCATCGTCCTGCTTTACCATGATTTGATTCGCCTCCGACGAAACCTGGACGGCGACGTTCCCGGGCTGAAAGGCGACCAGTGCAGTGTCTTCCAGATGGATAATTTCAACAAACTCGTGGCCTACCGCCGCTGGCAAAGCGGCGCCACAGCCACGAACCAGGACGCGATCGTGGTTGCCAACTTCGCCGGTACCACCCGCAGCAACTACACGCTCTCCTTCCCGCGAGCCGGCAATTGGTACGTCCATTTCAACAGCGATTCCACCAATTATGGAACGGACTACGGCAACGTTGGAACCGCCCAGGTGACCGCCACCGGCACGCCGGCCACGGTCGGAATCACCATCGGACCCTACAGCGCGCTGGTTCTGTCCCAGTTACCCTGGCCGCCCCAGATCACGCTTTCCCAGGCGGGCGGCGGCGTCGCGGTTTCCTGGCCGATTGCCTACGCCGGCTGGGTGCTGGACTCAAGCAGGACGCTTGCGGGAACTCCGTCACCCTGGGTTCAGGTCCCGACTTCACAATACCAGACGAACGCGACAAACTTCTTCATCAATTCAACCCTGCCGGCCGCCAACATGTTCTATCGCCTGCGGTTCCCGTAGAAGTCACAATACGGCCTCATCGGCGCAGCGTGGGTGAATCAAAACTGCATCGATCATATCGTGATGAGTTGTCGCGCCCTTGGGTTGGGCATCGAAGATGCCTTCCTGGCCTACGGCCTGCGGAACAATTCATTTGCCCCGGGTCGGACGAAGCTTCCAAACCAGCACCGCCCCGGCGATGGAAAGCGCCGCGCTGTAACCGAACGCCACGCGGGTCCCGAACCCGGTCCACAGCGCTCCCACCATGACGCTCGACAGCAAATCCCCAACTCCGTTGACCGTCGCCAGGGTGCCGAAGGCCACTCCGTGATGCTCCTCGCTCACCAGTTCCGCGCAGAGCGAATCTTCCAGCGTCTCTTCGAGGGCCACGTTCGTTCCGCCCAGGATGAAAACCAGCGCCAGCGTGCCGATGGTAGCGGGCAGGAACATGATGCAAAATGACATGGCTGCCGACATAAGATAGCCTCCAGCCAGAAGCCGGTTCTTAGGCAAGCGGTCGCCGAGCCAGCCGCCGATGAACGCGAACGAGGCATAAAAAACATTGTGAAGCACATAGAGCGCGACGGCCACGCTGGCTGCCCTCGTCGCGCCCAGCGTTGGCGTCAATTTCTGGGTGGCCAACAGAATCAGCAGCGTGTGCGCGAAGGCGCCCAACCCGAACAACCCCGACGCAACCAAAAGTTTGCGGTAAGCGGCCGGTAACAGGCGCAATTGGCCGCCGAGCGAAATATGCGGCACGCGCGCGCGGGATTTCTCCTTCACGACGAAAGCGATGAGGCCGGCCGCGAGCAGACCCGGAACCAGCGTCACCGCGAACACTGTCGGGTAATGATGGTGAAACACCTGGAGAAGGACGAACGCCGAAGCCGGGCCAACGATGGCGCCCATCGTGTCCATCATCCGCTCGAAGCCGAACGCGCGGCCATACGTCTCCTTCGTCACCGACCCGGCCAGCAGCGCCTTGCGCACCGGGGTGCGCACACCGCGCCCCAGCCAGGCGAACGCCCGGCCGGCAAGAACATGCCAGGCCGCCGTCGCCAGTCCGAACGAAGCCGTGCCCAATGCCGTGACCAGGTAGCCGGCAATCGCGATGGGTTTGCGGCGCTGAAGTCGGTCGGTGTAATAGCCCGATGCCATCTTGGCAAAGCTCGACAGGCCGTCCGAGACCCCCTCGATCAAACCGAGCCATGCCGCCGCCACACCCATCGTCGCCAGGAACGCCGGCATCACGGTCGTGGCCATTTCATGCGACCAATCACTGAAGAGCGATGCCAGCCCGATGCCGAACACAGTTCGATTCAACCAGCCAACCGACGGCCGCGATGACTTTTCAGTTCGAGCGGGCTCGTCCATTGTCAGTGTTGCCCTCCCGGGATTCGCTTGCGCTGTCCTTTAGATTTTATGTCGTACATTGCAATGGAATCCGCCTACTCATTTGCACGCGGACGACAGCCTGTCCATGATAATTTTCCGGGTCTTTCGGGTCGAGGAGGTCGCGGACCTTTCCGGCGCCCAAACAACCTCCGGCATTGGCGGATCAAATTGGAAGTCCGCCGGTTGACGTTGAAGAGTATGTGGTTAGTTGTATGTACGGACCCCGTCGATGGCTTCGAGCTTCACTCTGTCTGAGTGGCCGGTATATGCATAAGTTGTGCTGAGGATCAGCGTCAGCAGCAGCAACCAACAATATCAATCAGAAGGACTCTCCTATGTTCAATAAGCATAAGTGAGATGTCGTGCGCTGAAGAGTCCGCTGTCTTCCGGGTTCGTCGGTTGCCGCTGCTGATCCCGCTCGCTCGGGACATAACGGCGGTCTGGAAAACGAACAGACCCCGCGCGAGGCGGGGCCTGGTTCGAAGGAGAAAATTGCCGAATCGGCTTACTTGCGGTTGCGCGCTGCGATCACTGTCGCCAGGCCGGCCAGGCCGAGCAGGGCGGCGGTCGTGGGTTCCGGCACCGGCACGGTGAAATATTCACCCGAGGTGGAACCGAAGTTGAAACCGGAGGTTCCCACGTTGCCCGATCCTACGGGGAGACCCGGAAGGAACTGGTTCGACAAGTAAGTGTCTCCGTTGCCGTTGATGTCGGCCAGAACCATGATCCCCGAGGTGGGATTGCCGAGCAACGAAAGAGGAATGGCAATTTCCAGGCCGGTTGTCACTGCGTCCGCGGCAGCCGCGCTGGCGGCCGTGGGGGCGCTTCCATTCACGCCCGCAGCGTTGAGATTGTTCAGGCCGTAAACGATGGAGCCGCCGGGGCTGCCCGTCCCGATTCCACCGGTCAGGCCGAAGGAGCCCACATAGCCGCCGGAAGGAGAACCCACCAGGCTGTACTCTTCAACGAAGGCGGTGCCTGCATAGTCGTTAAAGTCCATCGCAAGCGTCGCACTGAAGCCGGGACTGAAAAGCGAACCGTTCATTGCCTGCATGTTACCCGTCGCGGGCACCGCCAGTGTGCTCTGACCCGAACGACCGTCTGAAATGAACACATTGACGCGATTGCCGTTGGCCTCGAAATTGCCGGTCAGCATGATATAAAGGTTCCCGCCTTGAACCACCCCGTAACCGGCGTCCAACTCCGAGCCGCCAGCCGATGTCCCATCACCGACGGTGCTGTCGCCGAACCCGGTATTGACAGTTTGGGTGGCGAGCGCAGCGCCGTAGTCGGCGTCCAGAGTTCCATCCACGTTGATTGCGGCCTGCGCGGTGGCAGCAAGCCCCGCCACGAACGCCGTTGTTGCGAAACCAGCAATGAGAGCCTTGGCTTTCATAAGATTAGTTCTAGTTGGATTTAGTCGAAGGGTTATTATTTCGTCTGCCAGACTTTATCAATTCTGCTGGGGAGATGGCTACCGCATGTTTGTGCGGTATGCCGGCCGCCAGCGTCCGTACAACTCCTTATGGGAAGCCCTCGATCACAAATCGGGAGCGCATTGTGACCTTGAAGCCGTGCGAAAGGAACGCCGGCTTCAGCCAGCAGCGGAGGTGTTGGGCCGGCTCTGCCGCATGAATGCGGCGTTCCTGCCCCTGCGCTTCACGGGAAGAGCTGAACACGATAGTATCGGGCCACCTCGGCCGGGTTGTTTGTGTAACGGGTGGTTGAACCCGATGCGCTGATCATGCCGCTGATGGGCGTGAACGGAGTCGAAAGGTTCGTGGTGGTCCATACCTGGTAGTTCTTGCCCGCGACGCTCGACCACGCCAGGACGCTGCTTCCGTTCATCCTGAGAACGGGGATCCAGTTCGGGTCCACCAGGGTCGTGCCCGCGCTGCTGGCGCCGGCCACTCCCTCGATCCCGGCGTTGTTCACCGCGCTGACCTCCGCATAGAGCGTCACGCCATAGCCGTTCGTCACGGTCAGGGTCGTGCCGGTGACGACGCCGTTGAACACGTTGGAACTGCCCGGAGCGGTACCGACCACGACATGGTAACCCGATACGCCGCCATCCGGATCACTGACGGCTGCCCAGGTGAACGTCACGGTGTTTGTGAGGACGTAGGCCCTCCCGGTGCCCGGCGCTCCCGGCGTCGGCGGTGGGGTCACGTCGTACAGTTTGAGGTACTGCGCCTCGAACGGCGCGCTGGACCAGCCTCCGTTGGTCGTCGGCACCGGGTTCAGCGAGACGAACGCACCGTTGGACAGCAGGTCGCTGCCGGCCATTCCGCCGCCCCAGAGCCAGACATTGCGGCGAGTCGAATCGACTCCCAGGTAAGCGGCGATGTTTTTGACATTGTACAATCGGCCGGGTTTGATGCCGAAGAGGTTCGAGCCGTTCTGGGTGAGGTTGACGTTGAAATTGCCCTGCTGGGGATTGTTGCGGTCGAGATTCACGAAGGCGAAGACGACGTCGGAAAAATTCGGCGAGGCATTGGCGGTCTCGTATTTTGCCACGGAAAAGAGGGAGGGCTGCGGGTTGCCGGCGCCGGTTTGATTGAGATAATACCGGTTCGAACTGCGCAGGGCGGCGCTGAAGGAACGCGCCTGGTTCACCGCCGCGTACAGCGGATAAAGCTGGTCGAGGCCATAGGTTCTGTTCGCGGGCGCGAAAATCGGCTGGAGCGAGTTGTACTTCATGAATTGCGGAATCATTTTTCCGAAATTCAATTGATACTGGTCGAAGCCAAACGTCTGCGAAATGCCCAGTTCCTCTCCGTAGAAAATCATCGGCGCGCCGTCAATCGTGCTGCACGTCATGTAGCGAATCAAAGCCTGGTATGGATCGGCATAGCTTTCCTCGTCGTGAGAGGTGTTGTTCAGCAGGACGAGCCCCTGACCGTAGGTATTGCGGCGCGCGTCAAAAATGTTCCGGTAATCGCTGGCCGTGGCGGCGGATTGCAGCTCGAAAACAATGTTCTCGTTCAACAGGTCGAAATGGCGGTTCGAACGGTAGGTCACCGCGCCGCCGTCGAGCGACTCCGCCATGAAGACGAAATCCCACTTCCGGCTACGCACCTTGTTGATGATGTACTCCCAGCACTGCGGCGGCAGGCCCTGTCCGAAGTCGGCCCGCAGGCCGTCGATGCCGTGGAAGGTCTGGTCGGGCGGCGTATTCGTCGGGCAGCCGGTCTTGTCCAGCCAGTACAGCAGGCAGTCGGAGAAATATCTCCATACGTTTTGCGTGATTGGGTCGAAGTTGCCCGTGACCGTGGAATAATCGAACCAATCGCCTTCGTTCACGTAATTGCCGTTGTCCTGCGGGTTCTGGCAGACCAGCGCCGCGTAAACGCCGAAAAAGATGTCGTGCACGTCGGACCATTTGCCGAAGTCTCCCCGGTCGGGAGCGAGCGCAATGCTGTTGCTGTCATAGGCGCGGCTGCAATAGTTTCCATTCAGCGAATATACCCGCGCTTCCCGGTCGCGGATTTCGTCCGTCGGCGCGGCGTTGGTGGCGAAATAATTCACCCCGCTGGCGTCCAGTTCGCAGTCGTAGGCGCTGTGGTTGAAAGGCTCATCGAGCATGACGTTGATGCCCGCCGAGTCCGCCGCGGCGACGAAGTTGGTGAATTCCTGCATCGCCTCATCGCGCGTCTCCGACTTGCCCAGCAGCGGGTTCACCTGGAAGAAATTCTTCACGGAATAAGGGCTGCCGACGACATACGGCAGGCCGGTGTCGGGATCCACCTGGCGGCCGTCGATGCCGATGGGATGAATCGGCTGGAACCAGAGCCAGTTGACGCCGAGATTCTGCGCGTAGCCAAGATTGAAGCGGTTGGTGACGGGATCGTAAGTCCGCGATCCCGGGCCGCCATACAAATCCGTGAAGGTGCTGCGCTGGGAATCCAGTGTTCCCTGCGAATCCATGTTCATCGCGTTCAACTCGTAAAAAACGATGTTCCGGGCCTTCTCCGGCGACACCACGATGGCGTGGTCGCGCCGGCCGTTGCTGCTGTACCAGATCCAGTTGGTGTTGCCGGCAACCATGAAGCGCCCGGTCAACCGGTAAGCCCCGGTCTTCTGGGCGTAAAACGTCAGCGAATATTGCCCCGGCGTCCCGGTGTTCGTCATGGTGTACGCCTTGTAATAATTGCTGTCGTCACCCGCGACAATGGTGTTGCCGTCGGGTGGAACGATGCCGTCTTCGATGCCGTCGCCGTTGGCGTCCAGCGTGGCGCGGTCGCGACGGTTGAGGTTTGAAAACACCTCGACGGCGGTGAGGTTGGATTCACCGGGAGAGAACAGGATGTTGAGCGGGATGGAATCGCCGGCGAGTTCGTTGACAAAGACGTGGGTGGTGGTGTAATCCGCGTTGACGCCGTTGACCGTCAGCACGGGAGCTCCGACGGTGCCGACCGAGAAACTGAAGAGATTTGTCGGGCTGCCGGCGTTGTATTCGGCGAATTTCTCCTCGTTGTTTCCGCTGTTCCAGGCGCCGATCTTGTATTTGATCGTGGTGAACGTCGGCAGGTTGCTCACGCTGGTGAACCACCACATCGCGTCGCCCGCGATGCTCGGGTCCGTCTCGGCGTGGTCGAAAGACAAGGGGACAACCTGCGTGCCGCCGCTGCCGGCGCCGAGGGAGCCTGCCGGCGTGGAGCCGTTCGTGGTGTAGTACAGCGCGGCGTTATCCACCCAGAGTGACCCGAGGCTGTCGTCTTTGCCGAGGTATCCGATCTTGGTCCAGAAGTCCACGCTGACGCGGCTGGGGTCGTCGCCGGTGTCGATCACGCGGTTGTTGTTATGCCACAACCACGCCGCGCGGTTGCGGATGGTGAAGGGAGACGCCGCCGCGATGGATAGGTTTGTAGTCGTCAGGCTGGAGCCGTCGCCGCCGTAAATGCAGGTGTTCGTCACGCCGTTGACTCCGTCGAACGTGAGGTAGAGGTAATATTGAATGACCTCGTTGGGGCCGACCGCGGAGGAGTTGAACGAGGCGGACCAGTATTGGTTGTTCGGACTCGGACCGCCGTTGAGGTAAAAAGCCAGCGCATTGCTGCTCCAGGAACTTTGCGTCGCGCCCTTGTAAACCACCCATCCCCCGGTCTGGTTCGCCGTGCCGAAGGAGTTGTTGAGTCTCTGGATGCCGCTATAGACGGCGACGGCGGTGTTGCTGCCGATCTCGAACTCGGGGTTGCGCATATTGAACCCGAGATCGGCGGTATTGTCGGGAATATGCCAGGCGTTGGCCGGGATCGCCCGCGAGGGGGCGCCGGCGCCGAGCCAGAGCGCAAGTCCCAGGAGAACCGGAGCAAACCGGCTGGGTCTCAAATCAAGTCCTTGTCGGTGGTGCGGCATGGGGGCATCCCGCTACTGCACGACCTGGATTTTGTAAAACTTTTGCGCCACGGGAGCCGAGTCATCGAAATAGAACGTGGAAGCGCCGCTCCCCTGAATAATGGAGCTGATCGGCTCGAACGGCTGGCTGAGGTTGGTCGTTGCGAGCACCTGATAGTTCACGCCCGGAGCGCTGTCCCATGTGACCAGTTGATTGACGGAAAGGGCCGAAATGTAGAGAGGCGGCGCGACAATCACCGTCCTCGAATCACCGAGAATGACGCTGTTGGTGTAAATCACCTGAATGACGTTCGTGCCAGCCATGGCGGGGATCCAGTCGTAGGTGAGCGTCCGCATTCCGGTACCGCAACCCGTTCCCGTGATAAAGAAATACGGCAAAAACGTGTTGGGATCACGGCGCAGTTGGAAGACGCCGTTGATGTAGATGCTGAACAGATTGATGTTGTTCGTATCGAGCGTCGAGGTGAAGCAGGTCTGGATCGGGAAGCTGTTGCCGCCTGCCATCGTGAGGATCGTCCCGTCCACGCCGGGGTTCGAGATGGACACGACCTGGGTCGGCGCCACCGTGCTCACGGTGCGCGTCAACGTCGTAAATCGATTCGGATAAACAGTCGTCGCGTATTCCTTCAATCGCACGGTGATGGTGGCCGTGCCGCTGTTGGGGACGGACACGTAGGTGAGATGATATTCCTGCGGGTAATTGGGATACAGCGCGCTGAGATTCGGATCGGGAGTCGCCGCCGTGGCGCTGACGAACACCGGGACGCCGTTGGTGTTGCCATTGCCATTGGCCTGGCCGGTCACGGCGTCGTCGTTGTTGGTATTGCCGTCCTGGATGTTGAAGTCAACCCCCACGACCGTGCTGTCCGCGCGGACGACAACCGTGTAGGTCCCGTTGCTGATGGCGGCGCCATCCGTCGAGGGAGTCGCGATCACGCCGCCGGGCAGCGCGCCGTCGTAATAGAAGGTTTGCAGGAAGGTGTTGTACACGCTCGACTGGTTTGTGCGCGGCAGAAACGTGTGGACGCGAACGATGTGGAAACCCGACTGCAAACCGATCGTGGTGTTGTTGGTGTTGAGATCGTTGTGGAGCCAGACCACGGCCGTGGTCGGGTTGAAATTCGTAATCGCCGCCTGGGTCAGGCCGTACAGTTTGGAACCCGAGAGCTCGGAGTCGGAAATCGTCGGGATGCTCTGTCCTTGATAGATGCTCCCTCCGTTGAACACCGCGACTTTATAGCGCACCTGGGTCCCGGCGGTCTGGCCGGGAATGGTGCCTTTCCACCAGTCCACATTGCTCTGGGTGCTGTCATGATTGACCCAGAATCCCTGCGCCACCTTTGTGGTCCCCTTCCCGATGCCAAACGCCCCTTCGGGATTCGAGCCGTCGGTGGTGTAGTAGAGGAAGCACGTGTTGATTTGAAACTGGTAGCCGGCTTGCGCCCAGACATCCACCGACTGGCCGGACGCGGGATTGAGCGGATACATCTGCGAAGGCGGGTTCGAGCTCAAGGACGTGACCGTGTTCGTCGGATCGTGCCACACCCAGTTCGCCGTCTGGTTGGTGATGCCGGCCCCGATGCCGGCGCCGGAAACCACCGTGTCGGATCCGCCGACCGTGTAGTAATAGGTTTCGGCGCCGAGCGACACGACGTTGTTGCTGGCAATGTTGCGGGCCGCGAATTTTTCAGGGCCGTTCCGGAACTGGAAGGCCGCTTGTTCGTAACCCAGAAAGACGTCCGTGACGTACCCCGGCTTGTTGTCGCGCAAATCCGGCCCGGTCGGACCCACGCCGCCGCTGAGGGGTCCCAACGCCATCTGGCTGTTCAGGTCGATCCCGCCATCGAGCTTGACGAGCGTGTTGACCGAGGAGGCGTCGCTGCGGACGAGAATGTCGAATGCCGCGTTGGTCACCACGGGAACATCGATCGCGTAGGTGAGATTGGATACGTTCGGGCCGGTGACCACGTTGCCAAACGGATCCACGCTGCCGCGTAGTTTGAAGGGATACACCGGATCGAAATTGGGATCGCCGTTCGCGCCGTCATGGCGGTAAACGGTGATGTGGGATACTTCACTGCCGCCCTGGAGGAAGAGGATGGCGTTGGTCGATGGGTTGGCCCGGCTGGCTTCGGGCCATTGGCGGCCGTACATCACCCAGCCGCCGGTGGGGACCAGGAATTCCACCGCGCCGCCGCCCGCGGGAGGGGTTGTATTGACATAGATCAGACGGTTGATCGGGTTGGGATCATTCGCCGAGTTGAGCGCCGCCTGGGAACTGGTGGTGGCATTGTGGACCAACAGCCGGGCATAGGCACGGTTCGTGCCCGGGGAGGTGGTGTCCAGTTGCGCCAACACGGTCCCCGGCGGAAAGCCCACGCATAACCCGTAATTCCGGGAGTTCGAGGTTTCGTACGTCCCATTGGTCGATCCGTAATACCCGTCGTACGTCCGCGTGATCCCGTCATCGAAGGCGATGTCCCCGGGATTGCCGAAATTGTCATTCATCGCGAACAGCACCACGTCCTGGTCCGGAGGATTGGTGCTTTCCCGATAATCGTAGCGCTCGAAGGCGACGATGTTCTGATCGCTCCAGCGCGACCAGGTGCCGCCGCGCGCGAGTTGATTGTGGAGATAGGCAATCTCCGGCATGCGGTTGTCGCTGAATTCACCCAGATAATTGGCGTAGGAAACGGTGGGAAAATAATCGGGCGCCCCTGAGTGGTTGTAGCCGTCGGAATAAATCATCGGCAACCCCTCATGCATGAAATAGTAGGCATCCTGCAATTCCTGATGGACCGGACAGCAACTGCCGGCGTCCTGGGTCTGGGGAAACATGACGCTCTGCGCCGCGCTGTAACAGGGGTAAGACGTGCTCCCGCACGGAAACTCCGGGCCGGGCGCATAGTCGCGTCCGTCCATGCCCTGCAATCCCGCGCTGCCGGACAGGGCGCTGTTCATCTGATTGTAAAGCGGCTGGTTGCACAGGCGCATTCCGACCTCGAGATATTGCTGGAAATCCGGCACCGGCGAGACGTGCTCGCCGAAGATCATCGCATCGTTGCGCGGCGATTCGGTGTCGAAAAGGCTGTTCCGATTCCCGTCCGTCTCGACGTAACCGTTGCCATCGACGTTGTTGCCGTAACCGTGCACCGCGTCATACATCGCCTGGATCCCCCCCGTGTATCCGCTGAACGACGGGTCGTTCGTGAACGTGCTGGCACCAGTGTTGGCGCCGAAGAAATTCGACGGCACATGCTTGACGGCGTCGAGGCGGAAGCCGTCGCACTTGGTGGTGTACACCGTCCACATCGCCGCGCGAATGAGATACGCGGTCACGTCTTCCGCAACCGGCTGCCCATGAGTGCCGTTGAACGGGTGAAGGCCGCCGCCGAGCGAAGGCCCGTTGGTGTCCATGTAATAATCCGGGTTGCCGGGCTGCCGCACAAACACGGGCTTGGTGAGGGTGTTGCCCAGCGTGGAGCCGAAGTTGTTGTTGATCGTTCCCGGTTCGTTGGCAAGGTCCACCAACCCGAGCAACGGCTGGTTCTGGACCTCGAATTGATAGCAATAATTTCCAACTTGCGGCCAGTTCTGGTAATAGCCGCCCGCCACGGTCTGCAGATGAAAATCCTGCGGTATCAGGCCCGGGTAATAATTGGTGGGCGTGCCCGCGTTGAAACCGGGCACCGCCGAACCCCGGTGGTTCATCACGTTGTCAAAATAGACGCGGATGCCGAACCGATGGGCCGTCTGCACCATCTGCAACAACTGGGCCTCCGTGCCGTAAAGCGTCGCGATCGTGCCCTGCTGGTTCTTGTTGCCCAAATCAAACGGGTCAAACTGATCGTATCCGATCGAATAGCCGCCGCTGGTGCCCTTGGCCGGGTTCGGCACCCAGAGGCTGTCATAACCGGCTTCGGCGATCTCGGGCATCTTTTGGGTCAGGTCCGCCCACTTCACATTGAAGAGTTCGAGCATCGCCTCGCCGCGAACGAGGTGCGTGCTCCCAAGCAGGAGAGCGAGGATCAGACCGACGCGCGAAGCATGATTTGAATTCACAGCAGGGGGTTGCAGGGCATTCGGATTCCTGAGCTACTGGCGTTAAAATACGTGTCCTGACCGCATCGGTCAAATCACCCGCCGCAGCCCGCCTTCCTGATTCCTTAAAGCCGGGTTCTGAGATTGCACTTCGGGTGACTCTGCCATAAGTCATACCAGTCCGGGCCCCGGCACAGCTACCGCACGTTTGTGCGGTAGGTCCGGGATGGAAATGCCATTGCAATAAGCTTTGTGTCCGACCAGTTGCCGCCCGGCGCCACCACTGCCGCGTCCTGGGCCAAGGCCGGCAACATCGCGGTGGCTTCCACCAAATTGTCTATGAGGATGTCCTGGGCAACGTGTGGAATGATCTTCCCGGAGCGTCCAACACCGCCGGGCCACTGCAACTTTTCCTGGGCTACACCGACGCGCCTCCCGCCACTGTCACGCAACGCTTCTACCGGGTGAAATTGATTCCCTGACTGTCGATGCTGACGCCGCGCCAAAGCTTCCATGAAACCCGGCAGGGCCGACCTGCCGGCCGGCCTGGACGCGCGGCAGCACGTCCCTGCCTGGTCACGGCGAGCCGGAATACTCAATGAGCCGGCGGGGGTCCAAATGTGACCCGGACTTCTCTTCCGGCGCTCACGTCCGCAGCAGGCAGTTTCAACTCGAACACGTCCCCGTCAGGCGCTCCGGCCTGGTCTCCAAACGGCATCGCCGATTGATCGCGCACAAGCCGGAGCACGGAGGCGTGGATCTTCTTGCCGTTGGCCTCGGCGCCGGCCGGAACAAGATCTTTCGGCCAATCGACGGGCGGATGGATTCGCAGCACCCACGCTCTTCGTTTCAGAGCGCCGTCAAAGTCGCCCTTGGCCGCGCCGATCGCCACCCTCACCTCATGCCGGGCGCCATCCGCCGACACCATTGCGGTCGTCGTTCGGAACCGCCCCGACTGGTAAGCCGTGGTCAGCGTGTCGTCCTCGTACAAAGTCGCCGCATTGGTTTCACCCGCGTGCGGATACACATCCAGCGTGATCGGGTCCCACGGCAACTGACCCGTGTATTCCATCTCCGGAGCCAGTGGCAAAACAGTTCCCGATCTGACAAAGATCGGCGTCTGGTCCAGCGGGATCCTGTTCGTCACGGTCGCCGGCCCGGTCACCGCGTGGCCGGTCCAGGCGTTGATCCAGGTGCCGGGCGGAATCCACACCACACGAACCGCCGAGGCGTCATCCGTCGCCTTGCGCCAGCGCAGGTGAATGAGCGCGTTGCCGAGAATCTGCTCGTATTCGATGCGCAACTGATGCGGCCGGGCCGCCGTTACCGTCTCGGAAGTCTCGGTGAGGGTCGAGTCATGAGGCCCCCACGCATCAATCAATTGTTTGCCATCAATCCACACCCGCACGCCGTCATCCTCGACCGTGGCCAATCGCACGTCACCGACCGATTCAGGCACTTGAATGACTCCGGTCCAGCGCGCGGAAAAGTGATCCGGCGCCACTTCCGACCCCGGGCCGCGCCGGCCCCAATTGAAATCCACGCTGCCATCCGTTCGAGTCAACGCCGGTGTGCCGGACAAGTCTTCGTTGGCAAAATACTCGCCCTGCAAACCGGCCTGCCCATCGGCCGTGCTCAGCCAGCCGCCGGGAACCACGCCCAGCGAACCTTCCAGCACCGGAGCCGCCAGAATACTTCTGCCTAACAGATATTCGTCATTGCGACTCGCCTCGGGGTATTCGGGAAAATCCAGGTCCAGCCGCCGCAACAGCGGTTCGCCCGTCTCGTAATTCTCATGCGCCGCCGCATAGAACACCGGCAGCAGCCGGTAACGCATGTTTACCAGCCGACGCGCAATCCGCTCGGCATCCGCGCCAAACGTCCACGGCATCCGCATCAGATTGTGAGTGCAGTGCGGACGGTAAATTGGCGACAGCGCGCCATACTCGATCCAGCGGATGTATTGTTCCGGGGTCGGATTGGAGGTGTGCCCTCCCAGGTCCTCGCTCATGTAAGGAAAAAGCGCCTGCACGCCCGAATAAACCGCATTCTCCACACCGCGCCTCAAAAATTCGTAGCCGGGACCAATGTCCCCGGTCCACTGGATCGGAAACCGGTGGGACGCGACATCCGGAGGACGGTTGCGCATGCCGTTGTCGATGCCATCCATGTTAGCCATGATCAGGGGCCGCGACTGGGGCCTCACTTGTTGTGTGATGTCGTGGTAGAGGCGCATGCCCCAGACTTCCTTTTTCAATTTCGGCGACGGCGGGGTCAGGGCCACCATCCAGTTCCGGTCATACCACCAGAAATCCAATCCCTGGTTCAACAGCCCCGACAGCCCGGCGTAACGATAGTCCATTTCGACAGGATCGAGGCCGCTGGCGCCTTTCGGCTGCGGATGATCGTTGAACAGGATCCGCACGTGCCGGTCATGGGCCTCCTGAAAAAGGCGTTTCATGTCCGGAAATAAATTCGCATTCGGCCGATAACCGGTCGAGGCGTTCTCCCGCCAGCCGGTGTCGATGACCAGCACATCGAGCGGAATCCGGTGCGCGCGGTAGTCGGCAATCTGCTGCAACGCCGTCACCTCGCTGTAGTCGTACCACCGGCTGTCGAAGGACCCCAGCGCGAACAGCGGCACCATCTCGGTCGGCCCGGTCAGCTTGAGAAAATCGCGCCGCAGTTGCCGGTAATCTCCTCCGGGAACAAACACATATACGTCGGGCGCGTCGTTGTCCACATCCCACCCCTCGGTTTGCGCCCGGTCGGACCCCGCCGGAGCCGGCGTCAACCCCCACGGCGGAGGAACCAGCCGCGGCGAATCGGCAAAGGACCACACCGCGGGCTTGTCCGACGGGCCCGGCAGCCATTCGCTGTTCGGTAGCGCCCCGGTGCAGTTGAAAAGTTCACCGCCATCCGAGGATTCGACCCGGATGCCCTTCAAGGAATCGGCATTGTCTGGAACCCGAACGGCGTACCTGCCTGCGCGAATCACCACCTCGCCGCCCGTGACGTTGGTGGTGAATGCGGTCCCCGGCCAGTTCCTATCGAGCACGTGAAACGTGGTCCGATCCTCGAATCCTTCGCGTCCCTTGAGTTCGAGACGCACCAGCGAATCCGACAACACCTCCACTCGAACCTGTCCCACTACCACGTTCGCAGGTGCAGCGCCGGCGTTCGCGGCAGGCAGGCCGGTGGCAACCATCATCATCAGTCCGGTCGCAACGATCGCCCCGCCTCGACTGCGCTTTGAAGAGCGGCCGCCGGTTTGTGTAAGCATTCGTATTGAGTGCCAGAATCCGCAACTTGATTGCAATCGCATAAATGTGCGGCAACACCGCCGCCAACAAACGATGACACTGCCATTCGCACGGAGGCGACCGGAATTACGGGTCAACACGCACACCGGATCGCGGCGGTGTCCGCCGAGGACCAGCCGCACCGCGCCAAGCCATTTCACACCCGGAACACGCTCCCAAGCGCCATCGAACTGCTTACCCGCTGCGGCTGATGCTTCGCATACAGCCGCGCTCCCAACCCGCACTTCCATTCACACCCCATCCGCACGCCTGCTTGTATTGTTCCAGTGCAAGCCTCATAATACCGCCCATGCTCCGGTTCCTGGCCACGTCCGGCTCCCTGCCCTCGCCGCTGCAGCGGCCGGCCCTGAACTGCCCGTCGTTTGCCATTCGGGCCATCCTCCGCAGCCTGTCACTGTTGCTCCTGGCGTACGCGGCCCAGGCTTCTGCGATCGTTCTCTGGAGCGACCTGGGCGCGACGCTGGTTCACGAAACGGAAGCCGGCAGTGACATCCTCGGCGGCGCGTTGAAACGCGACGATTCCTCGACGGACACACTTTATTTCAAATTTCACGTGGATCCCCTGTCGGATGTGGGCACCGAGGAGTTCTTCGCGGCGTTCGAGCTCTACGAAGGCGACGCTGAACGGCTGGGAGTGGGCAACTCTCTGAAGGCCTGGGCCTACAGCGCGTTCAACACGGCGGAGACCGGTGAGAACAACAAAGTTTTCGGCGACATGGACCTGCGCTCGGGCCGGCCGGAATCGTCCGGACTGGGTTCCTTCTTCCCGTTTGAATTCCCACGCCGCGGCATCGAGCGGACCATCGTTTTCAAAGTCCAATACGTCGCCGGCGCAGACGACCTTGTCACCATCTGGCTGGATCCCGACCTGGTCCCAGGCGCCACGGAGGAGAACCAGTTGGAAAACCGCACAACCCGGATCAAGGCCAACGCCTCTTTCAACCAGATTCGCCTCCGGCACGGCGGCGGCGGTGGCGGATGGACCTTCAGCGACATGGCCATCGCCACGTCCTTCAGCGACTTCGTCACGGGAGAAGGCTCCGATTCCAGCGGGCCCGCCGCCGGAGCCCGCCGCAGCGCCCTGCCGCTTACATTCCAATCGTGGCAGCGGGAACAGGGTTTGCCGCAAAACTCCGTCCGCGCCCTGGCTCAAACGCATGACGGATACCTGTGGGTCGGAAGCGACGACGGCCTGGCCCGGTTTGATGGCATCCGTTTCGTCGCCTTCGGCATGCGCGAAGGCCTTCCCAGCGGGCCGGTCAGCGTGCTCTTCGAGGATAGCCGCGGCATCCTCTGGATCGGAACCGTCGGCGGCGGCCTCACCCGCTGGCAGGACGGACGGTTCACCACCCTCACACTCCGCGACGGCCTCCCGTCCGATTCAATCACCGCGCTCGCAGAAGACAGCGAGGGACGGCTCTGGATCGGCACCGAGGTGGGATTGGCGATTTGGGAGCAGGGACGCTTCGGGACGCTGGACGCCGCCGCGGAGTTCAAAGGCAACGCCATCTCTGCTCTGTTCAAGGATCGGAACGGCACCGTGTGGCTCGGGGCCCGCGGAGCAGGCGTCTTCCAGTTTCGCGGAGGGAAATTCCTTCCGGTGAGGGACGCCTCCGTGGAAGGACTGCTCCAGGACCCGCATTGTCTGCTCGTGGACCATGCCGGCCGAACCTGGATCGGCGCGGGCGATGATTTCGTGCTGTGTCATGACGGCGCCGAATGGCGCCGCTATCGAATCCCGCGGCACCTGGCCAGACCGTATGTGAACACGCTGGCCGAAGAGGTGGATGGAACCGTGTGGGCGGGATCCGTCAGCGAAGGCCTGTTCCAATTCAAGGAAGGCAAACTCACCGTCGTCAACGCCAGCAGCGGGCTCTCCGATAATTTCGTGGAATCGCTGCTGGTGGATCGCGAGGGAAACCTCTGGGTGGGCACCGGAGCAGGTTTGAATCGGCTCCGACACAGCAATCTCTCAATCCTCGGCCAGAACTCAGGACTCGGTTACGGCCCCGTCCAGGGCCTGGCCGAAGTCGCGCCCGGCGTGATCTGGGCGGGAAAACCGAGCGACGGTTTGTATAGCTGGGAGGGCGCGGGATTCAGCCGCTTGAACTCCACGGATTTGACGCGGCGTTATCCTGAAATCAATTCCCTGCTGAAGGCCCGCGACGGCAGTTGCTGGGCCGGAGCCGCGCATGCCCTCCTCCATTTCAAACATCCGGCGACCGCGCCGGACGATGTGGAGCCGCCCGCATTGGTGGGATTGAACGTCACTTCCCTGGCTGAAGATCCGGCGGGCCGGGTGTGGGCCGGGACACGGGAGGGCGAACTCTGGCGCCTGCAGGGCGGGAACTGGGCGGCCCAAACCCGTTACTCGCAACCCCACGCCATCACCGCCCTTGTGCCGGAGAAAGACGGCTCGATCTGGATCGGCACGGAAGGAGGCGGCCTGTATCGGTTCAAAGACACAGTCCTGGCTCACTTCGACAGGACCCGCGGCCTCCTGAGCGACCTGATCCGCACCCTTTACCTCGATCCCCAAGGCACGCTGTGGATTGGCACCGCGGGCGGCGGTTTGAGCCGTTGGAAAAACGGCACCATGGCCAACTTCACCCTCCGCGAAGGGCTGCCCGACAATACCATCTCGCAAATCCTCGAAGATGACGCCAACCGCCTCTGGCTCGGCAGCAATCGCGGCATCGCCTGCGTGAGCAAACGCGATCTGGACGAACTGGCCGCAGGCAAAACACCCGCCGTCTTCCCGAGGGTCTATGGCCGGCTCGAAGGCATGCTGTCCGAAGAATGCACCGGCGGGTTTTATCCCGCTGGCTTGAAAACAAAATCCGGCCTGCTCTGGTTCTCAACCCTGAAAGGCATCGCCGTGGTGGACCCCCACCCCCGCGCCGCCAGCGCCCCCGCACCCACGGTCGTTCTGGAAGAAGCGTTGGTGGACGGAACCACCGTCTCCGAATTCCCGTTTCCCAATTCCCCGACCGAGGTAACCGCCGGCGCAACAAACCCGCCGGCGGCGGAAGCGGTGACGCTCCGGATTCCTCCCGGCAAACATCGAATCGAACTGCGCTACACCGGCCTGAGCTTCAGCGCCCCAGAACGCGTGCGCTTTCGTTATCGCCTCGAGGGACTCGACCCGGATTGGGTCGAAGCCGGCATGCGCCGGACGGCTTTTTACAGTTACGTGCCGCCGGGCGAATACCACTTCCGCGTGATCGCCTGCAACAGCGATGGAGTCTGGAACGAAACCGGCGCGACAATGGCGTTGACGGTGGAACCGCATTTCTGGCAGGTGCGTTGGTTCATCGGACTGGCGGCTGCCGGCCTGCTGGCTTCCGTCGTCGGCATCGTCCGCTTCGTCGAGAAACGAAGACTCCACCACCGCCTGAAACAATTGGAGCAGGAACGGTCGCTCGAACGCGAGCGCGCCCGCATCGCCCAGGATCTCCATGACGATCTGGGTTCCTCCCTGGCTCGCATCTCCCTCCTCAGCGGACTGGTCAAGGCGGACAAGGACAACCCCCTCCAGGTCGAGACCCACGCAGGCAAACTCTCCCAGTCGGCGGACCAGACGGTGCGGGCATTGGAAGAGATCGTCTGGGCTGTAAGGCCCGACAGCGACTCCTTGCAGAGCCTGGTGGAATACATCGCCCACTTCGCCAGCGAATTGTTCGAGGGAAATGCCACCCGCTGCCGCCTCGACCTGCCCCACGATCTGCCCATGCGCCCCTTGCCGCCGGACATGCGCCACAACATTTTCCTGATCGTCAAGGAGGCGCTCACCAACGCTCTTAAACATGCTGCAGCCAAAGAGGTTAGAGTGCAGGCCAAAGCGGACGCCCGCTCCCTCGAAATCCTGATCCAAGACGACGGCAAGGGCTTCGAGCCGGCCCCGCCCACACCCGAGGGCAAACGGCATGGGCTCGGAAACATGCGTCACCGCGCCGAAACCATCGGCGGCACGCTGACCCTTCAGTCCACCCCCCTCGGAGGAACCCTCGTCCGTCTGATTGTGAATTTTCCGGATGAACCCGCCTTCGGAGACGCTTGAGATCCAGTCCGTACTGCCGCATATTCATGCGGTTGCAATTCGACCATGCGTTCTGGCAATCAGTACCGCGTGATCGCTGCTGTTGCTGAAACCATGCAGATCAAAGTTGCCATCGTGGACGACGATGAAGGCATCCGCACCAGTCTCGCGGCCCTCATCCGCCGCTCTTCCGCCTTCCGGCTCGCCGGTGACTACCCCGACGGGGAAACCGCCCTCAAGGAAATCCAGCGACGGCCGCCCGACGTCGTCCTGATGGACATCAATCTCCCCGGAATGAAAGGGTTCGAATGCGTCCGCCAATTGAAGGCCGTGCTGCCCAACGTGCAGTTTCTCATGCTGACGGTCTATGAAGACAGCGATTCGCTGTTCAATTCCCTCAAGGCCGGCGCGAGCGGATACCTGCTCAAGCGCACCGCCTCCGCCCGCTTGCTCGAGGCCATCCGCGACGTCTATGACGGCGGCTCCCCGATGAGCCCCCAACTGGCCCGCCGGGTCGTCCAGTTCTTCTCCAGACCCGCCGCCGACCCGTCGCACGTCCCGCGCCTCACCCCCGGCGAAAAGGAATTTTTGGATCAGCTCGCTTATGGCTATGCCTACAAGGAAATCGCCGACCGCATGAAAATCAGCATCGACACCGTCCGCAGTTACGTGCGCACTGTCTATGAAAAGCTGCACGTCCATTCCCGGACGGAAGCGGTGGTGAAATATCTGCGGGGCTGAGGCAAAGCCCGTCCGAGTGATCCCAATCCACGACACTCCAAATCCATGCTGATTGTCCATCAATCACCGGAAACGCCGCCGCGCTCCGCGCTGCGCCGGTTCCTCAACGCTTTTCTTTTCCTGTCACAACCGGGTCAACGCAACGCCCGGGCGTCGCGCTCCAGGCTTTGCCGCTCGCATGCGTCATCACGGCTCCGCCGGGTTCTGGCCGCGTTATGCCTCCTGGCCGGCATCACCGCGCGCGCCGATACCGATTACTCCAAGGAAACCGCCGTGCGCGGACCCCAGTGGCTGCGCGATGGCGTCCTCTATGAAATCTTTCCGCGTGATTTCTCTCCCACCGGCAACCTCAACGGGGTCACCGCGCGACTGGACGAACTCAAGGACCTGGGCGTGACGATCCTCTGGATCATGCCCATCCACCCCATCGGCGAAAAATTCCGCAAAGGCGGCTTCGGCAGCCCTTATTCCATCAGCGATTACTACGCCGTCGATCCCAACTACGGCACCGTTGACGACTTCAAACGGCTCGTTCATGAGGCGCACAAGCGCAACCTGAAGGTCATCATGGACCTCGTCGCCAATCATACCGCGTGGGACAGCGTGATGATGGCTCACCCGGAGTTCTACAAGCAGGATGCCAAGGGCAAACTCATGCCCCCTGTCCCCGAATGGACCGACATCGCCGGACTCAATTACACGAACCTCCAGCTCCAAGCATACATGATCGCCATGTTGAAGCACTGGATCCAGGAGTGCGACGTGGACGGCTTCCGCTGCGACGTCGCCTACATGGTGCCCACCGATTTTTGGGTCGAGGCGCGCGCCGAAATGAAACAGGTCAAACCCGACATCATGCTCCTGGCCGAAGCGAGCAAGCCCGAACTCCTCGCGAAGGCCTTCGACATCGACTACGCGTGGCCCATGCTCAGCGCGCTGAACAATGTCCTCATCCATGGCGCCCCCGCCTCGGACCTGAGAACCTCGTGGGAGGAGAGCCGGCGGGAATTCCCCCGGGGATCCCTCCACATGCGCGTCTCCGACGACCATGATGAAGCCCGGGCCGTGGCGCGCTATGGCATCCGCGGCGCCCTCGCCGCTTCCGCATTCCTGTTCACGCTCGATGGAACACCGCTGCTTTACAACGGAATGGAGGTGGGCGACGCGACCGAGTCCGGCGACCCGGCCCTGTTCGACAAATTGACCATCTTCTGGCATCCCAAGGAGCGGCCCCCGTTGCGCGCGATTTACAGGGAACTGATCCGCCTCCGAAAGCAATACCCGGCCTTTCGCAGCGACCATGTCGTCTGGCTCCACAATTCGGACGAATCCAACCTCGTCACGTTTTTGCGCCCCGATGACAACGACGAATTCGCGGTGGTCATCAATATGTCAAGCCGCCCCGTCGCCGGCTGGATCGAACTCAAGAACGGCCAGGAATTCAAGCCGGTGCGGATCCCCGGAACGACGGAGGCGCCCATCGGCGCCCTGCCCGTCTTTCGTCTGAACGGATTCGAATGGCGGATTTACCACCGCATCGTGCCGCGCTGACTTCTGCCACCTGCCCCACCCTGTTCACCCTCCGCTCAGCCGTCTCTTTGCGGTAGAAAAGCATTTAAACCACGGATGGACACGGGTGGAAAAGAAAATTCATCCACTAATTATGCGAATGATCGCGAATGGACTTGTCTCGGTTCTAATTCGCGGGAATTCGTGAAATTAGCGGATATGTTGTTTATCCGTGTGAATCCGTAAATCCGTGGTTTCCACTGAATAGAAACGGCTCAACCGCGCGACCGCGCGACCGGGGCAAGCGGGACGTCCGGCTGACCCGGCACCCTGTCCCCTTCGGAAACTTCGCCGAAGTTGTCCACGTCCTTGGACACGAACCCGACACACAGGCCGGCCAAGCCCAGCGAACAGCCTCCCAGGAGCACGGCGTTCATGGGATTTCCGCCAAGAACGTGCTCCATGACCGGCCCCAGGCCCAGCGCGGCCAGGATCTGCGGGATGACGATGAAGAAATTAAACACACCCATGTAGAACCCCATTTTCCCCGCCGGAATGGCGTTCGCAAGCATGGCATACGGCATCGACAGAATGCTGGCCCACGCGATCCCGACGAGCAGCATGGAGGCAATCAGCGAATACTGCTGCGGCACGAGAAAGGCCAGCACGAGCCCGCCGCCCCCGCAGAGGAGGCAGATGCGGTGAATCGCCCGCGCCGTGAATTTTTTTACGAGCGCCAGCAGTACAAACGCGAAGACAAAAGCCGTTCCGTTATATACCGAGAAACAAACGCCACCCCATTCGCTTCCACGCTCGTACTCCGGCGTGGCAGGCGCTCCGCCAAAGACTTTGCCGGCCACCGCGGGCACGAAATAGATCCACATGCAAAACAACCCGAACCATGTGAAGAACTGCACCACCGCGAGCTGACGCATCGCCTTCGGCATGGAAACGATTCCGCCCAGAATCTCGCGAAACCCGTTTCCGATCCCGGCGGACTCCGCCTTCATCTTCCGAAATGCGTCCATGTCCTCGGGCGGGTATTCCCGCGTGGTTGAGATCGTGTAAAGAACGGCAGCGAGGAACACAAACGAGCCAAGGTAGAATGCCAGTTGAACGGTGTGCGGTATTTTCCCCGCCGCGTCGTTCCGGACACCGAAGACGTTCGTCAGCAGGTAAGGCAACGAGGACGACAGGACCGCGCCGAGGCCGATCAGCAGGCTCTGCATGGCGAAGCCTGTCTTGCGTTGTTCCCTCGGCAACAAATCGCCGACGAACGCCCGAAACGGCTCCATCGTGATATTGATGCTCGCGTCGAGGATCCACAGCAATCCGGCCGCCATCCAGACCGTGCCGGAGTTGGGCATGGCCACGAGAGCAAGGCTCGCCAGTATCGCCCCGGCAAGAAAGTAAGGCCGCCGCCGCCCCAGCCTGCCCCAGGTCCGGTCGCTGCAGTATCCGACGACCGGCTGCACCAGGAGCCCCGTCAGCGGAGCCGCCAGCCACAAAATGGCAAGGTTCGACTCTTTCGCCCCCAGATACTGATAGATGGCGCTCATGTTCGCCATCTGCAGCCCCCAGCCGAACTGGATCCCCAGGAACCCGAAGCTCATGTTCCACACCTGCCAAAAACTTAAACGCGGCTTTTGCATAGAAGATACGATTCAAAGTTCGCGGCGTGCCGTCGCCGCAGCATCGCACGAATCACCACCCCCAATCAAGTCGAAGCAGATGCCGGTAGTGTCCTCATTTCACGGGTAGGGACGACCTGCGGGTCGTCCGAGGCCGCGCGCAGCGCGGCCCTGCCTTTAAACGCATTCAATGGAATTCCAAATTAGAACACTGCCCAAATGCCCGGGTGAAGCGACTCTGGCTTCGCACACAGTCGCGGTCCGTAACGCTGCGGAGCGCGGCTGTGTCCGCCGAGGACCAGCCGCAGGACGCCAAACCATTTCACACCCGGAACAAGCTCCCGAGCGTCATCGGGCGGTTCCCGCGCCCGCCTCCCCCGTGTACCGGATGCGCCAAATGCTGTCCGAACCGTCATCCACGACAAGGAGCGAACCCTGGCTGTCCACGGTAATCCCCACCGGCCGCCCCCAGACATCGCCGGATCCGGTGACGAAGCCGGTCATGAAATCGTCGTATTCACCCTTGAACTTTCCATCGTGAATCGGAACGCAGATGACCTTGTAGCCTGTCCGGCGAGCCCGGTTCCACGAGCCGTGTTCGGCGGCAAAGGCCCACCCGTGATACGGCGCCGGGAATTGGCCGGCGGTGTAGAACGTCATGCACAAGGAAGCCGAATGCGCCTGCAACAGGACGTCGGGAACAATGACTTTGTCGGCCAGCTCAGGATGTTTGCCCGCATGGCGCGGGTCTTGATGATCGCCGATGTAATACCAGGGCCAGCCGTAGAAGCCGCCCTCCTGGAAATGCGTGATGTAATCGGGCGGAAGATTGTCCCCCAGCGCATCGCGCTCGTTGACTGACCCCCACAACGCGCCCGTCACCGGTTCGATGGCCAGTCCCACCGCGTTGCGAATCCCCCAGGCATAGATGCGGAACCCGGTCCCGTCCGGGTTATACTCCAGAATGTCCGCACGCTTCTTCTCGAGGCCGTCGTCGCTCACGTTCGAGTGGGATCCGACTGAAACGAACATCTTCCCTCCGTCAGGACTGAAAACAATGTCTCGCGTCCAATGCCCGCCGCCGCGCAGGTGCCCGCCGCCCGGAATGTCCGGGACGATCACCTCGCCCGCAGCCCCCGCCTGGAGGTCACCGTTGTGATAAGCGAAACGCAAGACGGCATCCGTGTCGGCAACATAAACGTATTTCGGATTCGGACCCGGCGGGTAAAACGCAATGCCAAAGGGCTGTCGAAGGTCGTCGGCAAACACCGAGATCCTGGCCACTTTGCCATCCGCCCCCGGTCGCAGCACCTTCACCCGGCCAGGGCCGCTTTCGGAGACAAATAAATCTCCGTTTGGAGCCGTGACGATTTTGCGGGGATTCTTCAGCCCTTCGACCCACAGGTCCACTGCAAACCCCGCCGGCACTTTCGGCCACGCCCCCGCCGGACGCGAAACGAGTCGCGGACCGTTATCGCTCGATTTCGTGTCGTAGGGCTGCGGCAGGTCGCCCACCGTGATGAGACGGCGAACCCCGGGCGAATCCGTCGTCCAATCCCCCATGGCCGCCGACCCCTGCCGCAACTCCTGATTCGTCCCGTCTGCCAGGGCACTGACCGGGTCGGAAGCCAGTGCCGCGCAGCCGGCGACTGTCGCAAACGAAATAGCCGCCGTCCGGCTCATGCTCCCGATGCGCGCCCAGATCCTCCTGCGCGCCTGGCATGAATCAAAGCCCGATCGGCTGACGGCTTCCTCTACGCGTTCCAGGTTGGTTTCACCGTTTCTCGTCCTCATACTGTATCCTTCTACTGTTTTTGTCTTGATCTCACGGCCACAGTCGTTGGAACCCGAGCCGCCGCACATATCGGTTGTGGAGGCGGGAAGGTTTTCATGACTGGCTTCTCACAGCAAGAAAATCCTCCGTCGCAGAGTGAAGTCTGCCCCGGTGTCAAGAAGGCTTGAGTTGCCAGGTCCGGGTTGACAGTATGCAAACATTATGAGTTCTTGTGGGATAACGAAAATGCAGTTTCCGGCAGACCGTGGAAGACAACTCAAAATGATACGAGCAACCATTTTCGCAACCACACTTGCGGCATTCCTCGGCGCGGCCATCCCGCTGGCCGCCCAATTCCCGGTTCCACCACCCTCGCCCGAGGCTGCGCCCCAATCCCCCCCCGAACTCGACCAGTTGCTCGGCCCAATCGCCCTCTACCCCGATCCCTTGATCGCTCAAATACTGCCCGCCGCCACGCTGCCGGCTGAAGTCGTCCTCGCCTACCGCTATGTGAGCGGCGGCGGAGACCTCAACTGGATCGATCAGCAGCCCTGGGACACCAGTGTCAAGGCCCTTGCAAGATATCCCGACGTGCTGAAAATGATGAATGACAACCTCGCCTGGACGACGGATTTGGGACAGGCCTTCCTCAGCCAACCGCAGGACGTGATGAACTCGATCCAGGACCTCCGCGCACAAGCCCAGGATCTCGGCAACCTTCAATCTTCCCAAGAGGAGGATGTCGTGGACGACGACGGAACCATCGACATTGTGCCGGACGATCCGGATATGCTCTTTGTGCCCATCTATCAGCCCAACCTGGTGTTTTTCCAACGCCCGTACGGCGGGCGCTTTGTCTCCTTTGGAGCGGGGATGAGAACAGGCGCCTGGCTGGACCATGATTTCGACTGGCACGACCACAACATTCTCGTTTGGAACCACGATCACCCGCGTCCGAACGGTTGGTGGAAACAGCGTCCCAGCCAAAGGCCGGGGACGGTCGCCAATAGCGCCACCGTCTGGCGCCCGGCTGGCCATCCGCCCACCGCGGCCGCAAGCGGCGAGGACCGCGGTTGGAATCCCCGCGGAACTCATGCGGTCTATACCACCTCACCCCGCGTTGCAGCCCGGCCGGCGGAACCCCAGAAGCCCATTGTCATCCACAACAACTCCGCGCCCGGACCCGGCGGAGGCCGGCAGATCGAAGTTCCCCATCACCAGGACAAGACGGCCACTGAGCCGGCGACGCGGCCGCCGCAATCCAACGGCGCGCTGATCGGTGCGCAGAGCACCCGCGAAACCCGGGCAGCGAGCAGCCGCGGCCAGCAAAGCCGCCAGACAATGAGCCACCCGGCTCCCGCCGCTCCGCGCGGCGCCTCGCCGGGCTCGTCTTCCAACAAAACCCGCTGAGTTTCGAAACCTGGATGAATTTCTCACCCAAAACACTGCCCATGAACCCCTGCGCTTCCCCATTCGTGTCCAGGTCCCGTGCCCTTGCGCCGGTCCTCGCCCTGGCTGTCCTGTTCCTGCTCCCCTCCCAACGCTTGCTTGCCGCCGGCGAGCAACGGTTCGCCACGCCGGATGAAGCCGTGAAGGCGCTGACCGCCGCGGCCAAGGCCATGGATACCAACGAAATGCACGCCATCTTCGGACCGGCCGCACACGATCTGGTATCGCCCGACGTCGTGCAGGCCACCGCCGAGTTTCAGGCCTTCGTCGAGCGGCTGACACAGCGGGTCCAGCTCGTTCCTGGGTCGGAATCCATGATCACACTGCAGCTCGGCCAGGATGGCTGGCCGTTTCCCATCCCGCTCGTCAAGCAGGACGGCCAATGGTTCTTCGACACCGCCGCCGGAATGGAGGAAATCCTCAACCGCCGCATCGGAATGAACGAACTCGACACGATCGCCGTCTGCCATGCCTGCGTCAGCGCCCAGCGTGAATACGCTTCCAAGGATCGCAACGGCGACGGAGTCCTTCAATACGCCCAGTTGATTCGCAGCACGCCGGGCGCACACGACGGCCTGTATTGGTCCCAAAAGACGGGCGACGAACTCAGTCCACTGGGTCCGCTGATCGCCCAGGCCCGGGGCGAAGGATATCGGCACACGACCAAAATCATGACGGAAGAGCAGGCCCCTTATCACGGCTACTATTTCAAGATCCTGACGCGACAGGGCAGGCATGCGCCCGGGGGCAAATACAATTATGTGATCAATGGACGCATGATTGCCGGCTTCGCCCTGGTGGTCTGGCCCGCCGAATGGGGAAACACCGGAGTGATGACCTTCATCGTCAACCAGCAAGACAAGGTCTGTCAGAAAAACCTCGGGTCGCGAACTTCCAGGATCGCCGGCGCGATGACTTCCTACGACCCCGACGACACCTGGACATTGGTCAGGGGCGACTGAGGTTGACAGCGGAGAAGTTGCCGATCCGGGTTCTTACACCGCCTGCTCATCCCATTGGGAAAGCCCTTCACCGGCCGCTGCCAGCATTTCGACCAGGAGCTTCTTGAAGTCTTCCAGACCCGGCGCAGGAATGATGATCGTGTCGCGACGCCCACCGACGTCCTCGGTGATGCGGAGGAACCGGCCGCGGGGATTCTCTTTAAGGGTGAACACGAAAGTCTTGCGTTCGATCTGAACGCTTCCTGATTTCAGGGTGTCTTCCTGAACCGGAGGCTTCGGCGACCGTTGAAGAGGGCGATTGCCATAAGTGGGCGTTCGTTCGTTCGAGATCATATTGTTTCAACCCATTTTGCCTGCTGGTGTTGCGGAGGCGACTCTCGGAAAGGATCATGGAACGCGGCGTTTTGTCAATTCCGCGGCATTCCGCAATATTGCGGACGCGCCTGCTTTAAAAGCCGATTGAGCCTCCCCGATCGTGCCGGCACAGCCGGTCGGCGAAAACTGCTTGCGACCGGGTTTGGGTAACGCATAATAAATGGCCGATGATTCACGGCGACACGAGCTCTCACCCGCGGGGTGGAAGGGCTTCGTAGAAGATTCAGGCTGTTTCGATTACATGCCTGGGTTATGGTATCGAGGAGCCAATCGTGCGAGTGCGTCATTTTCCTCTCAGTCGATTGAGGAATATCAGCTTTTGCCAGAGTAGCTCAGGGGTAGAGCAGAGGACTCATAAGCCTTTGGTCGGGGGTTCAAATCCCTCCTCTGGCACCAGTTTTAAAACATAGAAAAAAGCTTGTAAACAAAGGATTTTGTGGGCTTTTCTCCTGCCCGATTTCAATCGAAGCGAATAAAGACGAATGCGGGAGAAAAGGTTAGAAATGGCAACCGATGGCAACCGCGGCGCTCATTTTAAGGTCTTACAAGCCGCTTCCCGAGTCGGCTCTCCTCCTCTCAGAGAAAAGACTCTATACCTTGAGACGAACCCCAAGTGAGCCGATGCCTATAAGCGTTCGTCGAATTTGTAAAGCAGCAAGCTGGCCAGAAAAGTTTTGAGGGTGACGAGGAATGACTCGGCCAAACCTCACGGGTCAGTAAACTTAGGATGGATAATGCCTTTGGAAAGCCGGTCTTAGTCTGGCGTTGTTTCAGAGCCGCAAGCGGAAGAATTTCGCCGGTAACGTCATATCAATGTTGGTGTACGAGTTTCCCTGGCTCGGCACATCACTAAACGGACCGGCTGGCGTCGGCGCCCACTGTAGAACGCCGGCTCCCGGCCATCGAAGCACCAACCTGCCGGACGTCATTTGCCACTGCAGCGAGGGATTTGCCGGTGTCAGCCGCAAGCGGAAGAATTTCGCCGGCGCCGACATGTCAATGTTGGTGTAACAGTTTCCCTGGCATGGCACGTCAGTATACGGACCGGAGGGAGATGGTGCCCATTGCAGGACTGCGGTGCAGCGCCATTGAAGCACCAAGCCGCCGGCTGTCATTTGCCACTGCAGCGAGGGGACAGCCGGAAGTAATGCCAAGCCATGATAATAACCCGAGGCGGTCGCGAACACGTTGATCAAATTGGACGGCAGATTCGTTTGGCCATACGAATCGTCACCCCAGCCAATGACCGACCCGTCAGTGCGAAGCGCCAATGTGTGGAAATCGCCGGCGGCGATGGCAACGACGTTGGACAAGCCCGGCGGCACATTAGTCTGGCCGTAAGTATCATCTCCCCAGACAACGACGGTGCCATTCGAACACAATGCGGCACTGTGCAAATATCCGGCCGCGATGGCAACGACGTTGGACAGGCCTGCGGGCGGAGTGGCCTGGCCGTATGCGTTGAATCCCCAGCCCAAAACGATGCCGTTGGTGCGCAAGGCGAGACTGTGTTCACGGCCAGCGGCCACGGCACTAACGCCATTCAGACCTTGAGGAACAGTTGATTGGCCAAATGAATTGTCGCCCCATGCTACCACTGTGCGGGAACCGAGCAGCACCAGGCTGTGAGAATCGCCGGCGGCAATGCCGAGGACATTATTAGTTGCGGCGGGCGGAATGTTCGTTTGGCCGGCATCGTTGCGTCCCCACGCCACCAACGAACCGTTTTCACGAATTGCCAGATTGTGAGAGGCGCCGGCGGCGATGGAAACAAAACGCAACGTGTCGGTGGGAACAGCGGTCTGTCCGTCCCCATTGTACCCCCAGGCGACGAGCGTTCCATCGCGCCGGAGTGCCAGGCTGTGGTAATCACCGCCAGTAATGGCGACGGCGTCGGCCAGAGTGTTGGGCACGTTGGTCTGACCGCCGGAATTGTCGCCCCACGCAACGACCGACCCGGCAGTTCCAAAGACGCTAACTCTGCCGGTTGAAGAAACACTGCCGTAGGGATTGCTGATGGTAACGCGGTAGAAACCCGACTGTGCAGGCTGAATGTTGGTCAGTAGCAAGTTGGAATTGGTCCCGGTGGTCGTGCCGTTGAATTGCCAGGAATACATCAGCGGGCTGTCGCCAGAGGCGGCGGCGACCAGGGAGACGGTGCTGCCGGCATTCGTCACCAAGTTGGACAACGCTTGTTGCAGCATTGGCGGCTGATTGACAGTAAGCTGCACCACGGTGCTGGTGGCATTGCCAAACTGGTTGCTGGCGACCACGAAATAGGAACCGGCAGCCGCGGTGGTGACGGCATTCAGTGTCAGTTGACGACTGGTCTGGTTGAGCAAGGGACTGCTCTGGAAATACCACTGATATCGCAAAGGATTGCTTCCGTTTGCGAGGCTGTTGAAGGTTGTGCTGGTGCCGGCCAGCGCAGTGGTAGAGACGGGCTGCTGCACAAAGACAGGCGGCGCGGCGGTCACGGTGACCGAGGCCACGAGGCTGGTTGACGATCCGGATGTGTTGAATGCCACCAAGACGTAATTGCCGCTGTCAGTCAGCTTCAGGTTCGTCAACGTCAAGGATGTTTGATAGGCGCCAACCATCGGCACGCCGTCGTGTTGCCAATCGTAAGCGATCGGCTCGGAGCCACGGGCCTGGGCGGTAAGTGTCCAATTGGTTCCTGCGGGCAACGCTGCACCCGCGGGTTGCACGACGAAGTAGGGAACAATAGGCGTTACAATCAAGTTTGCCACGGCGCTCGTAGTGCTGCCAAAGGCATTGGTTACCACCACCTGATAGTTACCCGCGTTCCATGCTTGAGCATCGGCAATTGAATATTGCGCAGAAGTGGCGGCTGGAATTGCAGTTCCGTTGAAGAACCATTGGTAGGACATCGGCTGGCTGCCAAGAGCAGCGACGCTGAAGAGGACATTGGATGCGGCCGGCACCACAAGCGAAATCGGGCCGAAGACGATCCCGGGCGCAGCCGGATCAACACGGACCGACGCCACACTGCTTGTGGCCGTGCCGGCCCCGTTTTGAACGATGACTCGGTAAATGCCTTCGTTGGCGGCTTGCGCGTTTGAAATGACGAGCGTCGAATTGGTGGCCCTGGCGAGGTTGACATTCTCAAAAGTCCATTGATAAGTGAGAGGCGCGGTGCCGGTGGCCGTGACCGAAAGTGAAAAAGGCTGGCCGGCAAACACATTCGTTCCGATCGGTTGTTGGACAATCGTCGGCGCCGTCAACACCGTGACTTGAGCAACGGTGCTCGTTACCGCGCCGTAAGGGTTGCTCACGATAACTTGATAACTACCCTGCTGGGAGGTTTGGATGTTATTCAGAGAAAGAAAGTAGTTGGTTTGTCCCACGAGATTTGTGCCGGAGAGCAGCCATTGATAAGACAGCAGATTGAGTCCCATCGCGGTCACGCTCAAATTGACATTGCCGCCCGCCGCGACGGTCGTGTTTGCGACCGGCTGCTGGGTTATGGAAGGCTGGCAAATGACGAACATAGGAACATTCTCTATCCGATGGGTTGAAGAATCGAAATACCAAAGCCGTTGATTCAAACGATCCACGATCTCGACGGAGGAGGATAGGGGAAGATTGTAAATGACCAGTTTGGTCGCCGTGTCAAAAGCCTGCTGGCTGCCAAAGGCGATTGAACCGTTGGTGGAGCAGGCGTAAATCTCCGCGCCAATTACGCCCATGTCCGTCAAATTTGCATCATACATGGCGCTCGTCCAAAAGAGGCGCGAGCCGTCCAGGCTCATAACCAGATTACGTGATCCGTAGTAGTCATGCGGACCGGCACTGGCTACAGAAGTGTAAACATCGCCGGTCATGTCATACTTAGTAATGGCGGCGCCGGAATCGTCGTTGTCCACATGGTAATAATATCGTCCGCTGGGGTCATACTCACCATCGCCTTCGCGGACCATTATGGACGTGATGGTGGAACCGCTGGCTGTATTAATCAGACTGGCATAAACCCATTGATCTTCGCCCTCGATGACAATTCTTCCGGCGGCGCCCGCATTGATCTTGTAAACGTCCGTTCCCAATGCGAGCGGTGTCAGCTCCGTTTGCGTCTTCAAGTCCACGACGCGCGTCTGATTATGCTGCCAATTGGAAACATAAAGCCGGTCTTCGAACCGGTTCACCGTCATGTCCGTCGGATTGATGCCGATCGGAATGACTTTTTCCACAATGCCGGTGTCCGTGTTCAGGAAGAGCAGAAACGCATCGGCAAAACTGCCGCTGCCCGGATGAAGCACATAAATGTAATTGCGATTAGGGTCGGCCACCATTTTGGAGGCGTTGAGGTCGAACAATTGCAACGTCACCGGCAATTGCAGGACGACGCCATTCGCCGACAACGTAAGCTGGTTGGTGTAAAGGCCGGACGTCAGGTTCGTCGTGCTGAAGCTCAAAGTCACCGAGGATGGCGTTGTGCCATTACTGATCGAGGCCGACATCCAGGGCCGGGCCACCGTCAGATTCCATGCGGTTGCCAAAGACGCGGTTAAGGAAATGGTTTGCGACAGCATCGGCAACCCGGTGACTCCACTCAACGAAAGGGTTTGTGGTGTAACTGTCAGTGCGGAAACGGCGAAGGACCAGACCGCGCCAGAGGCTACTCCCGAAAAGCCCACCGAATCCACCCGCCAAAAATAGGTCGAGCCGGGACTGACTGCCGCGGAAAGGGAGAATGAATTGCTGGTGGTCGTGCCCAGGTAAAGAGCGGAATTGGTATTGGCGGCGGCAACCGCGACGGCGTTCGTGCCGAGATAGACCTGATAGCTCAAGGCAAACGGGCTGACCGACCATGAAACTTGAGGCAGCGGCGGATTGATCACGGCTCCGTTGGCAGGCGTCGGATTCAATCCGGGGCCGGGCACGGAAGCAATCGAACTCATTGGAATGGCCACGATCGCGCCCGAAGCGCCGTTGTAGAGAAAAACTTTCTGCTGGTCACCCGACACGGCCATGACCGTGGAAGAGAATGGCCAAGTGTAAAGTGTCTGTCCGTTGTGCGAGTTGAACACATGTTGTCCGCCCAAAGCCAGGTCGCCGTGAGCGGTGGTGGCATAGATCTGTTCACCCAGCGAACCGAGTTCATTCAGGTTCGCGTCATAAACATAGCCCTGCCAAAACAACGTGGCGCCATCCGGCGACAGAACCAAGTTGCGAGAGCCGTAAGGATGCTGATTGCTGCCAGCCACCTCCGTTGCCACGTCGTTGACGATTTGTTCCTTGTGAATGTAGGCGTCCGATATGTTGTTGTCGCAATGATAATAGAATGTTCCGGTCGGATCCATTTCCCCATCGCCTTCCCGTTCGGGATAAGGCATGGAGCCAACGACGTTACCCGTTGACGTGTCCACAATGTTCACCGCAATCCATTGGTCTTCGCCTTCGGTGACAATTCTTCCGGGCTTGCCGGCGTTGATCTTGTAAACATCCGTGCCCAAATGCAACGGCGGCAGCAACGTCTGGCTGCCCAGATCCACAACGTAGGTGGCGTTCTCGCCCCAACTGGCGATGTAGAGCCGGTTTTCGCCGTAATGAATTGTCAAATCCACCGGGTTGATTCCGATGGGCAGCGCCTTGTCAATGTTGCCCGTCGTCGTGTTGATGAAAAGCAACTGCCCATTTTGCCCGGAAAGCGCCGGCGGTTGCAGGGCGTAAATATAAGGGCGCTGGAGATCGGCAGCCATTTTGGTGATGTTCAATGCGGCTACGTTCACGGTGATAGGCGCTTCGACTTTTACGGTACCGACGCTGAACTCGATGTTGTTCGTGTAGGTTCCGGCCGCGAACGCCGCCGTGTTGAAAGCGAGGGTAACGGTGGCCGGCGTGGTTCCATTGCTTGAATTAATCGCCAGCCAGGACGCGCCGGTCACCGCGGCGCTCCATGCAGTCGGCGCGGCGCTCGTCAGCGACAGGCTCGCGTTGGCGGGATTATAACCGGCGATGCCGCCAACACTGATTTGCGCGGGCGTGATGGTCAGTTTGGAAACGGTGAACGACCAAGCCGGCCCGGCGTTCGTGGCGTTGAAGCCGACCGTATCTACGCGCCAATAATAAGTGTTGCCGGGCATAAGCTGTTGCCCGGGCGATATGCCAGGCGTCGAAACCCGCCCCAAATAAGGTGAAGACGACGGCGTTGCCGCTGCGACCGCCGATTGATTGGTGCCAAAATACACGTCGTAGGCCAACGCCGTGGGGGTGGGACTCCAGACTAGGTTCGTGGGCGCCTGGGCTACGACACTGCCGTCCGCCGGAGTCGGCACAATGGCCAGGCCGCTGATCGAAGCGATGCCGGCCATATCGTAAATGACGATGTTGGTATTGGCGGAATTGTAGCGGAACAGTTTCTTCTGATCGCCGGACAACGTCTGCACCGTGGTCGAGAACGGCAGATTGGTGATCACGATGCCCGTCTGGGCGTTGTAAACTTCATTGGGCCCAAAGGCGACCGAGCCATCCAGCGAAATGGCATAAATGTTGTCGGAAAATTGAGTGATCAAAACTGAAACGTTGGTCGCCGAAACCATCTGCACTTTGTTAAAAACCCATCTTTCCGCTGCATCTAAGAAAATCGGGGTGTTCAGCGGATCGCGGCTTTGCGACGGGCCGGTTGCGATCGTCGTCAATGAACTGGTTCCCACCGCCAGACTGGCTATGGACGAATTGGCGTAGCCTGCGCTCCAGCCATATTGTTGCCAGATATAGAGAGTATTGCCGCTCCGGTTCATCACCATTCCGCCAGCGCCGATACTTTGGTTGCCTCCGGTGTCCAACACCAGCATGTTCGTCCCGGCATTATAATCGAAAGAATAGATCTCCGGGCCCCACGCTCCATCGGTGTAGTAAATCATGCCCAATGGACTTGCAACCAGATACAGCGGGTTTGAAAGACTGTAAGCATTGGGGGTGGATATGGCCTTTTCCGACACGACCACGAAAGAATTCAAATCCACTTTGGAAATGGTTCGGCTCCCCGCATTGATGACATACAGGGCGTCACCTGCCGGGGTCACGGCCATGTCCATCGGATTCAGGTTGACAGCAACTTCGCCAAGGATGGCACCGTTGGTGGAATTGAGCGCCAGCACGGTGCCTGGCACGGAACCATTGGCCTGATTAAGCGCAAACACGCGCGGATGAATATAATCCGGCAGCAGCTTAACAATCGAGCGGCTCGGCAACGCATTGGTGATTTGCGCGGAGGCGCTGCAAGCCACAGTAACAATCGACACGAGCACGGGTAGGAAAATTGAAGGTCTCATAAGAACAACCAATTCACCAGAAGCATGACCGAGTGTTGTTCTTATTCCTGCATTGTCAACAACAAACCACGAGACCCCAACCAGACGAATTGCCTCAAAAAGAAAGTTACCCGGAAGTGGAGAAAGTGGTTGAGTAAACCACTGGTTGCCTCAAAAGGGGGTGTTACCCGAAATATGCACCCTGAAATGAGTCAAACTATGCGTAAAGAG
>Ga0224555_1001310_pt1 | contig 35165 bp, 31 predicted proteins | sample 714S23034metaG_FD_180687 | JGI IMG/M metagenome (GOLD analysis project Ga0224555, IMG submission 180687) | Peat soil microbial communities from Stordalen Mire, Sweden - 717 S2 30-34 | ecosystem: Environmental > Terrestrial > Soil > Wetlands > Peat | place: Sweden: Norrbotten County, Stordalen... | reverse complement strand
TGCTGGCCGTGGCGGGAAGTCTTGCGACCAAGAAGATCGCGCCGGAGTCGCTGGGCACGTTCCCGGTGAATAACACGCTGTTTACGGTGCTTCTGGTGGGCGTGATTCTGATCGTCGGCGCGCTGACGTTCTTCCCTGCGCTCAGCCTTGGACCGATTCTGGAACACCTGTTGCTACGTTCTGGGATCAGTTTCAGTTAGCGAGTCAGCGAGTCGGCAAGTTGGCAACGAGTAGGAATTTCGAGGTTGGATGAGATGAGTGAGACGCATACAGGAACGTCGAAGAAGCGAAAGCTGTTTGAACCGTCGATCGTTCGCCGCGCGTCGCTGGACGCGCTGAAGAAGCTGAATCCGGCGCTGATGGCGAAGAATCCGGTGATGTTTGTGGTCGAGGTGGGCAGCGTCGTCACCACGGCGCTTCTGGTGCTGCCGCACGGTGCGACTCACTTCGCGTTCAATCTGCAGATCACGCTGTGGCTGTGGTTCACGGTGCTGTTTGCGAACTTCGCCGAGGCGATGGCGGAGGGGCGCGGCAAGGTGCAGGCGGACGCCTTGCGCAAGGCGAAGAGTGAGACAACGGCGTACAAGCTGCGCGCCGATGGGAGCATCGAAGAGGTGCCGAGCTCGCATCTGCGAGTGAACGACAAGGTCCGTGTGACGGCGGGACAGATGATTCCCGGCGACGGCGAGGTGATCGAGGGCGTTGCGTCGGTCGATGAGTCGGCCATCACCGGCGAGAGCGCGCCTGTGATCCGCGAGGCGGGCGGCGATCGCTCGGCCGTCACCGGAGGCACGCGCGTGCTGAGCGATGTGATCGTGGTGAAGATCACGGCGAATCCCGGCGAGACGTTTCTGGATCGCATGATCGCGCTGGTCGAAGGAGCCGAACGGCAGAAGACGCCCAACGAGATCGCACTCAATATTCTGCTGGCCGGGCTGACGATTATCTTTTTGCTAGCGGTGGTTACGCTGGAGCCCTTCGCGGTTTATTCGGGCGCGCCGCAGACGGCGTTTGTGCTGATCTCGCTGCTGGTCTGCCTGATTCCCACGACCATCGGCGGGCTGCTTTCGGCGATTGGAATTGCGGGGATGGACCGCCTGGTGCAGCACAATGTGCTGGCCGTCTCTGGCCGCGCGGTGGAGGCGGCGGGCGACGTGAACACGCTGCTGCTGGATAAGACGGGGACGATCACGCTGGGCAATCGGCAGGCGTCGGAGTTCCTTACGGCGGCGGGCGTGACCAGCGAAGAGCTGGCGGACGCTGCGCAGTTGTCGAGCTTGCCGGACGAGACGCCGGAGGGCCGCTCCATCGTGGTGCTGGCCAAGGAGCTGTACGGCCTGCGCGGACGCGAGCTGGCGAACCTGAATGTGGAATACATCCCGTTCAGCGCACTGACGCGGATGAGCGGCATCGACATGGAAGGGCGCAGCATCCGCAAGGGCGCGGCCGATGCGATTGCGAATTATCTGAAGGAGAGCGGATCTATCCTGCCGGATGAGGTGCGGGCCACGGTGGACAAGGTGGCGCGCCAGGGAGGCACGCCGCTGGTGGTCGCGGAGAATGGCCGCGCGCTGGGCGTGATTCATCTGAAGGACATCGTCAAGGGCGGCATGAAGGAGCGCTTCGAGCAACTGCGCGCCATGGGCATCAAGACCATCATGATTACCGGCGACAATCCTCTGACCGCCGCTGCGATTGCGCGCGAGGCGGGCGTGGACGACTTTCTGGCCGAGGCCAAGCCCAAGGACAAGATGGACCTGATCAAGCGCGAACAGGCGCAGGGCAAGCTGGTGGCAATGACCGGCGACGGTACGAACGACGCGCCAGCACTGGCCCAGGCCGACGTAGGCGTGGCCATGAACTCCGGTACGCAGGCGGCCAAAGAGGCGGGAAACATGGTCGATCTCGACTCCAACCCGACCAAGCTGATCGAGATCGTGGGCATCGGCAAACAACTTCTGATGACGCGCGGCGCGCTGACGACTTTTTCCATTGCCAACGACGTAGCCAAGTACTTCGCGATTATTCCGGCGATGTTCATGGTGGTCTTTCCGCAACTGGCCATCATCAACGTGATGCACCTGCGCTCGCCGGAATCGGCGATCCTTTCGGCGGTGATCTTCAATGCGCTGATTATCGTTGCGCTGATTCCGCTGGCTCTGCGCGGCGTCCGCTACAGGCCGATGTCGGCGGCGGCCCTGCTACAGCGCAACTTGTGGGTCTATGGGATGGGCGGAATTGTCGCGCCGTTCGTCGGAATCAAGCTGATCGACATGATTATCGCGTCGATCCATCTGGTATAGGTTTAAGGTTCGAGGTTCAAGGCATGAGGTTCGAGAGATGATGAAACACATTGTTACCGCGTTGCTGTATACGGTGGTCACGGCTGTGCTGCTGGGAATTGGCTATCCTCTGGCGGTGACGGGGCTGGCGCATGTCTTCTTCGCAAAGCAGGCCGAGGGATCGTTGATCTCGCGCAATGGAGAGCTGGTGGGGTCGCATCTGATTGGGCAGAGCTTCAGCGGGCCGGGATACTTCTGGTCGCGGCCATCGGCGGCGGGCACGGGCTATGACGCGACGAACTCGGGCGGCTCGAACTATGCGCCGACGAACAGCGCCTTGGCGACGCGCGTGACGGCGACCGTGCAGACCCTTAATCCCAAGGGAACCAATGCGCCTGTGCCGATCGATCTGGCAACGGCATCGGCCTCCGGGCTTGACCCGGACATCTCGCCCGCAGCGGCGTTCTATCAGGTTGCGCGCGTGGCGGCGGAGCGACACATCAGCGAGGACGCGGTGCGGAATCTGGTTGCGGCGCATATTACGCAGCGGCAGTTCGGCCTGCTTGGCGAGCCGCGAGTGAATGTTCTCGATCTGAATCTTGATCTCGACAAGAAGGCCCCTGTCGCAAGCAAGTAACGCGCGGTCTGCTTGTCTCTGCGCAACGAAGTTGTATGTAGCTCTTCATTTAGCCCAGACCGCTGCGGTCTGGGCTCTCTTTTGCCGCAGCCAGCCGGCGAGGACGACGAACCGTTGTACCCTTAAATCAAGGGAGCCGTCGTTCATGTCCGAATCCATTTCATCCAATGCAAGATCAAAGGCCGTAGTTCTGTTGAGCGGTGGGCTGGACTCCGCAACCGTTCTCGCCATCGCGCGCGAGGCGGGCTTTGATGCCTACGCGCTCTCATTCGACTACGGCCAGCGCCACTCGTGGGAGCTGGAGTGCGCTCGAGTGGTGGCTCGCGCCGGGGGCGCGAAGGAGCATCGGACCACATCGATCGATCTACGCGCCTTTGGCGGATCGGCGCTGACCGCGGACATCGACGTGCCCAAGGGTCGGTCGACCGAAGAGATGCACGGCGGAATTCCCATTACTTATGTGCCCGCGCGTAACACGATCTTTCTCTCCTTCGCGCTTGCCTGGGCAGAGGTCCTTGGGTGTAGCGATATTTTTATCGGAGTGAATGCGCTGGACTACAGCGGCTATCCCGACTGCCGTCCTGAGTACATCGAGGCCTTTGAGCGGATGGCAAATCTCGCGACCAAGGCGGGAGTGGAAGGCCGGTATGCGTTGAAGATTCATACGCCGCTGATCTCGCTGACCAAGGCCGAGATCATCCGCAAGGGACTGGAGCTTGGCGTGGACTACTCGCTGACCAGCAGTTGTTACGATCCGTCGCCGACCGGGTTGCCGTGCGGCGGCTGCGACTCCTGTCTGCTGCGGCAAAAGGGATTTCGAGAGAATGGACTCATCGACCCATTGCAGTACAGCAATGCGCGGTTGAAGGTCCAGTCATGAGCTACGCCGTCAAAGAGATCTTCTACACGCTGCAAGGCGAGGGAGCGCAGACGGGCCGCGCGGCCGTCTTCTGCCGATTCGCCGGATGCAACCTCTGGTCGGGACGCGAGGAGGATCGCGCTGCGGCGACGTGCCAGTTTTGCGATACGGATTTTGTCGGCGCGGACGGGCCGGATGGCGGTAGATTCGATTGCGCAGATGAATTGGCGGAGCGGATCGAAGCGACCTGGCGCGCCGTCTCTTCGGCGGGAAAGAGGTTTGTCGTCTGCACCGGAGGCGAACCGCTGCTGCAACTGGACCGAGCGTTGATCGATGCGCTGCACGCGCGCGAATTTGAGGTTGCCGTTGAGACCAATGGAACCATTGCCGCGCCTAGTGAAATCGATTGGATCTGCGTCAGCCCCAAGGCTGGCGCGGAACTCGTCCAGACCTCCGGGAATGAACTGAAGCTGGTCTTTCCGCAGGCTGGCGCGCCGCCGGAAAGCTATGCGGGACTGGAGTTCCGGCACTTCTTCCTGCAGCCGATGGATGGCCCCGACCGGCAGACCAACACAAAGCAGGCGCTACGCTACTGCCTCGAACATCCCGTGTGGCGCCTGAGTCTTCAGACGCACAAGTTCTTGGGCATTCGATGAAGAGCCATGTAGTCGCCTGCATACCTATGGCATATGAATCGAGAGACGGCGCTTCATCCTGGGATGCGGCCCGAGTACAATCAGCGGAATGATTGCTTTCCTGCGCGGACGCCTGTTCTCCAAGTCGCCGAACCAGGCCATCGTTGAGTGCGGCGGCGTTGGCTACGATGTCACCATCAGCGTGGCCACCTTCACCTCGCTGCCGCCCGAGGGGGCCGAGGCGCGGCTGCACATCTACACCCATGTGCGCGAAGACCAGATCGCCCTCTTCGGATTCGCCGAGCCGCAGGAGAAGCGGATGTTCGAGAAGCTGCTGACGATCAGCGGCATCGGGCCGAAGCTGGCCATCACGGTACTCAGCGGCATCGACACGGATCGCCTGGTCACGGCCATCCGCAACAGCGACCACGCCACGCTGACGCGGATTCCGGGCATCGGGAAGAAGACCGCAGAGCGCGTTGTGCTCGAACTCAAAGACAAGCTGGACGACATGGCCGTGGCGCCGTCGGCTGCCGCCGCGCGCTATGGCCCGGCGGGCGACGATGCGCTCTCCGCGCTGGTGAACCTGGGCTATGCGCGGCCCGTCGCGCAGCGTGCGATCGAGACCGCAATCGCCAAACAACCCGAGGCCGCCGAGGACTTTGAAGTGCTCTTCCGCGCGGCGATGGCCGCAATTCGCTAGAGTTCCAATCGTCCACGGGTGCGCGGAGAGATTTTCAACTGACACCCGGCAACCTGCAACTCACAACTGTCTCTATGTTCTCTCGCACGCTCAAGATCGAACGCATCGACGCTGCCGGCGCGGCGCAGCGCTGTCCCATCGCGCAGATCCACAACTTCGCCATGCGCAACTTCACCAACGATGCGGTCTTCGACGACACGCTGCCGATTGCGGACGGGCTGCTCGAGGTCGGGCTCCGCGTTCCTCTGGACCGCCTCGCCGTCGCCATGGAGGACTGGTTCCGGCGCAAGAGCTATCTGGCGGCAGGCGAACGCCTGCGCATCACCGAGGTTGCCGCGTCGCAAGCGCCAACCCAGCTCTAAAGTAGATTTGAATCGGGCAGGGACGACTCCGGCGGATGGGCCGGGGCTGAGTAGCGCGGTGCGATCTGTAGCCCGTATCCCAAGACAAGCAGCCGGGTTACAGGACGGGCGGTCGAGTTACATGACGAGGGCGACTTTTTCCAGCTCTTCCTGCATCGACTGTAGCGAGCAGCCAACCGATTCAATGCGCGAGGCCGCGCCGCACGCCGCATGGCTTGAAACTCCGTAGCCGCGCACCGTGAGAAACACGCCGATGAGCTCCGCCGCCTGCCGGGAGTCGAGGCCGGACTGGGTCAGCTCCTCGCGCAGAGAGGTGAGGTCGGCCGCAGTGAACTTCTCAATCGCACAGCTTGCGGGCAGATTGTCTGCCATGGCCACCCTCCTGCCCCGCTTATCGGCGGAAGCCGGGCGGAGGTGAACCGCGTCGCGGGATGAGGCAGCAACTTCAGCGGACGGGCCCGATTCAGGACACACGACCGGCCAGCCGCGCGGTACCATGGTAGTCAGGATGAAAGCCACAGCGCGAATTCTGAATGGGATTGAGATTGCCGCCCAGATCAAGGCGGAGGTCGCCGACGAGGCGCATGCGCTAGCGGCGCGCGGGATTACGCCGGGGCTGGCGGTGGTGCTGGTGGGCCACGTCGCCGCGTCGGAGATCTATGTGCGCAGCAAGGTGAAGACATGCGCCGAATTGGGAATGTTCAGCGAGATGCTGACGCCGCCCGAGAGCGTCACGACGGAAGAACTGCTGGAGTTGATCGCGGGACTGAACGCGCGCGAAGAGATCGACGGCATTCTGATCCAACTGCCGCTGCCCGCGCGTGTGGACACGCGTCGGCTGCTGGAGGCGGTGTCGCCGGAGAAGGATGTGGACGGGTTCCATCCCATCAACGTGGGGCGATTGCAGAGCTCCGCGTCCCATGGCGTCGAGGCCGGAACTGCGCTGGCGCCATGCACGCCGGCGGGGATCATGGAGATCCTTCGCCGCAGTGGACTGCCGGTGTCGGGGCAGCACGCGGTGGTCCTGGGGCGTTCGGAGATTGTGGGCAAGCCGGTGGCGATGATGCTGCTGAACGCTTCGGCGACGGTGACGGTGTGCCATAGCAAGACAGTGGATATTGCTCGCTACACGCGGGACGCGGACATTCTGGTGGCGGCGATCGGCAGGCCGGGATTTGTGACCACCGAGATGGTGAAGCCGGGAGCTACGCTCGTAGACGTCGGCATCAATCGCCTCACCGATGCGGCGGACGTCGCGCGCTTCTTCCCTGGGGATGTGGCTCGCGCGGCGCAGTTCGCGCAACGCGGCTCGACGCTGGTTGGAGACATCGATCCCGCGGCGTTCGCGCTGGCCGGAGCGTACACGCCGGTGCCCGGAGGCGTGGGCGCGCTGACGATTGCCATGCTGATGAAGAACACGGTGCAGGCGGCGAAGGCACGGCGCGGCGCGACGGCAGGACTCAGCGAAGCAGCCGTGGCGAAGGCGTAGAGCGATGCTGCGCGTGGGCCTCACCGGCGGGCTGGGCAGCGGGAAGTCGACCGCGACGCAGCGGTTCGCGGAGCTGGGTGCGGTTGTCTTTTCCGCCGATGAGATCGGCCGCCAGCTGATGCAGCCGGGCGACGCGGTGTACGCGGCGATTGTGAAGCGCTTCGGCGCAGGGGTGGTCTCACGCGACGGAACAGATGGATCTCCCTGCGGGACGCTCGACCGTGCCGCGCTGGCGCGGATTGCTTTCGGCGGAGCGGAAAAAGACGCCGGACGGTTGGAGGAGCTGAACGCGATTGTGCATCCGGCGGTGATCGCGCGGCAGGCGGAGCTGATCGAAGAGGTTGCCGCGCGCGATGCGAACGCTGTGGTGATTGTCGAGTCAGCGCTGATCTTTGAGACAAAGTTCGCAGGCGAGGGCGGATGGCGCAGGCGCTTCGACCGGCTCATCTTCGTGAAGGCCTCGGAGGAGTTGAAAATCGCGCGCTTTGTCGCACGCGCGACAGGCGGGAAGACGCTGACCGAAGAGGAGCGGCGCGCGTTCGAGGCTGAGGCGCGGCGGCGGATTGCGCGCCAGACCGAAACAGAACGGAACGCAGTGAACTGCGATTATGTGCTGACGAACGATGGGTCGGTTGAGCAGTTGCAGGCGCAGGTGGATGCACTGTGGCCGGCGCTGAAGAACGCCGCGATGCAGCGGCCAGTCTGATTCGCCTGTCTTTCGGCAGCCCCGTTGACATGGAATGACTACAATTACAATGTGCGGGGAAGTTTCCGCCGATTACGAAGTTTCGGGTGTTTGTGCGATGAAATACCGTCCTGTTCTGCTTGTGGTTTTGCTGCTTACCGGGTTTTATTTAGTGACGACGCATCTGGCATCGACCGGCGCGCTGGCTCCGTGGCTGGCGGCGATGCATGCGTCGGGCGGCTCCGCAGCCGGCGTCGAATCGCTGCGCGGGCAGGACGGGGCCTTCGACCTGAATGTGGCCTCCGCTGCGCCGGCCTTCGATACCGAGGAGCAGCAGAACATCGCCGTCTACAAGCGGGCGCTGCCCAGCGTGGTCAACATCACGACGACCGAGGTGCGCTTCGATTTCTTTTACGGGCCGGTGCCGCTGGCGGGGCAGGGGTCGGGTTTCATCCTCAACAAGGACGGGCTGATCCTGACCAACAACCATGTGATCGGCAACGCGCAGCCCGGCAATGTTGAGGTAAGGCTCTTCGATAATAAGCACAGGTACCCGGCGACGGTGGTAAGGGTGGACAGGGCCCACGACCTGGCGCTGCTGAAGATCAACGCGCCCAATCTGGTCCCGGTGACGCTGGCCGAGACAAGCAATGGGCTGATGGTGGGACAGCGCGTCTATGCCATTGGCAACCCGTTCGGACTATCGGGCACGATGACGCGGGGCATCATCTCGGCGATCCGCGACGTGCGCGGCCCGGAGAACAACCCCATCGTGGGCGCGATCCAGACCGACGCTTCGGTGAACCCGGGCAACTCCGGCGGGCCGCTGCTGAACTCGCGCGGCGAGGTTATCGGGATCACGACAATGATCGCGTCGAACGGGGCCGACCAGTCGTCCGGCATCGGGTTTGCAATTCCCATCAACACGGCCAAGGCGGTGCTTGACGACTACGCCAAGTACGGGCGCGTGCGTCGGCCCACGCTGGACATTGTGAGCCTGCGCATCAATCCTGACATCGCCGGGCAGATCGGGCTGGCCGCCGACTACGGAGTGCTGGTGGAGCGCGTGCTGCCGGGCGGCGCGTCGGAGAAGGCGGGCCTGCACGGAGGCACGCAGCGCGCCTACCAGGGCAATATGCAGGTGATGCTGGGCGGCGACCTGATCGTGGGCTTCGACGGCAAGGAGATCACCAGCCCGGAGGATCTTGCGGCGGCGATGAACGCCAAGCACGCCGGCGATACGGTGACTCTTACCGTCTTTCGCGGGCGCAAGAAGATGGACTTCAAGGTGAAACTGAACGACGCCAAGGATCAGGCGCTCGGGCCGCAGACCTAGGTGAGGCGCAAGCTTCTATTTGCGATTCTGGCGGCGGGGATTGCGCTGCTCTGTCTGGCGGCGTGGCCGTTTGCCAGCGCGCATCTGCAGGCGGTTGCGGTGCTGCGCACGGTGGCCGGACAGCCCGTGCCGTGGGTTGCGCGCGAGCTAACAGTCCCGGTGACGACCGAGGACTTCAGCTTTCCCATCGTGACGGCGAACGGCCAGGAGCAGGTACGCGCGCGGGTCTACATCCCACAGAACAGGCCGCACGCGCCGGTGATGGTGATCTTCCACGGCGTGCATCACCTGGGCATCGACGAGCCGCGGCTGGTGGGCTTTGCGGCGGCTATGGCGGGCTGCGGCATCCGCGTGTTGACGCCGGAGCTGCCCGGCATCAAGGACTACCACGTCAGCCAGGACTCGGTCGCGGCGATCGGTGAGTCGGTGCGGTGGTTCGCGGCGCAGACGGGCAGGCCGGTGGGCGTGATGGGGCTGAGCTTCTCCGGCGGGCTGGCGCTGGTGGCGGCGAGCGAGCCGCAGTATCACCCGGCCTTCAAATTCGTCGTTGCGGTGGGCTCGCAGGACTCGATGCTGCGCGTGGCGGAGTACTACCTGACCGGGCGCGTCGCGCGTCCCGACGGCTCGGTCGAGTCGCTGCCGCCGCATGAGTATGGCCCACTGGTGCTGGAGTACGAGCACGTCAACGACTTCGTCTCCGCGCAGGACCTCGCCCCGGTGCGCGCGGTGCTGCGAGCGCATCTCTACGAGGACAGGGCTGGCGAGGCTGCGGCGACACGGCTGCTGAACGATGCACAGCGGCGCGAGGCGCGCGATCTGATGGACACGAAGCTGCCCGCTACGCGCTCGGCAATTGCGGCGTCGATTGCGCGCCACGCGGGCGACTCGCCGGGCCTCTCGCCAGAGGGACGGCTGCGCGCGCTGGATACGCCGGTCTACCTGCTGCATGGCGAGGGGGACAACATCATCCCCTCGGCGGAGACGCTGTGGATGGCCAGCGAGCTACAGCCGGACGACCTGAAGGCGATGCTGGTCAGCCCCGTGCTCTCGCACCTGGACCTCAACGGGCCGAAGCCGGGAGCGATGGACCAGTGGCGGCTGATTCACTTCTTCGCGCTCATGATCCACGAGGCGGAGCGTTCTGCCAGTCGTTAACGCGGCTACGGCTTGCGGCTCTTCTTTCCGCCCACGGCCACGTTCCGGCCGAAGTGGAAGCTGGGGCCGACCGAGTAGCGATAGGTCCAGCGGCCATCGGCGATGATGTCGTTGAAGGGATGGTTGTAGACGAAATCCATCTGTCCGCGAATGCCGATGTGCTTGCTGACGGCGACCTCGGCCCCCCCCCCGAAGCCGTAAAAGCCAGTCCAGTCGAGCTTGAACCCAGCTGGCGCAAGCGAGGCTACGACACCTGATTCAAAAAAATCGGCCGGGTTCGCGTATGGTACGGCGCGCTCGCGAAGCGCTCCCAGTGACGGCCGGACGAAGAGAGTGAGCTTCGAGTAGTGACGATTGACCAGTTGCGGTCCGAAGGCGAAGGTCTGGGTGGCAGCGGTGGCCGGCACGGCGAGCTGGTAGCCCTGAGGCAGCAGCTTCGCCAACTCTAATTGAGTGATCTCGTTATCAATCGTGGTCTGCGTTGCCGCGGGCAGAAGGTTCGGCGTCAGGATCTGCGAGCCGGTTCCCTCGCTGTAGTCCGCGCCAACCGAGAGCCAGGTGCGCATGTTCATCCCCGCCTGCAGGTGGAAGCCGTGCTCGTTGAGGCCGAGCATCGGGCTGTCGATGTCGGCGAATCCCGCGTAGACGTCGTAGCGGCTCACATAGGACTGTTGCGCGTGCGCGGTGGTTCCGGGGAACGCGGAGAGAACTGCCAGAGCGGTGCCTGCGAGCAGGCAGGAGATTGCGATCTTCAAGTTTTTGCCCTCCTGGAGCGCTGACACAGATCAAGCGTTGCGGCCTGGGCCGCTCCATTCCCTGCCAGATTCATTGAATCGTTACATTACCCGACCGTTGTGACGTTTGTCACTCGTAATTATTTAGCGCGCCCGACGCCTTGCCCAACCCGCCCGCGCGCCGGACAATGGGTGGAACGACGGGAGAACGACGATGGCTCAGATCATCACACTGGATGAAATTCGCGCGGCCCAGCGGCGGCTGTCCGGGGTTGCGGTGCGGACGGGGCTGCACCGGGTCCGGCCAGAGCGGCTGCGGCTGGCCGGGCAGGCTGAGCTGCCGTTTGAGTTGTATATCAAGGCGGAGAGCGAGCAGCCGATTGGCAGCTTCAAGCTGCGCGGAGCGTACAACCGGATTGCGCAGCTCTCGGCGGATGAGTTGAGGCGCGGCGTGATTACCTACTCCAGCGGCAACCACGCGCAGGGCGTGGCCTACGCGGCGCGGGCGCTGGGCGCGCGCGCGGTGATCGTGATGCCGCAGAACGCGCCGGCGATCAAAATCGAAGCGACCAAGGCGCTGGGCGCGGAGGTGGTGCTGGTGGGGCCGGCCAGTTCCGAGCGGAGAGCGAAGGCCGAGGAGCTGGCCCGCGCGCATGGCTACAGCATCATTCCGCCATACGACGATGCGGCGATCATCAGTGGACAGGGGACCTGCGGGCTGGAGATTCTGGAGCAGCTTGGCGTGATTGCGGAAGGTGGGACTGCATGCGACGCGAATGCGGCAGGCGATGTGGTGGTTCTGTCGCCGGTGTCTGGCGGCGGGCTGCTGAGCGGGATCGCCGCGGCGGTGAAGCTGGCTGCGCCGCCACAGTGGGAGGGGCGGATCGAGGTGTGGGGTGCGGAGCCGGAGTTGGCGGCGGATGCGAAGGAGTCGTTCGACACAAAGATGCTGGTGGAGTGGCCGGCGGAGATGACGACGCGGACCCGCTGCGACGGGCTGCGCACGCAGTCGCTGGGCGAGCTGAACTTTGCGCACATCCTGCGCTTCGTGGATGGGATTGTGACGGTAAGCGAGGACGAGATTCTGGCGGCGATGCGGGGCTTGCTGGCGGCGGCTGGGCTGGTTGCCGAGCCGAGCGGCGCGGTGACGCTGGCGGCGGCGCTGTTTCACCACGCGGAGCTGCCGCGTTGCCAAAGGCTGGTCGCGGTGTTGAGCGGCGGGAACATCGAGCCGGAGCTGCGGCGGGAGCTGGATGCGGGCCAGTCGGCGGATGCTTCCGCGTGAGGGCGAGGGGGAGTCTAATACATTCATGAGAACTGCCTCCAAGAGAGCGATGCGCGTACAGACTTCAGGAGTTGTGCTGCTACTGCTGGTGGCATCGTACGGATTGAATGCGCAGAAGAAGCCGAAGGACACGCTCTCCGGCTACGACCGCTCGGCGCGTGCGACCGTGGTGCATACGGCGATTGTGTACGTCGCGGCGGACGACAACGCGCAGCACATTGCCGAGGTGACGCCCGGCCACGAGGTGGTGGTGATCGAGCGCAACGGCACATGGGTACGCGTCTTCGCCAACACCGACGCGCCGGACGAGCAGGCCGAGGACCAGAAGCCGGAGTTCAGCGCGGACGAGACGGTGACGCCGGCCTCGGGATGGATTCACGACAAAGGCATCGTTACGCAGGCGACGGCCAACGGCGACGCGGTCCTGTACGGCACTGCCGCGAACTTTGAGGAGCAGGCCGAGCAGCCGCACGCACCGAAAGACGCGGCCGAGGAGGCGCACCTGCTCTACCGGCGCGTGGCCGAATACTTCCCCGACTCGCCGCTGGCGGCGGAGGCGATCTTCCGCGCGGCCGACGTGCGCTGGCAGATCGACAAGGCAGACATCAGCACATTGCCTTCGGCCCACGAGCAGGAGGCGTACCTGCGGCCGCAGCTCTACGAGGGCGAGATGCAGCGGGTAATGAAGCTCTATCCGGCGTCGAAGTTTGCCGCGCTGGCCGCCTACGACCTGATCGACAACAAGCTGTGCGGCGACTGGCAGGGGCTGCCCAAGTGTCCGGAGATGGAGGCCGTCCTCTACGAGAAGTACGCCGACCGCTATCCCGACAGCCCCAAGGCGGCCGAGGCGCTCTACAACGCAACCTACCGCGAGGGCGTGCTGGTGGAGATGTACACCGTGCAGGACGAGAAGAAGCGTTCCGAGCAGGCGGCGGCGAATGCGCTGGGGCTGGCCGCGGAGCTGAAGCAGAAGTATCCGCAGTCGGACTACGCGGCGCGCGCGGCCAGCATTGCCTACCGCGTGCAGCAGCAGATCCCGGTCTACGGGAACGATCGCGAGTGAGGTTCGAGGTTCGAGGAGAAATTGGACGCCTTCGGCGACGCGTGGGATCGCCTAGAATAACGGAATGTCCTTCTTTCATGTAATCGTCCTGGCCATTGTGCAGGGACTCGCCGAATTGCTGCCGGTTTCCAGTTCCGCCCATGTCGTTGTCGCAGAGAAGCTGATGGGGCTCGACCCCTCGTCGCCGCAGATGACGCTGTTGCTGGTGATGCTGCACACCGGCACGATGTTCGCCGTGATTGCATACTTCTGGCGGCAGTGGAGGCAGAGCTACTTTGCCACGGTGGACGCGTTCAAGCGGTTTGCGCTGCGGCTCGTCTACGCAACGGCGCTGACCGGCGTGGTGGGCGAGGCGCTGATCAAGCTGGTCGAGCACACGATGTTCAAGGGCGCTCCGAAGGCGGAGATCGAAGACCTCTTCGGGCGGCTGGACCTGGTTGCTCCGGCGCTGGCCTGCGCGGGGATTCTGATCCTGATCGCCGGAGTGCGCGAGAAGAAGCAGGACGAATCTCAAACAGCGGCGGCGAGCCTGACGCGGCGGCCCAGCGACAGCGTGACCATGCGGCAGGCGGGCTGGATGGGCCTGCTGCAGGGGCTTTGTCTTCCCTTCCGCGGATTTTCGCGCTCGGGTGCGACCATCTCCACCGGAATGCTGACGGGCGCGACGAAGCAGCGGGCCGAGCGATTCAGCTTCGCTCTGGCGGTGGTGATTACTCCGTTTGCCATCGCGCGCGAGGTGCTGCGGCTGCTGCATGCAACCCATGCGGCTACGGCCAGCGGAAGCACCATCGATCTGCATGGGACGGTGGTCTTCAGCCTGCTGGGCGCGGTGTTCGCGTTCCTGGCCGGGCTGGTGGCACTGAAGTGGCTGAGCAACTGGCTGGAGAACGGCCGCTGGTATTGGTTCGGGATCTATTGTCTTGTGGCTAGCGTGGTTGTGTTCTACTTGCACACACAAGGATATTAGCGCGTAGCGACATCGCAGGCGGGTGTCTTGCTGCCGGCGAGGCGGTTGTACTCCTCAATGCTGAGCAGGACGTAAGCAGGCTTGCCGTAATAGGTGATGAATACGGGGCCTTCGATCGCTGCGTCCATGGCTCGCTGCGGGTGGCGGTTCAGTTCCACGCTCGTGAGTGTGGTGACTGGCATTGCTTCTCCTCTGTGTGCGCGCTACCCGTTGTTGCCGGGCTGGAGGAAATTCGGGCTGACGGGGTTCTCGTAGACGGAGTAGTCGCGGGTGACGACGGTGAGTCCGCTCTCCGAGACGAAGTAGTTTTTCTTGTCCTCGTTAAGGTCGTAGCCGATGACGGTGCCGTCCGGGATGTGGACGTCGCGGTCGATGATGGCGTGGCGGATGTGGCAGTGGCGGCCGATGTTGACGTGGGAGAAGATGACGGATGAGTCCACGTCGGCGTAGGAGTTGACGCGCACGTCCTGGCTGACGACGGAGTTGCGGACCACCGCTCCGGAGACGATGGAGCCGGAGCAGACGATGGAGTTGATGGCCATGCCGGTGCGACCCGGCTCGCCGAAGACGAACTTGGCGGGGGGGTACTGGTAGGGGCGTGTGCGCATGGGCCAGCTCTTGTCGTAGAGGTTGAAGACGGGCGAGATGCCGGCCACGTCCATGTTGGCGTCGTAGTAGGCCTCGAGCGTTCCAACGTCGCGCCAGTAGAGGGCGCGCTGCTTGTTCTCGTCGACGAAGTTGTAGGCGTGCATCTTGACCCGGCCGAGCAGATTGGGCAGGATGTCGTGGCCGAAGTCGTGGGTGGAGTCGGGGTCTTCGGCGTCCTGGATGAGTTCGGGCAGGAGGATGTCTGTGTTGAAGAGGTAGATGCCCATGGAGGCGTCGACGACGTTGGGGTCGACGGGCGAGCGGATCTCGGTGGACGCGGGTTTTTCGACGAATCCGGTGACCTCGCCGGAGCGCGCGACCTGGACGATGCCGAAGCGGGAGACCTCGTCGGGCCGGATGGGCAGGGTGGCCAGCGTAACATCGGCGCCGGAGTCCTGATGCTGCTGCAGCATGCGGCCGTAGTTCATCTTGTAGATGTGGTCGCCGGAGAGGATGAGGACGTGACGCGGCTCCTCGGAACCGATGGAGTAGATGTTCTGGTAGACGGCGTCGGCGGTTCCCTGGTACCAGCTCTTGGAGACGCGCTGCATGGGGGGGAGAATCTCAATGAACTCGCCCAGCTCGGTGGCCACCACCGGGCCCCATCCCTCGCGGATGTGCCGGTTCAGCGAGAGCGCCTTGTACTGGGTGAGGATGTAGACGTGGCGCAGATCGGAGTTGATGCAGTTGGAGAGCGTGATGTCGATGATGCGGTACTGACCGGCAAAGGGGACCGCGGGCTTGGCGCGGTCGCGGGTGAGGGGAAAGAGCCGTTCGCCGGCCCCGCCTGCAAGCAGCACACCGAGTGTGTCTCTCATCGTTCAACCCCTGGAAAGCAAAGTGGGCCCTTGCATACGACAATATCAGAGCGGATTCGGCATCGCCCCTAGCCCATTGGATGCGAACCGAGAGTCTACCACGCGGCGGTTTCGGTTGTGCAGGGGTCAAGGGCGCAGGGACCGGGAGCGGACCCATGAAAGGGAAAAGGCGACGCGGACGGTTGAGGCCGTGCGCGAAGGCGGGGACGGTTGTCCGCTATGCGTCGGGGGAAGGATTGGCGGTCGAATCGGCGGGAGAACCGATGCTGAGGCTGTCGGAGTGGGCTTCAGAATCGGAATCGGGCAGGGCGATGCGCAGGGACTTGAGGAAGGTGAGGTCGTTGCGTGTAAAGGAGCCGATCGCAACCTTGGTGGCGGGGTCCGCGGCCTGGCCGGGTACGGGTTCGACCTCGTTGAGGCCGATGGTGGCCTCCAGCATGAGCAGAACGTCGAAGCCCTGGTCGCGGATGCTGCGCACCACGCCCGCAATGCTCTCCGACTCGGAGACCGATTCGTGGATTGCCTCTCCCAGCTTCTGAATCAGGTTCTTCACATTTTGATTCAATGCCGCCTCCGGGCTGCCCTGGGATTGAATTCCAGCCTGCTTGAAACCTTGCCTGCGATTCGACCGCATTGGGTATTCCCTGCCCTCGGAAGACGCCACCCGGCGGGAACGGCATTGCGGTCCGTTCTCTCTGACTCTGAACTTAAGGATACGCCGGGGCGAAAGCCGCCGCAATGCCACTTTGCGGTTGGTTTTCCTCAGGGAACACGGCTTTGCGCAATCCAGCGAAGGCTACAAGAAGCGTGAAATTGCTCTACACTTCGAGCATGGACGTGGTTCGCTTTGGACGTGCGCTCGGCTTCGGGGCGCGGCAGGCGGTGAAGACGGTGACGGCCGCGGTGGACGCGGCCACGGCGGAGAACCCCTCGGGCAAGAGCATGGGCAGGGGTGCGAACGCTGGTCAGGCGGCGGCGAGGCCACAGACACGCCCAGCGGCGGATTCGACGCAGACGACGGCCACGGCGGCGACCGGGACGGCGGCGACCGGGACGGCGGCCAGCAAAGCGATCCATCAGGCCGCCCATACCGCGGCACAGACCGTCATCAAGGCGCGTGGAACGAGGCGGGGGCTGCGCAGCGGGGGACGGCGCTTTGGCCCGGCATGGAGGACGTTTGTGCGCCTGTGGGGAGTGCTGTGGCTGGAGGTTGTGGGCGTCGTCTTCGGGATCTTCGTGCTGTTTGCCGCAGTTGGAGTGTGGCGTCTGCGCGGGGAGTGGCACTCCAACGCGGCCGAATACCGGCAACTGCTGGGCGCGCTGGCGATGCTGGCTGTCTTCGGCTACTTCGCGGTGAGCAGCTTTGTGCGGGCGCGAAGGCGCGAACGCCGGCGATAGGGATTTTTGCCGTTTTTCCCCTGAAAAACTCATGACATAGTCCACAGTTTGAGCGACACTGGTACCACCATGACCCATGAACGCATGCAACAACTCCTGGAAGCCGCCAACCTGCTGCTGAACGCGCGCCGCAGCCATACCCCCATCGCCGACCTTCCGCTCGAACTCCAGCCGCAGTCGCTGGAAGAGGCCGCCGTCGTCCACGGAATCATGGCTGCCGCGTTCGGGCCCATCGGCGGCTGGAAGATCGGCGCGGGATCGCCGGACGCCACGCCCTTCTTCGCGCCCATGCCGCTGGCCTGGATGGCCCGCAGCGGCACGCTGCTGGCCGGCCCGCGCTTCCGCTATCGCGTGCTGGAGGCGGAGATCGCCTTCCTGCTGGGCCACGACCTGCCCGCGCGCGCCAAGCCCTACTCGCGCGACGAGGTGGTCGCCGCCATCGCCAGTTGCCACCCCATCATCGAGGAGCTGGAGTCCGGGTTGATCGACCCCAAGGCCGCCGCGCACTTCTCCTCGCTGGCCGACCTGCAGATGCACGGCGGCTTCATCCACGGCCCCGCCAGCCGCGACTGGAAGAAAATCGACTTCAAGAAAGAGACCGTGACGCTTGCCATCGACGGCAAGGTGCAGGTGGAACGCACCGGCTCCAACACCTCGGGCGACCTGATGCGCCTGCTTCCCTACCTGGCCAACGAGGGCGCCACGCGCACCGGAGGCCTCAAGGCTGGCCAGTGGATCACCACCGGAAGCTGGACCGGCAACACGCCCGCCCGCCCCGGCTCGCTGGTCGAGGTCGCGTTTACCCACGCCGGCCCGGTCAGCCTGCGCTTCGCGTAGTTCAGGCTGCGCGCAATCATGACCCTGCCCACCCCACTGCCGGAGACGGTTCCCGCTCTGGTGGGCGCGACGCCCGGCTCCGTGCTGCTGGAGACCTCGCGCTTCGACGCCGAAAATTACCGCAGCTATCTCTTCCTCGACCCACTGCGCGTTCTCACCGCGCAGACGCCGGACGAGCTGCCCGGCTTCTTCCGGCAGATCGAGGAGGCCCTCACCGAGGGCCGCACCGTTGCAGGCTTTCTCTCCTACGAGAGCGGCTACTGGCTGCAAGGCATCGCCGACGAGAGAGAGAGCGATCTGCCGCTCGGTTGCTTCGGCGTCTATCGCGAGCCCATCGTCTTCGACCACAACACAGGCCTCTTCAGCGGCCCGCCGCTGCCCGCGCTGCCGACGCAGCAAGCCGCACAATGCGCGCCAGTCTTCAGCGAAGACGAGATCGCCCTCAGCATGGCTCCCGAGGACTACCAGCGAAAGATCGCGCAGATCAAAGAGCAGATCGCCGCCGGGGCTACCTATCAGGTCAACTTCACCGATCGCATCCGCCTGCGCAACAACGCCTCGCCCGCCGATCTTTACCGCGCGCTCCGCCGCCAGCAACCCGTGGCCTACGGCGCGCTGGTGAACCTCGCGGGCCGCTCCATCCTATCGTTCTCGCCGGAGCTTTTCTTCCGCGTGCGCGACCGCGAGATCGCGACGCGCCCGATGAAGGGCACATGGCCGCGCGGCCTCGACGTGGCCGAAGACGCGCTCGCTGCGCTCGCTCTCCACCACGACGAGAAGAACCGCAGCGAGCACATCATGATCGTCGACCTGCTGCGCAACGACCTGGGCCGCATCTGCTCGACCGGCAGCATCCGCGTCGACGGCCTCTTCTCGGTCGAGCGTTACCCCACGCTGCTGCAGATGACCTCGACCGTCCGCGGCACGCTGCGCAGCGGGATTGGCTGGCACGAGATCTTCCGCAGCCTCTTTCCCAGCGGCTCCATCACCGGCGCGCCCAAGATCAGCACCATGCGCATCATTCGCGAGCTGGAAGATGCGCCGCGCGGCATCTACACCGGGGCCATCGGCTTCATCGCACCCAGCGGCGACGCCTGCTTCAACGTCGCCATCCGAACGCTGACGATGGAGAACGGCGCAGTAACCATGGGCGTAGGCGGCGGCATCGTCTACGACTCGGACCCCGCGGCCGAGTACGCCGAGTGCCTCCTGAAGGCTGCATTCCTCACCCGCTCGCAGCCGCCGTTCGATCTGATCGAGACGCTGCTCTGGCGCGACGGCTACGCGCTGCTGCCCCTGCACCTCGACCGCCTGCGCCTCTCCTGCGAGTACTTCGACCGCCCCTTCGACTCGGCTGAGATCGAAGTCCGCCTGCATGCGCTGGCCGCAACCTTTGCCCCGCTCAGCCGCCATCGCGTGCGCCTGACCCTCGATCCGCGCGAGCAGATCGCGCTGACCAGCTCGCCGCTCGCGCCCAACGCAGAGACTTGCCGAGTGACGCTCGCCGCCGAGCGCACCACATCGACCGACGTATTTCTCCGCCACAAGACCACCCACCGCCCGCTCTACGACCGCCTCTTCGCCGCAGCCGAGCGCGCAGGCTTCGACGAAGTTCTCTTCTTCAACCAGCGCGACGAAGTCACCGAAGGGGCCATCAGCAACATTTTTGTCCGCATCGAGGGCCGCCTCTGCACGCCGCCGCAGGCCTGCGGCGTACTGCCCGGCGTCTTCCGCCACCACCTGCTGGAGGCCGTCCCGCGCGCCGAGGAGCGCATTCTCACCCTAGCCGACCTGCGCGCCGCCGACGAGCTTTATCTCTGCAACTCCGTGCGCGGCCTGCGCCGCATCACGCACCTCGAACCTTGCACCTCGAACCTCGAACCTGGCTCTAGTATCCTGAGTCATTAATTCGCGGCACAAAACCAAGGGCCAAAGGCCCGTTCTATATTAGGTTACATTCCGAATACACAGGCTCGCGCTCTGGTTTCAGGCCGTAGCCGCTTGATCGGTGTCATCATCTCCGACATCACGAATCCGTTCTTCCCTGAGTTGATTCAGAGCTTTGAGGAAGAAGCAATCGATTCGAACTATGAGATCCTGATCGGATCGACAGCCTATGACAGCCGTCGCATGGAGATCTGCATCGAGCGCATGCTTCAGAGAAAGGTTGAAGGGGTCGCTGTTATGACGTTTGGAATTGAAGAGCCACAGTTGGATCGTCTTTCGGCTCAGAATATTCCTCTTGTCTTCATCGACGTTGCACCTAAAGGCCGGGCGATTAGCGCTATCCGAGTGGATTATGGCGCCGGAATTCGAGAGGCGATAGAGCATTTGGTGACGTTAGGACACCGTAGACTTGCCTTCATCGCTGGCCCCAAAGGGCTTCACTCCGCCAAAAGCCGCAAAGAGGCAGGGGAATTGCATTTGGAATTTTCCCAACCCACAAATCAGCCAATAAGGCTTTCGCTTGTCCGCTTCCGGCAGTAACTCGCCATGCTGAAGCTGTTTTCGATCACGTAAGCTCCCCCACAACCGTCGAAATTTGTACATCACCAGCCATCTGGGGGCTAATAAGTTCCAAATGTGATTCCCTCGGGGAAATATGTCTCTTGCCAAACCCTGCAAAAGGTTCCTCACTTGGCACCTAATTCCAAATGCAATTCCCCTGGACCGTCCGAATTGATGTATTGACAGCGGCTATAGAAACTGTTTACTGTAACGCAACGGCGAGGAAGACTTTGTTCTTGTTCGCGAACGCAAATTAGGAATTTGGTAAAGGTCTACTTAATGAACACGCTCCGCAAGACTGTGCGGCTGGGAATGGGCGTCCTGGCTCTATTGGCAGTTCAAATTTCTTTCGCCGTTCCCGCCAGCGCTCAAGCTCCTAGTGGCGCGCCAACAACTACGCCTCAGCCTTCCGGGCTTGGTGGCGGGGGCGGTATGGGGCGGCTACCACCGGACCCTAAGGCCGCGAATGTCCCCCGCACCATTGCGCCTTACTTCACGCCAGCCACAGCGGTTCCCAAGGCCCCGGATGCTGATGGCTTCCTCCAGCGGTGGCTGCTGCTGGAGCCGATCAATAAACCGAACCGTAGCAACGACGTCTTTGTCGGCGCCTACGTGCGGAAAGCCTTCAATACCGAATATTTTCCGGACCAGTTCACCGTCATCCCGCAGAACGGCGACAAGGTGACGGTGGCCAACCAGGAACTTGCCTGGCATGCTCTGGATTCCGCCAACTTCGACGTCAAGCTTTTTCGCTTCGCCTATGGCCTGAACAAGCCGACGTACGGCGTCATCTTCTGGGCCGTTACCATCGTCAACAGCCCGCGTGAGAAAAAAAACGTCCGCATGGCCGTGGGTTCCAATTCGGCATCGATGTGGTGGCTCAACGGGAAGGATGTCGTCGACCTCTTCGACGACCGGCGCATGGTGATGGACGACGTCGTCTCCAACCGGCTTACGCTCAATAAGGGCAAGAACGTCATTCGTGGCGCCGTCATCAACGGCCCGGGGTTGAGTGATTTCTGCGTGCGCTTTATCGATGAGAATGGCGAACCGATCAAAGATATCACCCTAAGCCTGAAGTAACACTGGCATGAATGATTCGTCTAGTTTTGGCCTTTACCGTATTGTTCTCGGAGCTAATATGAAATCCAACGTCCTGGGTGCCGCAGTTCTCACCCTGCTCTCTCTTTGTGCATCTGGCACGGCCCTGGCGCAGTTGAATGGCGAGCCGTACATCCACGATCCCTCGACGGTCGTTTACGACAACGGCAAGTATTACACCTTCGGCACCGGCGGCGGAGGATTGATCTCCGACGACGGCGGCTGGACCTGGCACAGCGGCGCCGTGCGCACCGGCGGCGGAGTGGCGCCGGACATCATCAAGATCGGCGACAAATTCTTCGTGGCGTATGCCGTGGGCGGCGGCGGAATGTCGGGCGGTCACGCCAGCAACGTCAAGACCATGTGGACCAAGACGCTCGATCCCAAGTCCCCCGACTTCGGGTATCACGACGACAGCGTGGTCGCTTCCAGCAACGGTGTCGAGGATGCCGATGCCATCGATCCCGCATTCCTCTACACTCAGGGCCATCTGTGGCTGAGCTATGGGACCTACTTCGGGTTCATCCGTGTCGTCGAGCTTGACCCCAAGACGGCCAAACGGATTCCCGGCAACAAGCCGGTCGACGTCGCGATCGATATGGAAGCCAGCGACATGATGTATCGCGATGGCTGGTATTACCTGCTGGGCACGCATGGCACCTGCTGCGACGGCGCCAACTCCACCTATAACCTTCGGGTTGGCCGTTCCAGGAAGCCGACCGGGCCCTTTGTCGACAATGAAGGCATCCCGTTGCTCAAAGGGGGCGGCAAGCTCGTGGCATCCGCCAGCGGCCGCCATATCGGACTCGGCCACTTCGGTCTGCTGGATCTGGGAGACGATGTAGAGAAGTTCTCCTGCCATTACGAGGCCGACCTGGACCGCAGCGGACGCAGCATCTTGGACATTCGCCCCTTGCTTTGGGTGGATGGATGGCCGGTTGGCGGCGACAACTTCCAGGAAGGCATGTATGAGATTCAGTCCCAGCGCAGCGGCTTTGGGCTGCAGCTGGATGTGGACTTCGTGCGCATGGATAATGGCCGAGGCAGGGGACCCGGTGGCGGCGGTCCAGCCGCTGGCGGCCCTCCCGCCGGCGCCCAGGCTGGAAATGGAGCTCCTCGTCCTGCTGGTGCGCCGGGTGGTGGTGGTGGCTTCAATCGCGCCCCTGCCGGCCCCGTAGTCCCGGTTCCGAATCAGCAACTCTCGCAGGTGGAGGGAACCTGGCCGACCGGCACGGTCAACGTCAATCTCAGCGACTACATGGTTCGCCCCAATCAGGAGTGGAAGATCACCCCCGTCGACGGCGTTGGCGGCTATCCCGGCTCACCCTATTTCAAGATTCAAATTGCCGGCACGGAGCGCACGTTGGCTGCAACTGCTGACGGTCAGGTTGTGGCGCTTCCTGCCTATACCGGCGGTCCCGAACAGCTTTGGCGCATCGATCAGTTGACCGATGGCACGTATCGCATCATGCCCAAGGCGATGCCCGATTCCAGTGAACCAGTCGCCCTGGTTGCGGTGGGCGCCAGTACACCCACGCTGGCCAAGTTTGACCCCAAGAGCGACAAAGGGCGCTGGAATTTCAAAAAGCCGTGAGTTCGACAGATAAATAAGTCGATAACTTTGAGGAGGAAACGGGGCAGAATTCGTTTCCCTTTCTTCTTTGCGGTGGTGCGATTTTCCGGGCAAGCGATACACGAGATTGTGAATCAGCAGGCGGAGGTTTCGTATGAAAGCGATTAACCGGTTAGCCCGCGCGGCCACTGTTTTAGGGATTGCCGCCATTTTCGCGCCAGCAGGCGGCGCAGCCTGGGCTGCACCATCGGCAAACATTGCACCGAAGATCCAATGCGCCGACATGAAGGATAAGACGATACCGGCGGCGGCGATCGGTCTGCCTACCAAGGGCGCGGTGATTACCTCGGCGACGCTTGCTCCCGCGGTTGCGCCGGCTCCCGAAAAGCCCTGGACGGGCAACCCTGAAACCTGCGACCTCACCGGAAGCATTGCTCCGGTCGACCCCACGGCGCCCAGCATCCTGTTCCGCATCTCCATCCCAACCATGTGGAACCAGGAATCCTGGCACGTGGGCGGCGGGGGCATAAACGGAATAGTGCCGATGACGGCCAACCTGCGGGTGCAATCCTCTTTGCCTACGTCCCCTAGCCTGGTGGCGCAAGGATACGCCGTCTTTGGCAGCGATTCGGGGCATCAGGGGGGCGGTTTCGGCGGACCTGGACCTCGAAGCGGCGGGCCCGGCAGCGCGCCTCCGATGCCCGCCGCTGGCCGCGGCCCAGCCGCTGGTTCGGGCAATGACTGGATCGTGAACCAGGAAGCATGGATGAACTTCGCGTATGAGCAGTTGAAGAAAACCCACGATACGGCGATGCAGGCGCTGCTGATGATGTATGGCTCCAAAGCAAAGGTCTCTTACTTTGCCGGCGCGTCGCAGGGAGGCCGTGAAGGACTGGAAGTAGTGACCCGCTACCCGGCCGACTACGACGGAGTTTACGTTGCAGTTCCGCTCGCCTATTTTTCCTCGTTGCTGATTGATCCGACGGTCAAGGGCGTGAGCCAGCTTGCTCCAGGCTCATGGTTACCACCGGCCAAGTCGGCAGCGATCCATGACGAGATTTTGCGTCAATGCGACGCGCTGGATGGCGCTGCGGACGGAGTCATCAACGACTACGTCGGCTGCCAGAAGCTGGTGGACCCGAGCGTGACCAAGGACCCCTTCGCCAGGCTGCGCTGTGCGGGAGGCGCGGATACCGGCGACAATTGCCTGTCCGATTTGCAACTGGCGACTCTGGGGTCGTTCTACGCGCCCATCCACTATAGCTATAAGCTGGCGAACGGTCGGACGGATTGGCCCGGCTGGGGAGCCGGCATGGAAGGCCGCGGATGGCTGACGACGCCAACCCAGCCCGACGTCAACAACCCATCGGCGTTCAATGGCGGCATCGGTGCCGCGGCGCAGAAGGGACGCTTCGGAGGCAGTCAGGACTTCAACCTGCTTACCCTGGACCTGAACAAATATCAGAAGCAGATGCAGGACCTCTCCAACCAGCTCGACGTGAGTGAGGACTGGTCGGCGTTCTTGAAGAAGGGCGGGAAGGTCATCATCGTGACCGGCGCTTCGGACTATATTTCGAACCCCAGGGCGCAGATGAGGCTCTACGAAAGAGTCGTGGCTCGCCAGGGCCAGTCCGCAGTGGATAAGTCGGTGCGATATTACGTGATGCCGAACTCGGGCCACGGTCTCTCCGGCAACAGCGCAAGCGGCGAGCAACTGCCTGCAAGCTGGGACCCGGAGAAGGCGCTGACTGATTGGGTCGAAAAGGGCGCCGCGCCTCCGTCGGCAATCACGTTGACCAGCTTCGACCGAAGCACCTACCAGCCCACTGGGTCGCGGTTGATGTGCCGTTACCCGAACTACCCACGCTACACGGGTAGCGGCCCGGCGCTCGCGGCCAGCAGCTACAGCTGCGTCGCACCATAAGCTCCTCAGCACTCAGGCGCATGCCTCAAGATTCAAACTTGACCAGTGCCAGAATTTTCCGCTTCTACTGAGCTGAGCTAAGGAGTCGTCATCGAGAAAGAGGAGACCTTGACCTCTCCGCCAAGTGATCGGGTCGCGTAGTTGAAGATTCCGTAGCGGTAGCCCATAAAGAACTGCCACCGATTGTTCAGAACGAATGGCTGGCCAAGCGTCTGGAAGGCTTTGCCATCCGTGCTGTACGAGAATACGGCCATACGGTCTGCTCCAGGATGGATATCGGCGGCCACGCGAAGCCAAATCTCTCCGGCGCGGATCGGAACGCGAGCCACATCCTCTCCCTTGTTTGCAGTATTCCAGCGGCGGTCCATAGTGATGTTTTGTCGCATGATCACCTGATAGTTTCCTTCGTCGCGGGTAACGCCAACCCAGGCGGACGAATCGCGGAACATGGCCAGCCCCGCCTCATCCCCATCTTTCATCCTGGAGTCGTCGAGAACGATGGTTGCGGTCGAGGTCGGCCCAAGGATGCGATGGGTTAGGGTGTTTCGCGCCGCGTAGAGATCATCCGTCAGGGTCGCCGTCTGCAAGGTCAACCCGTGGCCTGCCGACCATTTGGAGTTGTCGGGGTTATGATTCCACTCCCATTCAGGACTCAGTGTGGATGTTTTGAAAGCATCCGTTCCGGTAAGAGATGGCAGACGGTGAGTCGAAGGGGGAATATCGGGCCGCGGATACGACATGGACCATGTGTTGTCCGTCAACTGCACCGTGGGCCATCCGTCCGCACCCCAAGTAAGGGGAGCAAGCACAGGGACGCGGCCGCCGGGAAAGGCGTCGATGAATGCCATGTAATACCAGTCGCCCTTCTGGGTCTGCACAATCCCTCCCTGATGCGGGACGCCGGCTCCAGGAATATCGATCTTCGTATCCTTGAGCAACATCTTGATCTCATACGGACCGAAGGGACCATGAGTGGATCGCAGCACATACTCGGCGTTGGCGGGACGCGTGTTGAAGATGTAATAGTTGCCGTTCACCTTGTAGAAACGTGACCCCTCCAGGACTCCGATGTCGGGTGGAGTTTGAAAGACGACCTGCGTCTTCACCTGTTGCGTGCCGTCGGGGGAGAGTTGGGCGACGCTGATCGTCTTGTTGCCGTACGCGACATACATGGTGTCGTCGTCATCGATCAGCAAGCCGGCATCGTAATAGCAATTGTCGATCACCGCTTTTTTTTGCCAGGGCCCTTCCGCCGAAGGTGCGGTGTAGATGTGGGTCTTGGCAAACTCGATGCACCCTCCCCAATAAAAGGTCTTATTGCTTTTGCGGTATCCCAGAAAGGACGCCCAGCTTCCCTTCACATAGGCTCGTCCGCCGTCCAGGTTATATGCCGGAGAAAAGTCTAGGACGGGGATGGCATGCCCTACATACTCCCAGTTGACCAGATCGTAGGACCGGAGAATGGGCGCGCCTGGAGAATATGCCATGTTCGAGGCGGAATAGTAATACGCATCGCCGACGCGAAAGACATCGATATCTGCGAGGTCTTCCCATAGCACCGGGTTTTGGTAGCCGGCCCCTATTGTCGATTTCGTCTGCGCGAGGCTGATACGGAATGGCACCAACAGCAGCACTACCATCCATATCACTAGCGCACTCAAACGAACTGCTTTGGGTCCTGAAATCCGGTTCAAAACTGTACCCTCCATTGCGACTTGTTTCCGGGAAAAACATCTCCGGCTTCTTCAAAACGTCATTTTGCAGATCTTCCCGTGTGAAAGCCGAGCTCGAAATCGAAACCTGTCGCCGTAGGTCTGAGCGCAAACGGCTGCACCAGGCGCCGCCTTCGGCTTCAGTGACTAGGTGCTTCTCTGCCAATACACAGAATAGCGCTGATCGCCGATCCGGCACATGGGGATGACATCCACTGTGCCGGCCGCTTGTTGTGCGCGAAAACTCAAATCTTTGCCAGCAGTCTGCTCCAACCAGTCGGCAGAACCTTTGCCGGCTTTCGCAATCGGTAGAGACATCGGCGCCCCGGCCCCTGCAGGAGCAGTGCCTCTCCCTTTGAGCACTCGCAGCGACTCGTCCGTCGGCCCTGCTCCAAGGTTCGCTGCCAGCACCAATGGTCCGTAAAGGGCGGCGACCGTTTGCGGATCGCCAGGCAACATCTCTTCGCGCACAGACATCGGCAGCTTGATCGAGACCTTGTCGCCATCGCGCCACACCCTGGTGATGGATAAATAGGAGCCCGGCTCGGCAAACGTCTCCAACGGTTTGCCGTTGATGGCGATCTGGCCGTCTGGCGCCGTCCAGCCGGGTATGCGCACCGCAATGGTGTGTTCCTGTGGACTGCTGACACCAATGGTCAGCTCGGTTCCCGATTCCAGCGGAAACCGGGTCTCTTGTCTCAAGGTAAAGTTCTGCTCTTTCCATGTCAGCACGGAAGCCAGAAACAAGTTGACATAAACATCGCCTCCTTTATGGAAGTAGATGGTGTCCCCGAATTTTGCAAAATCCTCCGCACCTGTTCCCGCACAGCACCAGAAGGAGTCTTCGGCAGAACCGTAGACACGCCAATATCCTGCCGCCAGGGGGAAGAAATATTGTTTGAGGCCTTCCCCATTCTGCGTTCCGAGACGGGCGTTGAAGAGCGTTCGCTCGTATGCGTCCAGCCAGCGCGCGTCGCCGGTCCAGGTAAATACATGCCGATCGAGTTTCATCAGGTTGTAGGCGACGCAGCACTCTGCGTTCTTCAGGCTTAGAGTTCCGGACAGATTTCCCGCCGGAGTCCGCCAATGCTCGTCGTCGCTGGTATTGCCGATCGCATAGCTGCGCGCGGTAAGAACTTCTTCAAGGAAATACTCCGAGATCCGGCGGTACCGCGTGTCTCCGGTGACCTCATACATGCGCGCAGCGCCGATAATTTTGGGAACGTGGGTGTTTGCATGAAGACCCTGGAGTTCGTCGCGCCGGGCGGCCAGCGGATCCAGAAACGAAGGCTGTTCAAACATGTGCGAGATCGCCAGGTAGCGCTCTTTGCCGGTAATGGAATACAGGTTTACCAGCGCCTCATTCATTCCCCCGTATTCGACGCGCAGCATGCGTTGGCGTTGATCGTCGCCGATCCCGGCAAAGAACGTCGACACCCACCCAGCCATGCCTTCGGCAACGCGCAACGCATCCTCGTTGCCCGTTTGCAAGTACATGTCGATCATGCCCGCCATAATCTTGTGATAGGTGTAAAAAGGAGCCCACACCTGTTGTCCACGGGCGAGGCGCTCAAAGAAATCCGTGGGATAGGCGCTTAAATATCCATTGCCGTTCGCCTTTTGGCAGGCCGCAAGACCGGAGACTACATCGTTTCCCTTGTCCCGCAACGTCACGTTGCCGGAACCGGCGTATGCGAAGGCAACCGCGGACAGAAAATGACCGCCCACAAAATGCCCTCTCAATTCGGAGGTGGGTAGTTCCCAGCCACCGTACGGAGTGGCCGTCGAAGCAATCCCCGCGGTCAGGCGAAAGCTATGGAGAAGCCGGTCCACGGAGAGTGAATCGAGGTATCGCTCGTTGATGTCCGCGGCGCTCTTGAATTCGCCGTCCAGCAGCCGCACCGAGGCCATGGGAAACGCAGCCAGTGGCCCACCGAGCAGCAGGTTGCTCCCCTTTTGTCCCTGTTGCGCGCGCATGGCCGAGGGAACCAGCGTTCCAAGGACAACTGCCCCTGCTGTTTTCAATACCTGTCGCCGAGTCCACTGGTCGCACATAGCGTTATGCCGGATGATTTTCATCAGGATGTGAGTATACGTTTCCCACAGGAACGAAAGTCAACGAATTTTGGCTGAAATCCTCCCGTGTTGGGCCGAGAAAAACATTGCCAAGCAAACGTTTTCTGAAGTATAAGGGATGCGAAGGTTTTATTCCCATAAACTGGAGCACAAAAGGTCCCATGAAAAAGGCATATTGGTTGGGTGTTGTAGTGCTAGGGCTGACGATCGCATCTGGCGCCGGGGCTGGCGGACAGGTGAAGACGGAAGTGCCCCCGGTTGTGGCTGGCGCGAAGCCGGTCACCGTCGAACACATCAAGGTGCATGGCACTGCTCTTGAAGGGAATCTGGAGGGAAACGCGGTGGATCGCGACGTCATCGTCTTTCTGCCGCCAAGTTATGCGAAGTCGAAATCGCGGCGCTACCCGGTGCTATACGCGTTGCACGGCTATTCGATCGGAGCTGAGCAATGGACCCACGAGATCCAGGTGCCACAGACCATCGAAGGCGCCTTCGCGCTGGGCGCGAAAGAGATGATCGTCGTGCTGCCCGATTCGAAGACAGTGCATAACGGATCGATGTATTCAAGCTCCGTGACCACCGGAGACTTCGAGAAGTTCATTGCGCATGATGTGGTCGCATACATCGACGCGCACTACCGGACCATTCCAGATCGAATGAGCCGCGGATTGGTGGGCCACTCCATGGGGGGGTACGGCGCCAGCAGAATCGGAATGAAGCATCCGGACGTCTTCGGAAGCCTGTACATCATGAGCCCTTGCTGCATGTCTGCCCGCATGGGCGGCGGCGGCCCGGGTAATTCCTCGCTGGAGAAGACCCTTGCCGCGGTAAAGACACCGGCTGACATGGCAAGCCTGCCGTTTGGCGTTCAGGCTCAGCTGGCCTCCGCAGCCGCGTGGTCACCTGATCCGAAGAATCCGCCTTTCTATCTAGATCTGCCCACAAAAGATGGCGTCACCCAGCAGGACGTCCTCGCGAAGATGGCCGCCAACGCTCCTCTGGCCTTCGTCGACCAGTACATCGGAAATCTCAAGCAGTATCGCGCAATTGCGATGGATGTCGGCGATAAGGATGGCTTCCGCATCGACGCCGGCAAGCTGCACGACATCCTCGATAGCTACGGGATCGTCAACAGCTTTGAAATCTACCCGGGAACCCACACCAGCGCAGTAGCTGATCGGTTTCAGAATCACGTGATGAAATTCTTCGATCAGAACCTGTGCTTCCAGGCGAATTGCCGCTAAATCTCTCGGCGATGCGAGGTGGCTGGACCATCAGGGAAGCTACATGGCAACGGTGGCCACACAGCCCGTCTTTCAATTGCTCGGCGCGAAAACGCTCGGCGTCTCCCCCGACTACCACGCAGTGAAGATGCCTCTGGTAAACGTCGGCCTGCTGGATGGCCAACTGGCGTGGAGGCAGCATGACGGCGGTCACACCGACGCGCCCAATGTGAGGTATTTCATCGCCTGGGCAGACAGATTCATGAACCGAGCTCCGCCACAGAAGTAGTGTGGCCCCCTAAGCATCCTGCCATTTGTGTTTGGGAACCACGCTCCTATGTAGGATGCGGATTCCCTGAAAACTGAATGAGTCCCCATCCGTTCCTCGAGTGGTGCGGTTGTCTTGAGAAGCTCGTAGGATTGAACTTGGCCTTCCCAGTAATCGTTTACCAAAAATCCTCATGCGGCAAATAGATGCCGAACTAAACCCTGCAGGGCAATAGGATAAAACATGAAAACGAGAATCAACCTTGTACGTATGCTCGCGCTGGCGCTCACGCTGCTCGGCGCTACGTTGACGATAATGGCACAGGCTGGCCGGGGATCGAATGTTGCTCCGCCCAGACCGCAGGGCCCATGCGACATCTACGCCGCCGTGGGCGATCCCTGTGTGGCTGCGCACAGCTCCGCGCGCGCGCTGTACGCCGCCTACAACGGCCCGCTCTACCAGGTCCTGCGCCAGTCGGATGGGAAGACCTTGGACATCGGTGTGGTCCAACCCAGCGGATCGGATGCGGGCGGATACGCCGACGCGGCCGCGCAGGACGCCTTCTGCGCCAAAACGTACTGCTGGATCACCACCCTCTACGACCAGTCGCCAAAGCACAACAATCTGACCCAGGCACCCCGCGGCGCATTTAGCGGTCCGGCCATGGGTGGGTTCAACAACCTCCCTCTCGCCGATATGGCGCCGATTACAATCATGGGCCACAAGGCTTATGGCGTCTTTATAGAGCCAGGCATGGGCCTCCGCGACGACGACGCGAAGGGCACCGCGGTCGACGACCAGGCGGAAGGACAGTATTGGGTGGTCAACGGCAAGCACTTCAACGCCGGCTGCTGCTTCGACTACGGCAACGCCGAGACGGACAGCCGCGACGACGACAGCGGCACCATGGAAACCACCTACTTCGGCGACGCCACCCCCTGGTACCACGGGAACCCTCCCGGCCCATGGGTGATGACGGACCAGGAGAACAACCTGGTCGGTTGCGTCAACTCGGATGGGACCAAACTCTGCGCAAACCTGCCGAACATTCCGTGGCGATTCGTGACCGCGATGGCCAAGGGCGAACCGCACCACTGGACTTCCATGGGAGGTGACTCTCGGCAGGGCCCGCTGTCGGTGATATTCGATGGACCGCGCGTTGACCCCACATACGACCCGATGCGCAAGCAGGGAGCCATCCTGCTGGGCAACGGCGGCGACAACAGCAATGGCTCGCAGGGCACCTTCTATGAAGGCGCGATGACGGCCGCAGGCACCTTCCCGACGGACGCTACCGACCAGTTGGTGCAGGCGAACGTGGTGGCTGCCGGGTACGATGTGCCGCGGCTAAGCCTTGCTCCGGCGTCGGCCACGGCCACTCCGCCAGGACTCCAGACGTTCACACCGGGGTCCTCGCAGGAGACCACCGTGACGTTCACGAATACCACTGGCGCGCCCGCAACGGGCGTCAAGCTGAGCATCTCCGCGCCTAAGGGATGGACAGCGCTGGCCTCTGGAACAACCGAAACCTCAAAGACCTTCGCTGGGCCGGTCGCACCGGGTACGAGCGTGAGCGCTACTTTCAAGGTCACTTCGGGACCAGCGGCCTTCAACGGCGACCTGGTCGCCAACGCCGGGTGGACCAACCCAACTCGCAGCGGGGCGCAATTCGAGACGACGGCCGAAAAAGTCCGGAACGTCAGCCCGATCAAGATCAACGAGTTCCGCGCCAGCGCCGGTTCTCCGGCCAACTCGACGAACTCGTTCATCGAGCTATACAACGCCGGGTCCCATAACGTCGACATCTCCAACTGGACCCTCACCGAGCACCCGACACAGCAGGCCATCTTCTCGAACGTGAAGATCCCGGTCGGGACGAAGCTCGCGACCGGCGGCTTCTACCTGCTCGGGCTCTCCAACTCCGGGCTTACGACTCCTGCGCGCAAGGGCGATACCACCATCCACGTGAGGAGCACGATCGGCATGACGGCCGGCGATACTATCAGCATCGACACTGGCTCAGGCGTGGAGACCCGCAAGGTCGTGAGCGTCGGGACGGCGGCCAGCAATAGTACAACACTGTGGCAGCCCCTCCCCGATGGCCCGATCATCACGGTCCCGGCCGGCTCGACGAACGTGCCCGTCACTAGCGTGGCCGGCTTTGCGGTGGGCGAGAAGATTGCCCTCGGTTACGGCGCCACCTATCCCGCCGTCGCCAGGGACACAGAGCGGTATGAAGTGGGCACGGTCACCGCGGTCGGCAAACCAGGTACGCAAGCCCTGCTGGGAGCGGACGCAGCCGCCGGCTCGACCAACATCAAGGTAACGTCCGTCGCCAACATCTCGGCCGGGGACAAGATCAGGCTGGACATCGACAGCGTCGGCCATGGAATCGAGACAGTCACGGTCACGAATGTCGGCACACAGGCGAGCCGCGCGTCGCTTTTGGTCGGCGTGAGCGCTGGCGCGACCAATATCAAGGTCCGCAACGTGAACGGTTTCGCCGCGGGCGACAAGATGATCGTAGGCACGCCGGCGAACAAAGAAACGGTGACCATTACCACTGTCGGCACCGCAGGTCCGGCCGGTACGGGCGTGGACTTTACTCCGGCCCTTGCCAAGGCGCACGCCAACGGCGAGGCGGTAGTCGCTCCAAGCACAGGCCTCGACCTTGCCACCCCGTTGCGGTTCAACCATGCGGCTAATATCCCGTTCAGCGTTCGGGGAACGGGGATCACTTTCGAGCCCGCAACAGCCTTCGTCCACTCAAGCAACGAGCCCGTCCAAGCGCTTGGCACCGGCATCACGCTGGACAAGCCACTGGCCAACGCTCACGCGATCGACGCGGTGGTGCAGGATGCCGCAGTCACGACCGCGGGCTACCAGGGGACACCGGCACCCAACCAGTGGTTCGGCGGCCCGGCTCTCTCTCCCAGCGCCGGCAACATGGTACTGCGTGACGCCGCTGGCTTGGTCGTCGACAGCCTCAACTACGGCCTGGTCGTCGACCCATGGGCCGCTGAGGGTTACCAGGCCGCATCGGGATCCTCGCAGAGTGGCTGCCGCGTACCTGCGCTGGCCGCTGCCGGGGGCTTCGGGCCAGCCGCGGCGACCGCCGCCGGGCCGAACAGGAGCGCTGGCCGCTTCCCGGATGGCGCCGACACCGACAGCAACTGCACCGATTTCCTGACGCAGACTGCCACCACCCTGTCGGCCGCTTCTGCAGCCGGCGCAACCAACATCAAGGTCGCCAGCGTGGCAAACTTCGACGCCGGACAGACCATCATGGTCGATACCGGCGCGAATCCCGAGACGGCCGTCATTGCGACAGTTGGCTCGGCCGGCGCCACCACGGTGGGCACCGCCTCCGCCGCGGGAGCGACCGTCATCCCAATCGCCGGCGGGGCAGGCTTCACCGCTGGCCAGACCATCACCGTTGGCAGTGGCTCGGACCAGGAGACAACGGTTATCGCCTCCATGACCAGAGGCGGTTTCGGCCCTGCCGCCAGAGGCACTGCCACTATCACCGTTGCCGCACCGCTCAAGTTTACCCACGCGGCCGGTGCGCAGGTCTCCGGCACTGGCATCACTCTAACCGCCCCACTAACCCGCGAGCATGCCAGCGGAGCACGGATTTCGGATAACGTGCCCACGCCCGGTGCGCCAAACAAGTACTCCCCGAAGCGTCCGTGAGGGTGCCCGTGGAACGGAACTCGACAGCAGCAGCTCGAACCCGTCAGAGCACGATGGAGACTGCTGAACAAACCGATAATCGAGTCTGGCTTATGGAATACGGCGGGCGAAGACCGCGAGCGCAATTGGCTCCGTACTCGGAGGGTTCGGGCACCACGTGAGCACGGCCACAAGCGTCGCAGCCGCCACAACTGGCCAGCGTGTTTTCTGCTAACAAGCACCACGCTGCATGAAGCCGAGGCGGTTGCGGCTATTCAAGGCCAGCTAGGCGACAAAGTTCTGCAACTCGCCGATCCCGTCGATCTCAATGCGGATTACATCGGCGCTGGCCAGCGAAAACTCATCTCCCGGGACGATGCCCGTCCCGGTCATCAGAAAGACCCCGTCCGGAAAGCTGCTGTCACGGAAGAGAAACTCCGCCAACTGCCTCGGTTCACGTTTGAGTTCCGCGAGCGTGGTACTTCCGGCGAAGACCGTCTTGCCGGACCGTTCTATCTCCAACTTGATGGTGGTCGACTTACCAAGTGGCTCGGTCGAGAGCAGGATGCAAGGACCGAGCGCGCAACTGCCGTCGTAGACCTTCGCCTGCGGCAGGTAGACAGGGTTCTCCCCTTCAATATCACGGGAACTCATATCGTTGCCGATGGTGTAGCCGACAATCGCGCCGGCAGGATTAATGAGAAGGTTCAGCTCGGGTTCAGGCACAGACCACTTGGCGTCTGACCGAATCCGGACTGGGCTCATCGGGCCAACTACTCGCCGCCCTGTCGCCTTAAAAAAGAGCTCCGGCCTTTCGGCGGAGTACGCGCGATCGTAAAAGTCGCCGCCTCCCGCATCTTTGCTCTCTTCGATTCGAGCGCTCCTACTGCGGAAGTAGGTAACGCCAGCGGCCCAGACCTCCTGGCTCACGATCGGGGCAAGGATACTGCCAGCCTCAAGCCTCTCGATCGACGTGCCGATCGCCGCGGCCTCGACCCGGCTATGCAGGTTAGTACTGCGGATTAGTTCATCCCAGTCCGTCGCGGGCACACGGTAGAAGCGGTGCTGCTGCTCCACGAAGATTCCGTTAGCCTGCATTATTCGTGAAGCTTCCGCAGGTGGCACTTTGCGCGGGATGAGATTGCTGCAGACGCGGATGGAGGCTTGAGGTTGCTGTGCAGTACGTGTCCGCAGACTTTATCGGCCTGCAGAATC
>Ga0224555_1001308_pt1 | contig 35200 bp, 34 predicted proteins | sample 714S23034metaG_FD_180687 | JGI IMG/M metagenome (GOLD analysis project Ga0224555, IMG submission 180687) | Peat soil microbial communities from Stordalen Mire, Sweden - 717 S2 30-34 | ecosystem: Environmental > Terrestrial > Soil > Wetlands > Peat | place: Sweden: Norrbotten County, Stordalen... | reverse complement strand
TGCTCCAGCTTCCGCCGGACGTCTTCACTCAGATCAATGGGGGGCGCCACACGCATATCGAGGTCTCCTCATCATAAGATGACCCTCGATGTATAACTGATTCTATTAATGAGACACTACACTAGGTTCCGGTAGGCTCGCCGAGGACATCTCATGATGATTAATCTGCCGCCCTCTACCTTTATCGACGTTTCTTTCCATGCGAAAGGCATCAAGCCACAACGCAACCGAGGTTTGAAGGTTGGCGACACTCCTGCTGTTATGGCTATAGTGCAAGGAGCGGCTTCCACACGAATGAGGTCTCCGTAAATGGCGCGACGGTTCTCACGGTTTCTCCTGTTGACAGCGTTCTTATCGTACGCGTTTGTTTCTTCGGCGGAATCTACCGCATCGGCAAAGTCTGTGGGACCCAACGCAGCTGTTCCGGTCGCCCCTGGCGACTCTGCCATTCCGCTCAACGGCCCGTGGAAATTCCAAATCGGCGACAATCCGCAGTGGGCCGATCCAGACTTTGAAGACTCGGGCTGGCAGGACTACTCCATAGATTCCGAGCACCTCGCGCAGACTGCGACGCAGGCGCTTCAGTGCCGCGAGCTGCCCGGCTGGCAGCATCATGGCCATCCCGGGTACACCGGCTTTGCGTGGTATCGTATGCGGCTTCAGGCTTCGACTGACACGCGCGCGCGCGCACTGCTGATGCCGCAATATATCGATGACGCCTTTGAGGTGTATGTCAACGGTCAGAAGATCGGCAGCTTCGGCCAGCTGGATGGATGGCATACTCTTTATCCACGAGCGACGCTCTTTCGCATCCCTTCTTTGGTGCGCAACAACGGCCGGCCAATTGACCTGGCAATCCGCTTTTGGAGTCAACCGGTCGAAGCCTCCCCCGGTGACCGCAACCTGGACGGTGGCCTGCGCGGTGTGCCCCTGCTCGGCCCGGCCGAACTGCTTGAGGTCTTTCAGCAAAGTGAGCAAGAGCAGATGTGGCAGACGCTCTGGCCTGGGTGCCTGCTTACGGCCCTGTTTGGCGGGGTAGGCATCATCTCTCTGTTCCTGTTTTTCTTCAGCCGCAGCCAGAGTGAGTATCTTTGGGCCGGCATCAGTTTGACAGGGATCGCCGCCCTGATAGCGTTTGAGGCCATTTCGCCCGCCACCAACATACCGGTTCGGCTTTGCGAAGCGGCGATTTCAATCACCAGTTGCATCGGTTACTTTGCCCTCGCATTGGCCGCCATGTACCTGTTGGGCGTATCTAGACCATTCTGGCGCCGAGCCAACTACCTGCTCATGGGGTTCAACCTCGCCCGTGGTCTGGCATCTCTGTGTCTCGGCCTCGGTATTCTGCCGCCAACGGTCGCCACGGATTGGGCCATCCGCATTTCGTTTCTGGCGGCTTTTTTAACCTACGCCATGCTTTTGCTCGCAATCGCAGTGGACGGTCTGCGCACCATAGGACGGAAAGCATGGCTGCCATTGACTCCCGGCCTGCTCTGCGCCTGCGGCCTCATTGCTGCGGTCATTGACCCTGTACCCATCGGAGCAGTCGGCGGAGCAGTCGGAATCTACTACTACTTCTACGTCAGTGTTCCATTGGCTGTTCTCGTCATCTTCCTCATGCGCTTCACTAAGCAGCAGCGCGAGAACGCTCGCATGGTGGAAGACATGCGTGAGGCGCAGGAGGTGCAGCAGCTCATGCTTCCTGAGGCGCGCTCATGCTTTCCCGGATTCGAAATTGAAAGCGAGTACCGCCCTGCCCGCGATGTGGGCGGGGACTTCTTCCAGATCATCCCGCACAAAACGGATGGCAGCCTGCTGATTGTGGCCGGTGACGTGACCGGCAAAGGGCTGAAGGCGGGCATGCTGGTGGCGCTGCTGGTGGGGGCGATACGAACGGAAGAGAAACACGATAACGACCCTGTTGGCATGCTCGGCACTCTGAATCAGCGCCTTGTGGGCCGCGGGGATGCCCAGGCCACTTGTCTCGCGATGAGGATTGATGCGGACGGCAGCGCGACACTGGCCAACGCAGGTCACATGGCGCCCTACCTGAACGGGGAACAGATGCCGATGGAAGGCGCTCTGCCACTGGGCATGATTGAAGGCGCTGAGTCTTCCGTGATGCATTTCCAACTGAAGCGGGGCGACCGGCTGATGCTGATGTCGGACGGCGTCACAGAAGCTACGGACGCGAATGGCCATCTATTCGGTTTCGAGCGGGTGAATGAACTGCTGCGGACTGCAAAGACGACCGCGGAGATTGCCGGCGCAGCGCAGGCCTTTGGACAGGAAGACGACATCAGCGTCATCTCTGTGACCCGCACTGCCGTGGCAGGACTTGCCTTGGCATAAGGGAGCCGCGTGCCAGTTGCATTGGTTGGTTGTGCCTGGAATACCGCCTTCGCTGCAAATAGAGTCCGGTCTTTTTCTACGAAACCTACTGGACGCGTAGCGGACTATACAGTCAAGTGGCCTCCTCGCTGGTAAATGAGTGACTTGGCGATTTACCATCACTTGAACGATCAGCCAGGCAGAACAGCTACCCAGAATCCCATAGAACCGTCAGTACTGGATACGCCGATTTTCATTGCATTTGGGAAAAACCGCGAGTCTCGCGTGCATAGAGTAATAGGGGACACTGATCGGAATGACTGCACAGCGGACCTCAAGTGGAGTCGCACTGTCTAGAGTGCTATGCACCGGGAGAAAGTAATGATCTTACGCACTGTGCGGCTTGCCCTCGACTCACTTCCTTCCGGGACAGGGGCGTTCGGCGACTCCATTGACGATGGTCCCGCGACGATCCCTGCTACTGAACTATCTCTACTAAGCGAGTTACGGCAGAGGCTGCTCTCCGACGAAGCTTTAGCGGAGAATCTCCAAAGCGGTGATGCCGACGCCTTGACCGTCTTGTTCGAAAGACACGGCCCACGCCTACTCGGAGTTGCGCGCCGCATCTTGCGGAATAATACCGAAGCTGAAGACGCGGTGCAGCAGATATTCCTTGATATCTTTCGTTCCATCCAACAATTCGATCCGGAAAAGGGAGCCTTCAAAACCTGGCTGTTTATGTTTGGATACCACCGGATCTTCAACCACCGCCGATCTCTCGCGGCCAATCGTTTCTTCGATACCGATTCGTTTGATGAATCTCTGCACGGGCTACCTCGCGAACCAGAGCGATCGTCTAGTTTCTCGCTAGCCGAAACTGCCGTACTTATCGAGCAGGCCTTGAGGAGCCTCCAGCCCCGCCAGCGGCGCACGATTGAACTGGTCTATTACGAAGGGCTTACAGCAGAGGAGGTTTCTGTTCGAACAGGCGAAACGGTTCGGGTAGTACGACATAACCTCTATCGTGGCCTTGAAAAGGTAAGAAGAGCCGTGTGCGGAGGGTCTCCATCCGATGGCAACGCTTTCAAGAAAGGAGGGAGATGACAGTGAACCACACCCACTATGAAATGCTCTGCGCGCTGGCAGCAAGCCGACAGCTAGCAGGCGCAGAGCTGGCCGAGTTTCATGAGCACTCTGAGCGCTGTTCGTCCTGCAGGGACCGGCTTTTCGAGATGACTCAGTTAAGCGCCCAGTTATTTTGTGCTCACGCGGTGAAGCAACCGGGAATCAGGATGCCAAAAGATGCGCTGAATCGCTTCATTGCGCGAGCTAATAGCGAAGGTATTCCCCTGAATAGCCGCGCTACAAGTGTCGGATTCAGCAGGTTTGGTTTGACTGCGGCATTTCTCGTGGCGCTCCTGTTGATATCGGCAACCTTAGACTTTGGTTTCCATACGAAATCCACCGATCAAACGGGGCGAGGGGACGCTGCGAGTATTGCAAGATCACTTAGCGACAACGCAGAGAATTCACAGGGAGCGCCAGAAAATGTCGCGCCAATCGGGGCGCGAGCCAGTCGAACCGCCAGCCGGCGAAAAGCAAATCACAATGGGCGCAGCGTTCAGTTTTTGGTCACTCGGAGTAGTGATCATGGTCGACCATCGCGAGTTTACTCAGCCGATCCCGAACAAAACCAATTGGGTCTGACAGCGTACTCGCGAAATCTTGCAATGCTAAATCGTCCACACTTTGTGATTGGAAAACTTGAGCAAGATATTCAGTGGTCCCCTCCGCGTTACGCGATACAAAGATTTCACTTTGCAGATTTAGAAGAGTTCGCGAAGTCCGATCAGCCAAGGCTGTTGGCAGAGTACGATCATCGGACATTCGCGCCCTGGAGTCTTCAGGAGAGCTTCGCTCCTGGCCATTCTGAAGCGCGGGTTCTTCCTCGCGACTTCGATCCAAATTCGTATAGGACACTCTTAAATCCAGGCTTCACGAAGAATCTACCTGCCTTCCGGTTCGCGCCGAACGCTCTGCAATGAACGTTACCCTGCAAAGAAAGAGATCGCAATGAATCAACTGAGCAAGATTGCGTTTGTGTTGAGCGGAGCAGTGTTGGCATACGCTTCTCATGCACAGGCGCCCGCAGGCAAACCTGCAACACAAAATATTGTTACGGTGAGCTTCAACGACGTAGTACTTCACACAGCGGAAGCGCAAAAGGCGCTTTCGACGCTGCAGACCCAGTTTGCCCCCCGGCAAGCACAGCTCCAGGCGCTCAATGACGAAGTAGAGGCATTACGAAAGAAGATAGAGAATACAAGCGACAAAGTGAGCGATGCAGAAAAGGCGACGAGCGCGGAGACGCTCGATAGGAAAGAGAAGCAACTCCAGCGCCAAGCTGACGACTTCAGGCAGGATTCACAGGCGGAATCGCAACAGGTATTCGAGCGCGTTGCGCAGAAGGTCTTCGCTTTCTTACAGACATATGCGCAAGAACACGGTTACTCAGCCGTAATCGAGCGCGGCTCCGACGCTTCACCAGTTGTTTGGTATGTTGCTAATGACATGGACATCACAGAACAGCTCATAAAGGCCTACGACGCGCAACCTGGGGCAGCCACACCGCAAACTCCCACGAGACCTTCCGGACCCGGTACAACTAAAATACCGCAGTCTTTGCCAGATAGCCTTGTTCCTCATCCATAGATGCGCTGGGGACAATTAAGTCTCAAATGACCCAACAGAGAATGCGCTCTCTGAGCCCGAACTCGGCCAGGGTTTCCGAGCTCCGGGAGGATGGTCGCCAACCCGTCAGTTTCAAGTCTGACAACACTTCGCAGTAGGTGTTGATTAACTGGTTATTTCCGGGTGGCCGGTTGACGAGTAGCCGGTCACTCGCCCGGAACGATGAATTGGAGACTATAGCTCGCGCGAACAGACCGGTATTGGATATCCTTCCCGATCTCATTCTTCGAAGGTAGAACGAGATCGAGCCGGTGACACGCCGCCAGGAACGGCAGATGCATGACGTTATGTTAACCTCGAAAAACGCGCTTGCGATTCCGGGAAGTCCACCCCCATCGCGCACCACACAAGAAGCCCAAACCCCGCCGCCGGAAGAGCCACATCCCATCTCCAGCTAGGGTCCGGCGCAATCTCCGCACTGCCGAACGCCGAAAAAGCCGCACCCAGCACTACGCTCACAATGGCCGACCACTGATAAAGCCTCAACCCCGCCACCACTTTTGTCTGCGGCTCCCCGCGAAACGACTCCTCCACAAACCTCCCCATCCCGGAGAGCATGAAATAGAGACCCGCAATCAAGTGCAATGATGCGTGCGCCGCCCACAGTCGCCACAGCAGCAGCGTCACCAATCCATTCCACAGGATCGAATAAACAGGCGTCGCGTGCAGCGGCACCCCCGTCCACGCAGAAAGCCGGCACACCCGCGACTTCGGGTGCCCATAGCGAATGCCCACCCCCTCAGGCGCGGGCCGCCCATGGCAGCAACCCTGCACCAGGCAGCGCAGCCTGCCCATAGCCTGAACCAATGACCCGGTCGCCGAAAACACACCCAGCAGCAGCCAGATGCTGGTATGAAACAGCGGCGCGGCCAGCGCCCCCAACGTCCCTCCCAGCAGCCCGCCATAAAATCCGTATGGTCTCAGCAACTGGGGCGAGCCCTCTACATACTGAGCCCACAAGGCCGCGCCCACCACCGCCACCAGCGCCGCCACCACAATGGCGGACAGATGTCCCGGCCCCGCCAGCACCCCGCCAATCCAGATGCTAAAGAAGCCAGCGGCGCCTACATAAGCCCCGTGGTTGATCACCCGCACCGGCCCGAATCGCCATTCCCGCCACGAGTTGGCAATCCGTTCCCCCCGCCAACGAATCGTCCCCCACAAACCCGCCGCATTCGCAGCCAGCGCATAGCTGATCAACGCCCCAGGCGTTCTCACCAAGCCACCCTGCGCCGCGAACACGCTGCACAACACCACCAGCAGAACCCATGCGGTCGCAATCCAGCCGGCCCATTTCCATCGACGCCGCAGCGCCTGCGCAACCACCAGCGAAAACATTACCGGCAGCGACGGGAAGTAAACCCATTCGCCATAGCTTCCAGGCCACGCGCCTGCCCACAGCCATAGCTCCTCATGAGCCGCAACCAGATGCGGAGTCAGGATCAACGGCGTAGCCAAAAACACGGCGAAAGCAAACCCCATTGTCAAGAGACTTGCAATCGCCGTATTTCGCAGGTCTCTTCCTGACCGTGCAACGAGTGGAACCAGCGCGAATCCCAGATACGCGCTCAAAGGAACTCGATTCGCCCAATCCATGAGGAGGGGCCCTTTCCCGGTGAGAATAAAGACAGAAGCCCAATCCACCGGCCGACCCATAAAATGAACGATCCCAAAAATAGCCGCCCACGGCAGGACTGCAAACAGATAACAGCGCCAACGGTCGATCGCAGTGGGATGCAAACCGTCATCCTCCGCCGGAAAGCTCATCGCTCCGCGTCCGAACCGCTTCCGCAGATCATGATCCTCATATCCCAAGACCAGCGCCGCGCATCCCAGCATCACCATCGGCGAAACCAGCCAAAGCCCGCTCGCCGAGCCAAGCGTGATCGACGCACCTGCCGAGAGCAGGCAGAATCCCGTATAGATCGGATGGGGCAGCAGCCAGTAAGCTCCGCGCTCGACCAACCGACGTGGAGGGTCGGCGTTCATCGGCAGCCCACCGCCATGAATCCACAGATCTCTCATCCCCCACAGCATCAGCAATGCACCCGTGCTATCGAGGATTCCTCCAAGCGGAAGTGAGGTGACTGCTGGCAAATGCACAATCCCTTCAGTCGCGGTCGCCCAACCAGCCAGGGCCAGTGGCAATGCCACCAGAAAGGTCGCGCCGTACAGAATCTTGCCTCTTGTACTCAGGGCCATTCGACGACCTCATGAATTGCCGTTCCTGTCGAGTCCGGTCTTCCCTGCCTGCGCAGCACCGCGCCGCTCAGCCACTTGCACTCCCTTACGTTGAGAATGGAGCCCGGAAAGAGCCGTTCGAGGTTGGGTATCACCTTCAGTGCCGTCGATCCCAGCACGCCTTCGCGCAGCACACTCCCGCGGTCGAGAGCTAAGACGGATCCATTCTCCTTTAAGACCACATTGTGTTCATCTATCTCCGCGGCGCTGACTTCCACACCGTTGAGATACACGCATCTTTTCTCATACGAGCCGCTCCAGTCGATCCATACCAGCGCGTCCGTCGCATTCACAAACCGGCCCCAGCGAAGCCGCCGGATCGGTAACATCCACGGTGCAATCGTCAGCCGCAGATGCTCCACATAGCCCCAACCCTCAATCCTCGATCCTGAACCGGTTTCAATCATCACCGCCGACCGCGGAGCAACACAATTCCATTCAAGAAAACCATCCTTCGTTTCAAAAAGACGGTTGCCAAAGCCGCTTCCCAACTGACGCCAGATCCCTGCCGCTTTCCAGTCCGGCGCTTCCCACAGAATCTCATCGCCGGAAACGTGAGGCGCCGGCTGCTTGCGCATCGAGTAAACCGCTTGAACAGCGCGCCCCGCCCTCTTGGTCAGCAGGCTTCGGTAGTGGAGTGCGACCGCCCCCCAACGCAAGTCCGCATGGTAGACGATTGCGGCATCACCACATTCCGATGCGCAGTCTGCATACCACTTGGATAGTTCAAAGCCGCGCATTGCCCCCCCGCATTTGGATCGAAGGTCAGGTCATCCGCACGCGATGGTCACCACTCCGGCCAGCATCGGAATGCGCGACAACTCGATGCGCTTGGCGTCATCCAGGCGGGGCCACATAAAAACAAGCAGCAGGGAGACCAGCCCGATTACCGCCGAGACTCTCGCCATTCCTCCGCCGGAAACCGCGACAAAGACCGCCATCGAGAGCGCCATCGCCCAGACGCCCGCCCATTTGGTGCAAGTCTCGCCGAACAGGACCGCCACCGTCACCATCCCGGCGCTCCGGTCGCCCCGCATTTCATTCGAATCCATCAGGGTCTCGCGCCCCACAATAAATACTGCCAGAAAGGCATAGGAGTGCCATGCATATTGAGCGGAGCTGACTATGGAACCGTAGTAAAGGGGAGCCAAACAGAGTCCTGCTACATAAAGGCCCTTGATCAGCGGGAGTTTCCGGGCTGTAGGCGTATACAGAACCAAGGCAAGCGCTAAGACTGCCAGCAACTTCCCCCCGGGCCCAACCCAGACCGAAAGAGCGAATGTGACCAAAAGCAAGGCGAAAGCAAACAACGTCGCTCCGCTCCTCGATACCATGCCTGTCGCAATTGGCCGCTTAACACCCGCCACTTGATCCTTGCGAAAGTCCAGGAGGTCGTTGACTTGAAAGCCGAACGCCGTCAGGGTACAGATGGCCAATCCGGCCAGAATCCCGCGCAACGAAGGACCAGCTTTAACAAATACCACGGCACATGACAGAGCCCCGGGAACCAGCGACGACATCGGCCGGGTTGATTGAACGTAGGCCCAGAGGCAAGTGGCAACACTGCCTCTCGGACCAGACTCAATGGGGCGAGATGTCATGCGCCGATTGTAAAGTCTGGCGGTGGATGATTTGGTGTTTTCCCCAATAGAAATCTCCCTTTGGCAAGCAAAGACTGGATTGAGTTCTTTCTCCTGTGAGCCTGCTTCAGCGACCGCCTTATATGGTCTCGAAGGGAAGCGATTCCACGCGATTATGGGCTCGACCGAGTAACCGGGGTCTCCGCAGACTTTGCGCCACTTGATATGAACAGGCCGAAGGATTCATCGAGCCGGTATGCCGGCAATCCTGAACTCCGGTTTTATGGTCGGCTATCCGTCAGTCGCCAATCCGGAAGTAACGAAGTAGTAATTTCCGAATAGCCGGTGATACAGCCAATGCGCCAGAAGCGGGGCTTTAACACGGGGTATTCAATAAATCGCTTCGCAATGGAAGGATGCAGATTACTCCGTCACTATCTTGCACAGCTTGACCTGCAATCCTGTGCTCGTAGCCCTTATGGGAGATGTCTATCCAAAACAGGGATTCCGACATGTTTTTCTCAATGTGCACCGCGTATTGCCCTTCCGGAAGATTTGCCGAAAACTCTCCACTGCTGTCGGATCGCAGATGAATCGGCTGCTGATCGATCCCGAGCTTTCTTGCGAATACATCGATGTCCGCGTCCGGCAAAGGCTTTCCAAAGTCCTCCACAACCCCGTGAAATGTCGATACCTGAGTCGCGTGGTCTATCGTTCCGAGGCTGTCAATCGCCCATTCGGCACTTCCTCGTGCGGGGTCCAGATTTAAGACAAGGTCATCCCACTTGCGCCCGGAGGGAGAAATCTCCAGATAGAGATAGTCTTCTCGATCGGGTTTAGACCGCCCGAGGATGTAGTATTTTCCGGAATCCAACGACGGCAGAACCACGTGCCCATTCGCATCCGAGGTCAGGACCAATATGGGATTGGTTTTCGGACGCCCACCAAGCGGGCTGCCCTCGCGATATACCTCGACAGAAGCCCCCGTTAATGGCGTATTACCAAAATTGACTATAATCTGCGGTTCCGGTCGCGAGTCCCAATAGCCGAAGACCCGGACCCCGTCCGGCACGCAAACGCCAGAGACCGGGATTGCCTTCTCCCGATTCGCAATGGGGATGTGAGCTGGCTGTTGGCCTGCCACGATGCCGCACATGCAAAGGACAGCGCCCGACGCTCATTCCGAATGGGCGAAGAATCTCTGCGGGTGTGAAGAGGGTCGAGAAGGGCACGAGTTGGAAAAATCCTTCGAAATTGGGCGCTCAAACAAAGAGATTTGCTTCTCAGGCGAGCCAGGATTCCTTCCCTCGTAATACTGCCGCCAAAACCGAAGTTCGTCCCAATCCCCCAAAGGTTTTCCAAAATACTGGCCAAATTTGAAGCCTCGCCGGTATCTATATAAGTAGGATGTTCACTGCCGGAGTTTCACCGTCCGTCACGAAAGTACTTGATGGCCTATATATAAGCGGGCGCCGAGACGCCGAAGCGCTTGCCTCGGCCAACCCCCACCACATCGCGACGGTGATCACCCTGTGCGAGGAGCCGGTCGGGCGGCGGAATCCCGCCATCCGCTACCTCCACTTTCCGGTTCGGGATGCTCGCCCAATTCGCATCTCCTGGCTCAACGCCATTTTGACTGCGATTGAGGAGAGCATGCCGAGAGGAGCCGTCCTAGTGCACTGCGGGGTAGGAATCTCGCGGTCGCCCGCGGTGGTCGCTGCCTATCTTGACCGCATCGGATTTCTCGGCTTCGCTCGAGCACTGAGCTATCTCGAGGCTCTGCGGCCAGCTGTGGCACCTTCCAGGGCGCTGGTCGAGAGCATTGCACGGGAGCTTTCCCATTCAACCGGATCAGGAGGATAGAAATGATTACGCGAGATAACCAGGGCAAGATTGTTGGGCAGATTGAGTATCTTCGCGATGCCCAGGGCAACACCGTGGACACCGTGACTTCGTACTACAACGAACGGCCGGTGGTGCAGCTGATCACGGTTCGCGACACGCAAGGGCATGTCGAAACGCGCACCATTCTCAATGGCAAGCTGCTGCCCTGAGCCGGCGGCGGGGCAACGGAAGTCGACGAAGGTCGCTACTAGAGGCCCCGTTTTCGAAGCGGCACAGTTCAAGGGTGGGTGCTTGTTGCTGGAAAAGTCTGACTGATTGGCTATCAGTCGACACCCGCTCAAAACCCGCAAAAGACGGGCAGATGAGAAGCGAGAGTGTGCCAGTTGTGTGCCAAATTTCATGAATGAAAGGAGGACGCTTGGCGCGAAGGCAGGGTCAGATCATCCCCCGCGGTGACCACCGGTGGCTGGTGCGGATTTACCTTGGTCTCAACCCCGAGACCCGCAGAAGGCGGTACGTCAACCGCACCGTCCGTGGCTCCTTCCACGCCGCACGGCAAGTTCTCAACTCGCAGATCGCGGCATGCGCCAACGGGAGCGAACTCGTGGGCGCGCAGATCACCCTTAACCAGTTCCTCGACCGTTGGCTGGAGCTGGCTGCCCGCCCGAAACTCCGAGCAAAATCTTTCCGCGATTACGAGGCGCTGCTCAGCCGATCTATTCGCCCGGTATTGGGCGAGCGAACGCTCGGGAACCTTGCGCCCCTCGATCTCCAGCGCGTCTATTACCAGATGCACCAGAGCGGCCTTTCGCCCAGAACCGTTGGCTACGCTCATGCCGTGCTCCACGCCGCGCTCGAGCAGGCGGTGAACTGGCGGCTGATCGCAAGAAATCCTGCCCGCGGTGTCGCGATTCCCAAACTTTGCCGAGGCGAGATGAGAGTTCTGTTCCCCGACGAGGCGCGACGGTTCCTCGAGTACGCAGCCCAAACCAGATATGGAGTTCTCTTTGCCCTCGCTCTGACCACCGGCATGCGCCCGAGCGAGTACCTGGCGCTGCGATGGTCAGAGATCAACTGGCAGCAGGAGTCGGTGATGGTCGCGCGAACGCTCGAGAAGGGAAGTGGCTGGAGGTTCGCCGCGACCAAACGGCCGTCCAGTCGCCGCCAGGTGAAGCTCGAGAGCTGGGTGGCGAGGCGGCTGCGGCAACAGCACGCCCAGGAGAGGGCAATGCCCTGCCCAAATCCCGATGCCGCTCAACAGATCTTCAGGACGCCGCGCGACCGGCCGATCAACAGCGATTCTCTCGCTCGTGCGTTTAAACGGCTGCTTTGCGAGGCCGCGTTGCCGCAAATGCGTCTCTATGATCTCCGGCACACGGCTGCAACCCTGGCTCTCACGGCCGGCGTGCCGGCCAAGGTTGTCTCGGAGCAGTTAGGCCATGCCTCGAGCGCATTCACGCTCGATGTCTACGCGCATGTGCTGCCGCACATGCAATTGGACGCTGCCGTGCGCGTCGCAGCCTTGCTGGGAATGGACGGCTATCTGGGAGAAGAAATTCAAGCCGGGCGCCGGAAGCCGCCGCAGTCCATTCGTCCCGAACTACTGCCCTCGGAAACCCTACAATTCTTCGCTCAGGAAGCCGGCTGATGCCTCATCATCTCAACCGTCATCTTCATTGCACAGAATGCGAATCTCGCTCCTGCGCTTAACCCGAAGAAAGGAAGGAAGCCATGGTCGAACCCGTCATCGAATGCCCTCATTGCCACAAAGAGATCAAGCTGACCGAATCGCTTGCCGCTCCGCTGGTTGAAGCCACGCGCCAGGAGTTCGAGGCAAAGCTCGCCGAAAAGGACTCGGAGGTTGCCCGCCGCGAGACGCAATTGCGCGCCGAGGAACAGTCAGTGGCCGCGGCCAGACAACAAATCGACGCTCAGGTCGAGGAGGGCATTCGCCGGGAACGGCAGACAATCGCCGCCGAGGAGGCGAATAAGGCTCGCAGACTTGTCTCGGACGAACTCGAGGGCAAGGCCAAAGAACTCGCAGATCTTGAGGCCGTTGTGAAAGCCAAGGACGAGAAACTCGCCGAAGCGCAGAATGCCCAGGCGGAGGCGGTTCGCAAGCAACGGGAGCTCGACGACCAAAAGCGCGAGCTCGACCTGACCGTCGAAACACGAGTTCAGGAGTCGCTCGGCGAAGTTCGCGATAAAGCAAAGCGCGACGCCGAGGAGGGGCTAGCCATGAAGGTCGCTGAACGCGATGAGGCGATCGCGAGCCTGCGGCGACAGATCGAAGTTCTGAAACAAAAAGCCGAGCAGGGCTCCCAGCAACTGCAGGGCGAAGTGCAGGAGATGGAACTTGAGTCGCTTCTCGTCGCGAAATTTCCTTCCGATCTTGTCGAACCCGTGCCCAAGGGAGAGTTCGGCGGAGACATCCTCCACAGAGTACTCTCCCCCTCAGGCCAGCAGTGTGGCACGCTTATTTGGGAATCGAAACGAACCAAGAACTGGAGCGACGGTTGGCTCGCGAAACTGCGCAATGACCAGCGTGCGGCGAGTGCTAATTTTGCCATCCTAGTCTCACGTGCACTGCCCAAGGAAGTAGAATCCTTCGACTTGATCGATGGCGTTTGGGTCGTCGAACCTCGCTGCGCCGTGCCCGTGGCGATTGCGCTGCGACAGTCTCTGATCGAGGTCGCCGCCGTTCGCCAAACGAACGAAGGCCGACGCACCAAGATGGGGATGGTCTACGAATACCTGACCGGCCCGCGTTTTCGCGCCCACGTCGAGTCAATCGTCGAGAAGTTTACGGAAATGGAGCAAGACCTCGCCAAGGAACGGAAAACCATGACTCGTCTTTGGGCTAAGCGCGAGGAGCAGATTCGAGGAGTCATCGAGTCGACAGCCGGCATGTATGGCGATCTACAGGGCATTGCCGGCAAGGGTCTCAATGAAATCGAGGGACTCCAATTCGCCATGCTTCCGGCTGGAGAAGACGAAACAAGCGCCTGATGGATGGTTGTCTGCCGCTTGCCCGGGACTGCAATTCGGATGTCTTCGCAATGAAGACGATCTCGCCTAACCAAGAGCGCCCAGGCATCTGCTCCCAAAACAGATCAAACGGTTTACGGAAACTTATTGAATTTGAGCGAAATTAAGTGCTTTTGATTGAAATGTTTACCGTGTGCCTGCCGATCCCTGTTGATCCTTGTGGCTTTTGGGTGCTTTGACAGCTACAAAATTGACTACACCTAATAATCGAGATCTGAGTTGTCGGAGGGAGCTTTGGCGAGCCGTAACCACGATCTGTACACCCTAACTGTTAAGCGCAGGCGCAAGCTGGAACGGATGGAATTATGGCGAAAGACAGCCCCTTACCCCAACGGCAAAGTGCCTGGCTTGGTTCACCAAAAGTGAGGAAGAACCCCTTTTACTCCGCCCTTGACAAAAGAGAAGAGGCTCGCTCACGAAAATGACCAGCCGATCGTGATACCGATCACATATCGCCCTTGCCGCTCAGGAGGACTATGCACTCAGGAGGAACCAAAGCGTGGCTGAAACACCCAAAACCAGACGGTTAAAGAGCTCGAACAAGCCACAGCCCGTCCTCCCCTACGAGTCTGTTCCTGACCGTCAGCTGGCGGGTCAGGTGCTGAAGCGCTCGAAGCCGCTTTCTGTTCCTGCAGATGGCATTCTGTTCCGCGAGGGGGCCGCACCAAACGGGGTCTTCTTCGTGCGCAGTGGCAGCGTCACGCTCACCATGCGATTGGCTAGCAGGAAGATTCTGCGCGCCCGGGCTGAAGCTGGCTCCTTGCTCGGCCTCCCTTCTACTGTCAGCGGAAAACCTTACTCGATGTCCGCCAAGGCTTGCTCGGAGGCCGAGGTAGAGCACTTGAGTCGCGACAGCTATCGAGAGCTGATGCAAAGCCGCCCCGACCTGTCCATAAATGTTGTAAAGATTTTGGCGAATGAGGTTCGCGCAGTGCGGCAGGCTCTCGCGGAAATCCTTGGGTAGAACCTGGTGATCTTCTCCGATCGAAGCAATCTTGGGAGTGGGGACCTGACATCTGGTAGCGTGACGTGATTACGGACGACGAAACAGCATTTAACATTCATAAGATCGCGTGATTGCGCTTAATCTTGTTCGTCGAACACACTGAGCGAAATGCCAGAAATGCACAAACGACTCGCTGATCCAAGTGCCATTAAGAGGCCGAGAAGTCCTCTGCTTTGGGTCAGTGGAATCTGGGTTTCGCAGCGGGAGATTGCGCGCCAGTGTGGCCTGAGCCGGAAGACGGTGCGCCGCTGGGTCTGTGCCCGTGGCTTTCCGAAACGCAAGCAGGGGCGCCACTCCTCGACGGTCGATTCGCATCGGGAATATCTGGAAAGGCGCTGGCGGGAGGGATGTCGCAATGGCGCAAAGCTTTGGCGCGAGTTACATGCACGCGGATTTACAGGACGGCCGCGAACTCTCCGCGACTGGATCCAGAAGCATGATGGCTGGCGAAATAGCCGGGACAAACATCCATCGTCTGCTTCTCCTGTGCCCCGTGCGTCTCCACGACAAATCGCTTGGCTGGTCCTAGAAGATCCGGAAGATGCCCGTCCCTCCTTGGAGGAGCTGTACCGGCGATCTCTGGAAATTTCTGCTTGTGCCGCCTCGGGGCGTGAGTTCTGCCGCCTCATCCGGCAACGGGATGCAGCGGCCTGGACGGTTTGGCGGGACGCAGCCTCCAGTGGCCCGTTGGCTGGCTTCACCAAACATCTGTGCGGCGACGAGTCCGCCTACCTCGCTGCTCTTCAGCTGCCATGGAGCAACGGCCCGGTAGAAGGGCACATCCACCGCTTGAAGCTCATCAAACGTTCCATGTAGGGCCGCGCCAGCTTCGATCTCCTCCGGCTTCGCGTGCTTACTGCGGTATAAAACTTCGCCAATACAAAACCACGTGAGATGCTACTCCGCTCCCCCAAATGTGAGGATGAACCCCTTTCATCTCGCCCCTGACAGGCCGGCCCGTTGCAATTTCCTGCGGCGCAAAAACACGCCGATAGGGATGAGCGCCAGGCTCAGCAGAAACAGGGCCGGCAGGATCAGAAAGAAAATGATGCCAAGATAGGGATTGACGGTGAGATGCCCGAAGATTTCGGCTACCCAATAGCCGATCATCGTCACGCCGGACGCGCTGGTGATGGTGCCGCCGGCGAGGCTGATGGGGTTGTTGCCGAAAAAAGCGCCGGACGAATCCAGCTTTTGCGGAACCTCTCAAACAAGGACACGTTTCCTTAACCTCCGTGATTTGGCGGCCCGCTGGAGGAGAGCGGGCCTGCCTTCAAACTACTGAGCCGATTGTAATGCTTACTTCAGGGTCTTGAAGTACTCGGCAACCGCCTTCACTTGAGCGTCGCTCAACCCAGCGATCGGCTTCATTTTGCCCTTGCCGTTCTTCACCTGGGCCTCGACTTGCGCCTCTGAGAGGGATCTCATCGAAGGATCGGAGACTGGCTTGATGCCCAGCATCTTGGCCATGCCCGCACTGGGGATACCGGTGGGGCCGTGGCACATGGCGCACTTCGCCTTGTAAATTGCCGCGCCGTCTTCAGCGAAGCACACGGAGCCGGCCAGCAATACCGACGCGGCCAGCACGAATTGGGAACGAAATCTCTTATTCATGGCGAAACTCCTTGAATTACTTGCCGGCCGTGCGCGCACTGGAGCGCTTGCCGCGTCGTTGAGGTTGATGGTTCATGTTTCCGTGTTGCGCTTTCGGCCGTTCCTAGGCCGCACGGAACGGTGATCGCGTTACCGGCCTATTTGTAGGCATGCAAAATACCGCCTTGAGGAGAGCTTCCGGGCACATCTCAAAAACCAACGTCCGCTACCGATTCCGGGTCAATGTGGTGATTGCTCCTTGCTTGTGAGCGCCGGCACGGAACGAATGCTATCGGAACGGTGTGCAGGTGCTGCTTGGTGCGGAACATCACACATGCACGTAAGATTGCGGTTTTGCGATGAATCCGGGCGGTGATGCTCATCACATCCAAGGTGAGTTCCGTTAAGCAAACTGCTCTTGGATGCCTGTTTCAGCGGACTATCTGTTTTGCCTGCAGAAAATTCTCGGCATCCTGGCCTCGGCCGCAGCCTCAGTAGGCAGGAATTGAGACTCAGAAGCGGTGGAGGTGACGGGCCCCATCGATAGCGAACGGGACAAGACAATTGTGGACACACAGATTCCGGTGGAAGAACAGACGAGGCCAAAGCACCCGAACCGGCCGTCGCCGCTCGGCTGTGCGGCCTACGCCAATCGCCGTCCCGGCTGGTTGTGCTCATTGGGCAGCGCTGTGCTGGCCGATCTGGGGCTGGCCACGAGCACTATATCGCTGCCTGCGCAGGTATCTCTTTTCACCCAGGGCGAAGATGCCCGGTGTCTCTACCTCACTTGCAGCGGTTATCTGAAACTCACAGTGGGCCGGCCCGAAGATTGCCACATGATTGTCCGCGTTGCAGGCCCCGGCTCCATGCTCGGCCTTTATGCGGTGCTTTCGCACGGCGTGTATGAAGTTACCGCAGAGTCATTAACGCCCGCGCAATTGCGGCCGGTGGAGCGGGAGCGGTTCCTGAGCTTTTTGCGCAACCATTAAAGAGGCCCAGTTGGGCGCGGTGCAGTGTCTCTGCCAGGAGTATCGTTTTGCATTGCAGGATGCCTGCCGCATCGCGCTGGCAGAGACCATGCCCGCACGGCTGGCGCGCCTGCTGATCGAACTGGCGCATCATAATCGGCGAACACACCGAAAACGGCGAGTACCGTTTTCCTTTGCTACTGACGCATGAGGAGATGGCGTCGATGACGGGTACCACCCGCGAGACCGTCACCCGCACCCTCGGCCAGTTCCGCAACGACGGTTGGATCTCGATCGAAGAGGCCATCGTTACGCTTTACAACTCCGGCAAGCTGCAAGGCCTTTTCTAAAATCCTTGAAAAGCGCTTGTTAGGGAGCCCCGTCAAGGACGTGCATTTTTTCGCTCGCGTCCGGCCCGTTTTCCGAGTCCAAAGAGCTAAATCCTGGCTCAGAGCGTTGCCTCAGGCAGCGAAGAGGATGCTTTTCTCCTTGACAACGCCTTCGCCCTTATTGACGAATACATTTGCGCGGACCAACTTGCCAACTTCACTTTTCGCTTGCAGAAGAGCGGCGAACCATACATTCGCTCCGGCGCGTACAAGCGAAGAAATTGAGTAGCGGAACAGAAAGACGGCCCCACATGCGTAGCATGCAATCGGCTTACGAGACAGCTGGCCGGGAAAGATCTGCGAGCTATCGGTGTGGTTTTAAAGTAGACCGCTATTTTGGCGGGCCACAGCTATCACAGCAGGCCGCATTCTCGCAGTTTGCGGTACAGATTGCGCTCGCTGATGCCGAGGATCCTGGCAGTATTTCCGCGATGCCCTTTGCAGGCCTCGAGCGTCGACCGGATATGCGCCCGCTCCACTTCCTGAAGCGTCGACTGCGGAGGGGCAGCGGTTGAAACGTCCGTTTGCGCGGCCGGTTTCGCATTGCGCAGGGCGGTGGGCAGATGCTCGGGAAGCACGACGGAGCCTTCACACAGTACCAGCGCTGCTTCGACCACGTGCAGAAGTTCGCGGACGTTGCCCGGCCAGTTATGACACCGCAGGAGTTCCAGGGCTTGCTCGCTGATCTGCTTGTTGGAGCCGAAACGCTCGTTGAGTTTCGCAACAAACTGGTTCGCAAGCAGATCAACATCGGATCCGCGCACCCGCAGAGGAGGAACCTCCACCGTGATTGTGCTCAGGCGGTAGAACAGGTCTTCTCGGAAGAGGCCCTGCCGCACCATGCCCGCGATATCGCGGTTCGTCGCGGTAATAATTCTGACATCCACGTGAATTTCCCGCGTGCCACCCAAGTGCCGGAAGGTGGATGTGTCGAGCACGCGCAGCAATGTGGTCTGAGTCGCGGGGCTGATTTCGCCGATCTCGTCCAGAAAGATGGTCCCGCCATCGGCCACTTCAAACAATCCCGGCTTGGCGCGCTCGGCTCCGGTAAATGCTCCGCGCTCGTGTCCGAACAGCTCGCTCTGGAGCAGATTTTCCTGCAATGCGGCGCACTCCACCACCACAAAAGGCCGGGAACTCCGCGGGCTGCGCGCGTGAATCAGCTTGGCTACGCGTTCCTTGCCCACACCGGTTTCACCCACGATGAGAACGGCGGCATCGCTCGGAGCCACCTTGTGGATGACGCTGAGCAGGCGACGAAACTCAGGGCTCTCGCCTAGGAAGGAGCTTTCGAGATTGGGAGGCGTCAGTCCGCGCTCGAGAAGATTTGCCCGTTGTCGCAGGTTCCGCCTTTCCAGGGCCCTTTGGATGCGAATATCGAGCTCGTCGAGCGGGCAGGGCTTGACCACGTAATCGAACGCGCCGATGCGGATGGATTCGATGGCGGTATCGATGGAGCCGTGGCCGGTCAGCATGATGACTTCAGTAGCCGGCGCCTTGGCGTTGATGGCCTTTAGAGCGTCAAGCCCACTCATGCCCGGCAGGCGCAGGTCGAGCAGAACCACTTCGGGTTCGCCGGACACGACGCGCTGGATGGCCTCCTCGCCCGAGCCCGCAGTCGCGACCTGGTAGCCGAGCCGGTTCAACTCGTCCGCCATTACATGCCGGAACGCCGCGTCGTCGTCGACCAGGAGAATGGAGGACAGCTTCATTGTCCAACCTCCCGTTCCAGGCCAGGATGAATTGCCGGTAACACCACCTCGAACATCGACCCTTTTCCTGGAGTGCTCTCGACCCGAATATCGCCTCCCCAACTGCGCACAGCGTTCAACGACAGAAACAAGCCGAGGCCGGTGCCGCCCTGGCGCATGCTGAAAAACGGCTCAAAGATCTTCTTGAGGCTTTCCGCGGCAATCCCGCCGCCTTCGTCTGTGACGCGAATACGAACGTCTGCGCCGCCGTGGGCTTCGACTACAACTTTGCTGCCCGGCTTGGACGCTTGCACGGCGTTGAGCAAAAGATTGATTAACAGATCTTGTAACTCCGCCTCGCCGGCCCGCACGTGCAAGCCGTCCGGAAGCGGCCCCACCTCGATTTGCACCGAGTGCGTCTGCCCTGTGGGATCGACGAGCCGCTGTGCGGCCTCGATCGCCTCGGGTACATCGACAATCGCTCCGGTACGGCCCTGTCCTCGCGACAAACGCAGGAAGTGTTGGGTGATGCCGCGACAGCGCAGCAACTGCTCGCGCGCAATCGAAGCATTCTCGTGGATCCTGGCCTGATCCACCTGCCGCTCCTGTTGGGCAGGAGTCTCGCGAAGGATGCCTTCGATGCAGGCAAGCACGGTGCCCAGCGGAGTGTTCAACTCGTGCGAAAAGCCGGAGGCTAATACTCCCAGCGATGCAAGGCGATGGGACTCGGCTAGGTTCGCCTCCGCAGCCCGCCGCTCGGAGATGTCGCGCCACACCTCCACTACGTGCGTCAGGCGGCCGTTGGCATCCAGGATCGGCGATACGTGAATCTCCTCCCACGTGACCGTGCCATTGCCGGCTCGATGTTCGCAGATCCTCACCTGATGCGTTCCCGAGCGCAGATATTCCAGCGTGGGGCAGTCGGTCAGGTTGCAAGAGCCTTGCTCTAGCTGATAGCAGCAATGACCCAGAACCTGATCGCGGGAACCGCCGATGCGCCGCAGAAATGCGTCGTTGGCCGCGATAATCTTGCGTTCCGGATCAAGGACGACAATCCCGTCGTCGATGCTGTTAATCACGGTTTCCAGCCGTTCCCGCTGGGCGTTGACTTCGCCCACCAGTCCGGCCACCGAGTCAGCCATGACATTAAACTCACGTCCCAGCCAGGCCAGCGTGTCCGACCCTTCCACGGGCGCGCGCTGCTTCAGGTCGCCTTGCGAAACCAGGCGCGCCGTCATCTCTAGACGCTGCAACCGGCGCAAAACCGACACGCAGATCACCACAAAAATGGCTCCCACGATCACGAAGGTCAACGCGCCCGTGCCGGCCACCATCCATCGCAAGTCCCGTGTCATGCCGGCGCGAACCTCGCCGGCGTCGTAATCGAGAATCAGGACTCCGTTAATCTTCTGCGCCGGGTTATGGCATCCGTAGCACGCCTCATGATTACGAATCGGGATTACGGTTCTGAGAATGGCTCCGTCCGCGGTATCAATCACGCGGCTCGATCCCCGCCGCTCCGGTGGAAGGCGATGGCAGGCCTGGCAGGTGGGAGAGCTGATCCGGAAATCCTCTTCGTGGCTTAGCGGAGAACTCGAATAGCGCGGCGTGCCATTGCGGTCCAGCAAAATGAGTTGCTCCACGCGCGCCTCTTTGCCGAATCCCGCAATCATCTGCGCAATCTGGGGCCGGTCGTTGTTCAGCATGGCGTGCTCGAGGGCGGTGTGGATCAGATCGCCTTCGGCCAGCGCGTTGGTGCGCGCCATTTCAAGAATGCTATTGAAGTAATGGACCGAATAGAAGTAGGCGGCCACCGTGCAAGCCACCATCACGGCTGCGGTAATACCCAGCGTGAGGCCAACCGTCATGCTGGCAAAACGCAGCTTCATAGTGACCAGGAACCCAGTTTTCGCATTTTGGCACACGGAGTTGGCATCGTCAACCCCTGACGGATTGTCAGTGGTGGCATGACAGGATGGCAGCCCGACCCTAGGAGCCCGTCCATACGCGCTGAAACAAAAGGAGTTAGATGGTGCATCTTGGTGGCACGCGACGTGCTAAAGAAGGTCGCAAAGGAGGAGCATTGTTATGGACATGCTCTGGATGGGATTGTGCATGACGTTCATAGGCGTGGCGGTCACCGCGATGGCGTTCGTTGCGGCGACGCGTCCAAGGTCGTCAACCCCAGCGGTTCAGCCCGAGCTTCCCGCAGCGAAGGTGGCCCCGGCCCGCTTTTTCTCAGACCGCGTGGCGGCGTCCATTCCGCTGCAGCCGTTGGTGCCGATTGAAGTTCTGCTGTACCAAATTGAAAACCACGTTCGTCTGGAACAGGCCGCTGCGGAATCGTTCGTTGCGTTTCCGACTCAGGCTCTGTTGCACAGCAAGACAACTTCGCCGTTTGTTAACTAAGGAATTCGCTCATGGTATATGAACTGTTGAACGGTTTGTCACCCGCCGAAGTGGATCAGGTGCTGGCGTTGGGCACCAGAGTGACGGTGCCTAGCGGAGGGTCGCTTTTCCGGCTGGGAGACCCCGCTGACCGCCTCTTTCTCACCGAGCGTGGCCGCATCCGGCTGACACTTCCGATGCTGGTTCGGGGCCGGGAAGAGGACATCCTGATCGAAGAAAAATCGCCCGGTGAAACGGTCGGCTGGTCCGCCCTGGTTCCACCCTACCGCTTCACCCTCTCCGCCACCACCCCGCTTGAAACGGAAGTCATTGCGCTGACACGGGAGGCGCTTTGCGCCTTCTGCGACTCCTCGCCGGCGGTCGGTTACAAAATCAGCATGAACTTGGCCATCCTGGTGGGACAACGTCTGCAACTGGTCCAGACGATGTGGTTGCGCGAGATGCAGCGCACGGTTGAACTAAAGGCCGCTGGCGTCGGAGAACACGGATGAGTTGAACCGCGCCGGCAGAAACAATGGGAATTGGGCCCGCGGCAACTATTCCTGAAGAAAGGCTAGTGGTCAATCGCGTCGTGGCGTACATGGGAGCAGCAGGTCGGAGAAATAAATATGGGAAGCAGTGACCCGGGAATGGCGAATCCAAGCTGCCCGCTGCACGCGCCTGTACCCCGTAGGGGGTTTGTCGGATTGTTGTTGGGCGGCGGCTTTCTGGCCACCGCCGCGGCTTTCCTCTATCCCGTGCTGCGCTATTTCGTCCCGCCGCCGGTGGCGGAGCTCGGTGTCGATGAGGTCGTGGCCGCCAAGGTCGGGGAGCTGAAGCCGAATTCGGGAATGATTTTCCGTTTCGGCAGCCTGCCCGGCCTGTTGATCCTGGAAGCAGACGGTACTTATCGTGCGCTTTCGGCCACTTGCACGCACCTCGGCTGCACGGTGCAGTATCGTCCCGACCTGCGCGAGATCTGGTGTCCTTGCCACAACGGAATCTACAATCTCAGTGGAGGCAACGTCTCCGGCCCTCCGCCCAAACCGCTCGCGGTATTCAATGTTCACGTGCGCGGCGACGAGATTTTCGTCAGCCGGAATGGGGAGGCGTGACTGTGTTCCGCGCCCTCCTTCGCTGGCTCGATGAACGCCTCGATCTGGACGGAATCCTGGCCCCATTCCGTCATAAAACCGTCCCTACGCACAAGCTCACCTACTGGTACTTCTTCGGAGGCATCACCCTTTTTCTCTTCGTGATCCAGGTGCTCACCGGCATCTTGCTCCTCCTCTATTACCATCCCGGCGCCAGCGAGGCCTTTGAGAGCGTGCAGTACATCATGACCCGCGTGCAGTTTGGCTGGCTGATTCGTTCCATCCACTCCTGGGCCGCCAATCTCATGATCTTCACCGCCTTTGCCCACATGTTCAGCGTCCTGTTTCTCAAGGCCTACCGCAAGCCCCGGGAGCTGACATGGGTAACGGGCATGTTGCTGCTCTTTCTGGTCATGGGATTCGGCTTCAGCGGCTATCTGCTGCCCTGGAACAAGCTGGCCTTCTTCGCCACCACGGTGGGCACGCAAATGGCCGGAGAGATTCCCATCATCGGCCATCCCATCATGATCTTTCTGCGCGGCGGCTCGCAGGTGACGGGAGCCACTCTGACCCGGTTCTTTGGATTTCACGTGGCCGTGCTGCCCGGATTGGTGGTCGTGCTGATCTCGATCCACCTGTTTCTGGTGCAACGCCAGGGCATGAGCGTCCCACCAAAAGTTGAAGCCAAGTGGGCCGAGAATCCCTCGCTGCGCCGGGAGATGAAGTTCTTTCCCAACTTTATGCTGCGGGAGTTGATGGCTTGGTATGTGGCCATCGGCACGCTCGGCGCCTTGGCCGCTCTCTTTCCCTGGAACCTAGGCGTCAAGGCCGACCCTTTTGCCTCGGCTCCGGCGGGCATCAAGCCCGAGTGGTACTTCCTGTTCATGTACCAAACGCTCAAGCTGATCCCCGCCAAGGTGTGGTTTGTCGACGGGGAGGTTTTGGGCATCGTGGGCTGCGCTCTGATCGCCCTGTTCTGGCTTCTGCTGCCGTTCTTTGAGAGTGACCGGCCCACGCGCACGAGAGCCTGGATCACTGGTCTCGGGATTTTTGCTCTTGCTTACGTGATAGGTATGACTGCTTATGGCTACCTTGCGAAATAAACTCCGGCGGTTGCTCGCAACCGGCTCTGCCTGGCTGTCCGGCTTCCTCGCGCTCGCGGCATGCCTGGGCTACAGCCAGGCCGTGAACTCCTGCCTCGATTGTCACTCCGCGCTGCCCGCGCCCCTGGGTGTGACCCAGGAGCAGTTCATCCAGGACATCCACGCCCAAAAAGGCTTGACCTGCGTCAGTTGCCACGGAGGCGATGCAACCAGCTACGATCCGAACCAGGCCATGAGCCGCAAAGCGGGGTGGAAGGGCAACATCGATCGCAGCCAGATTCCGCAGCTATGCGGATCCTGCCATTCCAATCCGGCCTATATGCGGCAGTACGACCCTCGCCTGCAAACCGACCAATTGGCCCAGTACCACACTAGCGTCCACGGCAAGCGGCTCGCTGCCGGAGACACCAAGGTCGCCGTATGCACGGATTGTCATAGCGTACACGATATAAGGCCGCCCAGCGATCCCCGTTCCACGGTCCACCCCCTCAACGTGGCAAAGACCTGCTCGCGGTGCCACTCCGACGCGGCTTACATGAAGCCGCACGTGATTCCCACCAATCAATATGCCCAGTACATCACCAGCGTGCACTACCAGGATATGGTGAAGAACGGCGATCTGAGTGCGCCCACTTGCACAACCTGCCACGGGGACCATGGCGCGGCTCCGCCGGGGGTGGACAAGGTTCAGAACGTATGTGCAACGTGTCACGTCTTCCAGGCCCAGATGTACGACAAGAGCTCGCACAAGCAAGCGTTTGATGCGGCTTCTCTTCCCGGCTGCGTGGTGTGTCATGGCAACCATGCCATCGCCCATCCTACAGACGCAAAGCTTGGCTCCGGACCTGGAGCTGTGTGCATGCAGTGTCATACCCCGGGGGACAACTGCGATCAGGCCAGGGTGGTGATGCTCGGCGAGCTGACGCAGTTGGATGGAGCCATCAAGAAGGCTGACTACGCTCTCGCTGTCGCGGAGGCTTCGGGGATGGAGGTAAGCGAGGCGCGCCTTGCCCAGAATCAGGCGCGGGACTCGCTCACCAAGGCTCGAGTCGTCATCCATAGCTTCAAACCAGAGCTCGTTGACGAGGATGTTCAGGCAGGCTTGAAGATTGCCAACCATGACTTGCAGGCGGGTCAGCAAGCCATGGTTGAACGCAACCGGCGCCGTGTAGGCCTGGCCATTTCTCTCATCGCGATCGGAATGGTGCTAGCTGGGCTTTGGTTGTACATCAGGAAGATAGAGCAGTAGCCCGAGGAGAGTGATCGCAAAGCTCTAGGGACATCGCCGGCAGGCACAGGTTTGCTATGGCACTGTCGAATCGTGAAATCGCCCTTGATCCGTCAATATTGAATTATGGCGTGATTCATAAAGCTGCTGCCCCCGTGGCCTGAGAAGAACCTGCACCAAGCCGCAGCCGGCGACTGAGACGGGCAGCGGCCGAGCACGAACGGATGGGAACTATGAACGATCGTCCAGACGCGATCGAGCGGCTGGAGAAGCGCCTGGAAGCGCTGGAGCGGCGCGTCTCCGCGCTGGAACATCCGCTGGCGGCGCACTTGCCGCGCCCGGCAACAGAGCCAAAGAAGGCTTTTGCACCGCAGACGGCAGGAGCTACGGCGTCTGCACCGGCGAAGAGCATCTTTTCTGTGGTAGGCATCGCTCTGCTGGGCATTGCGGGCGCCTATGTGTTGCGCGCCCTGGAGCAGACGGACCCGCTTCCGCGCGTTGCCGTGGCTGGTGCCGGCATCGTGTATGCGTTCCTGTGGCTGGCGTGGGCGGCGCGTGTGCGCGGCGGTCCGCGATTCACAAGCTCCATCTACTCCGCCACGTCGGCGCTCATCCTGGCTCCCATGCTTTGGGAGCTGACCCTGCGCTTCAAAGTGTTGCCGGCGTCAGTCGCCGCCGTTCTGGTCTGCGGCTACGCGCTTGCTGCCTTTGCACTTCAGTGGAAGCACGACTTGAAGCCGGTGCTCCGCGTCGCCTGCATCGCCGCGGCCGGGCTTGCGCTGGCGCTTGCCGTTGCCTCGCACGCGCTTCTTCCGTTCGTGATGGTGCTGCTCGTCCTTGCGGCCGTCTGCGAGTTTGTGCCGGGATGCGATCGCGTGCCGGAGGTTGCGGCGCTGGTCGCGCTCGCCGCCGATGCGGCCATCTGGGTCCTCATCTACGTCTACTTCACCGGGCAAAACACGCTCCCGGATTACCCTACCCTGAGCCGCGGCGCATTGCTTGCGCCCGGCATCGCGGTCTTCGTCCTGTTCACGGCAAGCGTGTGCCTTAAGACGTTGCTGCACGCGCGGCCGATCACGGCATTCGAAACCGTTCAGACGGTCATCGCGTTTCTGCTGGCCGCGGTGAGCCTGGCGGACTTTGGTCAGACGCACGGCACAACGATTCTTGGCGCGGCTTGCCTGATTCTCTCAGCGGCGTGTTACGCGGCGGTCTTCACGGTCTTCGCGCGCTCCTCGGCGCAGCGCAACACGACCGTCTTTGCGCCACGGCGGAACGCCGCAGTCTTTGCCGCATGGGCCGCGGCGTTGGTGCTCGCCGGCAGCTTCCTTTGCCTGCCGCCGCTGCCTATGATCGTCCTGCTGGTGGCCTGCCCGATCTTTTGTACCAGCGAGATTGTTAGTGTAGCGCGTTGCCGGCCGACTTGCTGCGAGCGCGGCCCAAGCGGCTGCGGTTCTTGATCTTCAACACGGCGGGGCGATTGGTGCAACACGCGCGGCAAACCGTGCTGCGGCTAGCGGCCCCGGCGGAACGAATTGCTCTCTGGAGGGAAGCCATGCAGCTATTGGCGATGGCCACTTGATGTAGCAAACGGCTCTTATCGACGGATTTGCGGGCCCGGTTTTTGGAAAGGCTCAGGGACAACTGTGTTGCCAATGAAGGTCGGAGCCGTTCACGGTCTCTCGTGAAGCTGCAATCCCGCAGTGAACATTCGGGCTGTGGCACCAGACGGTCGCCATAGCTACCGAATCTACCCCGTACCTCCACTCTGCCGGTCTCTTCGCGAGCTTATCGACGGAGTGGGGTCTTCGATTCATTCTTTCAGCACGAACCCAAGCCGCGCTATACTTATGCGAATCGGGCCCAGGGACTCGGCAGGTCTATCACCCGCAGATGGAAATACCTTGGCAAATCAATGCGTTCGTCCCAATGAGGATTGTCGATGGAACCCGAAGAGATTTGGGCTGAGATTGAACGGTGCAAAGAACGAGCGAGGGAACTCAAACTACGTGAAGAGTTGTGGTTGCTTTACAGTTCAGTTCTGCGAGGGTACGCCCATGCCTTGGCAAACGACGCCGAACTAATCTATCCTCCTATTAGGGAGTCGCTTTCTATTGCACATGGCGTGTATCAGTTCACCTTGGGCGATATCGCGTACAAAGTGATTTATCGTGAGGGCAGGAGAGAAAAGAACTCGCGGATCGCACGTTTATCGGGAATTGAAACTATCACAACACCAATTACCTTGAAACTTCATGTTGATAACAAACTAGTCTTTGAGTTCAACATGAAAAACTCAGTTACAAGTACGTCCGAAATGCCGGTCTTCAGAGAAGACGTGGGAGAGATTACTGCGTTTGTTGATGGGCCATGGATCCAAGCCATTGCAGAACTGGTGGATAACGCGTCTCAGCATCGATCAGCGGTTTGGAACAAACGAAATCCGTCAAAGACTGAACGGAAGTTGCGCAAAAATATGAAGCGCTTTGGTCTTTAGTAGGCTTTACACAGGTGGAGTGCCCGGCAAATTTTGTACAGTGGAAGTGAGAGAGACTGGTATGACCTGTACTTTGCCGCACATGTTTTCAAAGAAAGGCAGCGGCAAGCTGACCCACTCTCATTCGTAACAGTAAGACGAGAGGCATTACTCTGGTTTGGATTTGGGGGTGGCGTCCTTAACGTGGTTCACTGCATTCGCCTGTGGGCCTTTCTGTCCTTCAACGATGTCAAACTCGACCACATCGCCTTCTTTGAGCGTTTTATACCCATCCGATTGAATCGCTGAGTAATGCACGAATACATCCGGCGCATCATCTCGTCCAATGAATCCATAGCCCTTGCTGTTGTTAAACACGATCTAGTTTTCACTCTCACCCAACAGGCAAAATTCAGGCATGGAATCTCAGTGTACGGGATAGAGACCGGGCAAAGAGATTCTGATTCCGAACTGCGCCTCGTATGCAAGAGCTTTCTTCAATGGAGCAGCGGGATAGAGACGCGCACATATATCCGGCCTGTGATTGAGTGAAGGGGCACTCCACTCTGGCCATAATGGAATCTGCGCTTCTTCTCCTTATCAGGTCATCGGCCTTGAATGGCCCTGCCCCCGTCAGGTTCTGAAGAAGCTGGTCTCACCAGTTGCGCCATCGATGGCGGTTCAAGCATCTCGTTGGGAAAGCTCTTATGTGGTTCCTGACTCTGGTCTATGCTGCGCGCCGGTACTCCTGCTCGCGCGCGATCAGCGACCAGATGATACGTGCGTTTTTGTTGGCCACTGCTACACAGGCCTTGGATGTTCCGAGTCGTTGCTGTTTATCGTTGATCCAGAGGCTTCGCCTGTCAGTCTTGGCTTTTGCTCGATAGACCACCGATCGCGCTCCATGAATCAGCAGCGTTCTCAGGTATGGATCGCCGCGCTTGCTGATGCCCAGCAGCCGGCTTTTGCCGCCGCTGGAGTTCTGCCGAGGAACCAGACCCAACCACGCAGAGAACTGCCGGCCATTTTCAAAAGCGTGCCCGTTGCTGATGGCGGCGACAATCGCCGTCGCGATCAGTGGCCCCACGCCTTCAACGGCGGCAATGCGTCGGCAGTCTGGAGTGTTCTGGAATGCGATCTGAATCCGGCCATCAGCAGCGCCGATCTTCTCGTCCAGCTGCGCCAACTCCTCATAGAGGCACTGAAACAGCTCTCGGCCAAAGCCTGTGAGTTGGTTCTCGGCATCTTCCAGCACTTCAGGTAGGCCGCTGCGCACTTGCCCTGGATGCTGAGGCAATACGATGCCGTACTCGGCCAGCAAGCCACGGATTTGGTTGATGAGTTGTGTCCGATTCGCAACGAGCCGACTACGGACACGATGCAGGCACTGCAGGTCCTGCTGCTCAACGGTCTTCTGGGGAACGAACCGCATGTTCGGTCGCGTCACTGCTTCGCAGATCGCTTCTGCATCGTTGGCATCGTTCTTCTGCGACTTTACGTACGGCTTGACGAACTGCGGCGCCATCAACCGAACCGTGTGCCCCAGGCCACTGAGTACGCGCGCCCAGTAGTGTGCGCTGCCGCTGGCCTCGATCCCCACCAGGCACGGCGGCTGCTCCGAAAAGAAACGAGCCACTTCGCTCCGCCTCAACTTCCGACGCAGTACCGCTCGCCCCGACTTGTCAGCTCCATGTACTTGAAAAACCTGTTTCGCAATATCCAGCCCGAGCGTCATTGCCTTCGTCACGGTGTGTCCTCCTCATAGCAAGCCTACCAACTCACCTCTACGAGGCGGGTCCATCCCATTAGGTCACTCCTACTTTTCGGATGGCGGCGCCTTAACGTGACAAGCAGCACATATCTGAAGCTCACAGGGTGAAATCATTTGCCAACGATCAAATCATTGAACTCCGTTTAGCGGCTCGTTCTGGCAGCGGTGAAGGGGGTCATCCGTGGAGCAAGACTTGTCCGCATTCGTTGCAGATCGCAAATTGATTCAAGCACTGGAGAAACGGTCCCAGGCGGTTTCTTGCGGCGAAGATCGCGTTCTCTTCAGTCAGGGAGAAGCCCCCACGGGTCTTTACATTCTCCGCAGTGGTGAGGCCGCCCTCATTATGAGGTCAGAGTATGGTGAGGTGGTAATGTGCCTCCGTGTCGCCGCCGGTTCACTGCTTGGCCTGCCTGGAATCATTGCAAATGAACCGTACACCTTGACTGCAATGGCTCGTAAAGGCTCCGAGGTCAAATTCGTGACTCGCAGCGATTTTGAAGACCTGATACGAGATGAGCCGTCATTGTCTCTCAAAGTGTTGCAGGTGCTCGCGGCAGAAGTCCGGTCTGCGCGTCTGGCGCTATCTGCGGTCTAAGGTCAGTGTGGCCCAGGGCCAAACAGAGCGGCTGCCTTTCGTTGGCCTTGAGCATTCCGGTACGCGTCTGTTTGCACTATGTGCCATCAGGAGCGACCAACTGCAAATTGAGCACGGCACCGTCCGCAAGCGGGAGCCCGTCCGGGATTGCAACGGGCGGCAACCTGCCGAAGGCTGCCGTGCGGGCCTTCAGGTCGATGACTAGGCCGCCACACGTGAAGTTCTTGGTCGTCTCGAGCGACGATACCACGACATGGACGTGAATCAAAGAATCCTCAAGGAATAATCGGTCGATCATGGAAACCCCTCGCGAACACGCTGGCACCGCTCTGCCAACCGGTTCAGATCTTGGCAAACCAATCAGGATCGATACTCACCTCCTCAACCATTCTGGTCGCCACGCCAAGCTTGAGGTTCTTTAAGATCCGCAAAGATGGTGTAGAAGATGAGCCAGAATTGGCATGGAATCAATCCGTGCGCAGTACTACTTGGCCGCTCGACGCTGTGACCCTACCAAGTGTGGTCGTGCTTCCGCTCAACATCTTCCTTGATTATGCACAGGGCATGGTTCCACACGACGTCGTGTACGAACTCGGGAAACAATAATCTGGCGCCCCCCCACATCATCCGACTCGCGAAGCCCTTGCCCTTCTTGTAGTCGAACTCCGCGTAAATGGAGAGCCTGAGATTTCCGTCCTTGGTCGGTGCGACGTTGAAGATGAGTTTCCCGTGGTCCACAAGCCGCTCGTCGGCCTGATAGAGCAAAGTTTCGGAGCCAACTCTGTCGGTCAGCCGCAGTTCCGCGCCCAACTGCACGAACGGCATCCTGTATCGAATCACCGATCCCACCTGGTTGGGCGTCCCCTGGATCTGTCGCATGTCGAGGAATCGCAGTTTGACGAACCTTGCAGTGGGTCGGCCGAACTTGGCGAGCTCCTCCATGATCTTTTCCTCAGAACCCCGGATCTTGATCATGTACATCCGTTCAAAGTCAGGCGAATTGCCAAGCTCCATTCCCAGGCTTGACTCAAGTTGCTCCTTTATCCATTCGCGCTTCTCCTTCAGCACGACTGTCGGATAGCGCCCGTACTCCCCCCATTTCATGCCGAAAAACAGCTCGAGCGCCACGTTCCTTAACGTGACCGCCGCACCGGCGAGAATGGATCGCAGTACGTCGTAGCCGCACATCTCGCGGAGCACTTCCCGATAGTCGGCTGTGCCGCTGGCGATCTTCCATAGCGTTACGCTCAGGGGCCGGCTCCGCTCGTCACGTACCTTGTACTCGGTGGCAAACGCCTGATACACGATGCGGCTCACCACGGGCATGGTGAACGCTACTCGGCTTGCGGCAAATACTATCCGTCCGAACCGATTGTCAGCCACAAGCCATTTGACGGTTTTCCCGTATCGCCGGGCGAGAGCCTGCTCACCGATTCCCTCATGGAGCACGGCCTGCGCCAGCTGGCTCGCCGTCGCGTGGGCTGAGTAGAGACCGTCTTTGTTCAACCGCGCCCCGACTGCGTCACCGATGATGGCAAACCGGTTGCCGAAAGGAAATGTCGCAGTGGTCACGGTCATTCTGGGAGCACAAGCGCAGGCGAGGGGAGCTGCCGCGATGCCTGGCAAGATACGGTCAATCTGCGGCAGCGTCAGAAAATCGCGGATCATCTGCCGATTGTCGCGTGGCAAAACCGCCTCGTCTATGCACTTGCCGATCATGGCGACGGTTAGGAATCTGCCCTTGGGAATGAGCGCCGTATGCTCAAGGGCGAGGCGTTTTGAGCCGTACTCGATGAAGTATATCTCCCGATTGAGGTTGCGTTCGAGAAACTCCTCACCCACATCGAGTTCGAAGATGAGAGCCTTTCGGGTCTTACCGGGAACGAACGACGGATTCAACCGCTTGACGGAGGCGATGAGTTTATCGGCGCCATAATCAAAGCCACAGTGCGCATTGATTCCGGTCGCGATACTCACGAAGCTAGCATCGAGCAAGACCATCTCTCCGGATGGCGCCCTCATCGTAAGGATGGGCATCCCCGACGCACCGTAGGCAATCGCCTGGACCTCGCCATATTGGATGCGCGCGCCTTCCTTGACTGCTTCACTGAGCAGAAACCCATCGAACCCCGCAGGTCTGTCCGTCCTCCTGCCGGGTAACGAGCCCCGGTATACAGAGTACATCCGCTTATCTTTGGGAACTCGAAGCCGGAAGTTCTTCCACTGCCCCTGTATCCAGACGTAGTCGATGCGCCCCTGGATGATCTCCTCCGGAACAACGAGACCGCACTCGTCGAGTATCTCATTCAACCTCGGTGAGATAAGGCCTGCGCAGAAGTTGCAACCCCTGCATTGAAAGTCGTCGAAGTTCAGGTCGGACGGACCACGTTTCTCGACGATGACAACTTCGATATTTCGATCGAGCTGCTTGGCTTCCCGAAGAAGATGGATGGCGAAAAACGAACCAGCAGGTCCACCACCGACGATGGCGACGCGATCACCGTTCAGGAGACTCGTTGATCGAACCGGAATTTCCATTTTGCTTCCCCGACGATGAGACAATATACTCCCTGATTGGCCGGCTCGCAATCCATCTGCATTCGTTCCAAGGGCAGTGCGGCCTCCGCGCCGTAGGCGTGTTGGGTAGTGCACAAGTGGTAGCTGACGGGCAACCGGTTACACACCAGGAACGCGAAAACACGGGCGTGAGCAGAGGAAGTTGTGAACGTCTTTTAATGCTATTATCTTAACTATGGTTTACATGTCGCAGTCCTGGACCGTAAACCCGGGAGAAGGCGACGCTTCCGCCGTAGTGCACAAAGGCCGTTGAGGCGAGCAGAGAATCTCTCATCAGAGTCGTGCAAGGATGAGTGTGGGCACACAAAATGGGGACAAGTCGCGTGTTGCAACGCAAGTAACGGTCGCGGACGCAGTTGTTGTCACGCACGAGGACATGGACCGGGCGCAGGACCGTTCGCGTGTGCGGGCGGCACGGATGGCGCATGGGCTGCGCGGAAAGGCGTGGCTGCTGTGGCTGCTGATTGGGCCGGGAATCCTGGTGATGCTGGGAGAGAACGACGGGCCCAGCATGCTGTCCTACGCTGCCACCGGGGCAACGTACGGGCTGGGATTCTTCCTACCGTTTGTGGTGCTGACTTTCGCCATGGCGCTGGTGGTGCAGGAGATCACGGTGCGGCTGGGGGCAGCAACGCACCGGGGGCACGCGGAGCTGATCTTCGAGCGATTTGGGCCGTTCTGGGGCTGGTTCTCGATGATCGACCTCGGAATCGGGAATTTTCTGACGCTGATCACGGAGTTCATCGCGGTGAGGGCGGGACTGGGATTCTTCGGCGTGCCGCCCTGGGCGGCCATCCTGCTTGCGTTGGTGGTGCTGTATTCTGCGCTGCTGAGCCACCGGTACTGGACGTGGGAGCGGTTAACGCTGGCAGCGGCGGCGTTCAATCTGATCTTCATACCCGTGGCGCTGATGACGCATCCACACTGGAGCGTAGTGGCGCACTCCTTTGCCACCTGGCAGCCCGTGCCGGCGCTGAACAAGAACATGGTGCTGATCGTGCTGTCAGACATCGGAGCGACAGTAACGCCGTGGATGCTGTTTTTCCAGCAGAGCGCGACCGTGGACAAGGGGATGACCGTAAAGGACATCCACTTTGGACGGTTCGACACGGCGCTGGGCGCGGCACTGGCAGCGGCGGCGGCGCTGGGGGCTATTGTGGTGACGGCGCCGCTGGCGGGGCACATCAGTGCGGGGAACTTTGAAGCGGCGCAGTTCGCGCAGGCGCTTGAGCCGGTGATCGGACACGTGGGAGCGGCGCTGTTCGCACTGGGGATGGTGGAAGCAGGGGTGGTAGCGTCGATTACGATTTCGATCTCCTCGGCGTATGCCTTCGGCGAAGTGGCACGGAAGCCGCACAGCCTGAACCTGCCGGTGGGCGAGGGCAAGGCGTTCTATGCGGTGCTGAGCCTGTGTGCCGCGGCGGCGGCGGGGATTGTGCTGATTCCGGGGCTGCCGCTGGTGTTTGTGGTGCTGGTGGTGAACGTGGTGGCGGTGCTTGCGATGCCGCCTGCGCTCGTGTTCCTGTATCTGCTTGTGAACGACAGAGAGATAATGAGCGGGGTGGAGAGCCCGCGCTGGGCGAACGTGCTGGCCGGCGCGGTGGTCGCGCTGCTGACCGCGGCGGGTGTGTTTTACGGGGTGAGCGTGGTGGCTCCGCAGGCGCTGACGTGGCTGGGAGGTCGATAGGCGATGATGAGTGGGAAACGCGAGTTTAGCGACGCGGACACGGGATTTGTGCTGTCGACACTGGAACCGGATCAACTGGCCGAGTCGAAGCGCGTTGCCGTGCCGCGGCGGGTGCTGCGCGGCGGCGAGCTAGCACTGCTGTGGGCACTGCGGGTGTACGTGGTGTTCATGATGGCGGTGGTGTTCTGGCAGGCGTGGATCGCGGTGCGCTAGAACATTTTCAATTTCATGGCGGGGCAGCAAGCGCAGCGCCTGGGAAAACGACAATCCTCTTTTCGTTGGGGACGTATGGGAGAGTTCAGGCGTCTCAATGCACCTAGATCAATCAATCCTCAGCGAAGCGGTCAGGATCGGGAACGATAAACGCCGATGGCACCAGCGATCCGCCAGTTGCCGTCACCCCCCAAGTAGCCACCCTGCGTGCGGCCGGCGCCTCGTGGCGAGTCGTCTCCGAGCAACTGTGCATCGGCATTGGCACCGCCTGTCGGGCACTTCAGGGGCGTTCCAAAAATCCTCCGGAATCCGCCCTCGCAAGTGCCTGATTCTGTGGCACCGAAATCGGCCGGTTTCAGCCTTCCAGAAACAGGTGTTATTGGGCGATCGCCCCGTGGGGGCACAGTGGGTTCCAGTCGCCTCGATGCTGTTTACCGATGAGTAATTTCCGAGTAGGCGACAATCCAGGCGGTACCCCATTTCCGGCTGGATGGTCGCCCCTCGGTGATCACCTTAAAACCGGCCATACGTTATCAGTTCAAAACCGGCCAACTGGATTGGCCGAAGACGTGATTGTTTTACCTCGCCGCAGCGTATTTGGGCAAGGTGTGGTTTGAGCTGTTGC